>Ga0209002_10002787_pt1 | contig 13976 bp, 14 predicted proteins | sample Rifsed16ft2_FD_184010 | JGI IMG/M metagenome (GOLD analysis project Ga0209002, IMG submission 184010) | Soil microbial communities from Rifle, Colorado, USA - sediment 16ft 2 (version 2) | ecosystem: Environmental > Terrestrial > Deep subsurface > Rock core/Sediment | place: Rifle, Colorado...
CGGCCAGGGCGCGGGCCTGCTCCCGTCCGACGTCGTCGAGCGGCGGATCGGCCTGCCCCTGCATCCGGCCCTCGGCGTTCCACGTCGAGCGGGCGTGGCGGATCAGGAAGAGGAAAGTCATTCAGATGGGAAAGTAGGCAGTCGGCGGAAGGCAGTAAGCAGGCAATCAATAACCGCCTCCTGCCTACCGCTTACTGCCTTCTACTTGCGCTTAGGGAAGCGCGATAACACCGTCGCCGCCTCCGGCTCGCGCTTGCGTCCCCCCTTCGACGACAGAAGGGCTTCGACCGCCTCGCGAGTCTGGGGCTTGTCTGTCCCCTCCTGTTTCATCAGTTCGCCCGCCCCCTGTAAGATGAGAACGGGCGTGCCCTCGGCGAGATATTTGAATTCCAGGTAGGCCTGCCCGAGGCGGTAGCCCTCCGTGTCAATCGAGCAGCACGTCACCTCGCCAATCAGGCGGCCCTCGGCGTCAAACACCGGGTCGCCGTTGTGAGCCATGCGCCCGCTCTTGGCGTTGAAGCGGAAGCGCGTGACCTCGGCCTGGCGGTTCTTCTCCCGCTCGAGGAAGGCTTTGCGTCCAATAAACCACGGTTTGTGCGTTTTGACGTAGGAGTCGAAACCGGCGTCCCCCACCCCGAGGTCGAGGTATCCCGCCATCTCGTCGCCGTAAAGCGGCAGCCCGGCTTCGGTGCGGAGCGAGTCGCGCGCGGCCAGGCCGCAAGGCTTGAGACCCATCGGGGTTCCCGCTTTCAGCAAAGCGTTCCAGAGTTCAACCGACCTGTCCGGGTGGATGAACAACTCAAAGCCCATCACTTCGCCCGTGTACCCCGTGCGGGCGATGATGAGGTCAAAGCCGCCGATCGTGGCTTCACACAGCTCGGTGCGCTTGAGCCTGGTAATGAGCGCATCGGTCGCCGGGTCCGCGTCCAGGGCCAGGAGGATGTCGCGCGCCTTCGGCCCCTGCAGCGCGATGTCCACGCGCCGGTCTGCGCCGGATTGGGGGTCGCGCAGGTCCCGCAGCGTCACGCCGTTCCGGCCCGGCGACTTGGTCCACGGGCGGTCGTGATCAATGAGCGCTACGCCGCGCAGCACGGCGTTGATCCACGTCCAGTCCTTGTCGTCGTTGCTCGCGTTGACGACGATGAGGTATCTCTCCGGCGCGCGGCAATAGATATAGCAATCGTCGAGCACGTGCGCGTCGGGGTTGAGGAACTGCGAGTACATGCTCTCCCCCGGCTTGAGCGCGGCGACTTCGTTCGTCGTCGCCGCGTCGAGGAAGGCGCATGCGCCGGGACCGACGGCCTCCCACACGCCCATGTGACTCACGTCGAACAGCCCGGCCGCCTGCCGTGTGGCCTGATGCTCCTCCAACACGCCAGTGTACTGCACGGGCATCTCCCACCCGGCGAAAGGGACCATGCGCGCGCCCATCGCCTTGTGCGTCTCGTTGAGCGCGGTCTTCCTTAGGGGCGGGGCGGACGGTTCGGTCCAGCGGAACTCGGGGAGCGGGGGCGGCGTCGCCAGGCCCCACATCGAGCTGCCGATGAAATAGGGCTTGGTTTCGTCGAGGCCGTCCGCGTCGCCGGACACTTCCGGCACGCGCAACGTGTCCACGGCTACCGCCTCGCGGACGACGACCGGGCCGGGGAGCTTGCGCAGGTAGTCCGTAGCATCAAAAGCCACGTACCCGTCGGAGAGGTCGCGCAGCCACGTGGCGACAAGCGTGGCCTTATCGGCCGGCACCGTGATCACGTAGGGGCGGGCCCCGCGCCCGCCCATCCGCCCGCCCGTATCCGCCGACCGCGTGAGCACCGCCTCCACCTGCCCCTTCGCCGTGTACAGCCGGGTCGCCTGCGAAGCGCCGGGGGCCAGGGCATACACATCGCTGGTCAAAGCCCAGTACAAAAACTCGTCGGCTCGCTCGCCAACGATTTCAATTTGCCCGTAGAGACGTCCCGGCGGGCCGTCTCTACCACGGGGTGCAGGGTCGTCAATGTAGTAGAAGTGCGGATACCCGTGCTGCGCCGGCTCGAAATCAATGCCCGCTTTCGTCGCCAGCTCGCGCACTTTGAGCTTGGCGTCCTGGAAGGCCTCGAAGTCCACCTTCGCGCGGAAGAGGTCGCCCTTGCGGCCCGGAACCTTGTAGGGGTGGCAGGCCTTGAGGATCTGCGCCGTCGCGTCGGCCAGGGCGTCAATCTCGGCTTCCCCGAAGCCGCGCTGCGTGATCCAGGGCGTGCCGAGGCGCAGGCCGGAGGGGTTCGCCGCCGATTTGTCGCCGGGAATAGTGTTGCGGTTGACGACGACCCCGGCGAGGTCGAGGATGCGCGCGGCCATGTCGCCCATCAGCGGCGCGCCGTCGGCCCCGACGACGGATTTGCAGTCAAGGTTGAAGAGATGGGATTCGGTGCCCCCAAATGGAATCTTGAACCCGTGCTGCTTCATCTTCTCGGCGAAGCGCACGGCGTTGACGACGACCTGTTTTTGCAACAGTCTGTATTCGGGCGTGGCCGCGATCTTGAGCGCGACGGCGAGCGCGGCGAAGACGTTGACGTGCGGGCCGCCCTGCTCGCCGGGAAACACCGCGCGGTCAATCTTGCGCGCCAGGGCCGGGTCGGCGGTGAGGATGACCGCGCCGCGCGGGCCGTTGAGCGTTTTGTGCGTGGTGAAGGTGACGACGTGCGCGTGCCCGATGGGCGAGGGGTAGACGCCCGCCAGGATCAACCCGGCGACGTGCGCCATGTCGGCCATGAGGTACGCGCCAACCGAGTCCGCGATCTCGCGGAAGCGTTTGAAGTCCCCGGCCCAGGGGTACGACGAGTAACCCACGATGATCATCTTGGGCTTGTGCTGCTTCGCCAGCCGCTCGACCTCGTCCATGTCAATGCGCTCGGTCTGCGGGTGGATGGTGTAGGGGACGATGTTGTAGTATTTGCCGGAGCGGTTGACGGGCGAGCCGTGCGAGAGATGGCCGCCGAAGAGCAGGTTCATGCCCATCACCGTGTCGCCCGGGTTGACGAGCGCGTGATAGACGGCGTTGTTCGCCGGGCCGCCGGAGAGCGGCTGGACGTTGACGTAGAGTTGATTCGCCGTCACCCCGTTGGCCGCCCACAGCTCGGCGCAGCGGCGGCGGGCGAGGGCCTCGATCAGGTCCGCGTATTCCACGCCCTTGTAGTAGCGCGGGTCGGCGTAGCGGCGGTAGTGCGCCAGGCGCGCCTCGTGGTCGAGGATCTCCGCCTCGGTCATGAAGCGCGTTTCGTCGTCGGGGTAACCCTCGGCGTAAATGTTGTGGAAGGCGGAGCGGTAGGCCTCCAGCACGGCCTGCGGCGCGGCGCTTTCCGAGGCGATGAGGATCAGTTTCCGATATTGCCGCTCGGCTTCGATTTGCGTCAGTTCGTAAACGTCGGGGTCGAGGTCTTTGAGCGAGCCGCGGAAGAGGAAGTCGGACATGGATACTCCTGAGAGTGGAGAATTGGAGATTAGAGATTGGTAAGTGGTCATTGGTAATTGGCGAAGGGGATTGTAGGCGGGGGGGAAGAAGAATGCAAGGGAGCGGCGGCCCTAAAATTGTGTGCTACAATCCGTCTTAACGAGGTAATGACAATGCTCGCCGTCCGTGGAACCTACGATGGCAAGACCATCCGCGTCTTGCCCGCCGAAAAACTCCCCAAAGTCACGCGCGAAGTCCCGGTCGCCATCATTTTTTTGGAAGACCTGACCGACGTCCAGCGCCGCCAGTTGCAGATTGAAGCCGCCCAGTGGATGCGGGCGCGGCGCGCGGCGATGGCGCCGCTCGACATGAGCATCAGAGATATGATCGAGAATGGCCGGTATCGCTAAGCGCATTGACTTTCCCCCTCTGCAAGACCTCACCTTCCAACTCGCCCTCCAGCACGACCGCTCGGCCTACGACAGCGCGTATGTGGCTTTAGCGCAATATCTCGGCGTGTGGCTTTTCACGGCGGACCGACGATTGTTCAACGCCGTCGGCAGTGCGCTCGACTACGTCCAGTGGATTGGGGACGATCAGTTCGAGGCCGTCCCCGACGCCGAGGACGCTGAAACGCCAGCGCGGCGCGAGCGAGGGCCCGGAGAGTAAAGATTATCCCCCGACTAAAGCCTCGACCCTTGTGGTCGGCTAAAGTCAGTGGTCGCAGTTCATTCAGCGGTTCAGCGATTCAAATCCCCTGTGATATACTCAGTTCGGTCACGAAGGAGCGCGGCAATGCCTATTATCCTCGAACGTTATCCTATCCCCGATAGCGGCCCATTGAAAATTACAGTGGATATTTCCGCTGAAATCAAAGTGACGGCGGAAGAAGCGCGGCGGATGGTGAACCGGTGGTTGATTGAACACGTCAGTATCTTGATGGGCGCGGATAAGCCGACGCTGGCCGTCGGAGAAAAGGTCGTTTGGCGCGTGCCAGTGCATATCAGTTACCCGCATGTTGGAGAGGCGGGCATTGTCGGGCAGGTGAACGTGGATGTTGAAAGCGGCGCTATGGACAATACGTCTGAGAAGATAGCCGAGATGTACGAATGCGCCAAGAAAATCCACGCCCGACTGCCGCCCTACGAGCCAAAGCGCGAAACGCCCGCTGAATATCTGGCAAAAGACGTGCCGCCCGCGCGCAAACTCGTCATCGCCGCAGACGGAATGGTCCGATTAGCCCCTGAAGAGAAAGCGGAATGACATGGCCTCGATTCAGTTGCCGATTGACCATTTCCAGCAACGGCAGGAGGGTGAATGTCTGGCGGCCTGTGCGGTGATGGCGCTTACCTATCTGGGGCTTGCGGCGGACTATAACCGGCTTTTGAAACTTCTGGAGGTAGAACCGGAAGTAGGCGCAATCTTCTCAAAAGTCCGCAAACTGGAAAGCCTCGGAGTTCAAGTGGTTTACAAGCGAGGCAATCTGGACGAGTTGCGCGAACATCTGGAAAACAATCGCCCCTGCATCGCACTGGTGAAGACCGGTGAGCTTCCCTATTGGGACTATTCCACCGATCATGCTGTGGTCGTCAGCGGCATGGATGACCAGTTTGTATATCTCAACGACCCTGCCTTTCCCAATGCCCCTCTCCAGGTCTCGCATGGCGACTTCGGCCTGGCGTGGCTGGAGCGAGATGAGTTTTATGCGGCTCTATCGCGGCGCGCGTAGCCCACGCGCCACAACTGAATCTTCGCCTACTCCTTCACCATCCCCACGCGCTCGACTACGTCAAGTAGATTGGGGACCATCAGTTCGAGGCTATCCCCGACGCCGAGGACGCTGAAGCGCCTCCCCTGTGCTATACTCAGCATAGTCACGAAAGAAGGCGGCTATGTCCATAATCCTCGAACGCTACCCCGTGCCTGAGAGTGGGCTGTTGAAACTCTCGGTAGAAATCTCCGCCGAAATCAAAGTCTCGGCGGACGAGGCCCGGCGCAAGGTGAACGGGTTTCTGCTCAACCATTTGAGTTACCTGACCATCGGCGAGCGCCAGCCGGAGTTGGTGGTAGGCGAAAGAGTTTACTGGCGGGTGGCGGTCAATCACACCCTGCCCGGCTTCGGCGCGATTGGCAAGATCGGGACAATTGACGTGGACGTGGAAACGGGAGAGATACAGCCCGTTTCGTCAGGGCGACTCGAAGAGATGAAGCAACGTGCCAAAATTCTTGCTTCCCGTTACCCGCTGGACACAGCCCCAGCGCGCTGACTGCGTCGCCGCCTGCGCCAAGATGGTTTTGGATTACATCGGACAGCCGGTCAACTATGACCGGCTTTTGTATTTGTTGCGGATTGATCCAGAGGTCGGCACGGCTGCGCGGAATATCTTGAGGTTGTCGGAACTTGGCGTGGACGTGCTCTACACACGTGGCGCGTTGGACGATATTCGCGATCATCTCGCCAATGGCCGGCCTTGCATCGCCTTTGTCAACACAGGCGAGTTGCCGTATTGGAACGAAAGCACAGGCCACGCAGTGGTCGTCGTGGGCATTGACGAGCAAAACGTTTACTTGAATGACCCCGCTTTCGCGGATGCGCCGAAAGCTGTCTTACATGGCGACTTTCTGCTGGCATGGATGGAAGTTGAAGAATATTACGCCGTCATTCGACAGCGAGGAGGATTGTAGGCGGGGGGGAGGAAGAATGCAAGGGAGCGGCGGCCCTAAAATTGTGTGCTACAATCCGTCTCGATGAGGTGATGACAATGCTCGCCGTCCGTGGAATCTACGATGGCAAGACCATCCGCGTCTTGCCCACCGAAAAACTCCCCAAAGTCACGCGCGAGGTCCCGGTCGCCATTATTTTTTTGGAAGACCTGACCGACGTCCAGCGCCGCCAGTTGCAGATTGAAGCAGCCCAGTGGATGCGGGCCTTGCGCGCCAAGATGCCCCCTTTGGATATGAGCCTGCGCGATATGATCGAGGAGGGACGTGAGCGATAAACGCATAGTGATTGACGCCTCGACAGCGCTCAAATGGACTCTGCGCGACGAGGAGCCTTCGTCTCAAGCCGACGCTCTGCTGGATGATTTGCTGGCTGGGCGACTTTCAGTTCTTGTTCCAACGATTTTTGATTACGAAATTACCAACGTGCTCAAGGTGGCTACCAGCCGGAAGCGATTGTCTGAAGACGAGGCAAAAATGGCGCTGGAGAAATTCAAGTTCTACGCCCTCGAGCGCGTTGACTTTCCTCCTCTGCAAGACCAAACCTTCCAACTTGCTCTCAAGTATGACCGCTCGGCCTATGACAGCGCGTATGTGGCTTTAGCGCAATACCTCGGCGTGTGGCTCTTCACCGCAGACCGACGATTGTTCAATGCCGTCGGCAGCGCGCTCGGCTACGTCAAGTGGATTGGGGACTATCAGTTCGAGGCCATCCCCGAGGACAAGAGTTCCTAGTCCCCCTCTACCCCAACTCTATCTCCGCCTACTCCTTCAACGTCCCCACGTGCTCGACGAGGCGCGCCAGGTATTCCAGCGCGGTGTCTTGCTTCGGCATAGTCTCCTTGCTATACTTCGGGACAGGCACAAGCAGAGGAATGAACTATAACCACTACTCCCGTTTACATTACTATCGCCGCCTCGCCTGAGATAGCACGGGACCTGCCGCCTGACCCCGCCACCCGCGCCGAAGTGCTAGCGATGGGCCTGCAGCAATGGCATGTGCGGCAGGCGCTGGAAGCTTATCGGCGCGGGGAGGGCACATTGGCTTATGCGGCTCAACAAGCGGGTGTGTCTATCCGGCAGATCATCCCCCTCGCCTATGCGTATGGCCTGACGCCCAAAGTTGATCCCCACTGGCTTTCCGGCAAGATCTCGCCTGAACAAGCCGCGCGGCTATGATCGTCATCGCGGATACGGGGCCGTTATTGGCTCTGGCTAAAGTCCAGGCGCTTGGCTTGCTCAAAAGCCTATATCGGCAAGTCATCACCAGCCCCACTGTCTACACTGAAGCCGTCACTGCCGGACTAGCCATGGGCGCGGCAGATGCCGAGCTCCTGCAAGAAGCCTATCAAAGCGGTTTGTTGACGGTGCGGACGCCCGCCCCGGCTGTTTTGCCGCATCCTGAGTTCTTGCACGGGGGTGAAGAGGAGAGCATCCGCCTGGCCCTCAAGAACCGCCTCGATGTGTGGTTGGCCCCCTCCCTCTGCGACGCTGTCATTGAGACGCTTAGGAGTCTTTAGCCCGACAAGCGCATGCCCCGGTGGGTGGACGAAGTCGGGTTCGCTTACGCCATCTGCCCGTCCCCTCCAAACTGAGCGGCGTGGAGTCTGATGCTCACTCCACGCCGCCCGTGATCAAATCAGTCTATTTCCTCCTTTACCGCGTCACTTTAGTTGGCGCAGAGATGGCTTCGTTGTCCGCAGGCAAGGCGTCGCGCGCATTGATGACGATAGCAACGGCCCGGAAGGTGACCTTGCCAATCGTCGCATCGTCGCTCGTGAAAGTGTAGTTGAATGTGAAATCGGTGGTGCGGTTCGCTGAACGCACCGGCACAGACTGTTCCAGGAAGCCCACAGACTGGTAACCCCCCGGCGTGCTCTTGTAGAGTTCGACTCGCACGGTCTCAGGATAGCGAGTGTTTCGGACGCCGACGACAATCGAGCGCGTCTGCCCCGCACTCGCGGATGTCGGCACTGTGAACTTGGTGATCGCCACGTCGTGTGTCTTAACATGGACGACTTGAGACGTTGACGCCGTGCGGCCATCAAATGTAGTGACCGTGAGTTGCACGGTGTAATCTCCGTCAGCGGCGTAGCGGTGGGTTGGGCAGCAGTCAGTCGCAGTTGTCCCGTCGCCGAAGCTCCAGTTCCGCGATTGAATCCCGGCATAGCCGGGGTCATAGGAGTTATCGTAGAACTGAAGCGTATCGAATGCCGACGGGTCGGAGGGATAGAAGTAGAAGCTCGCGACTGGCGGCTGAGTCGTGACCTGCACCACCTGAGAAGTGGAGGCCGTGCGGCCATCAACGGTAGTGACCGTTAGTTGGACTGTGTAGTCCCCGTCGGCCGCATACTGATGGGCTGGGCAGCAGTCTGTAGCAGTCGCCCCGTCGCCAAGGTTCCAGTCATACGTTTGAATGCCAAGGCCGGCTGGATCGTAGGAGTAGTAGCCGTAGAACTGAACGGCGACAAACGGCGATGGGTTAGAGGGATAGAAGTAGAAGCTGGCCACAGGCGATGGTAGAGGTCCCGCGGTAAACGAAAACACCAAGTCGCCGCCCGCCCCAGTGGGGCCAGGATAGCCACTCGAAGCTGCACTGACCATGATGTAATAGGTCTGGCTGGCCGTGGCCACAAAACTCGACTGAGAGTAACCACAAGTGACCTGGCTCAACGAGCCTCGCACGCCAGTGTAGATGTATACGACAGTCGTGTAGCTGCTGCCAAAGGTATTAATGTTCACTGACTGGTTTTGATCGGGAGTGTAGGCATACCAAACTGTGGCCTCACCGCCGCCGCAATAGGCAGGCGGGTCGTCGGAGGCTTTCGTCGCTTTCCGAGTATCCACGGAGTCATTGTACGGAGAGACTGTGATCAATTTCGCCTTGTCGAAGTCATCGTTCTTAACCGGGCCGGCAAAGGCCGTGGGCAGGTTTACGGCGAAGAGGGCCATGACCGTCACCGCGATCACGGCCACATTCAAAATCTTTTGCCTGGTCATCTCTGACCTCCTTTTTTTGCCCTATGGGGCGCGAGGGCGCAGCCAGGCGCTCCATCGGGGTGAGTGATAATCTACGAAGGATGACGCGCTTTTTGAGCTTCAACAGACATCGCCTGAAGGCGCAGCCTCACCTCCTTTCCGTGAAAAACAAAAGCCCGCTGAATCGCCAAGCGGGCCCTGTGCGTTATACGATATAATAGAAACGCACAGAGGGCCTACCCGGGTCTGACGTGCACGGCCTCGGCGGGGCGCCATCCCGCCGAGGCTCTTTTTCTGGAAAAACAAAAACCGACTACACGAGTAGCCGGTTTCGCTATTGGCTCCCTGAAGACTTTGCCAGCCTGCGGGTACAGGCTAGAGAGCGACCACAGCAGGTCTTCAGCTCACTGCCTCTACTGCCGTGTCTCAAGTTGTATAGGGTTGGATTTTTACAAGCTACTATTTGGGTGGGACACTCCCCCGTCTGTTCTAGTGACTACGCACAAGTCCACCTGTCCGCCCGCAGTTGCACTGCGGGCGCAGGCGGCAATACACAAAGCTGTGAATAAGCACCAAACTTGTCTATGTTTACACTATCTACAATATTATTATTTGCCCCCATTGTCAAGCAGGTATCCTAAGAAATAGCCATACCCTTCATCGTAGTCAGACAGACATAGGGTAAGCCCAGGTCAGGCTATGTCACGACTTATGTATTCCTGTGGAACAGCATTCGTCTGACTATACTCCATGGTGTATACATAGCGATGAAGCCGCCGATGGCCCTGAGACAGAGCCGCCAGCGGCTTCAGTTCAATCGGCGTTTCGGCGCTCCCAAGGGTGGGGGGCGCATCAAAGGATCGAGGTCTCCAGCTTTGCCTCCTCCGTAGTGGCGGCGCTGAGGTCGGCGTTGCGCATGGCGGAGGTGTCCACCTGCGCCAGCCGCGCGCCGACCAGGCTGGCTCCGTCGAAGTTCGCGCCCGCGACGTTGGCGCGCGTCAGGTTCGCCCGCTCCAGCGTAGCCTGCGAGAGGTCGGCGCCGCCGAGGTTGGCCTGGGTGAGGTTCGCGCCGGACAGGTCAGCCCCGGTCAGATCGGCTTCGGAGAAGTTGGTGAAGCGCAGATTGGCCCCGTGCAGGTTGGCCGAGAACAGCCGGGCCTTGGTGAAGTCGGCCATGACGAGGTCGCCCTGCGCCAGGTTCGCGTCGTAGAGCACGGCCTCCTGCAAGCGCGCCATGTTGAAGTTGACGTGCGCCAGGCGCGCGACGCGCATATACGTCTGCGACAGGTCGGCCTCGATGAAAATGGCCTCGGCCAGGTCGGCGCGGAAGAAGGTGGCCCCCCGCAGCGAGGCGCGCGTGAAGTTCGCGCCATGCAGATCGGCCTCACGCAGGCGGGCGCGGTTGAGGTTGGCCCCGATCAGGTCGGCGATGGCCAGGCTGGCCTCGTTCAGCGTGGCCTCGGCCAACTGGGCCTGGTTCAGGTCGGCGGCATTGAGCGAGGCGTCGGTCAGGTCGGCGTAACACAGGTTCGCCCCGCGCAGAACGGCGGCGTTGAAGATCGCGCCGCGCAGGTGCGCCCCGGACAGGTCGGCCCCGGACAGGTCGGCCCCAGTGAAGTCGGCCTTGCCGAGGCTCGCGCCGCTCAGGTTGATGCCGCTCAGGTCGAGCAGGCGAAAATCACGATCTCCTCGAACATAGTCTATCAACACTTGTTCGCGCGTGAGTTCAGACATAGAAAACCAATTCCTAATGGATGAATTCGCCCAGACCTGACAGGTCTCATGGTTCACGGCCGGGTCACTTCCCCTCCTTTATACACCCACAAGTCAAATAATGCATCCAGGTCGCAGGCGCAGGTTTGCTCGGCCGTGGCCTGAAAATCCTGAGAACGCGCAAAGCCGTAGCGGTAGGCGGCGTAATAGTCTTTCAGGAACCGGAAGAAAATTCGGTCGCCCATTTCACGCCGCAGGGCGTCGAAGAACAGCGCGCCTTTACTATACACGATGGTGCCGTAATCGCTCCCGGAAGGGTAATCGCCGACCGGCAGGCCAATCGGCAGGCCGGGAGCATCGGAAGACTCTACGTCGTCCCAGAAGTAACTGAGCAGGTCCTGCGCCGCCCGTTGGCCGTGCACTTCTTCTTCATACAGCACCTCGGTGTAAGTCGCGGCGGCCTCGTCGAGCCAGGGCTCCAGCAGTTGATCGTCGCCAATCAGGCTGTAGAACCACTGATGCCCGACTTCGTGGACCGTGGCGTATTTGAAGAAGTCGCGGTCGTCCACCACGCCGATGAAGATCGTCCCCGGATATTCGATGCCGCCGAACGCGCCGGGCGCGTCCACCACGTCAAGCTCGGCAAACGGGTAGGAGCCGACGGCCGCCTGCAGCGTCTCGATCTGCCCCACGGTGTAGTCCAGCATCCGGTCGGTGAACTCGGCGTGCTCGTCGAGCAGATAGGCGTTGACCGTGATCCCATCCACTTCGCGCTGCGTGAGTTCGAGCGGGCCGACGACGAGGGCCAGGTCGCGCACCGGGCCGGTGATGAGCGTCAGCGTCTGAGTCAGGCTGGATGAGCGCGTCTCGACGACTGTGCCGGTTCCCACGATGGTCAGGTCAGCGGGGGCGGTGACGCGCCACCAGTACAACGCCGTATCGCTGTTCGTCGTATCGCCGCCAAAGGGGGCAGGCATGGTCTGCCATTCCCCGCCTTCGGTGAGGCGTGGGACGAGAGGGTAAAAAGTCGGGGCGAGCAAAACGTCGTGGGTCAACCCGAACCGCGCGGGGCCGGTCGTGTCAATGCCGGGGTAAGCGATCACTTCAAATTCCGCGCTCACCTCAACCGCCGCGCCGGGGTCGAGCGGTTGGGGCAGATCCACGCGCGCGGCCAGCCCGTCGTGCTCAAAGTCCGGTTGCGCGTCCGCCCCGTCAACCATCACGCGCCACAGCGCCATTTCGCTCAGGTATTGCGCGTCATCGTTCGGCCAAAGCATCAAATAAACTTCGTCGAGCGGGAAGTCCTGCCGATTGGTATAGCGGATGCGCTCGCGCCCGGTGAGCGTCGCCGAGCCGTCGGCGTTGAACGTAACGCCGACTTCGATGGCGTAGCGCGTGGCGTTAGGGAATTGATCCACGTCCCCGGCGAACCGCGGCCGCATGGCCGCGCGGAACTGAGCGAGGTCGTCGAACGCGGCGGCGAGCGTGGGCTGGGCCGGCTTAGGCGTGGGCGTGCCCTCAAGCGATGGCCTGGGCGTGCGGGTGGGCCGAGGCATGGCGGTCGGCGCAGGGATAAAAGCGTCGGTAGCCGCGCCTTCAGGGTCGGGAATGGAAACCAGATCGTAAGCCACCTGGCAGGCCAGGGCGGCGAGGACGAGCAGAGCCAGGGCTAAAACTTCGCGCCTGCCCCTCCCCTTCAGGGGATCGCGGCGCCGTGGTTCAAAATTCCTATGCATCGTTTCTAAAGGCCCAGCCACAAACAAAAAGCAGGAAACGCGATGAGGGGGCGCATCTCGTTTCACTGCTCTCCGCTCTCTGCCGGTTGACGACTGTCTACTGACGACTGTTTACTGATGACTAACCAGTGCCCCCTAGAGGACTCGGACCTCTAACCTCACGGATGTAAGCCGTGCGCTCTGCCAATTGAGCTAAGGGGACGGTAGGCGCATTATAATGGGCGGACGCAGGGTAGTCAACGGATTGAACGGATGTCCCTACAGCGGTGTTGCCTGAAACCGCCGGATAAACTATGATTGACGCTGAAATCGGGAGACGTGTCCCATGACTGACTTAGTTCTGTCGCCTGAGATTTTGAGCCAACTGGAAGAACTCGCCCAGGCCGACCGCCGCCCGGTCTCCGACGTATTGGCCGACCTCGTCAAAGAATACCTCGCCCGCCGCCACGACGAGAAAATCTCAGCAGAAGCCGCGCGCTTCCGCGAGCAACACGCCGCGCTGTGGGCGCAGTATCCGGGGCAATACATCGCCATGCGTGACGGCCAGGTACTCGACCACGACGCGGACTTGTCGGCGCTACGTCAGCGCATCCGCGCCCAATACGGCAACGCGCCTATCCTGCTCGCACCTGTCACGGCGGAGCCGGAGACCGCGTTTCGCGTGCGCCGTCCTCGGCTCGAACAGGTAACCTCGTGAGTGCCGCCTACTCGACGGCCCGGCCCAACAGGCCGAAGCGCTGGATGACGCTGCCGTGAACCGTCTGCGTGCCCGCCGCGCCGAGTAATGCCTTGCGAGGGACTGTATCCGAACGCTCCGCTGTCCAGAACCCCGTGCTCAAATACGCCCAGGCCGTTGGCTGGCAATACGCCGTCCGCGCCACCCTCCTCATCCTGACCATCACAGTCATCCTGCTCGTCCTCGCCTCGCTCTTCGCCGCGCAGATCGAACTGCCGCTCGGCCCCACGCCCCTGCCCCCGACCATCCTCGCCCCGCGCGGCGAGTTGCCCCTCGGGCCGGGCGGACTGAAGGAATGGACGCAGTATGACGGCGGCGAATACGGATTGTCGGGCAGCGGATTCTTCTTGCGGCTGAGCCATGGCGCCATCGTAGGGCTGACGACGGCCCACAGCGCGCCGACGTTGGGCCTGCCCGGCCAGGCGCTCGAACGCATCGCCTTCGGGCTGCCGGAGCAGGATGATCACCTCGTCGCCGAATTTGACACGCTCTATGGCCTGCCCGGAGTCCCGCGCTTCGGCGACGATCTGACGGTGGACTACGTCCTGCTGCAAGTGAGCACGCCGGTTGACGAGGCGCTCGCGCTAAGCGCCGACCCGCGCGGCGCGGCGCAACTGGGCGAGCCTGTGACGATCCTGGCCGGGGTAGGCGACTGGAATGGCGG
>Ga0209002_10002788_pt1 | contig 13975 bp, 12 predicted proteins | sample Rifsed16ft2_FD_184010 | JGI IMG/M metagenome (GOLD analysis project Ga0209002, IMG submission 184010) | Soil microbial communities from Rifle, Colorado, USA - sediment 16ft 2 (version 2) | ecosystem: Environmental > Terrestrial > Deep subsurface > Rock core/Sediment | place: Rifle, Colorado...
GTCTTAACCTTTATCATCCTTGTTGTTTTGTCCCAATTCCTTTTCACATCAGCGTATGCCTATGTATTCACCCCTGAGAATCCGAATCCGGGACCAAATAGTATATACCTGAGTTACAATCCAACCCAGAGTATCGGGGCTACCCTTGCACTTGATGTCAAGGTGAACTCACTTTCTGACACAACACCGGCATTCGGAGCGGCCTTTGATGTTGATTTTGATCCTGCTGTATTGACTTTTGCAGGTTTTGTTAAGGGAGATTATTTTCAGGATGGTGACATCATTGAAAATGGGTCAGTGATGCATTTGGTCGTTTTGCAGCCGGGAACATCTAATAAGCTGATAGTTGGCGTATCGCAAAATGCAGGGGATACTGGTGCGTCAGGTAGTGGAGTAGTACTAACACTTAAATTCACTGTTGCATCCGGTGGGCAGACACTACAAAGCAACATAACTTTATCTAATACGAATATCCTGGATACGCAAGGGGCTGTGATTAATGGCATAAGTTGGCAAACAGGCCATCTGATCCAGTACCCATTGATCATTAATACCGCCTCGTTACCGGAGGCCACTCAAGGGGGCAGCTATACTACCCTATTGACATTATCCGGTGGCTTCCCGCTGTATTCATGGAATGTTTCCGGTGTTGTTCCGCCTGGATTGACCTTAAACAACCAGACAGGAGAGATTACAGGTATACCTTTAATCTCCGGAGTTTATCCCGTAAAAATACAACTTACAGATTCCGCGGCACAAGTAGTTACTAAGGATTTGACAATAGTCGTTAATCAACCACCAACAATATTAACAACTTCCCTCCCTGTGGCTGCTCTGTGGCAATCCTTTAGTAAATCTTTATCAGCTTCAGGGGGAACATCCCCCACCAAGTGGAGTATCTCTCAGGGAAATCTGCCGCAGGGGGTCTTATTAGATAGTTCCACCGGGGTTATCAGTGGGGTGCCGGCAGTCTCAGGTACTTTTACCTTTACTGTTAAATTGGCGGATGTGAATGGCGTTGCAGATACAGTAAGTTTAACAATGACAGTCAGTTCAGTGCTTGCTATTACAACTACCTCGTTTTCTGACACAACAGCAGGTGCAAATTATAAAAACACACTACAGGTTAGTGGTGGGACCGCTCCTTACTTGTGGGAGATACTGTCAGGTTTGCCTCCCGGGTTAAGCCTTATCAACAACACAGGAGAGATTATCGGTATACCCAATGCAGCAGGAAACTGGCAATTTACGGTCACTGTGAGGGACATCAATAGCGTATCAATATCAAAGAATATGCAAATCTTAGTCAATCCTGCACCGGATATTACCACTTCCATCAGCAATATCTACCAGGGGACATCAGGGACAGGTATTATCTTTACGGCAACAGGCGGGGTAGCTCCTCATACATGGGATATTGTCTCAGGGAACTTGCCGGCTGGTCTTGTCTTAGATAAACAAACAGGGAGTATTTCAGGTATACCTGCTACACCGGGTATTTATACCTTTACACTTAAGGTCATTGATGCGACGGGTGTATCATCATCCACGGATTATGTGTGGGCAATCCTCGCTAACCCTCCAGGCAATGTGGACTTTACTACTACAGGGTCTGAATATCGGGTAGATGGATTTGACCTTATTGCATTGAGTATGAGTTGGGAAACCACTAACGGTTCTCCCGGCTGGAATCCACTGGCTGATCTGAATAGTGATGGAATAATTAACGGGGCGGATATAAGTATCTTACAAACGAACTTTGGAAAGTCTATAACACGATGAATAGTGTGCAAAGGATGTTCCTGGGAAGAATCAATCGGGGAATTTTGATTTGTACATTTGTAATATCTATAGGAGTTATGAGCCTTTCCTGTGGATCTGAATCTACGAAAAAGGAGTTTATAGGTGCAGGATTTACCCCTGAGGGAATCAACTGTTCTACTCCATCAATAAATGGTGTATATATGTGCAAGAACGAACGGTTAAGTACTGATGATGTGATAGCAGTGGATGTCGTCCTTAGTTCTGCAAAGCCTGTTTTTGGTATAGCATTTGATGTGGTATTTGATCCTGAAAAGGTTTCTATATCGAGAAAGGAAGGTCAATCTATTGACTTCTCTTCTACTGAAGACGAAACAAAGGTCTGGAAACATAGTTTTGTTTCTCTGCAAGAGGAGAGTGGCGATAGAGTAGTTGTAGGCGTATCATTACTGAAAGGTGATAACTTGCTCACAGGCAACATCCCTGTGATTACACTGAAATTCAGTATATACGGAAGAGACAGCCACCTGACATTTATTAATAACAATCTGCTGGATGAAACCGGTCATCCGATTGACGCGGCTCAATATAACTGGTATGGCGGAGTTTTGGGGACATAGGGAATGCCTGAACAACGTATAAAAGCGCTGCTCATTTCAATAGGAGGGAGTCCTGAACCTGTCATATATTCTATAAATGACCTGAGGCCGGAATGTCTCTGCTTATTTGCGTCAGAAGAGGCAAGACTGATTATCAACAATGACATACTACCCAAACTTAATGAACGCCCTGTCTGGATGGCTGAGATTATTACAGAGGATGCCAATGACCTCTTGTCCTGTTATAAGGCAATCAACGAAAAATGGAAAGAGCTTCAAAAAAACTGGAGGCTTGAGCCTGGAGACTGGGTTGTTGACTATACCGGCGGGACAAAGCCGATGGTGGCAGCCCTTGTACTTGCCACTATAGACGACTCTTCGGGATACCGCTATATAAGCGGGAAGGAGAGGACAAATCAGATAAACCCCTGGGATCAGCTTGCTATTAAAGAAAGACAGGAGGCCGCTGTCCTCTTCAGCCGTGCACGTTACAAACAGGTTGCTGAAATATTTAATGGAGTAGGAAAGAGGGTCAGCGGCGGAGAGAAGCATCTCTACAAGGCCCTTTCAGATATAGCGGAGGGTTATGGTCTCTGGGATAACTTTCAGCATAGACAGGCATGGGAGAAATTAAGGCCCTCGCAGAAGTCCCTTGAAATGGCGACTGTTTTTGGCGGACCAGCGGGTCTGCAATCATTTGCCGCCACACTTAAAGAAAACCTTAACTTCCTTGAAAAGCTGAGTGTTGGTATTCCAGGCATTAAGAACGAGCATTTTTTAGACCTCCTCTCCAATGCAAAACGGCGTGCAGATTTAGAGCATAAATACGATGATGCGGTAGCACGTCTATACAGGGCAATTGAGGCGTATGCCCAGTTGCGGCTTTCCAGCCGGGGTATCAATACATCAGATGTTCAGGAAAGCCAGCTCCCACCGGATATATGTTTAGAGTTTTCCGGTAAATACAGGAATGATGGAGATAACAGGATCAAACTCCCTCTTTATGGGGCATACAAGCTGCTTAAATCATTAGGAGATACTGCCGGTACAGCCTTTTTTGAACACTGGCCGCAGATGAAACTCCTGCTTGACAGCAGGAATAAATCTATTCTTGCTCACGGACTTGAGCCGGTTAAGCGTGAACGCTATGAGGAGATGTTTAAGCTTGTTTGCAGGATAAGCGGCGTTAATGAGCAATCCCTTCCCAGGTTCCCTGACCTGCATTTGTGAAATTCATAGATTTATGTGTTGATTTATGTTGACAAACGATTTTTCTTTATATAGTATAAAAATATATATCATCCAGGTCTATCTTTGTGCAACCCATAAAGGTAAGTAATAATTTAGGAGAAATGAATTTAACTGTAATCCTGAGCGTAATTCTCGCCGATTAATTTAGGAAAATCCCTTGCAGATATTTGAGATGTTAACATTTGGCCGATCACTATAGAATTAAACCATTAAATCAGATAAATCAGATTGGTAATAATAACCTGACGTTTTTCAAAAAAATATAATAAGGAGTCTTAAGGATGAACCTTACAGAATTAAAAGAAAAAAATATCAGTGAACTTACATCTCTGGCCAGGGATATGAATATTGAGGGTGCGGCAGGCCTGAGAAAGCAGGAGCTCATCTTTGCAATCCTCCAGACCCAGTCAGAGAAAAACGGGTTCATATACGGATCAGGCGTCCTTGAGACACTGGCAGACGGGTTCGGGTTTCTAAGGGCCCCTGACTATAACTATCTTCCTGGTCCGGATGATATATATGTCTCCCCTTCTCAGATAAGGCGGTTTAATCTAAGGACAGGAGATATAGTATCCGGTCAGATACGTCCCCCGAAAGAGTCTGAAAGATACTTTGCTCTTCTTAAAGTCGAGTCAGTTAATTATGAAGATCCGGAGATAGCCAGAGATAAGATACTTTTTGATAACCTGACACCAATATTCCCGACAGAAAAGATCAAGCTTGAATACCACCCTGAGGACTATTCAACAAGGGTTATGGATCTCATTACCCCCATCGGCAAAGGACAGAGGGGACTTATAGTTGCGCCGCCGCGTACAGGTAAGACAATGCTGCTGCAGTCTATAGCCAAGGCCATAGCAACAAATCATCCGGAGATTGTGCTTATTGTTTTGTTGATAGATGAAAGGCCGGAGGAAGTAACTGATATGCAGCGTCAGGTAAAGGGTGAGGTCGTAAGCTCGACCTTCGATGAACCTATGCAGAGACATGTTCAGGTATCAGAGATGGTTATAGAAAAGGCCAAACGTCTTGTAGAGCATAAGAAGGATGTGGTAATACTCCTTGACAGTGTAACGAGGCTTGCAAGGGCGTATAATGCAGTAATTCCTCCGAGCGGCAAGGTGTTATCAGGCGGACTTGATTCCAATGCACTCCAGCGTCCCAAGAGATTCTTTGGAGCGGCCCGTAATATCGAGGATGGAGGCAGCCTTACGATTATAGCTACAGCCCTGGTTGATACAGGAAGCAGGATGGATGACGTTATATTTGAAGAGTTTAAGGGCACCGGTAACATGGAGCTTCATCTTGACAGAAAACTTGTTGACAGGAGGATATTCCCTGCAATAGAGATAAATGCATCAGGCACCCGTAAGGAAGAACTGCTTGTCAGCCGTGAAGACCTCAACAGGATGTGGATACTGAGAAAGGTGCTAAACCCACTCAGTACTGTAGAGAGCATGGAATTTTTACTGGATAAACTAAAAGTGACAAAGACAAACAGAGATTTCATGGATTCGATGAATAGATAGAATAATAAAAGGGTTCAAGGATTCAAGTGAATTAACTAAGGAGGATTCAGATTATGAAACAGGGCATTCATCCGGAGTATACAGACACAAAGATCACATGTGCATGCGGCGCTGTGATACCAACACGCTCTACATTGAAAACCCTGAAGGTCGAGGTTTGTTCTAACTGCCACCCCTTCTATACCGGTACGCAGAAGATCATGGATACGGAAGGAAGGATAGAGAGGTTCAGAAAGAAATACGCAAATAAGTAGTAGTTATATAGCCCAAGTAGTAAAAAACCTGCCCGCGGCAGGTTTTTTTTTGAGAGAGGTAATCAAAAGTGACAGTAATGCTGGAAGAAAGTATCTTCAACAAGCTTGAAGAAATTATCGAAAAATATAATAATATGGGAACTCTCATGGGAGACCCTAATGTCATAGCCAACCGCGGAGAGTTTCAGCGTATGGCAAAGGAACAGGGGGAGCTATCCCTTATTGTGGACAAATACAACCAGTACAAAGACGTGTCAAAAAAACTCAAAGAGGCAGAGGAACTTATTAATGACGTTTCTTCAGAATCTGATATTAAAGAACTGGCCATAGAGGAAAAGGCAATATTAGAGAAAGAATTAACAGGCATTGAAGCAGAGCTTAAAGCTTTGCTGCTTCCTAAGGACCCAAGGGATGAGAAAAATATAATTATGGAGATACGTGCCGGTGCCGGCGGGGATGAGGCAGCCCTGTTTGCCGCTGAATTGTTCCGCATGTATGCAAGATATGCTGAGAAAAAAAGGTGGAAAGTAGAAGTACTCAGTTCAAATTATATTGGTATCGGAGGTATTAAGGAGATTATCTTTACCATAGAAGGCAAAGGTATTTTCAGCAGGATGAAGTTTGAAAGCGGTGTACACAGAGTACAGAGAGTGCCTGCGACAGAGGCCTCAGGCAGGATCCATACCTCTACAATTACAGTAGCTGTTCTGGCTGAGGCAGCAGAGGTAGATTTAACAATAGAAGCGAAAGACCTCAGAATAGATACATTCTGTGCTTCAGGTCCCGGAGGTCAGGGAGTTAATACGACACATTCGGCTGTCAGGATTACCCATATCCCATCAGGTATGGTTGTTTCCTGTCAGGACGAGAGGTCCCAGATAAAGAACAGAGATAGGGGAATGCGTGTGTTGAGATCACGGTTACTTGAGAAAAAAGAGGCTGAAGAGAAGGCCAAGAGGGTGCAGGAGAGGAGAGGTCAGGTAGGTACAGGGGATAGGAGTGAGAAGATAAGGACGTATAACTTCCCTCAGAACCGTATTACAGACCACAGGATCGGGTTAACCCTCCATAGGCTGGAGAGTGTGATGGAGGGAGACCTGGACGAGATGCTTGAAGCCCTTGTAATAGCAGACAATGCCGAGAAATTAAAAGAGGTAACTGTTGGATAGGATTTTAATAAAAGGCGGGAAGAGGCTTGAAGGTGAAGTAGAGATTAGCGGTGCAAAGAATTCTGCGCTTCCAATTATAACGTCAGCAATCCTCTCATCAGAGGAATGTATCCTCAATAATGTCCCTTTCTTAAAAGATATAGCAACGATGAAGCAACTGATGGAGTGCATGGGGGCAAACATATCACGGAAAGGTTATACGTTTACTATTGATACTAAGGATATGAAGAGTTGTGAAGCTCCGTATGAACTTGTGAAGACCATGCGTGCATCAGTTGTTGTGCTTGGGCCTCTTGTTGCAAGATTTGGAGAGGCAAGGGTGTCTTTGCCGGGCGGTTGTTCAATTGGTGCAAGGCCGATAAATCTCCACATAGCGGGTCTTCAAAAGATGGGAGCTGAAGTGGAGATTAAGCATGGCTATGTAGAGGTGAAGGCGAACAGGTTAAAGGGCGCTAAGATATATTTTGATATATCAACTGTGACAGGCACTGAAAACATGATGATGGCCGCTGTCCTTGCCGATGGTGTGACTGAAATACAAAATGCGGCTTGTGAGCCTGAGGTAGTGGATCTGGCGAATTTCCTGAACTTGAGGGGTGCCAGGATCAAAGGGGCAGGGACGGATACAATAGTTATAGAAGGGGTTTCAGAGATAAAAGGCGGGACATATGATATTATGCCGGACAGGATAGAGACAGGTACATATGTAATTGCCGGTGCCATCACCCGCGGTGATGTAGTCGTAACGAAGTGTGTTCCTCAGAATCTTGAGGCTGTTATCAGTAAGCTCAGGGCAGCAGGTGTAAAGATTGATACAGGGTATGATACTATAAGGGTTGTTGCTGATAATGGATTAACGGCTGTTGATGTAAGGACAATGCCGTATCCTGGTTTTCCCACGGATATGCAGGCGCAGATAATGTCGCTAATGGCGGTGAGTAAGGGGCTTAGTGTAATAACAGAGACCATATTTGAGAACAGGTTTACCCATGTACCTGAGTTGCACAGAATGGGGGCTAATATTAAACTTCAGGGGAATTACGCTATAGTAGAGGGGGTAGAAAAATTGAGCGGCGCTCCTGTTATGGCTACAGATCTACGCGCGAGTGCATCTCTTATCTTAGCCGGACTTGTAGCTGAAGGACAGACAGAAGTATCCCGCATATACCACCTGGATCGCGGATATGAGCGTATAGAAGAAAAACTCTCCAAATTGGGAGCAGAGATAGTCAGAGTCAAATAAGGTAGAAAACCCCCAGGGGTATCTCAGATGAAAACTAAAGAACCAATACAGCCACTTACAATAGCCCTTGCAAAAGGAAAACTCCTTGATCACGCTGTTGAGTATTTTGATAAGCTGGGGCTTATACCTGAAGATGTAAAAGACGCAGGCAGGAGACTTATTTTAAAGTCACCGGAACATGGATTGACTTATTTAATAGTGCGCCCGACTGACGTCCCGACATATGTAGAATACGGGGCTGCAGACATAGGGATTGTCGGGAAGGATATGTTGCTGGAGCAGGAAAAGGATTTGTATGAACTCTTCGATCTTAAGTTTGGACATTGCAAGGTCGTAGTAGCCGGGCCAAAGGAGGCTATTGAACCCTACAGAAGCGGCAAGTGGGCGAAGATACGCGTTGCTACAAAGTATCCCAGGATTACAGAGCTGTACTTTGGCAGCCGCGGTGTTCATGCAGACATAATTAAACTTTATGGCTCTATAGAAATTGCACCGCTGGTGGGATTGTCTCACGTTATAGTTGATCTGATATCAACCGGCCGGACTCTGAAAGAAAACAATCTTGAGTTAATTGAAACGGTTACTGAGTCAACAGCAAGACTGATAGCTAACAGGGCAAGTCTGAAGCTGAAGCATAACAGGATAACCGGTCTTGTGGATAACCTGAGAAGGGTTATTGCAGGGTGAAGTTAATACGAACAGATAGCCGGGGATTTGCTAAAGTCAGGTCACAACTCCTTTCAAGAGGCGTAACCTATGGGGAGTCCATAGAGTCCTCAGTCCGGAAGATCATAAATGATGTCAGGGTCAACGGCGATAAGGCACTAATTAAGTATACAAAAAAGTTTGACAACGTTTCTCTTACTCCTGTGACTCTTCAAGTAGATCAGAAAGTAATCAAAGAGGCATACTCCAAAGTAAATCGTTCTGACGTTGAATGCCTGGAGTATGCAGCTTCGAGAATCCGTGAGTTCCATAAACATCAGAAGATATCAGGATGGCAATATAAAGATAAAGGTGTGATGCTCGGACAGATAGTGACTCCGCTGGACAGGGTAGGTGTATATGTGCCGGGTGGAAAGGCGGTCTACCCATCTACAGTCCTGATGAGCGTTATTCCGGCGAAGATTGCCGGTGTAAAAGATATTATTATCTGTACCCCGACACCAGGGGGTGAGATAAATCCATATGTTTTAGTTGCCGCAGATATTGCAGGGGCGGATAAGATTTATACTATCGGCGGAGCACAGGCAGTGGCTGCGATGGCACTGGGGACTGATACTGTACCGCGTGTGGACAAGATAGTCGGGCCGGGGAATATTTATGTGGCTATAGCAAAGAAACTTTTGTATGGTCATGTAGATATAGATATGATAGCGGGGCCAAGTGAGATACTTATAGTTGCTGATGATTCAGCAGACCCCGCATTTGTTGCTATGGACCTTTTATCGCAGGCAGAGCATGATGAGGAGGCAGTTGCCATATTGATCACCCCATCCAAGGCGCTGGCAGAGAAGGTCATACATAATGTCAAGTCAGAGATGAAAGTGCAGTCTCGCAGGAAGGTTATACAGAACTCACTCAATAATCATGGGATCATTATTATAACGAAAGATTTAAAAGAGGCAGTTGAGCTTACAAATGAGTTTGCCTCTGAGCATCTGTCTTTACAGGTGGAGCATCCAATGAAACTTTTAAAAGAGATCAGGCATGCAGGTGCAATCTTCCTCGGCAGTTTCACACCGCAGACAATGGGGGATTATGTGGCAGGTCCGAACCATACATTACCTACCGGAGGGACAGCGCGATTTTTCTCTCCGCTCAGTGTGGATGACTTTGTGAAAAAAACAAGCGTAGTAATGTATAATAAAGGGGCATTAAAAAAGGATGGTGTTGTTGCATCAAGACTCGCAGAGATCGAAGGTCTCAATGCTCATAGTGAGGCAGTTAAGATAAGGATGGGGAAAGGTTAAATATGGCCAGAAAATCTTCAATTGAACGAAAGACAACCGAAACAAACATAAAGCTGAAATTTGCAATTGACGGTCAGGGCAAAGGGAAAATAAACACCGGCATCCCTTTCCTTGACCATATGCTGACACTCTTCGCAAAACACGGTTTGTTCGATCTCACCATAGATGCAGTTGGTGATTTAGAGATAGACTATCATCACACCGTCGAAGACATAGGAATTGTGCTTGGCAAGGCTATTGCTCAGGCAGTTGGAGACAAGAAGGGTATCAGGCGTTATGGCAGTGCGTTAATACCTATGGATGAGACACTTGCATCTGTTGCCCTCGATATCAGCGGCAGACCATACCTGATCTATAACGCAGCCCTGCCTAAAAGGGGAAAGATCAAAGAGTTTGACGCTGACCTGATCGAGGATTTTTTCCAGGCGCTTGTCACTAACAGCGGCATCACACTACACATCAATCTCCGCTATGGCCGCAACATCCACCACATCTTCGAGGCCGTGTTCAAGGCATTTGCAAGGGCGCTTGACGAGGCCACTACGATTGACAGCAGGGTCAGTGGAGTTCCTTCAACAAAGGGAAAGTTGGAATAAAAAAGGAGGGTGTTATGAAGAGAACCAAAACAGGTTTACTTGTTCTATTATTTATCTGCATGTTTCTTATAGCCGGTACCGGAATCAGCCGCGCTGAGATGGCACGGTATGATGTTGACCCGGACCATTCCACTATCGAGTTCAGTGTCGTCCATATGGTTGTCTCAAAAACTACAGGCCGGTTCACAGACTATAAAGGCTTTGTTGAAATGGACACTGATGGATTAAAGATAAAGGCGATGGAGGCGGTGATTAACACGGCATCCGTCAATACTATTCATGAGAAGCGGGATGGACATCTCAAAGGTGAAGATTTCTTTAATGTTGAGAAGTTCCCGACCATGACATACAAAATGAAGTACTCCCGCAAGGATGGAGACAACTATATTGCTATAGGTGATCTTACACTGTTGGGTGTTACAAGAGAGGTTACGCTGACAGGGAAATTTAATGGACTTGTAAAGGACCCAAAAGGAAATACACGTGCAGGCTTTACTGCAGAAGGAAAGTTGAACAGAAAAGATTTCGGGATGAACTGGAGCAAGATTCTTGACGGTGGTGGACTAGTAGTAGGTGATGATATCTCCATCAAGCTGGAGATTGAATGCATTAAGTCGAATACAGCAGGATGAAATAAATAGTCGCTGTCCCTATTTATTTCATAGACAGGTTTAGTAAAGACGCAGGATTTACCCTTGCGCCATTGAGTCTTACTCCCCAGTGAAGGTGCGGACCGGTTGCCCTGCCGGTCTTGCCGACCTTTGCTATCAATTGTCCTTTTTTAACGATCTCACCTTCTGAAACTAAAATCTCAGAGAGGTGGAAGTACATTGTGAAGAGCCCCAGGCCGTGGTCAATGACAAGGGTCTTGCCGCTGAAGAACTGGTCTTCTGTGAATACGACCCTGCCGTTGTTTGATGCCTGAACAGGCGCACCTTCAGTGGCGTCAACATCAACACCTGTATGGGGGCTTTTCTGTTCACCATTGATGATCCTCCTTAAACCGAAATCACCGGACATCTCTCCTGCAACAGGTGGGATAAAATTACCATCCCATAGATGGTCTTCTGTAAAGATGTCCCATACCTTTCCAATCTTTTCTTTCTCAATTTCTACCTTCTTCAATGTTTCCTCATCCAGTGTTACCTTGTCAGAGGGGAGGGTGAGCTCCTGTGTCCCGAAATTTGCAGGTTTAACACTGATTCGATACCCCTTCGTGGTCTTTTTCAACTTTTTGTCCTCAAGATGCAAAATGAGTTTGTAGCGATCCGGTTTTGTGTCCATGTCTATGCCAACCAATGCTGTATATCCATTTTTCTTAGAATTATGGTAGAAATGGACCGGTTTATTGAACATGGTACCGGATACCATACGTATAGCGGCACTGGCCTTCACATTTATTAAGAGCACCTCTCCCTGCTTTATGCTTTGTGATGAGAAGGATACCTTTGCCGGTGATTTGGCATGGAGCAATGGAGGATGGCTAAGGGAGAGGAAGAGAATCATGCAAATAAGAATATATTTACGAAGACAGATATTCATGATGTGTTAAGATAACGGAATAGGTATTATTTGTAAATACCCACACCGTAATCTGTGTACTAATATGCATCCATATCTTTACGTAATCTTAATCGCTCATCTATCTGTTACAGGATTCCGCTACCTGCTGGATTATCTTAATCTCTCCTATCTTAAAAAGCATGGTTCCATTATTCCTCCGGAATTTGAAGGACAGATAGACAGGGAACTACTTATCAGGACACAGAACTATTCGATTGAGAAGATGCGTTTTGGCTTTGTGTCGTCTCTGTTTAATAATGCCGTTATACTTTTATTTCTGTTTGGAGGACTTCTCGATATATACAACTCCCGGATCGCCTCTTTGAATCTTCCATTTATCCTGTCAGGGTTAGTATTCTTTCTTCTTCTAATATATGCAGAGTCTCTGCTTTCCATTCCTTTCAGTCTCTACAATACATTCAAGATTGAGAAGAAGTATGGTTTTAACACGATGACCCCGGGGTTATGGATTACTGACGGGATAAAATCATTACTTATATCCACGATCCTGATGGGGGTATTAATTGTCACAGGGTTTTATCTTGTTCAACAGAGCCCGGAGCTTTGGTGGCTCTGGATATGGTGTTTCTTCCTGGCATTCAGTATATTCATGATGTATATCTCGCCGTATGTAATAGAGCCCCAGTTCCACAAATTTACTCCTATAGTTGATGAGATTCTTGAGAGCGGTATACGTGAGCTGATGCAAAAGGCAGGCATCAGGGTCAGCAGGGTCTTTCAGATGGATGCATCAAAGAGGACAAAACACACCAATGCCTACTTCACCGGCATCGGGAAGGTAAAGAGAATTATCCTGTTTGATACCCTGATTGAAAAGATGGATCGTGAAGAGATGCTGTCAGTCCTTGCCCATGAGGCCGGTCACTGGAAGAGAATGCATATCTTAAAACAATTGCTCCTTATTGAAGGTATTTCATTGGTTGTAATGTACATTGCATTCCGGATTGTTCAAAGCGACTATCTTCTTGATCTGTTTGCCATAGAAAACGGGACATTCTTTGCAAAACTTATCATCTTCGGTTTCATCGGTTCCATAGCCTCCTTCCCCTTTTCACCGCTACTGCTTTATTTATCCCGAAGGTATGAGAACGAAGCCGACAGGTTTTCTTATGAGTTGACTAACAGCGCTCAGGGAATGGTAAGCGCCCTTGTAAAGCTGTCGAAAGACAACCTGTCCAACCTTTATCCCCACCCGCTTTATGTCATATTTCATTACAGCCATCCGCCGGTGTTGGAGAGGATAAGAAGGATTAAGGGGCTACTGGTGGGGAAATGATGGGGATGTCATAATGCTTGACAACAACCTTTTAATCGTTTAACTTCTCAAATTATGTAAGTCCTTTCCCCTAAAATATCAGCATATTGTGAGGAGTAATGATGGATGCAGAAAAAGATAAAACTGAACAATTCTCAGATGACATTATGAGTGAGTTGAATGCCCATCATCAGACCCTTATATATACCATCCCCGATATTGTATATTTTAAAGACATTCAAGGCCGCAATATGGTTGTTAACAAGGCATTTGAAGAATTTGTGGGCCTCAAGTCCGCAGAGATTCTTGGAAAAACAGACGATCAGATATTTCCACATGACCTGGCAGCCCAATGTCTTCTCAGTGATCAGGAGGTAATGAAAAACCGCAAGTCCCTCTATTGTGAAGAGGAAGCCATTTCTAAGGACGGAAAGAGGACATACTTTGAGACCATAAAGTCACCGCTCTACGATGCATCTGGTAATGTTGTGGGCGTGGTGGGTGTCAGCCGCGATATAACAGTCCGCAAGTATCATGAGGAGCAGTCGGATTTATTCAGCTCCCTGCTCAATCAGTCCAGTGATGCCATATTTATCACTGATCCTAAGACTGGCCGTTTTCTGAATGTCAATGATAAGGCCTGCAGTAGTCTGGGATACAGCAGGGATGAGCTTACCAAAATGGGGGTTTTGGATATAGAGGCGGTTATCCCGGATCACTTCTCATGGGATGTCCATGTAAAAGAGGTCAGAGAGAAGGGG
>Ga0209002_10002789_pt1 | contig 13966 bp, 10 predicted proteins | sample Rifsed16ft2_FD_184010 | JGI IMG/M metagenome (GOLD analysis project Ga0209002, IMG submission 184010) | Soil microbial communities from Rifle, Colorado, USA - sediment 16ft 2 (version 2) | ecosystem: Environmental > Terrestrial > Deep subsurface > Rock core/Sediment | place: Rifle, Colorado...
AATTGGCGCGCGTGAGTTCGCCGGAGGGATAAAATCCTCGCCCCGCCGAAAGCTCCCGTCTATTGTGAGTTTGTCCTGCCACCCTAGATTCAGAGGCAGGACGCCCCGCAGAACCGTTGAGGGGCGCAGGTAACCAAGACTCGTCCAGACCCTGCGCGCGACCCGGCTTCGCGTGTGAAATTGCCGCAGCACCCACGCCACACCCGCATCGAGCGTCTCCCGGCGCATATGCACTGGCTCGAATACCACGTGGTTGAAGTCGTAATGACTCCAATCTTTGTCGAAGATTCGTCCCTGCCGATCCATCGCCTCGAAGAGCGGCGTCCCTGGGAAGGGGGTCAACCGGGTCGCCTGCAAGGTTTCGACGTTGGCTTCCAGTAGAAACTCCAGGGTCCGCTCGAATACGTCCGGTGTATCGTCGTCACCGCCAAAGACAAAGCCGGCGCACACCGCGATCCCCGCCGCGTGTAGTTTTCGGACGACGGCCAGGTAGTCTTTCCCCAGGTTGCTGTGCTTCTTCCAAGAACGCAAGCCTTGCTGTGACAGGGTCTCGAACCCGACGAAGAGGCCCTGGCACCCGCTGCGGGACGCCAGGTGAAGCAGCGCCTCATCCTCGGCGATCCCCAGGCCGCATTGGCTGAACCAACTTTTGCCGAGAGGGATCATTGCGGAGAACAACTGCTTCGCGTACTCGCGCTCGCCGATAATGTTGTCGTCCATGAAGAGGATGTACGGCCCCAGGGTCTTGAGTTCGTCAATGACCTCGGCGACCGGGCGCGTCCGAAACCGGTACTGGTGGAACGCGGCGACCGAGCAGAAACTGCACCGGTAGTGGCAGCCGCGGGTGGCCTGGAGCGCGTCCACTGGGGCATAGTCCTGCTTCCGGATGAGGTCGCGATTCGGGATCGGTAGTCCGGCGAGGTTGACTGGCTCGCTGCGGTAGAACGGCTTGAGCTTCCCGGCCCCGAAATCCTCCATCAGGCGCGGCACGTTGTTCTCCGCCTCCCCGACGCACACGGCGTCGGCGTGCTGCATGGCCTCCTCTGGCACAAACGTCGGGTGATAGCCCCCGAAGATCACCGGCTTGCCCTTCTCGCCCCGGAAGCGATCGGCGATCGCGTAGGCCCGCGGGGCGTTGTAGGTCATGAAAGATATGCCGATGAGGTGAGCATCGGTATCGAAGTCAATCGGTTCTACTTCTTCGTCAATGATCTGCGTTTCCACATACGGCGGCATGGAGGCCGCGACGTGGAGGCTTGGAAGCATGGAGAATCGGAAGTAACGAGAACTGCGCGGACGCTCCCCGCTCTGAACACGCCATAGAGGAGACGTGGGGTTTATGAGGACGAACTTGATGCGCTCCAATACTCACCTCCTTTCGGCAATTCGACCTTTTCAGACCCTCATGGATAACAAACACCCCCGGTCACTTCTCCAGGGGTGTCAAAGCACTCGACGAAGGAAACCCCGCCCGACAGACTGGGCGTTCATGCATTCATCCTAGCACTTTTCATGCGACGTGTCACCTGATTTTGTTCACATCCGGCAACGGAGATCGCGGCCCATGCTCCATATCCTGTCAGTGGGCGCGGCCCTGGCCATCTGCGCTGGACTTTTCGGAGAGAGGCTATTTAGAGAAGTCAGGGCGAAAAGGTGGACAAAGTGCGTCGCTGACATGTGACTTTTGTAGTCTGAATTCGGGCAGTTTGACAATGGGAGGGCCAGGTCGTGCATGGCAAGATAGGACATCAGGGGCGGCGGCCTCGTCAGTCGTCAGCGGAGGCCCCGGCCCGCGACAACTGCACCACTCACCCGCAGATTGATTGGAGGTCCGCATGTACATCATCGGAGAAAATATCCACATCCTCTCGCCCAAAGTCAAACAGTCACTCGCCGACCGCGACGGCGCGTTCTTCGTGCAGTTGGCGCGCAAGCAAAAGGAGGCCGGGGCGCACGCGCTGGATTTGAACATCGGCCCGCAAAAGAAGGCTGGGCCAGAGGTGATGGACTGGCTGGTGGACTGCGTGCAGGAGGGGGTTGGCCCGATGACGCTCTCGTTCGACACGACCAACCTCGCGGCCATCGAAGTCGGTCTGAAAAAGACCAGGCAGGACGGTCACGCCAACGCCATCATCAACTCGACCTCGGCGGAGGAGGAGCGGCTGGAGAAAGTGCCGCCGCTCGCCGCGGCCTACGGGGCCAAACTGGTCGCGCTGACCATGGCCAAAGAGGGCATCCCGGTCAGCGCCGACGCCCGCGTGGCAATTGCGATGGAAAAACTGATCCCGCGCGCCCAGGAGGTCGGCCTCCCCATCGAAAACCTGCTCATTGATCCGCTCGTGCTCACCGTCTCCGGCTGCCAGGAATACGTGCCGCAGTGCATCGAGGCCGTGCGCATGATCAAGATGGTCGCCGACCCGCCGCCGCTCGTGAGCGTCGGGCTTTCCAACGTCTCTAATCAGGTGCCGCCGCAGATGCGCCCGCTCATCAACCGGACGTACATGGTCATGCTCATGGCCGTGGGGCTGGATGCCGCCATCCTCGACCCGCTCGACCAGGAACTGATGGAGGTCATACGCATGGTCGAACAACGCGACGCCTCCACGCCCGTCGGCGCGCTGTATCTGAAACTTTACGCCGCCGTGGCCGCGGGCGAAGAGCTTGACCCCGGCCCAGCGGACCTGAACGACCCGAAGCAGGCAGAGATCTGGAAGACGGTGCAGATCTTGTTGAACAAAGTCATCTACACCGATTCGTACCTGCGGCTATAGGCGAAACGCAAACCGGTTATCGAGCATGCCTGATCCTTCCAATGGTCGAACCACGCCCAATGCTGTGCTGGTGATCGGCGGCGGGGTCGGGGGGATGCGCGCCGCGATTGACGTGGCCGAGGCCGGACTGAAGGCTTATCTGGTCGAAAGCACCCCGGCCCTCGGCGGGCGCGTGGCCCAACTGGGGTTCATGTTCCCCACACACGACTGCGTGCTGTGCCGGGGCACGTCCGATCACGGCTACGGCTGCACCCGCCCCTCCATCACCCCGGCGCTGCTTGACCACAACCTCCACCCAAACATTGAAGTGCTGACCTCTACGGATGTGATCGCGTGCGAGGGGCAGGCCGGGGATTTCACCGTCCGGCTGCGGCGGCGGCCCCAGTACGTTGATCCGGCGAAGTGCGTCAACTGCGGCCGCTGCGCGACGGTCTGCCCGGTGGAGCGCCCCTCGGGATTCCAGATGGGGCTGACGATGCGCAAAGCGATCAGCAAATCCGCGCCGCGCGCCGTGCCCGACTCGTACTATCTGCTCGAGAAAACCGAGGGGTGCAACGACTGCCGCAAGTGCGTCGAGGCCTGCCCGACGGACGCCATCCACCTCGACGCGGGGTTCACCGAGCGGGAGATCCACGTGGGCGCGGTGATCCTCGCCGTGGGCTACAAGCCCTTCAACCCGCGCGAGATGCAGGAGTTCGGTTTCGGGCGCTATCCCAACGTCATCACCTCGATGCAGTACGAGCGGTTGGCTTCGCGCTCCGGCCCCACCGAGGGCGTCGTCGCCCGCCCCGCCGACGGCCGGGCGCCGAAAAAAATCGCCTGGCTGCAATGCATCGGCTCGCGCGATCAGAAGTACCCGTACTGCTCGGCCATCTGCTGCATGTACGCCACGAAGGAGGCGATGCTCGCCCGGCAGCGCCTGCCGGGGGCAGAAACGCATATCTTCACGATGGACGAGCGCGCGTTCAACAAAGAATACAACGCCTACTACGTGCGCGCGCGCGACGAGCACGGCGTCCAGTATACGCGCTGCCGCATCTCCGAAATTCGGGAGGACCCGACGACGCGTGATCTGATCCTGCGCTACCCCGGCGGGCGCAAGCACGGCGAGGCCGCGCCGGGTCAGGGGCCGCTCGTCGAAGACCGCTTCGACATGGTCGTGCTCGCGGTGGGCGTGCGGCCTCCCGAAAACGCCGAGCACATGGCGCGCGTCCTCGACATCGAGCTGAATGAGTTCGGCTTCTGTCAGACCGACAAGTTCACCCCGCTGGAGACCTCGCGCCCCGGCGTGTTCGTGTGCGGCGCGTTCGCCTCGCCCAAAGAGATCGGCGAGACGATCATGGACGCCTCCGGCGCGGCGGCGGAGGCGATGCGGCTGATGCGCGAGAAACTGGGCGCCCTGCCCTCGTCACGCGAATATCCGTTCATCACAGGCGCGACGCCCCCCGCCCCAGAGCGCGACGTGTCCGGCGAGTCCCCGCGCCTCGGCGTGTTCATCTGTGGATGCGGGGGCAGCATCTCGGACGTCGTGCACGCTCCGGAAGCAGCCGCCTTCGCCGCCCGCCTGCCCGGAGTCGTCCACGCCGGCTACTTGCCCTTCGCGTGCTTCCCCGACGGCTTGAATCACATCCGGCGCGCGATTCACGAATTCGGACTTAACCGCGTCGTCGTCGCCGCGTGCAGTCACCGCACGCACGAGTCGCTGTTCCAGCGCACGGTGCGCGAGGCCGGGCTGAATCCCTATCTGGCCGAGATGGTGAACCTGCGCGAGCAGTGCGCGTGGGTGCACGCGGGCGATCTCGAGGGCGCGACGCGCAAGGCCAAAGAACTCGTGCGCGTCGGCGTGGCGCGCGCCAGCCTCGCGCAGCCCCTCTACAAAGAATCTCGCGCACCGCACCGGAGCGCGCTCGTCATCGGCGGCGGCGTGTCGGGGATGACGGCGGCGCTCGCCATCGCCGACAGCGGCTTCGACGTGCACCTCGTCGAAAAGTCGGACGCGCTGGGGGGCAACTTGCAGCACATCTACTACGTCGCGGAGGGCGTGAACCCCCAGCGATTGCTGCGTGATCTGGTGAACCGGGTGGTTGCGCACGAACGGATCACCCTCCACCTGCGGAGCCAGGTTACGCGGCACACCGGAAGCGTCGGCGCGTTCCGGTCGCTCATCCGCGCCGTAGGACAAGTTGCCAACTTGTCCTACACCGAAATCGAGCACGGCGTGACGATCCTTGCGACCGGCGGGCGTGAGTCGCGCGACGGGCGTTACGGCCTCGGCCTCGACCCGCGCGTCGTCCGCCAGTCCGAGCTGGAAGAGATGATCGTCCATCAGCCGGAACGCATCGCGGCGCTGAAGCACATCGTCATGATCCAGTGCGTGCGGCCGGAGGGCGCGCCGGACTACTGTTCGCGGACGTGCTGCACCAACACGCTCAAGAACGCCATCCGCATCAAAATGCTGAACCCCGACGGCCAGGTGGTTATCCTGTACAAGGACATCATCACCTACGGCTTCCGCGAAAAGTTTTATCTCGAAGCGCGCCGGCGCGGGGTGTTGTTCGTGCGCTATACCGACAGCGACCGGCCGGTCGTCGAAATTCAGAAGTCAGGGGTCGGAGGTCAGCGGTCGGAAGCCGCACAATCAGCAATCCCGCTCCGTTTCGCTCCGGGGACTACAGTCAGCAATCAACAATCAGCCATCATCGTTCGCGTCCGCGAGCACATCTTCGGCGAGACGCTGGAGTTCCAGCCCGACCTCGTCGGGCTGAGCATGTCCATCGCGCCGGGCGAGGATACCGCCTCGCTCGCGCAGATGATGCGCCTGCCGCTTTCGACGGAAGGCTTCTTCCTCGAAGCCCATTTGAAGATGCGCCCGATGGACTTCATGGAAGAGGGCATCTTCCTCGCGGGCATGGCGCACTATCCCAAGTTCATCGAGGAGTGCATCGCCAATGCGCTCGCGACGGCCGGGCGCGCGATGACGGTGCTCTCGAAGGACACGATGTATCTCGGCGGGAGCGTCGCCGTGGTAGACGCCGCCAAATGCACCGGCTGTCTCACCTGCGTCCGCACCTGTCCCTTCGGCATCCCGGAGATTCGCGCCGACCTGACGAGCGTGGGCGGCCTGCGCGGCGCGGCGTGGATTGACCCGGCGCGCTGCCAGGGCTGCGGCACCTGCACCGCCGAATGCCCGGCGAAGGCGATCCAGTTGTTGGGCTACCGCGACGAGCAGATCATGAGCGGGGCGGGAGCGTGGGAAGTGAGGGAAGCGGTGGAGATTCCCGCATGATGGGATGAGGATGTGGAAAGTTTCCAGATCATCAGTGTTAGGCCGCACCGAACAGAGAATAGCCCCCGAGGCAGAAAATGAGACTTCTTCCTGCTTTTGGTCTGTCTCTTTTCAATGGTTGGTTGCTTCTCGTTGCCTATTTCTTGGGCTTAACTCTCAGTGTCCTTACTTTTGCGAGAGAGAAGAGAAGAAAGCTATTTCTCAAACCTAGTTATCCCAAGGGAGATAGGAGAGGTCTGGTCATACTCCTCGGGAGACTCGCCGCGATCTCATTCGTCGCGTTGATGATCTTCACACCCCTTCGAACCGGCTCACTCTTCCTGTATGTTGGATTGGCCATTTACCTGCTTGGCTTCTCAGTTGTGATGGTTTCGCTATTTGAATATAGGCGCGCAGAGGTGGACCGCCTTGTGACCCACGGTATCTACCGAGTTTCTAGAAATCCTCAATGGATTGGTCTTGTCTTAGTGTTCGTGGGCACTGCAATGGCTGTGGCAACCTGGCTTCAATTTGCTCTTCTTGCGATAGTGGTCATGGCCTACCACTTCCAGATACTGCTTGAGGAGGAAATTTGCCTGCGCCTTTACGGTGAGGAGTATAAGGCTTACACGGAAGAAGTCCCTCGTTATGTGGGTTTTTAAGTTGCGGTGCGGCCTACCGCGCATGCGGCTCACGCGCCAGCCGTTGGGCGACGAGAAGGTCTTTGAGCAGACCTGGAAGGAGGTCGGGAAATGCGAGTGAATGACTGTGTAGGATGCGCTAAGTTTCCGTGCACGGATGTAAAGCGCGAGTGTTACGCCATTCCAAAGGTGGACGTGAGACCGCGCGATGTTTCCATCATCATGATTTCAGAGGCTGCGCCCGCAAACCCTGACGATTATTACTATGCCAAAGGAAGGCCCCTCTTCCAGCAAACCACAGTTCAGGCATTCAACGATGCGGGTGCAGACGTCGAATCCATGAAGGACATCCTCGATTTGGGCGTGTACCTCACCACCGCCGTGAAATGTGCGAAAACGGGATATGGCCTGAAGGCGAGCACCATCGAGGCATGCTCACTCATCCTTGAGAAAGAACTGGCCCTGTTTCCCAATGCGGAAGTGCTTCTGCTGATGGGTGACGTGGCAATCAAGGCGATCAACTATATCGCGAAGCGGGCCGGCAAAGGGAGAGTGATCCCGGCCGGCTCCACGTACAGGATTCGGGGCCAGAAATACTGCTTTCAGGGGAAGAGGGTCTTCCCATCCTATCTACAGGCCGGCCCCAGCTTCTTTATCGAGAAGAGCAAGCGCAAGATGATTGCTCAGGACATTGCGACCGCCCTCAGGCTTGTGAAGTAGAAAGTCGAACCCACACACATCGAATTCGTTATGACCACCATCAAAGTTCTCACCGACTCATCCTGCGACCTGCCCCCGGATTATTTTCGGGAGTACGGCATCGGCGTCGTGCCCATCAGCATCCGCTTCGGCGATCGGGTCTATCTGGAAGGAGTGGACCTTGACCGAAACGCCTTTTACCAAAAGGTGAACGAGCTGGGCATCCTGCCGAAAACCTCGCAGCCCTCCGTCGGCGAGTTTGCGGCAGCGTACCGAGCGTGTGCGGCGCAAGGCTACGACACACTGCTCTCGGTGCACGTCGCCAGCACGCTCAGCGGCACGACGAACTCCGCCACGCTCGCCGCGCAGGAAGTCGCCGGCGAGGTCAAGGTGATCCCGTACGACAGCCTGTCCGGGTCGGCGGCGATGGGGTTCATGTGCGTCGAGGCGGTGCGGATGGCGCGGGCGGGCAAGAGCGTGAGCGAGATCGTGACGCGGCTGAACGAGGCGTGGCCGGTCGGGATCAAATGGGTGGGCGAATACGTCCGGGCCACGATCAACACCGCCGAACAACGCTTGACCGTCTGGTATCAACCCGACGCCGACAGCGAGTGGCGTCTTCTCAAAACCCGTCAATTCCGCATCTCGGAGACTGCCCATGACCTGTTGCCCGCTTTTCGTCGAAACCGCACACGATGTCGTGAGTGTTGGCCTGACTAGAATCTGGCCCCATTACCGCACACCATGTCGTGATTATTGAGAGGTAAGTAGTCAGAATCTGGAGGGCAACGTTGTAAGTTATGGACAAACAGCGATTTATCATCTTCTCGCCCATCTTTGTGATACTTATCGGCAGTATCACAATTCGATTGGCGGAACGCTTTCTGGGAGTATGGGCGTGGGTGCCCTGGATATTGGTTTATTGGACAAGTATTTGTTTCCTTGTGTTCTGGGGGAGTGGAAAAGAAGGCATCAAGCAATGGATGGGACGACCGCAAGGAAGTTGGTTGTGGTCAGGATTGGCAATCTTACTTGTGCTGCCGAGCCTGCCCATGTTTATTAGTTCATGGCAACTGCTGATACCGGTTTACGTGTGGTTGCCCTGGCTGATTGTTGGATTAATCAATCCATTCCTGGAAGAGTGGTACTGGAGGGGCTTACTGCTGGATCAGACCAGAGCCTGGCCAAGCTGGGTCACTATTCTCGGAACAAGCATTTTGTTCTCTTTGAACCATCTATTCGGTATCGGAGTCACATCCATCGGGGGACGACATCCTATCTTGCTTATCAATGCCTTGGTCTTGGGAGTGGTTTTTGGGGTGATTTACAAGAAGACAAACAGCTTACGGTGGCAGATTGTGGCTCATGCCATCGCTGATCTATTTGGGATAAGTGTTGCAGTCTTCCTCAATTTGTGGGTTCCGCCAGGATAGAGAAATCGTGGCGATTATCCGATGGATTGCACGGGTCTGGAGCATCCTGATCTTTGCGATTGCCCTGCTGATTATCGTCGTGCCAGACCCGAATGTCGTGCAACCCGTTCTGCTCACGGATTGGATCGAGTTGGGCTTTTACTGGGTGTCTATCTTGGGGTTGTTGTTAGCCTGGCGTTGGGAAGGGCTGGGCGGAGCGATTGCCATTGCCGGTGTTGCGGGTCACGACGTGGCGTTCCGCATTTTCAAAGGAAGGTCGAGAAATGCAAGTAAGCAACTGTGTGGGATGCGTCAAGTTTCCGTATATAGAGATTGAAGGAGGTAAATGATGGTCATCACATTGCTTGTCACCACTTTCGTGATTGCCTTTGTGGTCGCATCCATTGTCGTCTTCATCTTCACCAGACCGGTTGACAGCATCATGAGACGAATTGCCCCCGCTGACATCAGCCGGGCTTGGACCAGGTATCTCCAGTTCGCTATCTACGTCATCGGCATCGGCGGCGGCGTACGGGTCTGGGATTTTGAAAAGTACATGACCCCCATGGAGCCATATCGGGAGATCGTTCAGCTCACATCCAATCGCTGGATGCTGGAGATTTATCAGACGATCATCGGCACGCTCCAAAGCACGGCCATGGTGCTCCTGGTCTTCTTCGTGTTTGCGCTGATCGCCGTCGTGATCGTCCGCGTCTTTGAGATGAGGACGACAAAAGCAGAATCGCCAAAAGGAACAGAACAAGTACGCGCAGCATGAAGGAATCAGCCGCTTTGGAGATGTCACATGTGTGAATTCTGCGTGCAGCACGGCGACGGCCAGAAGTGGTATCTGGCGATGCAGAACTACTCACGCGAATTGCTCGACGAGGACGGGCGGCTCGACTACATCGCCCACTTCGCCAACACGTTTGAAGAGCGCCTGCCGCCCGCGCTCGATCAACTCGACCTGCTCTCGCGCACGCCTCTGCATGGCCCGGCTAAGCCGTTTCTCACCCGCAACCAGAAGCGGGATCACTTCGGGCAGGTTGTCCCCCTCGAAGAGATCGAACAAATCCTCTCGCAGGTGGACGGGATCGCGCGCCTGCCGTGCGTGTGCCGCCGGGTGACGACGGGACAGAAGGAGGCGCGTTATTGCTTTGCGCTGACAGGCGACCCCCGGCTGGCCGAGGTGCTGGACGACTCGTTCAGCCTCGAATATCTCTCGCCCGCCGAAGCCGTCGAGTCTGTCCGCGAGCTGGACGAGAAAGGTCTCGTTCACTCGGTCTGGACGTTCAAGACGCCGTACATCGGCGCGCTGTGCAATTGCGATCAGGACTGCATCGCGTACCGCATCTGTCACGCGCGCGGCTACTTCCAGATCATGTTCCGGGGCGAGTACGTGGCCGGGGTGGACCTGGACGCCTGCAACGGCTGCCGGAACTGCATGCGGCAGTGCCAGTTCGGGGCCATCCGCTATTCGATGGTGAATGCCAAAGTGGAGATTGACCCGCGCCAGTGCTTCGGCTGCGGGGTATGCCGCGCGGCGTGCCATCGGGACGCCATCACCCTGCACGCCCGCGCCGATGATCCGGTGGCGGCGGAGGTTTGGTAAATGGGAACTAACGGTCACTTTGAGCCTGAAATTACCGCCTTCACCTGCATTTACTGCGCCTACATGGCCGCTGACACGGCCGGCGCGCTCCGGCAGTCATACCCGGCCAACGTCAAACTCGTGCGCCTGCCCTGCACCGGCAAGACCGACGTGCGCTACCTCCTGGAGGCCTTCGAGCAGGGCGCTGACGGCGTGTACGTCGTCGCCTGCCCGCTGGGCAACTGTCATCACGTGCGCGGGAACGAGCGAGGCCAGGCGCGCGTCGCCAGGGCGCGCAGACTATTGGAGAGCATCGGCCTCGAGGGCGAGCGTTTGGAGATGTATTTCGTCTCTGGCGGACAGGGCGCCACGTTTGCCAAAGCCGCGCGCGAGATGACCGAGCGAGTGAAGAAACTGGGACCGAGTCCGCTCAAGCGCCTTCTGACCGGAAGGTGACCTGAAATCCGCCTAATCCTCCCCACTTTCCATCTTTCCATTTCCGATGAAACTTGTCACTTGTCAGGCAGGCATATGACATTTAGCACTCCACGCCATATGGTGGAGAGCGTATGCTGAAAATGGCCGAATTGCCTTCGGCCTCGGGCCATTTCGGAGAGTGAATGTCCCTTCAGTCCGCTTTCGTTCCCCTCTCAGAGCTAACCACTCCGGGCAATGGTCGCGGCCCCATCGGGGCGGTGATGGTCGTCGGCGGCGGCATCGCCGGGATGCAGGCCAGCCTCGACCTTGCCGAGCAGGGCTTCAAGGTCTATCTCGTCGAGTCCAAGTCCGCCATCGGCGGACATATGGCGCAGTTGGACAAGACCTTCCCGACCAACGACTGCGCGATGTGCACCATCTCACCTAAACTCGTCGAAACCGGGCGCCACCTCAACATCGAAATCCTGACGAACACCGAAGTCCTCGGCGTGGAGGGCGAGGCCGGGGATTTCACCGCGCGCCTGCGCCGCAAGCCGCGCTACATTGACCCGCTCAAATGCGTGGGTTGCGGCGACTGCGAGAAGGTCTGCCCCATTGTCCTGCCCGACGAGTTCAATGAAGGCCTCTCCCCGCGCCGCGCCGCGTACCGCCTTTACCCGCAGGCCATCCCCGCCGCATATGCCATTGAGAAAAAAGGCATCGCCCCGTGCCGCGACGCCTGCCCCGCCAGTCAGCGCGCGCAGGGCTACATCGCGCTCATCCGCGAGGGCCGCTACGCCGACGCGCTGCGCGTCATCAAAGAGGACAACCCCTTCCCCGGCATCTGCGGGCGCATCTGCAATCACCGCTGTGAGCTCGCCTGCAATCGCAACCTCGTGGACGAGCCATTGAACATTCACGCGCTCAAACGCTTCGTGGCCGATTGGGCCGGCACGACAGAGCGCGGACCCGTCCAACCGATCCCGCAGACCCGCCCGCAGCGCGTCGCCGTCATCGGCGCGGGGCCGTGCGGCCTGACCGCAGCGAAAGACCTGGTGACCCTCGGCTACGGCGTGACCGTGTTCGAGTCCCTGCCCGTCGCGGGCGGGATGCTCCGCGTCGGCGTCCCCGAATATCGCCTGCCCTCGGCCATCGTGGATCGCGAGGTGCAGGACATCGTTGACCTCGGCGTTGATCTGCGCCTGAACACGACCGTCAACAACCTCGACGACGTTTTCGCTCAGGGTTTTGACGCCGTCCTCATTGCGGTCGGCGCGCACGAAGGCAAGAAACTGCCGATACCGGGCGCAGACCTGCCCGATGTGCTGGTCAACACGCAATTCCTCAAGGATGTTCGCCTCGGCAAATACGACGACACGGCAGGCGAACGGCGATACGCGATACGCGCTAAGCGAGTTTTAGTCTTGGGCGGCGGCAACGTCGCGATTGACTGCGCCCGCACCGCCGTGAGGCTCGGCGCGGCCTCAGTGGCGATGGCCTGCCTCGAGTCGCGCGAGAAGATGCCCGCGCACCTGTGGGAGATCGAAGAGGCTGAGGCCGAGGGCGTGACGATCTACCCGGCCCGCTCGTTCAAGCGTATTCTGGAGGGTGAGGGGCGGCAGGTGACAGGCGTCGAGTCTGTCAACGTCACCTTCATGGAATTCGACGCCGAGGGGAAACTGGCGCTGGAGACCGAGCCGGACTCGGAGCACGTCCTCCCGTGCGACGTGGTCATCTTCTCCATCGGCCAGCGCGCCGGTCTGGCTTTCATCCCCGCCGACGCGGGTGTGGGCGTCACCCGGCAGGCCACGATTGCGGTGAACCCCAACACGTTCGCGGCGACTCGTCCCGGCGTCTTTGCAGCGGGCGACGCGACGACGGGCACAGCGTTCGTCATCGAGGCCGTCGCCGCTGGACACAAAGTCGCCGGCTCCATTCACCGCTACCTCTCCGGCGAAGCGCTCGAGCCGAAGTTCGCGCCCGACCTGCCCGTCGTCAAAATGACGCGGGTCGAGGTCGAAGAGAAACTCCGGCGGAACGAGATTCGCGCCGCGCCGCGCGTGCCCATGCCGATGATCCCGGCGGCGGAGCGTGCAGGGGCGAACCTAAGCGTTCGCCCTAACCCATTCGCGGAAATCGAGCAGGGTTACACGGAGGCGCAGGCCAGGGCCGAGGCCTCGCGCTGTCTCGCGTGCGGCCTGTGCTCGGAGTGCCTCTCGTGCGTGTACGTCTGCGGCGTGCAAGCCATCAATCACGACGAGGTCGAGCGTGTCGAGGACATCAAAGTCGGCGCGGTGATCCTCGCGCCCGGGTATCAGGCGTATAACGCCAAGCTCTCGCAGGAGTTCGGCTTCGGGCGCTACCCCAACGTCGTCACCGCGCTGCAATTCGAGCGCCTGCTCTCCGCCTCGGGCCCGACGGCGGGCCACGTCAAGCGCCCCTCCGACGGCGCGCGCCCCAAGAAAATCGCCTTCCTCCAGTGCATCGGCTCGCGCGATCAGACGCACGATTACTGCTCGGCGGTCTGCTGCATGTACGCGGCCAAAGAAGCCATCATGGCCAAAGAGCACGAACCGGACACGGACGTGCACATCTTCATGATGGACATGCGGGCGTTCAGCAAAGGCTACGAGGATTACTACCGCCGCGCGCAGGAAAAGTACGGCGTGCGCTATCACCGCTGCCGCATCTCGGCGCTGAAGGAAGACCCGCAGACGCGTGATCTCATCCTTCGCTACGTGGGCCGTGATCAGTTACCCGTCATCAGTGATCGGTCATTGGCGGCCGCCGATCACTGCTCACTGATCACCGATCACTTCGACTTAGTCGTCCTTTCCGTCGGCATGGAGATGTCGCCGGCAGTGAAGCAGTTGGGGCGCGACCTCGGCATTGAGCTTGACCCCTACGGCTTCTGCGCGACGGCGCAGTTCGATCCGCTCCAGACCTCGCGCCCCGGCATCTACGCCGTCGGCCCGTTCCGTGAGCCGAAGGACATTCCCGAGACGGTAGTGGAGGCCTCCGGCGCGGCGGCGCAGGCCGCCGGGCTGCTCGCCCCTGCGCGGGGACTACTGGCCCGCGAGCGCGCCTATCCGCCGGAGCGCGACGTGAGCGGCGAGGAGCCGCGCGTCGGCGTGTTCGTCTGCCACTGCGGCTCGAACATCGGCGGGGTT
>Ga0209002_10002790_pt1 | contig 13964 bp, 4 predicted proteins | sample Rifsed16ft2_FD_184010 | JGI IMG/M metagenome (GOLD analysis project Ga0209002, IMG submission 184010) | Soil microbial communities from Rifle, Colorado, USA - sediment 16ft 2 (version 2) | ecosystem: Environmental > Terrestrial > Deep subsurface > Rock core/Sediment | place: Rifle, Colorado...
GCTTTCAGCGTGGACAAAAGCTGCTCGTGCAACGAAGCAAGCCACGGGGCGCGGTCGGAATCGCTGAGTGGAATCCCGGCTGCCATTTTGACGATGTTCGCAGGAGGATGAAAATCATCCGCATCGAAGAAATCCCATCCGAGTCTTTGAGCGAGAGCTTTCCCCAGAGTGGTTTTGCCCGAGCCGGAAACGCCCATGATCAAAAATCCCGTTGGTCCCATGAGGCAATTTTACATAAATGGACTGCTTTTGACATCTCATTTTTTCTGGAAGTATCATTCGCGTATTAAGTCCAAAGGCGCATGCAACGTAGGGCAGATTTTCGTAAGCTTCTCGAGAGGGGTCAAGGAAATCGCTGACCGCCTTGTGGGGGCGATGGAACATGCGGTGAGTGTATGAACCGAAGACATTTTCCATGTGAGATTTGTTACCGGTCATAATATTGAACGATCCGCCCGGCACAAGGCCTTGAACTAAGTTGGGAAATGCTGTATAAATATCCTTGGATAAGGGAAGCAAACTATTAGGGCCAATTCAACGTTGCTTTCATCGCCAGCAAAACAGTGTTCGATTTATTAGAGGAACCATGATTAACCATATTCTTATTCCCTTGGATGGGTCTGCACTGGCCGAATGTGTACTGCCTCACGTAATGGCAATCACACCAGTCACAAATGCACACGTTACGCTCCTGCATGTAATGGAACATCCGCAAAATGGGCGCGGGACTGCCGCGGTTGACCCGGTAGACTGGCATTTGCAAAAACAAAAATCAGAAAAATATCTTGAGCAGATTGCAGGCCGTCTGAGTAAATCTGGCGTGCTGGGCGTTGAGCACATCGTTCTGGAAGGGAACCCTGCCAACGGTGTGATCGATTTCGCGCGTAACAACAACGTGGATCTGATCGCACTCAGTACCCATGGCCAGAGCGGATTAAGCGGGTGGAACGTCAGCAGTGTGGTTCAAAAAATTCTCCTGCGCTCCCATAAATCCACATTGCTGGTGCGCGCTTATTTGTCCCCATCCACAGGCATGACCAAGATCCGCTACAAACGATTATTCGTGGGGATGGATTGTTCGCCCCGCTCCGAATTTGTCCTTCCGTTCGCCATCAGCCTGGCACAGTTCCACAAATCCCAGATTATTCTCGAATGCGTCGTTGAAAGACCGCAGGCCATCAATCGCTTTCCTCTCTCCGAGGAGGATACAGAATTGATCAACAAGTTTGTTGAGAGGGATTACCAGGCAGCCACCCATTACTTCAAACAACTCCTCAACCAATTCCCGACAAAGGAATTGAAGCTAAAGGCTCACGTTTCCATTGGTGAAAATGCCATTTCTGTTCTGCACGATTTGGCAGAGGAATCCAATGCCGATCTGGTAATGCTGGTCGCTCACGGCTATTCAGGCGAAAGGCGCTGGCCCTACGGAAGTGTAACAACCAGTTTTATCGTCTATGGTAATACCTCACTAATGATCATGCAGGACCTGCCTGAAACAGAAATCCACCAGACACGTGCCGAAATAGCAGTAAGAGAAGGTAAGGGACATTAATCAATGCAGAACACCGCGCCCATGGAGCAAGCTACTGCTGTAAAACGAAATACCTCAATACCTCACAGTGAACTGGAAGAATCCATTATTGAACTGGCACAAAAATTAGCCACATGCACAGCGCGGCGTGCAAGTTTTCACATTCCTGCCCGCCTGAAACAGTTTATGGATTTCTTCCAGGAATGTTATGAGTACTTTGATGAAGCCACCAAAGCACAGGTCTCCATATCACAGACAGCGGAATGGCTGTTGGATAATTTCTATGTTATCGAACAGGCCATCCGCCAGGTGCAGGAAGACCTGCCTGCGGACTACTATCAGCGCCTGCCCAAAACGCGCGATGGCTGGGCACGGATTTACATTGTTGCCCTGGCGAACACACAGCACGAGGATGCGCGACTCGATATTGAGCAGATCAAAAACTTCCTTCAAACATTTCAGAACGTAACCCCGCTCAGCACTGGCGAACTCTGGGCATTGCCTCTGATGTTGCGATTGAGTATGTTCGAAGCACTCGCGGACGCGTTGGCAACCATCACCAAGCTCACATGGGAGACGATACCCCAGCCCAATTTTTCGGGAAGGCTCGAAACATCCGCATCCCTCTCCCCTCAGGCTGTTTCCGAGTCAATAGTCGCCAACTCCATCCTGGACCTGCGCCTGCTGGCGACGCAGGATTGGAAGGCGTTTTTTGAATCAACAAGTATTCTGGAAAAACTTCTGCGCGACGACCCGGCTGGCCTCTACACCCAAATGGATTTTGAGACACGCAATCATTATCGCAGTGTCATAGAAGAACTGGCAGACGGGTCATCCCTGGATGAGGCCAGTATTGCCACGCAAACAATTCAACTGGCACAGGCTGGAACATCAGCCCGGGAAAAACACGTTGGTTATTACCTCATCGCACCCGGCAGGGAAGCACTTGAAGCCCGCATCAACTTCCGCCCGCAGCTGTTAGGCTCGGTAATTCGGTATATCCAAAAGAATGCCACATTCGCATATCTGGGAAGCATCGCTGCCCTGACTCTTCTGGCCTGTTTCCTCATCATATTATATACATCCCAAGTGGGGGGAAATATCCTCCAACTTCTTGTGGCCGGAGTTCTCACCATACTACCAGTTTCTTCAGTAGCCATTGAGATCATCAATGGGTTGGTCATATCCATTATCCCGCCGCGCACGCTCCCAAAGTTGGATTTCGAGAACGGGGTTCCAGCGGACTACCGAACAATGGTTGTCATTCCCGCCCTGCTTGGCACGGAGCGGGACGCGCCTTTCCTGCTCCGTCAGATCGAACATCACTTTATTGGCAACAGCGATCCAAATGTATTCTTCGCACTGATCACCGACTTTGCAGATGCAGCCGAAAAAGAAATGCCCGGTGACAATCAAGCCGTGGCACAGACCAAAGCCGCGATTGATCAGTTGAACAAAAAATATGGCACTGATGGCTATCATCCCTTTTACTTCTTCCACCGTGAACGAACCTGGAACGAGAGCGAAGAATGCTGGATGGGCTGGGAACGCAAACGCGGCAAGCTGGAGGAATTCAACAAGCTGCTAAGCGGTAATGATTCAACCACGTTCATCATTAGAGTCGGAGACTTAAGCGTCTTACCCACCATTTGCTATGTCATCACACTGGATGCTGATACAGTATTGCCGCGTGAAGCCGCCCGACAGTTGATCGGTACGCTGGCACATCCCTTGAACCAGGCTGATTTCAATCCGGCCTCAAGGGAGATAAAAGCCGGTCACACGATACTCCAGCCTCGGGTTCAGGTGCGGCCCGCCGCCGCGAATCAATCTCTCTTCACACGCGTGTATTCCGGAGATTCGGTCATTGATCTGTACACGCGCGCCGTGTCCGACGTCTATCAGGATTTGTTCGATGAAGGCAACTACGTGGGCAAAGGCATCTATGATGTCCGGGCGTTCCAAAGGAGCCTGCGCGACAAAATCCCTGAAAACCACTTGTTGAGCCATGATCTGTTCGAGGGCATGCAGGGACGTTGTGGACTGGTGACAGATGTGGTGTTGTTTGAAGATTATCCGCCTCATTACCTGATCTACACCGATCGCTTGCATCGCTGGGTACGCGGCGACTGGCAGCTTTTGCCCTGGCTGAAGAATGAAGTGCCACACCGCACGAAAGGCAAGGCGCCGAATACACTCTCATTGATCGACCGCTTGAAACTTTTTGATAATCTGCGCCGCAGCTTGGTGCCGCCGGCGGTTCTGACTTTGCTTATCAGTGGATTGCTGTTGCTGCCCGGATCGAGCCTGGTATGGATGAGCTTCGCGCTTTCACCATACTTGACGTCCATTGTTACCAACTTCATCGCAGAACTCGGCCACAGTTTCTCCAGACAGCATTCCACGGTCGTAACGCGTCCCCTGCGTTTGGCAGCGCTGCGCTCACTGCTTGAGATTGTCTTCCTGCCTCATGAATCACTCATCATTCTTGATGCAATCACAACCACATTGACGCGCTTATTCATTACACACAAAAGAATGCTTCAATGGGTGAGCGCCGCGCATACTGTTCAACTTTTCGGAAAAAGACTGCATCTGAAATCAGCATGGCAGGCAATGATCGTTGCACCATCGTTTGCGTTTGTGTTTTCCGTCTTATTGCTGTTCCTGCATCCTCCAACGCTATTCATCGCCTCCCCACTTTTGCTTGGCTGGATCCTTTCACCTTTTATTGCAACCCGCATCGGCCAGCCCGATCGGAAACCTGTTAGAAAAATCATCCCTGCCCAGGAACACAAGCTCCGTTTGCTGGCACGTTCCACCTGGCTGTACTTCGAGCACTTTGTTGGCCCGGACGATCGCTGGCTTCCACCCGATCACTTTCAGGAGAGTCCGCGCGGGCTGGTGGCACATCATACCTCTCCCACCAATATCGGCTTGACGTTGCTTGCCACACTCTCGGCCCATGATCTGGGCTACATCGGTCCCCTCGAACTTTCACTACGCTTACGCGACTCTTTCGACAGCATGGATTCTCTGGAACGCGTCCGCGGTCATTTTCTGAACTGGTACGATACGCGCACCTTTGCTCCACTGCCTCCGCGCTATATCTCCACAGTGGATAGCGGGAATCTGGCCGCATGTTTGATTGCCCTGCGACAGGGATGCTATGAAACGGCTCAAACCCAGGTGGTGAATTGGGATGGGCTGCTGGATACACTCAGCATGCTTTCACTGACGCTGGCACAGGCACATCTGGATCATGCCGCCGACGAATTGCAAACTGCCATCGCTTCAATAGAGACCCAGGTAAAGGCTCTCAATGATCCGGGTCAGTTCTCACCAACCTTGCTAATGCAGTTATTCGAAAAGGGCCAGGCCGAATTGGAAGCCATGCTTTGGGAAGCGATTCAAAAGTCAGATGAAGAAGTCGCTCCGGACGCATTGCGCAAGCTTTCGATCTGGATCGATCGTGTGCGCCATCAATTGAGACGCATCCGCATTGACATACAAGTGCTCGCTCCGTGGTTACTAGTCATGGCGGACACGCCCCACTTCACTCATCAGGCTGATATAAATCCCGAACTTGCCGAGGCGTGGAACAGCCTGAAGGCCAGCCTCTCTTTACATCCCCGGCTCGGCGAGATTCCCGACATTTGCAAACGGGCGGGTCGTATTATTGAGGAGATCATTGGTTTGCTGGATGCAGGTGATCAAGCCGCGTTTGATTGGTGCGACACCCTGGCTTATGATCTTGATTCCGCGCGAAAAAATGTCGCCTCGTTACTGGACAATTATTCTGTTCTCGCTTCAAGGGCCGAATCCTTCTTCCAGTCCATGCCGTTTGGCTTCCTGTTTGATCCACAACGCCGCGTTTTTCATATTGGCTACAACGTCGAGTCGGGACGGCTCGATCCCAATTACTACGACCTCATGGCTTCTGAAGCGCGCATCGCCAGCCTGATCGCGATCGCGCGCGGCGATGTTCCACAGAATCACTGGCTTTATCTCGCCCGTCCGCTGACCGAGTTGAACGGTAAGCGCGCCCTGCTTTCGTGGAGCGGCACGATGTTCGAATACCTCATGCCCAACTTGTTCATGGAAAGTTATCCCGACACGCTCATGGATCAAAGCTGCCGCGTGGCAATTGAAGAGCAGGTTCGGTACGGCACTGAGCATAGTATTCCCTGGGGAACATCAGAAGCCGCTTACTATAACTTCGATGCAGTCCGGGTATATCAATACAAGGCGTTTGGCATCCCAAGCCTGGGGTATAAGCGCGGCTTATCCGATGATTTGGTAGTCACGCCTTACGCATCCATTCTGGCCCTGCCTTTTATCCCTCAGGCAGTAATGCAAAACCTTTCACATCTCGAGGGCCTCAAAATGTGGGGACTCTATGGCTTCTATGAGTCAGTGGATTTCACACCTGATCGGCTAAAGACGGGTGAGAGTCATGCTGTCATTCGCTCCTTCATGGTACATCACCAGGGAATGATCCTGCTTTCCCTGTGCAATTATCTGTTCAACAAACGCATGATCAGGCGCTTTCATGCAGACCCGCGCATCGAGAGCGTTGAATTGCTCTTGCAGGAACAAACCCCGGCTCACGCGCCGACCGAACATCCCCGCCATCAGCAAATGGATTCGATGAGCAATTCCTACGCGACGATCGCACTCGACCCGTGGCGCGTCTCGCCGGATGCTCCTTACACCCAAGTCCATTGTTTATCGAATGGCAAGTACAGTCTGGTTATAACTGCTTCAGGCTCTGGATTCAGCCGCTGGGAGGAGCTTGAGCTGACGCGCTGGCGTGATGACCCCACTTTGAACGATCTCGGCAGTTGGATCTACGTGGAAGACCGCCATAATGGTCAGTTATGGTCTGTCACACACCAGCCAACGATGGCCCCTCCTGATAGAAGCGAAGTAAACTTCTACCCTCACCGCGTGGAATTCGAACGGCAGGATGGGGATATCGTCCTGCGCACAACTGTCAATGTGGCATCGAATGATGATGTGGAAATTCGACGGGTGAGCCTCACTAATCATGGCAACCACTCGCGCGTTCTTGCGCTCACCAGTTACGCCGAGATCATTCTTGCACAACAGTCAGTGGATCAGCGCCACCCTGCCTACAACAAACTCTTTATCGAAAGTGAATTCCTCGAGAAGGAACAATTGCTGCTCTTCCGCCGCCGTCCGCGTTCTGCAGATGAAAAACCTGTTTATCTGGCACACTTTTTTACCTCCAATCACGAACAGGTCAGCCTGACCGGCTATGAAACGGATCGAGCGAAATTCCTCGGGCGCGGCGGCACGCCCCGGCGCCCAGCGGTGTTCACTGCTTCCACGCAAGCGTCCATACTTTCAGGCACAACCGGCGCAACCCTTGATCCTATTTGTGCCCTGCAAGCTGAGGTCGTGCTTGAGCCGTATCAAACGGCTCAAGTCGCCTTTATCACACTGGCAGCTCATTCACGCAAAGAAGCCATTGACCTCGCCCGCCGCTACCGCCGTTGGTCACAGCTCAGCAGAACAATCCGGGACATACGCGTGCAGGCTGAAAATGAACTTGCGCAGCTCGAACTTACTTCACGAAAAGTTGAACAGATTCAAAAGCTGCTTTCACCGTTACTGTATCTCTCCAATGCATTGCGTGCTGATCCGGTGATACTCAATACTAATACACTCGGCCAGCCCGGCTTGTGGTCGTTCGGCATCTCCGGTGATTGTCCCATCCTGCTGGCGCGCATGAAACGTGAAGAGGATCTTGATCTGCTCGGCGACCTGCTCCTCGCCCACACCTATTGGCGCAAACGCGGCTTGATGATAGACCTGGTCATCTTTAATCAGCGCGAAACCAGTTATGAGCAGGAATTCAAAAGCAGGATCCATCGTCTGCTTGAACGCACAGCCAGCGACACCTGGCTCGACAAACGCGGCGGCGTTTTCATCCTCAGTGAAGATCAGATGAACGAATCAGAGCGCATCCTGCTGACGACCGTTGCCCGCGTCGTGCTGGACGGGGAAGCTGGTCCACTCGAACGTCAGCTATCCAGGCTGGATGCGGATCCTGTCCGCCTCCCGCGCTTCATACCAATCGAACCACTGATCCCACCGATGGATATAGAACTCGAAATACAGCGGCCATCGGACCTCCTCTCTGATAATGGTCTGGGCGGCTTCACCCCGGATGGACGCGAATACGTGATCTATCTCGAGCGTGGGAAGTGGACACCGGCGCCCTGGGTCAACGTGATTGCCACGCCGGAGTTTGGATGTCTTGTCTCGGAGGCAGGTATGGGACCTACATGGTCTCAGAATAGTGGAGAGAATCGTCTAACGCCCTGGCGTAATGATCCAGTCAGTGACCTGCCTTCAGAAGCCATTTATCTGCGCGACGAAGATACAGGTCAAATCTGGTCACCCACTCCCCTTCCCGCCCGCGCCGATGCACCGTACCTCATCCGCCACGGGGCAGGTTATTCTGTTTTCGAGCACGCAAGCCACGGCCTGGAACAGAACATGAGCGTCTTTGTCGTTCCGGACGAACCGGTCAAGATCATCCGGTTAAAACTCCGCAATGCGACCAAACGCATGCGTCGCATCAATGTAACTTATTATGCTGAATGGGTGCTTGGTGCAGCACGCGAAAATACCGCGGCTCATATTGCTCCTGAATTTGCGTCCAATTATTTTGCCTTGCTGGCGCGCAACCTGTACAACACAGACTTTGGACAGCGTGTGGCATTTCTGGCTTCCACGCGTGAACCGACCGGTGTGACCACTGACCGCAGGGAATTTCTCGGGAACCTTGGCAGTTATACCCGGCCTGCCGCATTGGAACGCGTGGGCCTCACACCACGCGTCGAATCCGGCATTGATCCATGCGCCGCGTTTCAGTCATTGCTCTGGCTGCAGCCCGGCGAAACGAAAGAGGTCACCTTCCTGCTTGGTCAGGGCGCCGACCGCGCCGATGCAGAAAGGCTCATCAGCCATTATCAAAACATCCAGAATGTGGAAGCCGCGCGGCAGGCACTTGACGAATTCTGGGATGACATTCTCGGGCAAATTCAGGTCAATACTCCAGACAGCGCGATGGACCTGCTGCTCAACCGCTGGCTGCTTTATCAGTCGCTCTCCTGCCGCTTCTGGGGGCGTACAGCCTTTTATCAATCCAGCGGCGCATACGGTTTCCGCGACCAGTTGCAGGATGTGATGGGCTTTATCCACGTGCGGCCTGATCTGGTTCGCCAGCACATCCTCGATGCCGCGGCGCACCAGTTCGAGGAGGGCGATGTGCTCCACTGGTGGCATCCCCCTGCGGGGCGCGGGATCCGTACACGTTGTTCTGATAATTTGCTCTGGCTGCCATATGTCACCGCCCATTATGTACGCGTGACCGGAGATCGATCCATTCTTGCCAAGAGGATTCCGTTCATAAGTGCGGAACCGTTGAAACCCGGCGAACACGAACGCTATGGGCAGTTCCCGTCCGGGGAGACAGGAACGCTCTATGAACATTGCTGCCGTGCGCTCGCCAAAGGAATGACAGTCGGTCCGCATGGGCTGCCCTTGATCGGCGCACACGATTGGAATGACGGCATGAATCGCGTTGGCGTGAACGGAAAAGGCGAAAGCATCTGGCTGGGCTGGTTCATCTCTTCCACACTGAAAGATTTTGCAGAGGTCTGTGATTTGATGGGTGATCACAAACGAGCAGATGATTATCGAGCGCAAACAGGCGATATCCACAAGGCGCTTGAGAAAAATGGCTGGGATGGCGAATGGTATCTGCGAGCGTACTATGACGATGGCTCGCCGCTTGGATCATCTACGAACAATGAATGCCAGATCGACTCGATCGCGCAATCCTGGGCAGTCATCTCAGGGAGTGCAGCTCCCGATCATGCCATCCAAGCCATGGAAGCAGTCTATAACAACCTGGTGCGGCCTGAAGATGAACTGATCCTGTTGTTCACGCCGCCTTTTCAACGGACCGCACGCGACCCCGGCTATATCAAGGGGTATCCGCGAGGCATTCGTGAAAATGGCGGTCAATATACTCACGCTGCGCTATGGGCGATCTGGGCCTTTGCTGAACTCGGTCAGGGTGACCGCGCGGCTGAACTCCTCCGCCTCATCAATCCCATTTATCATTCCGATACACCTGAGAAAGCGGAACGATATCGCGTTGAGCCATATGTAGTCGCTGCGGATGTATACAGCGTCGCCCCTTATATCGGGCGCGGCGGCTGGACCTGGTACACCGGCTCAGCCAGCTGGATGACTCGCCTGGCAGTTGAAAAGATTCTCGGCTTGCAACGTGAAGGAAAGACGTTGAGGATTGAGCCATGCATCCCCAAAGACTGGCGCGAATACGAAATCCACTATCGTTTTGGCAGCACGATGTATCACCTGCGCGTTGAAAACCCGCAGGGCGTGAACACCGGTGTTATAAAGTTAACTTTGGATGGAAAACTTCTCAAGGATGAAAAATTATTATTGGAAGACGATGGCCGCGAACACAACGTCATTGTAACTCTGGGAGGACGAACTGACGGTGCACGCGCCAAAAAGAAGAGTGTTTACAGAAAATCATAAATATCATTTTTTGTCATCCATGGACTAACGTACCTGGTAAGGCACCTCCGTGATGACGATCCCTTTCTTGTTCAACAGCACGAAGCGCAGCCAGAAAGCTGTCTGAGTATGCAATAAATTATGCCACCAGAGCTTTGGGATGAACTGCGGCACAACGATCGTCAATCGTTCGTTTGGCTGTAATATCGCGCACAGCTCATTCACATATTCCAAAAAAGGCTCGAGGAAGGTTCGGTAGGGTGATTCGATCACCACCAGCCGTACTCCTTTGCCCCACCCGTTCCACTTCTGTTGCAGCTTTTCCGTTTGGACTGCATCCATCGAGATATGCACTGCTGTCACATCGAGGGAGAGAGATAAGGCATAGTCCAACGCCTCGAGCGTGCCGTGATGTATTGCGGATACTGGCATGATCACCCGATGGCGTTTGGCTGGAGGAGGCTGGCCGTAGTGCTCCAAAGAAAGATCCTGAGCCAGGTACACGTAATGTCGATGGACGGCAAAGAAACTTATAACAACTGTGGGCAGGAGCAGGACAATGATCCATGCGCCGTCGGCAAATTTGGTGATGGCGAAGATCAACGTGACAATGGCGGTGGTGACGGAGCCGAGGCCATTTATCGCCAGCTTCCACCGCCAGCCCGGATCGTAAAGACGCGTCGCCTCCTTTTCAACGATCGGCTTGTCCGCAAGGAGCCGGTTATTCCACCAGTGACGCGCCATCCCGGCCTGGGAAAGGGTAAAGGAGAGAAAGACACCCACCGCCCAAAGCGGAATGAGGGCAGTTACACTGGCATTGAAGATAACGATAAGAAATGCGGCAATCGCCGTAAGGCTGGCAATTCCGCGTGAGAACACCAGACGGCTGCCGCGATAGGCCAGTTGGCGCGGCATGTATCCATCTTCAGCGATGATGGCGCTTAGGGTTGGGAAACCTGCAAAGGCAGTGTTCGTAGCCAAAATCAGAATGGTTGTTGTGGCTATCATTGTGCCCAGATAAAGCAACCCGCGATTCCCAAAGACCGTGCGAGCCAGTTGAGAGATGACCGTTTCGGACTCCGAGGGCACTGCTCCAATCACGCCGAGTAGGTAGACGATACCAAGAAAGAGTACGCCCAGAAGGGCGGACATCCAGACCATGGTCAGAGCCGCATTGTGTGCACGCGGTTCTTTAAAGGATTTCACACCGTTTGAAATGCATTCAACACCAGTCAGAGCGGTCGTGCCATTGGAGAAGGCGCGTAACAGCAGAAAGAGAGTCAACGGTTCGGCATGGAGAGTCTCTATTGGCGGCGGATCTATCACCATGCCGAGCGTGCCACTCAGGTATCGGACGAAGCCGGCACCTACTGCCAGCACAGTCATGGCCAGAAAAAAGTACGTGGGCGCGGCAAAAGTATTCCCAGATTCTTTCACGCCCCGCAAATTGGCGACAGCAATCAAAACAAGCAGCCCTACTGAGATCCAGACGCGATAAGGGAAGAGATCAGGGAAGGCGGAAACGATCTGAGCTACGCCAGAAGAGATCGCAACCGCGGCCAGCAGGATGTAATCGGTGAGCAGGGCCGCACCAGCCACCAGCGCGGCTGGCTCTCCCAGGTTTTCCTTCACCACTGTGTATGCACCGCCACCGCTTGGGTAGGCATGAATGGTTTGCTGATAGGAGATGGTGACAATGGCGAGCAAAACCGTGATGACCAGTGAAATGGGGAAGGCGTAGCCAAATGCCTGTGTGCCAGCCGCGGCCAGGATTACGAGCGTCTCTTGAGGAGCGTAGGCAACGGAGGACAACGCATCTGCCCCAAAGACTGCTAATCCCACGGCCTTGCTGAGTGTTTGATGCGGCGCGGCGGCGGTGGGAAGAGGGCGGCCGATCAGCCAGGTACGCCAGGCATGTTGTGGATTGTACCTGGCGACGCGATTCAGGAAGCCGTTGTTATGTTCTGGTTCATCATCATCGGATGGAGGTTCCATTCACCCTATTGTAGTCCTCCAGGGCCGGATTGAGCAACAGGATATTTACGCAGGCTTAGCCAGAATTTCGAATTGATGACCTTTGTCATTTGCTCCCAACTCATTTTCAATCTATACTAGTTTGACAATGTCACATGGGTGCAACTCTGAAACTGTGAGCAAAGATGTTCGAAAATAGCTTGACAAAGCGTAGCCATCCGTGCAAAGTGATGATCTACTCAAGATTTCACTCAACACGGAGGCTACTCATGGAATTGTGCCACAAAAATTCGATTTTGGAAAACCCAGCTATACAGCGGTTGGGACAATTTGTCCGCGAACAGCATAAGCAGTGGAATAGTGGCGTTCCCGATTTGGAACAGTATGAACGTGAGTTGCATGAGTATGTGATGGCAGTTGAATGCGAGTTGTTGGGCGAAGAATTGGCGCGTTATGACGTGAGCGTTGAGCAAATTGAAGTGGAGGGCGAGACCTATCGGCTGACTTTGACTTCGGCAGAGACCTACCTGTCGGGAGCGGGACCGGTCACGGTCGTGCGTCATCTATACCGTCCAGCCGGGCGCGGGAGCAGGAGCATTTGCCCGCTGGAATTGCGTGCTGGGATAGTTGCGGGCTATTTTACTCCGCGTGCTGCGCGCCAGGCAGCATTCGTAACGGCGCAATTGACGCCTGGGGAAAGCGAAGCCCTGTTTGCCGAGTTGGAGGGAATGCGGCCTTCGCGTGCCAGCTTGGATCGGTTGCCGAAAACGTTGTCATCGCACTGGGAACAACATCGACAGGATTGGGAAGTTGCGCTGCGTGCGCAAGAAACCGTTCCCGCCGAAGCAACGATTATGGCAATTTCGGTTGATGGCGTAATGGCACCGATGAAAGCCGGGGCGGCGAAGCGGAGCGCCAAGCAAGCCGAACCCGGAAAACACGCCAGCGGACCAACAGGCAACCGGGAAATCGGGTGTGGTACGGTTGTGTTATATGATGCGGATGACAAGCGAGTGCAAACGTTGCGCTATGGCCGGATGCCGGAGGGCAAAAAAGCCTCGTTGCAACAACAACTCTATGCCGAAGTCGCCAGCGTCGTTGCAATTCGCCCTGATTTGGTGCGTGTCCATTTAGCGGATGGGGCCAAGGACAACTGGCGATTGTTGGATGAGATTGAGCAGATGCTGAACCTGCCGTCTCAAACCTGCGTGAAGATTTTAGACTTTTACCATGCCTGCGATCATCTCAAAAACGGTTGTGATACCGCTTGGGGAGAAAGCACGGCCCGCAGCAAAGCCGAATTTGAACGATTGAAGACCCTGCTCAAAGAGGCCGATCAAGGCGCCGATCGAGTGATCCGCTCCCTGAAATATCAGCGTGGCCGCACACGCGGGCACAAGCGCGAACGTTTGGAAGCCGAACTCACCTATTTCCGAAATCAACGTTCTCATATGGACTACGCCGAGTATCTACGTCAAGGCTTGCCCATTGCGAGTGGCGTGGTTGAAGCAGCCTGCAAAACTTTGGTGACGCAACGAATGAAATGTTCCGGCATGGCTTGGGGAGTGGCTGGTGGGCAGGGAATTTTGACCCTACGCAGCCTGATCCAAAGCAACCGCTGGCCTTCAGCTTGGGCATTGCTCCGAACTGATTTTTGCAAACACGTCGTTGCACTGAAAACAACAGGAACTTCGGAAACCGCCATGTGCGCTAACTCAAGCAACTTTCGTCCATCCATCGCGCTGACTGAACCCGACACCTTTACAATGCTTCCTTTGGCTGTATGAGCCGAACATTCGTTCTCACAATTCCAGAGTTGCACCCATAACATATTGGGAGATCTTATTCTGTGGGTACGCAAGTCTGTTCA
>Ga0209002_10002791_pt1 | contig 13963 bp, 10 predicted proteins | sample Rifsed16ft2_FD_184010 | JGI IMG/M metagenome (GOLD analysis project Ga0209002, IMG submission 184010) | Soil microbial communities from Rifle, Colorado, USA - sediment 16ft 2 (version 2) | ecosystem: Environmental > Terrestrial > Deep subsurface > Rock core/Sediment | place: Rifle, Colorado...
CAGCCGCACCGTCACCCGAGAACCCGGAGGTGCCGGTACCGGCCAAGGTGCTGATAAGCCCGGTGACCGCATCGACCCTACGCACCCGATAGTTGAAGGTGTCGGCGATGAACACGTTGCCGCCGCCGTCCACCGCCACCCCGTGCGGGTAGGACAGCTGGGCGCTGGTGGCAGCCGCACCATCACCCGAGAACCCGCCGGTGGTACCGGCAATCGTGCTGATCAACCCGGTGACCGCATCGATTCGGCGCACCCGATGGTTGGCGGTGTCGGCGACGAACACGTTGCCGACGCCGTCCACCGCCACCCCCAACGGGTAGTTCAGCTGGGCGCTGGTGGCGGTCGCACTGTCACCGGAGAACCCAAAGGTGCCGGTGCCGGCAATCGTGCTGATGTCCCCGGCGGCGGCAAAAGCCGTCCCCCCCAACACCATCGTGACCACCACAACGAGAACCCCCACCAAACCGAAACGCCGAACCTGCAGCATGTTGCACCCCCCGTGATGCCCCCCGCGAGCCGTCACCACCGGGGCGGCGATGAACCAGTACCACGGAACCCGCTACTCCGATGCACGACCGAGAACCCAAACCGTACCACGACACTGAAAACAGCGCCGTGCTGCGTCCCGTCTCGGAGGCGGCCCTCGATGATCGACCACCCCGGCCAGACACGAGACACCAGATGCCGGATATCTGGGCTCTCTTGCCGGCGGAAGGCGGGTCTGGCCGGTAGCGGGTTCCGGTAGCGGGTAGCGGGTAGCGGCTTCTTGCCTGTCATCTGACAGACGCGCTCCCCCCTAGAGTCCTTTTGCTCCAGGAGGGGTTCGATCACGATCAGCAATGCGGGTTCCGGCGCGTCGGCGCGTCGCCGTGTCCACGTCGGCGCCACGATCTTCTACGCCGCCTTCCTCTACGTGTTCAGCCCGATGAGCCTGCTGGTCATCGGTTGGTTCGCCGACTTCGACGACGCCATCTCCCATCGGGTCCACGAGGTGTCGATCGGCGCTCTCTTCACCCTCGGTTTCGTCGGCGTTCTCGCCCACCTGAGGAAGGCCGATCGCACTACGGGCGCGGTACAGGCGGTGGTCGCCCTCTCCGTCGCCGCCGGGGTGATCGTCACGTCGACCGGATTCGAGCCGTTGGCACTCGCCTACTTGCTGCCGCCGCTCGGATTGATCGTGCTCGACCCGGAGTGGCGGCGGACGGTGACACCGCCGTTGCGGGCGGAGTCCCGGCTCTTGATCTTCGCCGTTCTCCTGCTGGCTCTCCTCGGACCGGACGTCGTCGCCAACTTCGGGAAGGCGACCCTGCAGGTACAGCGTCACGAGTCGCACTGGGGAGCGATGGCGGCGTTCGCGGTCGCGGTCACGCTGCTGACCTTCGTCGCCGGGATGCGCCCGCCGGGATGGCGGTTGGCGGCGTGGAGCGGCGTTGCCGTCGTCACCGTGTCCGCGGTCGTCTCGATGGCATTCCGCTACGACGCCTCGGCGCTCGGAGTCTCACACTCGATCGCGGCGCTGCTGTGGGCCTGCGGCTACGGGGCGACCGTGCTCATCGTCGGTGCCCACGATCCCGAGCGAATCCCGCTGCGACGTCGGGGCGAGGGACTCGTGGCGGGGGTGGCCGCGGCTGTGGCCCGGCGCACCGGATGGAAGGTGGGTTGGGTACGGGCCGCGTTCGCGATCCCCATCATCGGCGGCGCCGCCTATGGGGTTCTCTGGATCGCGCTGCCGGTCGAGGCCGGCACCTCACCACGGCGGCCGAGGTCTCGGCTCGTATCCGGGATGGCCCCGGCGGTAGTCCTCGTCATCGCAGTCTTCACCGTGGTGGGCAGGGGCGGTGGCTTGCTGTTCTTGGTGGCGCCCCTCGGGATCGTCTTGCTGGCGGCGCGCGGGGTGGTCTCTCCGGTGATCGCCGTGGTCCGTCGACGGGCGCGGATCGGTGCCGCCGCTGCCCGGCTTGCGGCCGGGATGGGCCTCGGCGCCGCGCTGCTCGTGGTGGCTGCGGTGTGGCTGCTCGACGACCTCGGCGCTCCCGACGTGCCGCACCGCATCGAGAGTGAATCCTTCCAGTACTGCGCCTCGTGCCACGCAGTTCCCGGTGTCGCCCGGGGAGCACCGGTTTGGCCGGACATCTTCGAGCATTCGGGCGGGGAACTGTGCGTTTCGTGCCACTCCCATCTGCCGGTGTCGGAGCCGAATCCCTCCGCCGCCTCCTGGCGGCTCCCGCTCGTGGAGGACTCGCCGTGAACGCGCTGCGCACCGCGGCGCGGGTCGTGGCGGGGGTGGCGGCCCTTGCCGTGGTCGTCGTCGGGGTCGCCGCCTTCATCGCCTATTTCACCGCCGACGTCAGGCCCTTACTCGTCGAGCAGGGGCCGCTTTCGCTGCAACCCACCGTCGCCGCGGAGCTCGGGTTGTTCTTCGACGGGGCGCTCATCCGCAACGGCCAGATTGCCGTCCACCTGCTCGGAATCACGGTCTTCTGGGTGACCGGCCTGCTCATCCTGCTGCGCGGCGGCCGGTCGCCGATGCGCATCACCACCTCGCTCACCCTGCTCCTGGTCGGCACCGCTCTGTTCTCGCCGCTGTCCGTGTTCGGGAGCGGATGGTCGGGGATGGCGGCCTTCATCGGAACTCTCCGTCCCGGACCGGTGTTGTGGCGGTCCGCCGCCGGTCTCGCCATGCTCTTCTTCGCTCTCGTATTCCCCGACGGTCGGCCACTGAGTCGGGGGTGGTCGTGGGCGCTGTTCGGCTTCGCCGCTCATGTGGCGGCGTGGAGTGTCTTCCCGGGAAGCATCGTCGATCCGCGGGAGTGGGCCGGCACGGCCGCGGTGGCGTGGACGGTGGTCCCGCCGCTCGGGGCGATGGCCGCCCTCATCGTCCGGTACGGCCGGGTGGATGAGGCGTGGCGGCCGCAGATCCGGCTCGTGGTGGTGGCGTTCTCGACGACGGTGGTGACGATCCTGGCCTTCTGGGCATTGCAGCCACGGCTCGAGGAGGGCTTGTTCGACCTCGTGCTCGCCACCCGGCGCCTCGAAGCGCTTCACGATCTCAACCTGTTGCTGTTGCTCACCGCGTCGCTGCTGCTGCTCCCGGTGGCGGTGGGGGTGTCCGTGGTCCGCTACCGGCTGTGGGACATGGGCCTGCTCGTCAACCGCGCTCTCGTCTACGGGGCGCTCACCGCGATGGTGGCCGCCGCATTCCTCGTCGGCATGGTCGGCATCGGCAGCCTGCTTGCCGGCACCATCGGCAACGGGCGGGGTGTCGCCGGGGTGGTCACCGGGGTTTCGCTGGTGCTCGTGTTCCAACCGCTGCGGCGCCGGGTGCAGTCGTCGGTCGATCGCCGCTTCTACCGGGAGAAGTACGACGCCGACCTCGCCGTCGACCACTTCGCCCGGGTGGTCACCGACCTCGTGGATGCACGCGCCGTCGCCGATACCCTCGATCGCGTCCTGCGCGACACCGTTCATGCCACCGAGTCGTGGGTCGTCTTCGACGAGGGTCTGGGCGCTGCCTCCGGCACCGAGCCGGTCGACCGAAAAGACCGCAATCTGGGAGCCGACGCCCGGCCGGGCTCGTGGCCCGCACCGGCCGTGCTCATGATTCCGCTCGTGGCCCAGGGGAGGTCGGTCGGAGCCCTGTTCCTCGGCCCGCGACGGTCGGGACGGCCGTACGAGGCGCTCGATCGCCGGACGCTGGAGCGGATTGCGGGGGCGGCGGCACCGGCGGTCCGGGTCGGCCAGCTGGTGCAGGAGCAGGAGCGACAGGGGCTGGAGAAGGCCCGCATCGACAGTGAGATGGCGGTGGCGCGCACCATTCAGCGCGACCTGCTCCCGCAGCGGCTTCCAACGATCGAGGGTTGGCGGTTCGCCGCCCGATACGAATCGGCGCGGGAGGTGGGGGGCGACTACTACGACGTGATCCCGTTCGAGGACGGCCGGATCGGCCTGCTGGTCGCCGACGTGTCTGGGAAGGGCGTACCCGCGGCGATGGTCATGGCCACCTGCCGGGCGGTGGTGCGCTCCATCGCCGGCACGGTTGCCGATCCCGCCGAGGTGATGCGCCTGGTGAACGCCCGGTTGTCCGGGGACATCGCCCCGGGGATGTTCGTCACATGCTTCTACGGGGTGCTCGAGCCGGCCACGGGCAAGCTGTCGTTCGCCAACGCCGGGCACACCCTCCCCGTGATGAAGGTCGGTCACGGGCGCGCCGAGGAGTTGCGCGCCACCGGGATGCCGTTCGGGTGGATGCCGGATGCCGGCTACGACACCATGGTGCGCACCCTTCCCGCAGGGGCGGTGGTGGTGATCCCGTCGGACGGGGTGATCGAGGCCCGGGATCCCTCCGGGGAGTTCTGGGGAGTGGGCCGTTTCTCCGCCGCCGTCGCCGGGGCGGACGGGCCGGAAGTGATCGACTCCATCCTCGAGGCGCTGCGGTCCCACTGTGCCCCGTCGACCGACCTCGGCGACGACGTCACCATGCTCGCGCTGGGCCGGGTGTGATCAGGTCCGGCGCATCACCTCGATGCGCGTAATTCGGCGACCGCGCAGTCCGACTACGCGCATCGTGTGGCGGCCGTACCTCACCTCGTCACCCACCCGGGGCATGCGCCCGAGCAGGCCGAGGACCATGCCGGCGGCGGTCGTCCACTCGGAGTCGTCCAACTCCGTCTCGATGAGGTCGGCGAGGTCGGTCACCGGCAGCGAGCCGTCGATCATCCAGTGACCGGTGCCGAGGGTCACGGCGTCGCGATCGTCGCGATCATCGGTGATCGACCCCAGCATCTCCTCGGCGATGTCCTCGATGGTGACCATTCCCGCAGTGCCTCCGTACTCGTCGACGACCACGGCGATGTGGGTTCCGGAGGTCTGCATGTCGGTCAGGAGGTCGAAGACCCGCTTCGATTCAGGGACCACGAGCGGGGGGTCGGCGAGCACCCCCACGGTCACCTGGTCTCGGCGACTGTAGGGGATGCGCAGTAGGTCGCGCACCACGATGACACCGCTGATGCTCTCCATCGTGTCGCTGAACACCGGCAGCCGCCGGTGGCCGGCCTCGAGAGCCACCTCGATGGCGGCCCGCACCGTGGTCCCCTCCTCGACCGCGATGATGTCGGGTCGCGGCACCATGATCCCGTCCACGTGCCGATCTCCGAAGCGGAAGGCCCGCTCGATCAACTCCAGGTCGTGTGTGGTGATCTCTCCCTCGAGCGCAGCCCGGGAGGCGAGCATGCGCAGTTCGTCCTCGGTCACCGTAGGCGACGCCACCACCGTCTTGCCGGGCATCTGCAGGTCGGCGATCACCACGAGCACCTTTACCAGTGGGCGGAGGACGATCTCGATGGCGGCGAGGGGGAAAGACAGGGCGAGCGCCACCCGATCGGGATGGCGCACCGCAAAGGTCTTCGGGATCGCCTCGGCGTAGATGAAGAGTATGAAGGTGAGCACCGCCGACGCCACGGTCACCCCGAGGGGTCCGAACCAGCGGTCGGCCAGGATCCCGGCGACGGTGGCGGCGCCGATCTGGGAGAGCAATGCCGCCAGGAGGATGGCATTGAGAACCCGGGGAAGGCGGTGGGTGAGCGCGGCGAGGCGCACCGCCCGCCGGCTCCCTTCGGCGGCGAGCGCCTGGACCCGCACCGCCGGCATCCGGAGAAAGGCGGTCTCGACGGCGGCGATCATCACGGAGAATCCGAACATCGCGGCCAGCAGAACCAGCAGGGGCAGGTCCCGGTCGAGGATCATGCACCCGCGAGTCAAGCAGCAGATCGCGTGGTGCGGCGTCGGTGCTGCCACGATGGTCTAGCGTCCCGGCCGTGAAGTTCGGAGCATTCGTACCGCAGGGATGGCGGATGGACCTGGTCGGGGTGCCGCTCGCAGAGCAGTGGCCGACGATGCTGGCCACCGCTCGCCGGATCGAGCGGCTCGGCTACGACACGGCCTGGGTCTACGACCACTTCCACACGGTGCCCCACGCCACCCAGGAGGTCACGTACGAATGCTGGACGCTGATGGCGGCGCTGGCGGCCACCACCGACCGGGTGCGCCTCGGACAGATGTGCACCTGCAACTCGTACCGCAACCCCGCCTACATGGCCAAGGTGGCGAGCAGCGTCGACGTGATCTCAGGGGGTCGCCTCGATTTCGCCATCGGTGCCGGGTGGTATGAGCAGGAGTACCTGGCGTACGGTTACGAGTACCCGGGTGACGGTGTGCGCATCGCCCAACTGGACGAAGCGGTGCAGATCATCAAGAAGATGTGGACCGAGGACGAGGCGACGTTCACCGGGAAGTACTACTCGGTGAAGGGGGCGATCAATCAGCCGAAGTCGCTGCAGACCCCGCATCCTCCGTTGTGGATCGCCGGAGGCGGGGAGCGCAAGACGCTGCGGGTGGTGGCACGGTATGCCGACTACGCCAACTTCGCCGGCACTCTCGACGTCTTCGCCGCCAAGAGCCGCATCCTCGACGAGCATTGCGAGGCAATCGGCCGGGATCCGGGGGAGATCGGGCGCACCACTCATCTGTTCGTGACCGTGGGATCCAACCAGGCCGACCTGGCGAAGAAGGTGGAACGAACCGCGGCGCAAATCGGGCGCACCGTCGACAAGTTCCTGGCGAGCACCCAGACGCTCGCAGGCACCGCGGAACAGGTGATCGAGAAGCTGGGCGCCTTCCGGGACGCCGGGTGCGTCCACCTCACCGGTTACTACGCCGACGCGGTGTGGGGTGATTCGCTCGAACTATTCGCCGCCGAGGTGATGCCGGCGCTGAAATAGGCACCAGGCAACAGGCACCAGGCCTCAGAGGCTCCGGCTGGGGCCTCGTGCCTGGAGCCTCCGGGGGTGACCTTTGCCCCGGGAGGGGTCCGGAAGGGCCAACTACCCTCCTCGTCGTGCCCGCCATCAACGTTCGGGGTCTCACCAAGACCTACGGAGCCGTCGCGGCGGTCCGGGGGATCGACCTCACCATCGAGAGCGGCGAGGTCTTCGCCCTGCTCGGACCGAACGGCGCCGGCAAGACCACCACGGTCGAAATCCTCGAGGGCCACCGCCAACGCACCTCCGGTGAAGTGTCGGTCCTCGGGTTCGATCCTGCAGAGGCCGGGCGGGAGTTCCGCGAGCGGATCGGGATCGTGCTCCAGTCTTCGGGCATCGACCGCGAGTTGACCGTGCGGGAGTCGCTGCGGCTCTACGGCGCCCTGTACCCGAAGCGGCTGCCGATCGAGGAGGTGATCGAGATCGCCGGCCTGACCGAGAAGGCCGATGCCCGGGTGAAGACCCTCTCCGGGGGACAGCGGCGTCGGGTGGACCTGGCCCTCGGCATCATCGGCGATCCCGACCTCATCTTCCTCGACGAGCCCACCACCGGGTTCGATCCCTCGGCCCGCCGCAAGTCGTGGGAGCTCATCGCCAACCTGCGCACGCTGGGCAAGACGATCCTCCTCACCACCCACTACATGGACGAGGCACAGATCCTCGCCGACCGGGTGGCGGTCATCGCCCGCGGGGTGATCGTCGCCGCGGGTACCCCCGACACGCTGGGAGGACGGGGTGACGGCAACGCCGTCGTCGCTTTCCGGTCGCCGGGCGCTGTGGTCCGTCCTCCGGCTCCGTTCGACGCCGCTCCCGGCGCCGACGGCTTCGTCCGGGTCGAAGTGGCCGACCTGCCCCCGGCGTTGCATGCATTGACCGGCTGGGCGGTGCAGCAACGGGTGCCCCTCGAGAGTCTCACCGTCACCCGCCCCACGCTCGAGGACGTGTACCTGCAGTTGACCCGGGAGGCGGATCATGGCTGAGGGTCGCACCGGGACGCCGGTGCTCGTCTGGCAGCAGATCCGTTATCAGAACCGGTTGTTCTGGCGCACCCCGATCGCGGCGTTCTTCACACTGGTGTTCCCGCTGATGTTCCTGCTGCTGTTCTCGGTGCTCTTCGGCACGGAGGACATCGAGATCACGGGACGGGGGGTGTTCTCGGTTGCTCAGTTCTACGCCCCGGGGTTGGCGGTGTTCGCCGCGGCGTCGGCCACGTACACCAATATCGGTGTGGGCACCGCCATCGCCCGCGACGAGGGAATCCTCAAGAGGTTCCGGGGCACGCCGCTTCCGGCTTGGGCCTACATGAGCGGCCTGATCGGGTCCGGGGTATGGATCGCCTTCATCGCCGCCGTCGTCATGATGACGGTGGGGGTCGTCGCCTTCGACGTGAATATCGAGATCTCCAAGCTGCCGGCGGCCCTCCTCACGTTCGTCACCGGGTCCGCCTGTTTCGCCGCCCTCGGCATCGCTCTCGCCGCCGCCTCGCCGACCGGTGACTCCGCCCCGGCCGTGGCCAACGCCACCATCCTCCCCCTGGCCTTCGTGTCCGACGTGTTCATCGCCGTCGGCGACCCGCCGCAGTGGCTCACCACCCTCGGCGACGTCTTTCCGCTCAAGCATTTCGTCCGGGCATTCCAGGATGCCTTCCATCCCCTCACCGAGAGCCCGGCCTTTCGGCTCGAGCACTTGGCGGCGATGGCAGCCTGGGGGGTGATCGGCGCCCTGCTCGCCCTCAAGTTTTTCACCTGGGAACCCCGGCAAGGTGGGTCGGGGAGGCGTCGTCGCCGGGGTCGCACCGGCGGTGGGGAGGCCCCGGCAGGCGAGTAAATTTGCTCCCCGACACCGCCTTCGAGGAGTGGAAACAGTGAACGCCGCCGCCAGGGTCGAGAACGCCACCAAGGTCTACGGTGAGGGGGACACCAGGGTCACTGCCCTCGACGACCTCACCGTCTCGTTCGAGCGCGGCAAGTTCACCGCGATCATGGGACCGTCGGGGTCGGGCAAGAGCACGCTCCTGCACTGCATCGCCGGGTTGGATTCGCTCAGCGGCGGCTCCGCCTTCATCGGCGACATCCGCCTCGGCGATCTCTCCGAAAAGGCGCTCACCCTGCTCCGCCGCGAAGAGGTCGGGTTCATCTTCCAGGCATACAACTTGATCCCGACGCTCAACGCCGCCGAGAACATCACGCTCCCGGTCGACATCGCCGGGCGCGACCCCGACGCCGCCTGGTTCGACACCGTGGTGGACACGATCGGGTTGCGCGACCGACTCACCCACCGTCCCGGCGAGCTGTCCGGAGGGCAGCAGCAGCGCGTCGCCGCGGCCCGAGCGCTCGTCTCCCGACCCGAGATCGTGTTCGCCGACGAGCCATCGGGCAACCTCGACTCGAAGTCGAGCGCCGAGCTGCTCGGATTCATGCGCCGGGCCGTCGACGAGTTCGGACAGACCATCGTGATGGTGACCCACGACGCCCATGCCGCGTCGTACGCCGATCGGGTGGTGTTCCTCGCCGACGGCAAGCAGTCCGGCGAGCTCGGCGACCCGTCGGCGGATCGGATCCTCGAGTACCTCAAGTCGCTGGGGGACTGACGTGTTGAAACTGGCGCTCAGGGGCGTGCTCGCCCACAAGGTGCGGCTCGCCATGACCGCGTTGGCAATCGTGCTCGGCGTTGCCTTCGTCGCCGGCACCTATGTGTTCACCGACAGTATCAAGGCCTCGTTCTCGGACCTGTTCGACGACGTCAACTCCGGCGTCGACCTGTACGTGCAAGGAGTGTCGGAGTTTGGCTTCTCGTCGCCGCTGATCGACGAGGGCATCGTGGGCCAGGTGGCGGCGTTGCCCGGGGTGGTCATCGCCGCCCCCAGTGTCGAGGGCATCGCCCAGATCCTGGCGCCCGCACCCTGCGAGAAGGGGCCCGGCGCCGATCCGACCAAGCCGTGCCCGGTCGGTGGCAACGGACCGCCGACGCTCGGCTTCTCCTACTTCCCCACCGCCGAGGATCTCACCGCGCTGGCGGTGAGCGACGGCGATTGGCCCCGCGCCGCCGCCGACGTCGTGATCGACTCGTTTGCCGCCGAGGCCAATGACTTCGTGGTCGGCCAGGTGGTGGACGTGATCACCCCGGTCGGGGTGGAGGCCTTCCGTATCTCCGGGATCGCCACGTTCGGCGAGGCCGACAATCTCATGGGAGCAACCCTGGCGGTGTTCGACTTCGAGACCGCACAGCGCATCTTCGACGCCGATGGCCGGGTGAACCAGATTGCCATCGTGCTCGATCCGTCGGTCGACGCCACCGTGGTCCAGGCGCAGGTCGCCTCCCTGCTCCCCGACGACGCCGAGGTGATCACCGGCGAGGATCAGAGCGAGGCCGACCTCGCGGAGTTCGGGGAAGGACTTGGGTTCATCAACACGATCCTGCTCGTGATCGCCGGTGTCGCGGTGTTCGTTGGCGCGTTCCTCATCCAGAACACCTTCCGCATCATCGTCGCCCAGCGCACCCGCGAGTTGGCGCTGCTGCGTGCCATAGGTGCGACTGCGCGTCAGGTGACGGTGATGGTGGTGATCGAGGCGCTGGTCGTGGGTGTGGTCGCCTCCATCGTCGGGATCGGCGCCGGGATTCTCATCGCCCTGGGACTCAAGGCCGCGTTCGCCGCCTTCGGGTTCGGCATTCCGACAAACGCCCTGGTCGTGGCCCCACGAACCATCGTGGTCGGGATGGTCGTCGGAGTCGTCGTCACGCTGGCGGCCGCGGTCGTGCCGGCACGCAAGGCGGCCAAGGTCCCGCCGGTCGCGGCCATGCGTGAGGTCGAGGGCCCGGTGCGTTCGATGGGGCGCAGAGTTGCGGTCGGCGCCGCGGTCACCGTTGTCGGATTATTGATGCTGGCGGGGGGACTGATTCTTGCCTTCGACAACGCCATCGCCGTTGTCGGCGCCGGCGCCCTCATCACCTTCGTCGGGGTATCTCTGCTCGCCCCGCTGGTGGCCCGCACCTTCGCGCGGTGGGCAGGTGCGCCGATGGCGCGGCTCAGCACCGTGGGGCGGCTCGCCCAGGGCAACGCCATGCGCCAGCCGCGTCGCACCGCCTCCACCGCGTCCGCCCTCATGATCGGGGTCGCCTTGGTCACGGTGATCGCGGTGTTCTCGGCATCGGCCAAGGCGGCGGTGGCCAGCGCGTTCCGGGATAGTTTCTCCACCGAGTTTCAGGTACGGCTCGAAGGTTTCAGCGATCCCCGCGCCACCGGCCTGCCACCCTCCCTGACCGACGAACTGCGCACACTGCCGGAGTTGGCGGTGGTGGTGCGGGACCGATTCGGGGACTTTCGCTTCGATGAGGACTCCCCCGAGCAGTTCCTCCTCGCCATCGACGGGCCCTACTCGCAAGTCGTGAAGATGGAGATGGCGGCAGGCTCGATCGACGCCCTGGGACCCGGTCGGGCGGCGCTGGCAAAGGCCGATGCCGATCGGCTCGGGGTCGGCGTGGGAGGCACCGTCAGCATCCAGTTCCCCTCGCTGGCGGTCGCCGAACTCGAGGTGGTGGGCATCTACGACGACGACCGCGTTGGAGTCCCCCTCATCATCGACTTCACCACCTACGAGACGTACATCGACTTTCACCTCGACCGGTTCATCTACATCAAGGTGGCCGATGGGACCGACCTCGAGGTGGCCCGCACCGCGATTGCGGGGGTGACCGACGGGTACCCGAGTGTGGCGCTCACCGACACCGAGGAGTTGATCGGGGACATCGAGGCGCAGATCGACGGCCTGCTCAATCTCCTCGTCGTGCTGCTCGGCTTTGCCATCTTGATCGCCCTGCTCGGGATCGTGAACACGCTGGCGCTGTCGGTCGCCGAGCGAAAGCACGAGATCGGGCTGCTGCGCGCCGTTGGCATGACGCGCAAGCAGGTGAAGCGGATGATCCGGTGGGAGGCGGTGCTCATCGCCGTGTTCGGCGGGGTGCTCGGACTGGTGGTCGGCGTCATCCTCGGCTCGGCGGTGGTGCTCGCCGTGGGACAGGGGCTGATGCTCGCTCTTCCGGTGGTGCAGCTCATCACCTATCTCGTGGTGGCCGCCCTGGGCGGGGTACTTGCCGCCATCGTGCCCGCCCACCGCGGCGCCCGACTCGACATCCTCGAGGCCATCGCGTACGAGTGAAAGACGTCCACCGTCTACCGGCAACCGCCCACCGTGACGGTTGACGGCACTTGATACTTGGTACTTTGGTACCTTCTCTTCATGTGCGGCCGCTTCGTTCAGGCGCAGAGCGCGCAGTCGTATGCCGATCACTTCGGGGCGGCGGTGTCGCTCGACGAGGCCGTCGACCCATCCTGGAACGTTGCTCCCACCGACCGGGTGTACGCGGTGGCCGAGCACGAGGGCAACCGCCTCCTCGGCGCCTTCCGCTGGGGGCTGATCCCCTGGTTCGCCAAAGAGGCCAAGGTGGGGGCGCGGCACATCAACGCCCGCGCAGAGACGGCGGCGACCACCCCCGCCTTCAAGGACTCCTTCGCTCGCAAGCGGTGCCTGATCCCGGCCGACGGCTTCTACGAGTGGGAGAAGCGGGAGTCGGGGGGAAAGGTGCCGCATTTCGTCCACAACGCCGACCACTCCCCGCTGGCGCTGGCCGGGTTGTGGTCCTCATGGAAGAACCCCGACGGGGAGCGGGTCGCCACCTGTTCGATCATCACCACCCGACCCAACGATCTGTTGGCGCCGATCCACGACCGGATGCCGTTGATCCTCCCCCGGGAGGCGTGGGACCGCTGGATGGATCGGGAGACCACAGACCCCGGCGTCCTGGAGGCGCTGCTCGTACCCGCGGCGGACGAGACCCTCGCCGAGTACCCGGTGTCGACGCTGGTGAACGACGTGAAGAACAACTACCCGGAGTGCGTGGCGCCGTTGCGGTAGTGAACACCACTCGTTAGGTGGGCTGGTGAGTGCCCACGAAGCGATGGGCGATGAGCAATGGGCAAAACCGTGTTCAATTCTGACTCCCGGTATTGCCCATTGCCTTTTGCCCATTGCGTTCTGAACATTCCAGTGGTGGCTCGCGTCCTAGCCCCTCGAAAACGGGACCGAGTGTTCCCAGTCGGCGAGCAGGGTGCGCAGCGCAGCGACGAAGGACAAGGGTTGGTCGAGGATGAGGTGGTGGTGCGCCTCGGGGATGGTGACCACCGGTGACACCCGTCCCATCAACTCGTACATGTAGGCGGCGGTGTCGGGCGGCACCACCACCGAGTGCTCCCCGCGCAGCACCGCCACCCGGCACTTCACCGAGGCCAGCTGCTCGTTCATCGCCACCAGCGTGTAGGAGAAGAGATGGGGATCGAACTTCCAGGTCCATCCCGTTGCGGTCTCGTGCAAAGAGTTGCGGGCCACGTGGTCGAGCACCCACGGCGCGACGTCGGGCTGGGGTGGGATCAGGTGAAAATGCTCCAGGGCGGTGGCGAGATCGGGGTAGGTGCCGGGGGCTCGGAAGGCCCGGCCCCGGGTGCCTTCCTCCGACTCGGGGTCGGGCCGGCGCACCGGGGCGTCGACGATCACCGCCGGGCCGCTGCCGCGAGCGAGTCCGCCCGTAGTCTCGCGGCAGCCGAATCGGTGGCCGCCGGTGCCGGCGCGACCGGCCGCGGGTTCCTACTGCACGCCGCCAGAAGGACGGCGGCGGCGCACGCGTGCCTCCAGAACCTCGCTCGGCTCATTCCCTGCCCTCGCTGGCTGAAAGTCGCGGCGACCACGCCGGCAGGCGCGCGCCGCCCACGTTGGTCACCTGCCGGAGACGACCCGTCTCCAGGTCCACCACCCAGATCTCGCGCGCGCCGCTCCGGTCCGAAACGAACGCGAGGTGGCGGCCGTCCGGCGCCCAGGTCGGGTCCTCATTGCGCCCGGCGCCCGTAAGCTGCCGCACCGAGCGGGTCGCGAGGTCGAGAACGAAGACGTGCGGCACGCCGCCCACCTCGCGATGGAACGCGATCGCGCTCCCCTCCGGCGACCACGCCGGGCTCGACGTCGGGCCCGTCGCCCCGAAGTCGAACCGGCCGAGCACCTCCTGCCCCGTGCCGTCGGCCGCCATCACGTAGAGCTGCGGCGAGCCCGCGCGGTTCGAGACGAACGCGACACGCGCCCCGTCCGGGCTCCACGCCGGCG
>Ga0209002_10002792_pt1 | contig 13959 bp, 10 predicted proteins | sample Rifsed16ft2_FD_184010 | JGI IMG/M metagenome (GOLD analysis project Ga0209002, IMG submission 184010) | Soil microbial communities from Rifle, Colorado, USA - sediment 16ft 2 (version 2) | ecosystem: Environmental > Terrestrial > Deep subsurface > Rock core/Sediment | place: Rifle, Colorado...
CACGTTATTAAATCAAAATCCGTCCAGGTGGCAATCGCCTGGACGGATTTTCGACTGGTACCCTGAGTTTAGATCCAGCCGCGCAATTGCATGGCTTTGACAACGCGGGCGATGGAAACCATGTAAGCCGCGTCGCGCATGTAAACTTTTTCCTTGACGGACATATCCAGGACTGCCTTGAAAGCCTCGGTCATCTTGGTGTCCAGCTTGGTGAGGACTTCTTCTTTGGTCCAGTAGAAATTCATGTCATTCTGGACGCCTTCGAAGTAGGAAACGGTCACGCCTCCGGCATTGCACAGGAAATCGGGGATCATGAAGATGCCGCGCTCCATGATGACGGCATCCGCATCCGGTGTGGTCGGGCCGTTGGCGCCTTCGGCGATGATTTTAACATTCTTGCCAATCTTCTGGACTGATTCGGCATTGATCTGACCGCCCAGCGCTGACGGGATTAAGACATCCACGTCCTTGCTGATCCAGGCGTTGCCGTCCTCGATCACATAACCGGCGGCTTTGGCCTTGCCCTTGTCGATCGAGCCGTACTGGTCGGTGATGCCCATCAGGAAGTGCGGGTCAATGCCTTCCATCTTGGTGACAGTGTAGGAAGCGCGGTCCTCGCGATCCCAATAGGAAACGCACACCACTTTGCCGCCCAATTGCTCGATGAAGCCGATGGCTGCATACTGCGCCACGTTGCCAAAACCCTGAATGGCTGCCGTGCATTTTTTCGAGTCCATCTTCAGGTGCTGCATGGCTTCGCGAACGGTGTAAATTACGCCGTATCCGGTAGCTTCAGTACGCCCCAATGAACCGCCGCCGCCCACTGGCTTGCCGGTGAACACGCCAGGTGTATATTGACCCACCAGCTTGGAATACTCATCCATCATCCAGCCCATCATCTGCGGGTTGGTGCCTACATCCGGCGCCGGCACGTCCTGGCGCGGGCCAATGTTCTTCCACATCACCTGTACCCAGCCGCGTACCAGGCGTTCTTTCTCGCTGGTGGACAGAGTAGCCGGATCGACGATGACTCCGCCCTTGCCGCCGCCCAGCGGGATGTCCACAACGGCGCATTTCCAGGTCATCCAGGTGGCTAAAGCGCGCACCATGTCCAACGTTTCGGCCGGATGCATGCGGATACCGCCCTTGTTGGGGCCGCGGACGTCGTTGTGCTGTACGCGGAAGCCCTGGAAGATACGGATCGACCCGTCATCCATGCGCACCGGAATGCGAAAGGAATATTCCCGCTGCGGCCAGCGCAGGATCTCACGCACCTGCGGGTCGAGTTTGAGCAGTTCAGCGACATGATCGAATTGGCGCTGAGCCATTTCAAATTCGTTGGTGGATTCTGACATTGATACTTCTCCTATTGGGATTTGAGAGAAAGAATTGGGATGGATCCAGTGTCAGGGGCAGCCTGGAAAACAGCGGTGGGTGAAGTGCATGGGATGGTTCGGCCGCCAACACACCGCGGAATTCGCCTGTCTGGGTACCTTAATAGATTAACCAACCTGACCCGTCTGGTCAAGATGATGAACATCGCTAATAATGGGTGATACAAGTTATTTATTTGTGAAGAATAGAACGAGCCTACCCTGCCTGAGTACGCCAGACCTTGCTCTTTCTGTCATTGCGAGGGAGTACCGGACGCTCTTTCCGGTGCGACCGTGGCAATCTGCGCTGATGTCACCGGCCTGTCGTCCCTTGAATTTTCAGTTTACGTAGATGGTGCGTGCCGTAGGTGCACACATCAGGTAACCCGCACATTGCTGGCTACAACTTTGTCTTCATCTCCGCCAACTGCCGCTCCAGCTCGGCGCGCACCACCTGCGGGTTGGCCTGACCGCCTGCCGAGCGCATCACCAGCCCAAAAAACCAATTCGACAGTGTCTCTTTGCCGTTGAGGTAATTTTTTAACTCATCCGGGTTTGCTTCCAGCGCCTGACGCACCAACCCGGCAATCACGCCCGTATCCGACTCCTGCCGCAGTCCCTGGGCAGCGATAATCTCGCCGGCGCTTCTACCGGTGCGCAGCATCTCGTTCAATACCGCCTTGGCGGTGTGCAAATTAATCTCGCCGCGCTGCACAAAGCCCAACAGCCAGGCCAGAGCATTTGGCCGCACCTTAAGCGCCTCCAACCCCTCGCCAGACTGATTCATCCAGCTGAACAATTCTCCTAAAATCCAATTAGCCGCCATTCGGGCCGGCACCCCCTCGGATTCGGCTGCGTGTGCGGCCTCCTCGAAGTATTGCGCCAGGCTGGCATCCGCTGCCAGCAGATCGGCATCGGTGGCTGGCAGTTTATAGTCACGTTTGAACCGTCCCTTGCGCACGTACGGCAATTCCGGCAATGCCGCACGCACCCGCTCGACCCATTCCGCTTCGACCACCAATGGCGGCAGATCGGGTTCCGGGAAATAGCGGTAATCGTGCGCCTCTTCCTTGCTGCGCTGAGAATAGGTGGAACCGTTCTCTTCATCCCAACCCAGTGTTTCCTGCACTACCCTGCCGCCGCGGTCTACCCGCTCTGACTGGCGCGCGATCTCGAATGCCACCGCCCGTTCCATGGAGCGGAAGCTGTTTAAATTTTTGATCTCCACCCGCGTGCCGAGTTCGGTTGAATCTTGCGGCCGAATCGAGACGTTAGCCTCAAAGCGCATGACACCTTTTTCCATGTCCCCGCTGCTGGCAGCCACCGCCCGCAGCACTGCGCGCAAGCCAATGGAGTAAGCCCGCACCTCTTCCAGGGTATGCATGTCCGGCTCGGAAACGATCTCAAGCAGCGGCACGCCGGCGCGGTTCAAATCGACCAGCGAGTGCGCATCGCCATTAGCCGGTTGGACGTGGGTCAACTTGCCGGTGTCCTCTTCCAAATGCACCCGGCGGATGCGAATGGTTTTTTCACCTTCGCCAGTCTCGATCACCAGCCGGCCGTTTTCTGCCAATGGATATTCGTACTGGGAAATCTGATACCCCTTGGGCAGGTCGGGATAGAAGTAATTTTTACGGGCAAACAGGCTGGTATGAGCCGGAATGCATTCCAGCGCCAGTGCCACGCGCAGTCCCAACTCCACCGCTTGCCGGTTGACCACCGGCAGCGTGCCGGGCATGCCGGCGCACACCGGGCACACCGCAGTGTTGGGTGCAGCCTGGGTGAGATCGAGGACCGGGCAGGCGCAGAACATCTTGGAGCGTGTTGCCAGCTCTGCATGGACTTCCAGTCCGATCACCGCTTCGTAGTTCATGAATGCCATCCAGATGGGAGATTACGGCTGATTCTACCATGCCATGATTTCGTAGGGCACGGGGGGTCTCGTTATTCAACTAAATAATTTGGATTCCCCATGCCCTAACCTCTATCTGCAATGGATTATCAAGATTAAAACGTAAAGTTCGCGACCTTCGCGAACTTCGCGTTATGATCTTTAATTCACATCATCCATTACAACCGGTTCACAAACCGCTCGATGCGGCGCAATGCCTCTTCGATCTTCTCGTACGCGGTGGCATACGACGCCCGGCAGAAACCCTCGCCGCCGGCGCCAAATGAATTGCCGGGCACCATGGCTACGTGCTCTTCCTGCAGCAGACGGTTGGCAAACGTCTCATCGTCCAGCCCGGTGACGCTCACCTTGGGGAAGGCATAGAAAGCGCCCTTCGGCTCAAAGGTCGGCAGGCCAATGCGGTTGAACTCCGGCACAATCAACTTGCGGCGGCGGTCATACTCTTCCACCATCATCATGACCGACTCATCCCGGTCCTCGAGCGCCACAATGGCGGCTTCCTGGGCTACCGTCGGCGCCGACATGACCGTGTACTGGTGAATTCGCAGCATGCCCTTCAACAAATGCGCCGGTGCGCAGGCAAAGCCGATGCGCCAGCCGGTCATGGCATAATCCTTCGAGAAACCGCCCAGTAAAACGGTGCGGTTGCGCATATTGGGCAAGGTTGGGAAGCATACATGCTGGTGACCGGCGTACACCAACCGGTCGTAAATTTCGTCGCTCATGACGATCAGGTCATATTTTTCAGCGATACGGGCAATTTCCAGCAGGCGCTCGCGCGTGGCAACCGCCCCGGTCGGGTTGTTAGGAAAGCCCAGCAGAATCGCCTTGGTGCGCGGGGTCACCGCTGCTTCAATGCGTGCCGGGTCGATGTTGAAGTTATCCTCCATATAGCACGGCACTTCCACCGGACAACCACCCGCCATGTAGACTTCAGCCTGATAGGACACGAAGCACGGCGTGGGGATGATCACCTCGTCGCCCGGGTCGAGCAGCGCGGTCGCTGCCAGGTATAAGGCTTCGGATCCGCCCACCGAGATGATCATCTCTTCGACCGGGTCATACGTGACGCCGTACAGCCGTTCCAGGTTGGCCGACAGGGCTTTGCGCAATCCAAGGATGCCGGCATTCGAGGTGTAATGGGTGGCGCCGTTCTGCAGTGCGCGCACGCCCGCATCGATCACCGGTTTGGGGGTGTCAAAATCCGGTTCGCCAATTCCCAGCGAAATCACTTCCTTCATCGTAGCGGCGATATCGAAAAAGCGGCGAATGCCTGAGGGTTTCAATGAAGCCACACGCTGAGAAATGTAAGACTCGCGCATTTTTACTCCTTGATTATCGGCTGCGGTTGAATCGGGGGTTAAGATTGTTGCCATTGTTTTCCTTAAATTGGGTTGATACGCCATTCATCATATAATTCGCCGTAAAAAAGTTCGAAACGGCGTCCGTCCGTCAGTTTTACTCGAAAGCATTTGCCGCCCGGGATGCGCCACCGGTCTTCCACCACGTCGATCTCGAACCGCTGGCCGTCCAGCACCAATGCGGTCGGCCGTTCGGCGTATTCGTAGCCCGAATGGCATTCGACATGGATGCTTACTTCTTCATCCACGCATTATCTCCAAGGCTGAGCGTTTCAGCCTTGCCCTCAACCCGCACGTCCCTGCCAAGCAAGCTGCCGGTCAATACGCTTTCAGACAGACTGACATTGTCCTCCAGAATCGAGTTGGAGATGACCGCCCGTTCGATTTCGCAATTTTGGCCGACGGATACATACGGACCAATTACCGAGGATTTGATCGTCGCGCTGGGGTGAATATATACCGGCGGGATGATGGTAACACCCTCCAGCGAGGCATTCTCGGACGAATTATCCATCCGGTTTGTCAGCAGGTAGCGGTTGGTCTCCAACAGCGCATCTGGAATGCCGGCATCCAGCCAGATATCGACGGACCGCGTGCGCATTTTTGTTCCATTTTCCAGCAGGATGTTAATGGCATCCACCAGGAAAAACTCATCTTTGACCGTCAAGTTGCGGCGCACCTGTTCTTCGATGGCTGCCACCAATTTTTCGCTGTGTTTAAAATAATAAAACCCGACCAGTGCCAGTTTATTGTCCATCGATTCGGGTTTTTCCACCAGGCGGTTGACCCAGCCATCGCTGTTCACCTGTGCTACGCCAAAACGGCGCGGGTCTTCGACCGGGCGCACCCAGGCCAGCGCATCTGCCCCTTCACTGGCGGTGGCAGACAGGTCGGTCTCAATCATTGTGTCGGAATAAGAAATCAGCAGCGGGCCGCTTAAGTACTCTTTTGCCAGATAGAGTGCATCCGACTGGCCGCGCATCACCTCTTGAACGGCATAATTAACCCGTTTTTCAGGGTGACGCTCCTGCATATGGTTTTGGATCTGTTCCACCTGGTTGGGGCTGACGATGAAGATATATTCGCGCTCCAGCGAGTCGGGCAGCGTCTCGAATTGCTCTAATACGTAATCCAAAACCGTCTTGCCCGCCAATGCGATCAATGGCCTGGCCTTGCTCCAGGTGTGCGGGCGCATGCGGGTGCCCAGACCAGCCATCGGTATGGCAATCTTGATCACAGGTTTCAAATTGTCCCTCCACGGAAAATGGTCGACCCGATTATTGTAACATTCCCTGATGGGAAAGACTATTGAGGGTTATCCATTCATCGGTTGACGTTTGGCGGGTTTTTAGTTGAAGAAGCCTGTGAGATCAGCCAAACAGCAGTCCAATTTCAGCTTCAGAGCGCAAATCACGGATGAAACACTGCAGCCGCTCCTGGTCCGGCTCGAGGAACATGGCGGGGCCTTCACCCCGCACCGTCGGCGATCCGCGCCCAATGCCCGCCTCGATCACCACCAGCACTTCGTAACTGGTCGAGACCTCGGTCAGCGACTTGTATTGCGCGTGCACAAAATCACTGTCCGGTTCAGAATTAAACACTTCCGCCAGCGCCTGCTTGACTGCCGATTCGCTGGCATCGTGGGGTGAGACATCAAAACTCCTAAAATTGCTTTCCGCCAAATAAACGCTCTGCCGTACGCGGCAAATCAGTTCGGGACTGGTGAAATTCAGACTCAATTCGCGCTCAAGTCCGGTGCTGGTGCGGTACTCTTTGGGCCAGCCAAATGGACGCGCCGGGGTCTCGATCACCTGCAGCATCTGGTCGGAAAAGCGGCGGATATCGTCAGCATGCAGCAGGATATCCTGGGTATAGATCGGCCTGGTTCCGACCCAAAAGCAGACCGCTGCCCATAACAGGCCAAGGTCGCTATTCATGTTCACATGGTTGCGAGCGACAATACCCTGCGGCAATACCTTGTGATGCAGGTCGAACGTTACCCCCAGGTAAAGGTCGCCTTCCCGCCCATTGTTGAGCTCAGCCATGTTGACACCTCGGGCTCGCGGGGCAAAAATATAGAATGAAAGAATTCCCCGCTGCCTGAGGAATGGTGCAATTTTTACGCCAGGGTGGTCAGCCGCCGATGCGCTTCACTCGTGCAGTGTAATCTCCCACAGATGCACGTGCGCCGGGTCGCCAACGCTGTCATCCAGCACTTCCAGCCGCAGTTTTTCCACCTGCAGGCTGCCCTCAAATTCGATCCGCGTCTGCTTCATCCCGTCGCTGGCAGCGGAGTTTTGGGTGTAAGCTCGGGTAGACCCATCTCCGAGCGTCGCCGCTACTGTGACCGTGATCGGCTCAGCGCCCAGGTCAAGCGTAACACCCCGAATTGATCGCGGCGCAGAAAAGTGCAGCTCGATCACCAGCGGGTTGGCTGCTGCGCTGCGCACCAGGCTGGCGTTTTGACCATCGAACAGGTTGACCGGCGCGCCAATATCCAGAGCGGTATGCAGCACGGTGACCGTTTCACCGTCTATTGTCACCAGCGCTCTGACCAGCGCGTGCCGCTGCTCGGTCTCAGTTGCCACCACTGCCTCGAACTGTGGAGTGTAAACCAGTTCCACCAGGTGAAACGCCGCTTGACCGTCAGGATAAGCAATGCTTTCCACCGTGGTCGTATAAAACTTGCCGGATGCCATCGCCGCCTGGTATTGATCATCGGGCAGCACAAAGGCCAGCTGCTCGATACCCGGCTCGCGCTGGTACAGATAAGTATCCAGCATGCCGGAGTTAACCTTTTCCCTCAGCCCAGGGGAAAAGAAGCGGCGCAGCGCTTCCGGATCACTGGACCACTCCGGCCAGACCAACACGCTGCGCTCCGGGTGACTGGCAATATACTCGCTGGCTGCGGCATAAATCTGCGGCGCGCCGTATTGCAGGCCTTCGCGGCCATAATCCAGCTGCCAGCGCGGTCCGGGGTTGAGTGCGCTGACCAACAGCAGCAGGCTGCCAGCGCTCAACGCTGAAAGCAGCGCCGCGACAGAAAGCCAGTCTGGCAATCGTTTCCATTTGCGCTGCAGCCAATCCAACGCGACCCCCAGACCAACCATTGCCAGTCCCGCCAGTAACGGCATTGTCAGCAGGCTGCCAGGCAGCGTCCCGCCGAAAGGAGCAGCGCTAACAGCTGCCGCCAGCAGCCCAACCCATAACAGGCGGTATTCTGCCTGGTTGCTCCGTTTAGCCGCCTGCCACCCGCCCAGGACAACAAACGGAAACAACAGGATGGGCAGCGGCGGGTACGGCCCGGTGCGGTATTCTGCTGCAAGTTTCGGGTCAACCAGCAGCCAGTGGAAAGGGTTGACCGCCTGCAGCAGTGCCAGAACGAATTTGCCCGCTTTTTGCCACCCGCTCGCATCGCTGACCAAATAACTGCCGGCGGCAGCCAGCTCTTGAGCCATACCGCCCGGGTGCCGCAGCAGAAAAATGACCAGTGGTATAGCCATGACCGCTGCCAAAATCAGCGCCTTAATCAGCACCCGCCGCCGTGACCAATGGTAGCGCCAATCGACCGCCGTCAGCAGGACCACCGCTGTGGGCACTGCCAGGCGTACCACCGGGTGGGCGTAAAAACCGAGCCAGGCCAAAGCCACCGCGGCAAAAATCCAACGCTCACGCCCGGCGCGGTATAAGCCGTAACAGGCCAATGTCGCGGTCAACAGGCTGACTGCCAGGGTAATATCCAAACCGCTGCGGGCAAAAGTGAACCACGCCGGAACACCTGCCAGCAGCAGCGGCAGCAGCCAGGCATATTTTATGCGCAACCCAATCCGCATCCAGTATGCCAACAGCAGACTGGCCAGCAGCGCCAAAATTGCGTTACAGGCGCGAATCCAGATCAGGCTGTTCGGACGCAGCAATTGCGGCAATACCTGGAGATAGGCGTTGGTGCCAATGCCAAACGGCGTACTGCCCGGTAAAAAAGCCGGCAGCAGTGCGCCGTCCTCGCCATTAAAGTCATTTTCGATCAATTCGACGGCACGCAGGCTGGGATACACCTCGTCGGGTGTGACCTGCGCCGGGTAGCGCGTCAATCCAACCAGCAGCACGAATGCCGCCACCAGCAGGCTGAGCCCGGCAGCCACTCGCTCTACCTTCTCCCCTGACCAGCGCACCGCCACCCTGCCCGGCGACGCCTGAACGTCCAACTCGCGGCGTTGCCCGGATTGGACGCGCAGGTCGATCACCGCCGCATGGTTTGTCTCGTGCGGTTTTTCAGGCTGAGTCGGCGCGAAATCAGGGATCACGGCCTGTCTCTATAAACTTTTAGACGTGCTGAAATGCCTGGTCCAGGTCCTCGAGAATATCTTCGACGTTCTCAATGCCCACCGAGAGCCGCACCAGCCCGTCAGTCAGGCCGACCTTCAGGCGCTCGGCGCGCGGCATGCCGGAATGGGTCATGCTGGCTGGGTGTGAAATCAGCGTGTCGGTGTTGCCCAGGCTGACCGCCAGAGTCATGGTGTGCACGTTGTTGAGCAGCGTCTCGCCGGCTTGCAGTCCGCCGCGCAGCTCAAACGAGATCATGCCGCCGAAGCAGTGCATCTGTTTTTTGGCCAGCTCATAATCCGGGTGGGATTCTAGCCCCGGATAATAGACCCGTTCCACTTTGGGGTGCGCCTCCAGATAGCGCGCCACCGCCATGGCGTTCTTGCAGTGGGCTTTCATGCGCAGTTCGAAGGTTTTCAAACCCAACACCGCCAGCCAGCAGTCAAACGGCGACTCGGAGCCGCCAAAATTCTTGACTGCGCCGAATAACGGTCCCTTGACCCAGTCCACGTGGTGGCTGACGGCTGCCCCGCCCACCACCACGCCGTGTCCGGCCAAATACTTGGTGGAGGAATGCAGCACCACGTCGGCCCCCAGCGTCAGCGGGCGCTGACCGTAAGGCGAGGCGAAGGTGTTATCCACGTACAGCCAGGCGTTGTGCCGGTGAGCGATCTCCGCCACGGCTGCCAGGTCCACAATGCACAAGGTCGGGTTGGCCGGGGTCTCGGCGTAAGCCATTACCGCTTCCGGGTTGGCGGCAAAGGCTGCTTCCCAATCCTCGTTGCGAATGTTGTGCAGCCACACCACTTTGATGCCGTAGCGCGGCGCATATTCGTTCAAAAAGACATAGGTGGCGCCGTACAGCGCCTCTTGCGCGATGATGGTTTGCCCCGAACGGATGGTCGACATGATCGCCGAGGTGATGGCGGACATGCCGGTGGTGAACACCTGCCCCGCCACCACTTCTTCAATACATTTGTCCGGCTGGGCGCGCAGCAGGTCCAGCCCCTCGAGCGCGGCATACTTGGTCGCCAGTTGCACCTGGTTGGGATTCTTGAAGCGGGTGTAGGTGTACCCCGGGTCCGTCCCCTTAAAGATCGCCGCGCCGGTGGCGACATCCGGAAAGCCAAACGCGGATGTCTGATAGATCGGTGCGATATGCGAATGCTGCGGGTGTCCATCCTCCGCGACATGATTAACCAGCGTGCTAATGCCGTGCTTTGGGTTGATCTTCCCCATGAGCCTCTCCTGAGATTGAATTGTGTTCCTGGTGGGATTGTTTTACAGACTTATTATATACGGAAGTTGTATGGTGCGTTCCGCTCCCAGAACGGTCTGTGACCGTACTTGAACGCACCATTGATTCGTTTGTTCACACGTTCATTACGATTTGTCATCCTGAGGGAGCGTCATTTGCGACCGAAGGATCTCGTCACCATGAAACAGACACGCAGCACTTAATGCGGGCAGGCACATTAGTCTGCCCCGCACCCCGAAATCCCCAATGTAGGGGTCGACCTCCAAACTTCGGATGTCGACCCGGTTTTTTCACCGTTCTATATCATACTCGGTAAGGAGACCGGTGCGAACGGGTCCCAATTCATTTTGGCTCGCATCCCACAAGGGGACGCAGAGTTCGCGTGCTCGCCGCAACATGACACGTGATACGTGACACGTGACACCTCTCTTACCCATGCTCGTGCCGGTGATGCAGGTCCGGCCAATGCGGGTGCACATGCTCCAGCGGCGTGTGTTCATGCACATGCGAATGCCAGCTGGCCTTTGGCAGCTCCTCATGATCGTGCAGGTGATGCCCGTCGTCATGTTGATGCATGTGTTCGTGTTCTTGCACTTTGTGTGTATGCGCGTGCCCGTGCTGCTCGCGGTACAGCAAAACGATCGAGGCGATAAAAATGACAGCTGCCGCGCCATGCTGCCAGGTGAGTTTTTCCCCCAACAATGCCACCGAGAGCAGCACCCCCCAGAACGGCGCACTGGAGAAGATCAATTGACTGCGGGTGGCGCCCAACTGCTGCGCTGATGCGATATACAGCACAATACTCAAGCCGTATGCCACCACCCCGATCCCGAGACCGCCCAACATCTCTCCAAACGAGGCTGCCAACGGCGCCAGGCTGACGCCAATGACCAGGTTGGTCGTCCCGGCAGCCAGCCCCTTCCAAAAGGTGGACTGCGCCGGAGTGATGCCGTCGATCAGCGCGGTGACGTGGTTGTCAATGCCCCAGCTGACGCAGGCTGCCAGCACCAGCAAACCGGCCAATACCCCGGCGGCACCCTCACCCGCGGCTAAAATGACCGCCGCCAGAAAAATACCGCCCGCCGCCAGCCACGAACGCCGTGTCAGGTGATCTTTGAAGAGGAAATGCCCCAGCACCGCCGTTGCTACCATTTCCAGGTTCAGCCACAGCGAAACCGAGGCGGCTGAAGCTAGCCGCAGTCCGGCCAGCAGCGCCAGCGGACCGAGAATGCCGCCGAACACCACCGAGCCCAGCAGCAACCATAAATTACACCGGTCCATGCGCCAGGGCGGAATGAATTTGCGCTCGCGCACCAATAGCAAAATCACGCCGAGTGCTGCGCCCAGGTAAAGCAGCCCGGCCAGCTGAAACGATGTCAGGTGTGCCAGCAGCGGTTTGCTGACCGGCGTCGCCGCGCCGAAAAACAGCGCCGCCAGAATTGCCATAAGAAATGCCGGGGATTTCACGCAGGTATATTACCTCTGGAATGCAAAATGATCAATCCATTATCTGCTGTAATGGTAAGTGTACGCACCGTTTTCAATTTATTAACCCGTCAACCGTTGTCATCCTGAGGGAGTCCCCTCAGATGGTTTCGCAGGTCGGGTAGAGGGCGATGATTGACTTGGGGTTGAACATCTAGCTCGCAGCCCGAAACCCGAAATAAACAAGATTGCCAGGGTGCGTACCGTAAGCGTACGCACCGTTTTCATTAAATTATCCGCGGCGCGCGGCACCTATTCCATGTGTGGCTCGCTCTGCTCGCCGCTACAGCGGTATAGGTTCAGGTTGTTTTACGTGATACCTGGCACCTGACACTTACCATTTCTATTTCCCGGTCTTGCGGGTCGCCACGTCGAAGATCACCGCCGCTGCCAGCACCGCGCCGCGCACAATATACTGCAGTGAAATATCAATCGTCATCAGATTCATTCCGCTGGTCAGACTCATCATCACCAGCGCGCCAACGATCGAGCCGACAATCTTACCCACACCGCCAGCCGCGGATACGCCGCCCACATACGCCGCTGCAATTGCATCCAGTTCAAACAGCGATCCGGCGGTTGTGGTTGCCGACTGCAAGCGCGAGGCAAACAAAATGCCGGAAAGTGCTGAAAGCATACCCATCGACCCAAAGACGACCATGATGATTCGCTTAATACTGATACCGCTCAATTCAGCTGCTTCGGGATTGCCGCCCACCGCATAAATATGCCGCCCCAGCACCGTTCGGGAGGCCACAAAGTCATACACCAGCACCACCACCAGCACCACCACCAATGTCCACGGCATACCGCGGTAGCCTGCCATAACCCAGGTAACAAAACCGATCAGCAGCGCGATGAAAACTTGTTTTATCAGAAAGATTTCTTTTGGCAGCACGTAAAAATTGTAGGCTTGCTTCTTTTTCCGGCCGTTCAGGTCATTCGCGATAAACAGTACGATGGTAATCAGCCCAATCAGCAGAGTCACTTTATGAACGCCTGGTAGAAAGCCAAAATCCGGCAGGTCGGGGATAAAGCCGTTGCCGATGGCGTTGAAAGCTTTATCGCTGATGATGATGGTCCCGGTGCCCATGGTCACCAGCAAAATCGCACCGCGGTAAATCAACCAGCCGGCCAGAGAAGCCACAAATGATGGGACGCCCAGGTAAGCTACCGGCAATCCGGTGATGATCCCAGCGATAATACCAAACACCAGTACCAACGGAATCACTACCCAGACCGGCAAGCCCCAGAAGGTCAACGCAATGGCAGCCACTGCTCCCAGAAAGCCAGCCAGGAAGCCGACCGAAAGGTCAATATGGCGGATGATGATCACCAACGTCATGCCGACCGCCAGCACCGCGATATAGCCCATCTGGTTCATCAGATTGCTGATATTGCGAGACGAGAGAAAAACGCCTTTGGTGGTGATCGTAAAAATCGCCATAATCACAAATAAGGCGATAAACATGCCGTACTCGCGAACATTACCTTTCAATACATCCGCGATATTTTGGCCAAATGAAGGTTTTGGCTCTACAATTTCAAGTGTGTCTTTCGTGGTTGCCATCCCGTCCCTCCCTAATAATCAGTCGCCAGTTCCATAATTTTTTCTTGCGTCGCTTCCGCGATAGGCATTTCACCCTTGATCCTGCCAGCTGACATGACATATACCCGATCGCTCATACCAAGGATTTCAGGCAGTTCGGACGATATCATGATGATGCTCATACCCTGCTTAACCAGCTTGTTCATAATCGTATAAATTTCATACTTTGCACCGACATCGATGCCGCGGGTAGGCTCGTCCAACAGCAAAACATCCGGCTTGACGAACAACCACTTGCCCAACGACACTTTCTGCTGATTCCCGCCGCTCAAGTTGGACACTTTTTGTTCAATAGAAGGTGTCTTGATGTTCAAATCGTTCTTCATGCCGGTCGCGACCACAATTTCTTCGTTCTGGTTGATCAGGCCGTTCTCCGCGATTTCTTCCAAATTGGCAATCGTAATATTTTGTTTCACATCCTGAATCAGGATCAGTCCGTCGCCTTTTCGGTCTTCTGTCACATAGGCTACGCCAGATTTGATGGCTTTCTCGGGATGGGAAAAGTGATGTTTTTTTCCATGCAGGAATAATTCGCCCTGCACCCGATACCCATCCGGATTACCGAATATGCTTAACGCCAGTTCGGTGCGTCCCGAACCCATCAGCCCAGACAGTCCTACAATTTCGCCCTTTTTGAC
>Ga0209002_10002793_pt1 | contig 13958 bp, 11 predicted proteins | sample Rifsed16ft2_FD_184010 | JGI IMG/M metagenome (GOLD analysis project Ga0209002, IMG submission 184010) | Soil microbial communities from Rifle, Colorado, USA - sediment 16ft 2 (version 2) | ecosystem: Environmental > Terrestrial > Deep subsurface > Rock core/Sediment | place: Rifle, Colorado...
GCCGCCTCCGCTCGTTTGCGCTCGGTGATATTATCAAAAACCGCAACAAAGTATCCCTTTTCCGTGCTATAGACCGAAATGGACAGCCACAGAGCCAATGGCTGGAAATCAATCTCAAATCTTTCGGGCCTGCCGGTCAACGCGACTCGACTGTAGATCTCAAACAACTCCGGGCTCGACTCTTTGATCCCCGGTATCAACTCGGTGACTCGTTTTCCCACCACATTTTCCAATCCCGTCAACCGTTCGAAGGCATCGTTGACATTGAGATAGACAAAGTCCAGCGGGCGATCCTGATCGTCAAACAGCATCTTGCAGTACGCGAACCCATCCAGCATGTTTTCAAAAAGTGAGCGATAACGCTGCTCTCCCGCGCGCAACGCCGTCTCGGCCCGTTCACGTTCCGCCATCTGCGCTTGTGACAGCCTGTTGGTTTGGGCCGCTGCGATAGCGCGCTCGGCGCGGCGCTTCAAGACGCCCACCATGAGCGCGATCGTCGGCAGGGCGAAGGCCCATACGATGACGCGACGAAGGTTATCTTGGGTGTATTGGAACAGGTGGCCGGGGTCGGAGAAAAAGTATGGCAGGTACAGCCAGGCCATAAAGGCGCTGACCAGGCCAGGGCCCAAGCCGCCATGAAAGGCGGAAAACACGATGGACAACACGAGGAAGGCGGGTGGATTGGGAATTCGAAACGCCGTGCGGGACAGTATTTCAATGGCCGCTACCAACGCCAGGGTAATGAGTGGGCCAGCCCACCGTGCTCGGAGGTTGATCGCTGACGGATCAGGTTTGGCTGAGTTCATAGTCGCCGCCTTGCGTGCTGAATAACCTCCAGCGCCGTGTTAGTCTTCATGATGACTAAGCAGGGGGGACGCTTTTCAGAAGGGAGAAGTCGAGCCCCTACCCGCCTGAGCAGCAGGCGCGATTCTATAGCAAGGGACGGGGCAAAGCAAAACGGGCCCATCAACCAGTCCCTCGACGAAATCGGCGATTATTCACTTCTCCGTTTGCTCTGCATCCGCGAAGACGCGGGCTTCGAGCGTTATGGGTAATCACCCCAGCGAAATGGTTGACAGAACTTCGCCGCTCGTGCTAAACTAGCCCTGTTCGCCAGCGCAGCTGATTGAAAGGATATCTTACTCCATGATGAGCAACAGCACAGTGATCAACAGCAGCAACACCCTCCGCTTCGGCGGGGCGGCTGTGCCTGCTCGGAGTGCGCCTGTGGACTGAGCGCTCGTCTTATCTGCTTAAGCGATCTCACGGCCACAGTCGTACTCCTGCCCTGTGGCCGTGATTTATTTGCGGCCCGCGCGCACAGCGTCTGTGGCCGTTTTGTTTTCCCAAGCACCGTTCTCACGCCGGAAACGGCCGGCGCCTATCGGTTCGCACACCGGGGAAGTCACACATGAGCACCTCGAGCACAACTCTATTTGATTTCAGACACACCCTCTCGCCAAACCGACTGGCGGGCCTGTGGGGGATGCTGGCCGGCTTCCGGCTGACCTACGCCGGCGCGGTGCTCAACCTCGCGTTGAGCACCTGCGCCAAAACGGCGACGTTCCTCCTCATCCGCTATCTGGTAGACGACGTGCTGCAGCAGCCCGACCGGCTAGGTCTGCTGCCCCTGATCGCGCTGGGCTTCATCAGCCTGGCGCTGATGGAAGGCGGCTTCACCTTCCTCAGCGGGCGGCTGGCCGCGCGCACGGCGGAGAACACCGCGCTGCGCTTGCGCAATTACCTGTTCGATCACATCCAGCGGCTGTCGTTCACCTATCACGACCGCACCCCCACCGGGGACCTCATCCAGCGCGTCACCTCGGACGTCGACGCCGTGCGCCGCTTCTTCTCCGAGCAGGCTATCGGCATCGGGCGCATTGCCTTACTGTTCACGGTCAACTGGGTCGCGCTGTTGAGTCTGAACGTGCCGCTGGCGCTGGCCTCGGTCGTCGTCGTGCCCATCATCCTGGTGATGTCGGTCTTCTTCTTCCGGCGCGTCTCTAAGGCGTACGAGCAGTATCAGGAGCAGGACGCGCGCCTCTCGACCGTCTTGCAGGAGAACTTGACCGGGGTGCGCGTGGTGAAGGCCTTTGCGCGGCAAGCCTACGAGCGCGAAAAGTTCGAGCGCGAGAATTGGGAGAAGTTCCGGCGCGGCAAGCGTTTCCTCCTCCTGCACACCGTGTTCTGGCCGGTCGCCGACCTGCTGTGCAGTTCGCAGATGCTGGCCGGCTTCACCTATGGCGCGCTGATGGTGATGAACGGCGCGCTCTCGCTGGGTGAGTATCTGGCGTATATGGGGTTGGTGGTGCTGTTGATCTGGCCGATGCGTGAACTGGGCCGGCTGATCGTCCAGGCCTCCACCGGACTGGTCTCGTACGGGCGGCTGATGGAGATCGTGCGCGAAGACCGCGAACCGATTGAAGAAGGCATCCATACGCTGTCCGCCGGGAGCCGCCTGCGCGGTATCCTGGAGTTCCATCACGTGGGTTTCGAGTACGAGGCCGAGAGCCGCGTGTTGAAGGACATCAGCTTCAGCGTGCGCCCGGGGCAGGTGGTCGCCCTGCTCGGCCCCACCGGATCAGGCAAGACCTCGCTGGTTAATCTCCTGCCGCGTTTTTACGAGTACACCCGCGGCAGTATCACACTCGATGGCATTGAGTTGAAGGACTACCCGCGGCAGTATCTCCGCCGCCAGATCGGCATCGTGGAACAGGAACCGTTCCTGTTCTCGCGCACCCTGCGCGAGAACATCACCTATGGCATGGGGCGCGACGTAACCGATGCCGAGGTGGAAGCGGCAGCACGCGCGGCGGCCATCCACGACGTGATCCTCTCGTTCCCCGAGGGATACAACACTTTGGTGGGCGAGAAGGGCATCACGCTCTCCGGCGGGCAGAAACAGCGCATGGCCATCGCACGCACCCTGCTCAAAGACCCGCGCCTCCTGATCCTGGACGACTCGACCTCGTCGGTGGACACCGAGACCGAAGCCGCCATCCGCGAGGCGCTGGAGCGGCTGATGGCTGGCCGCACCACCTTAGTCATCGCGCACCGCATCCAGAGCGTAATGAACGCCGACCTGATCCTGGTGCTGGAGGGCGGAGGCATCACGCAGCGCGGCACGCACGAACAACTGCTGGCCGAAAGGGACGGTCTCTACCGTCGCATCTACGACTTGCAGGCGCGCATCGAGGTCGAGGTGGAGAAGGAAGTGACCGCCTTCGACGCGCCGCCGCGGGAAGAAACGGAAGCGCCAGAGCGCGAGGCGGTTCTGGCATAGAGGAAACGCACCCATGCCCCATCAAGAATTCGAAGAAGAAGATTTCGAGGGCGCCCTCAGCGGGCGCATCCTGCGCCGGATGCTGGGCCTCACCCGGCCCCATTGGCCTTTGTTGGTCGGCTTTGTGGCGCTGATCGCGTTTGTGGCCGTGCAGGACGGGACGTTCAACTTCCTCAAGAAACAGATGATTGACCGGGGCGTCACCGCGCGCGACACGACCGCGTTGACGTGGGTGGTGGTGATCTACGCGGCGATGATGGTCTTGCAGTCCGCGGGCGTGTTCGGCTTCATCTACTGCGCCGGGCTGCTGGGCGAGCGGCTTCAGTACGACCTGCGGCAAAAGATGTTCAACCACCTGCAGGTACTATCGTTCTCGTATTTCAACCGCACGCCGGTCGGCTGGATCATGTCGCGCGTGACGTCGGACTCAGGCCGGATCGCGGAGCTGATCACCTGGGGCCTGCTGGACGTGACCTGGGGGGCGCTGAGCATCCTCACCGCCTCGGCGTTCATGTTCTACATCAACTGGCGGCTGGCGCTGATCGTCGTGCTCATCATCCCGGTGCTGGTGATCGTTGCAGCGCAGTTCCAAAAACGCATCATTGCCGAGTACCGGGCCGTGCGCAAGATGAACTCCAGGATTACGGGCGCATACAACGAGAACATCACCGGGGTGCGCGTGGTGAAAGCCCTCAACCGCGAGGCGGCCAATCTATCGGAGTTTGGCGAACTGACTGGCTATATGTACCGCGCCTCGTTCCGCGCGGCGTGGCTGTCGGCGCTGTTCCTGCCGGTCGTGCAGTTCATCAGCGCGCTGGCGCTCAGCAGTGTGGCCTGGTATGGAGGGCGGCAGGTCGGGCTGGGCGCGATGACCCTGGGCGACCTGCAAGCCTTCATCGGCTATATCACCTTCATGCTCTGGCCGGTCCAGGATCTGGCGCGCGTCTATGCCGAACTGCAACACGCGGTCGCCTCGGCGGAGCGCACCTTTTCGCTGCTCGATTCGCGACCGGAGATCGTGGATCGCCCCGGCGCGCTAGACCCTGGCACGATCCGGGGCGACATCGAGTTCGAGCATGTGGACTTCTATTATCAGGACGGCAAGCCAGTCCTGAGGGACTTCAATCTGAAAGTGAAGCAGGGTGAGACCATCGCGCTGGTCGGGCCGACGGGCGGGGGCAAGTCCACCATCGTCAACCTGCTCTGCCGCTTCTACGAGCCGAAGCGCGGCGCGATCCGGATCGGCGGGCGCGACTATACGGAGTTGACCCTGCACGCGATCCAGTCGCGCATCGGCATGGTGCTCCAGACGCCGCACCTGTTCTCCGGTACGGTGCGCGAGAACATTCGCTATGGGCGGCTGGACGCGACGGACGAGGCGATTGAAGCGGCCGCGCGCATCGCCGGCGCGCACGACTTCATCGTCACGCTCGACCAGGGCTATGACGCGGAGGTGGGCGAGGGCGGCAACATGCTCTCGACCGGGCAGAAGCAACTCATCAGCCTGGCGCGCGCGGTGCTGGCCCGGCCCGAACTCTTCATCATGGACGAGGCCACCAGTTCGGTGGACACGCTGACCGAGGCGCTGATCCAGCGCGGCATGGAGCGGCTGATGGCCGGCCGCACCAGCTTCGTCATCGCGCACCGGCTCTCCACGATCAAGCGCGCCGACCGGATTCTGGTGATCGAGAACGGCCACATCACGGAGATGGGCACACATGCCGAGTTGCTGCGGAAGCGCGGGCACTACTACGACCTGTACACACGGCAGTTCCGCCGCGCGCTGGAGCGTGAGTACGAACTGGGCAAGATGACGGGGCTGGCGCCGACCGGGGCGCTGTGAGCGCCGCGCGGGGAGGGAAATAAAAAAGCCCCAGGGCAGCGGGGCTTGGGTGGTGGGCAATATAGGATTTGAACCTATGACCTCCGCGATGTGAGCGCGGCGCTCTAACCAACTGAGCCAATTGCCCTGAAGCGTCGCGATTATAGCATGGCAGCCGAAGGGCGACAAGGCCTAGACGAATCGAAACTTTAAGTTTCTTCCAACTTTGACCGAAAGCCGTGCGCGTGATAAAATTCACGCATCTGTTTCCGGAGGACTCATCGTGGCTAAACGCACCATCGGCATTGTCCGCTGGTTTGACGGTTCCAAAGGGTACGGTTATATCACCGCCGAGGGGCAGGACATTTTCGTCCACTACTCGGCGATTAAAGGCAACGGGATCAAGAACCTGCTCGAAGGTGACAAGGTCGAGTTTGTGATCGAAGAATCACTCCGCGGCCCGCAAGCAGTTGAAGTGACCCGCCTGAACTAACCGCATCCCGGCGACCGTCCCACCCAACCATTTAATCTCGCGCCCCGTCCGGAACAGACCCGGCGGGGCTTTTTACGTAGCGTGGATTGCATGATCGGTCTCGACGGAGCACGCAATCCGCGCTACACTCAGAAAGGTAGTTCTGCAGTATGACTCACAAATTGCGCCTCATCCCCCTCGGGGGTCTGGGGGAAATCGGCAAGAACATGATGCTGTTCGAATACGGCAACCACTCGCTTGTGGTCGACGCCGGCCTCATGTTCCCCGAAAACGACATGCTCGGGATTGACTACATCATCCCGGACTTCCGCTATCTGCTCGACAAGAAGGATACCGTGCGGGGCGTCATCATCACGCACGGGCACGAGGACCACACGGGCGCGATCGCGCATGTGATGGAAGAGCTGGACGCGCCCATCTACGCCACGCCGCTCACGCGCGGCCTGGTCGAGGTCAAGTTGCGCGACGCCAAGATGCGCCACGCCGTCCCGCTCAATACCGTCCATGCCGGCGACCGCCTGCAGGTCGGCCCGTTCGGCGTCGAGTTCTTCCACGTCTGCCACTCGATCCCGGACGGCGTGGGGCTGGGGATCACCACCCCGGCCGGGTTGATCGTCCATTCGGGCGATTTCAAGTTCGACCACACCCCGGTGGACGGGTGGCCTACCGATTACGCCAAACTCGCCGAATTCTCCGGGCGCGGGGTGCTGGCCCTGCTCTCGGACTCAACCAACGCCGACAAAGCCGGGTGGACGCCGTCTGAAGCGGTCATTGACCCGGCTTTTGATCAGGTCTTCCGCGAAGCCCCGGGGCGGATCCTCGTCGCCACGTTTGCGTCGCTCATCTCGCGCATCCAGCAGGTCGCCAACGCGGCCATCCGGCACGGGCGTCGGATGGCGCTCGTCGGCACGAGTATGATCGAGAACGCGCGCATGGCGCAAAAGCTCGGCTATCTCGACGCGCCCGACGGCCTGATCGTCCCGCTGGACGAGGCGCTTAAGCTGCCGCCGAAGAAAGTGGTCCTCATGACGACCGGCACGCAGGGCGAACCCTCGTCTATCCTGGGCCGCCTCTCCGAAGGGCGCAACCGGCAATTTGACCTGATCGTCAACGACACCGTGGTCCTGTCTTCGCATCCCATCCCCGGCAACGAGGAGATGGTGCATCGCACGATCAACAAACTTTTCCAGCGCGGTGCGCACGTCATCTACGATCCGATTGCGCCCGTGCACGTGAGCGGCCACGCCAGCGCGGAGGAGATGAAACTGCTGATCCATCTGGTCAAGCCCAAGAACTTCGCGCCCATCCACGGCGAACTGCGCCACCTGCACCAGCACGCAGCCCTGGCGCGTGAAGTCGGCCTCCCCGACGAGAACATCGCCGTCGTCGAAAACGGCACGGTGCTGGAATTCGAGGACGGCCGGATGACGGTGGGCGAGCGCGTGCCCGGCGGCTACGTCTTCGTGGACGGCACCGGCGTAGGCGACATCGGCCCCGGCGTGATGCGCGAGCGCGAGGCGCTGGCCGAGAACGGTTTCGTCGTCGTCAACCTGCGCGTCAGGAACGGCCAACTGGCGAGCAAACCGGAGATCATCTCACGCGGGTTCGTCTTCGTGCGCGATTCCGTGGAGTTGTTCAATTCTGCGCAGGAGCACATTGCCAGAGTCGCGGCCAAAGCGAATGGCAGTCTGCGGGAAAAGGTAGAAAGCGCGCTCTCCGACTTCTTCTACGCCGAGACGAAGCGCCGGCCGATGATCTTCGCGCTGGTGAACGAGGTAGGCAACGGATAGATAGCGGATGAGACGCCCTATCCGTTATATCCGCTACAAAGTCCGCTGCCAGTTTGCGCCCCCTCGCCAGTTGTGTATAATCTCGGCTTCATAGCGGTGTCTGGTCGTGAGAAGCGCCCGGTTGAAACAGAGACTGGCCGGCTGGCTGTTGGTCTGCGCGAGTGGGATAGTGGCGTGTGGTAGTCGCCCTCCGGCGCCCACCCTGCCCACCGTCACCCCGGTGACGAGTGCGGCGACGGCGACGCCACTTCCGCCATCCCCGACGCCCACACCTGAACCGCTGGCCGCGCTGGTGAACGGAGAACCGATCACCCTCGCAGCTTATGATCAGGAAATTGAGCGCTGCCGGACGGGCAAACAAAACGCCGGCCTCGATTCGGCTGACTGCCCGGCCGTGGTTTTGCAAAGCCAGATCGAAAACCTCGCGGTCGAGCAGGCTGCCCGCGCCGCCGGGATCGTCATCTCGGATAGTGATCTCGAGGCCGAACTCAGGCGCATCCAGGCCAGCCTCGGGCGGGTGGAGGCTTACCAGGCCTGGCTCGCCGCCAACCTTTACAGCGACGACGAATTTCGCACGGCCCTGCGCCGTGATCTCCTGCGCTCGCGGATGGGCGCGCAGGTCACGGCCAGCGTCGGCGAGGCCGCCGAGCAGGTCCACGCGCGCGGACTGCTGGTCGCCGACGAAGCGACGGCTCAGGACTTGCTCGCGCAGATCAAGGCGGGCGCGGACTTTGCGCAGTTGGCCGCCGCCTATTCGCTGGACTTAAGCAGCCGTCCGGCAGGCGGCGACCTGGGCTGGTTCCCGCGTGGCTTATTGACCACGCCGGAGGTCGAGCAGGCCGCGTTTGCCCTACAACCCGGCCAGACGAGCGAGGTCATCCACAGCGCGCTTGGCTATCACATCATCCAAACGTTGGAGCGCGACCCGGCGCGGCCGCTCAGCCTGGCTGCCGGGCAGGCCTTGCGTGAAAGAGCCTTGCAAGCCTGGCTGGAAGGTGTCATCACTAAAGCGGTGGTTCAAAAATTCGTCAACCCTTAGACGTAGTGCGGGTGTATTTCAAATGAAGCGCGCCCGCGCAAGATTAGCCAACAGGCTGACATCAGGGAGTGAGATATCATGGAAGATCTGTCCATGGAGACGATGGAGGCCGAGCCTCAACCCGCGCGGCCCCGCGCCTCTTTCAACCTCTTCAACCTCCTCGCCGTTCTGTTCCTCGCGCTCAGCTGCCTCAGCGCGTTGTGCATCGGGACGGCCCTCGTGGTTCCGGGCGTTGTGCCGGAGGCCTTCCGGCCTCCTACCGTGCCGGCCATCGCGCTCATCCCCACCCTCCCGTCCAAGCCAACGTCAACCAACACTGCCATCGCTCCTACGCTGCCGCCGGAGTGGACGGCGACGAACACGCCCACGATCACCAATACGCCTCCGCCGAGCGGGACGCCGACGGAAACGCCGACGCCGACGCCGCCTACCCCCATCAACACGATCCCGCACACCCCCACCCACACGCCCACGCCGACGCGGACGCGCGTGCCGACGGCCACTGGCCCGACGCCCACGCCGACCCGAACGCGCTCGCCGTTCGCCTACACGCCGCAGAACGGCAGCCCTACCTTCCTCGCCAACTTCGCTAATACTGCGGGGTGCAAATGGCAGGGCATTGCCGGGCAAGTCTTCGACCTCAGCGGCCGGCCGCAAATTGGCTTGTTGGCTCACCTCGAAGGCGGCGGCCTCACTCTTGATGCGCTCACCGGCAGCAAACCGGAATACGGACAAAGCGGTTACGAGTTCTTCCTCACCGACACACCCAGAGACACCACGAACGAATTCCGGGTCCAACTGCGCAATACCGCTGGCGCTCCACTCTCAGACGTGATTACCGTCCCGACTTTCGCCAGCTGTGTTAGAAACCTCACGCTCTTAAACTTCGTGCAGAACCACTAACCCTACCCTCACCTTCCCCATCGGCAAAGCGCCGATGGGGAGGGAGTATAATGCCCGCGTGGGCACGCTCTACCTCGTCGCCACCCCCATCGGCAACCTCGAAGACATCACCGCCCGCGCCCTGCGCATTTTACGCGAGGTGCGCCTCATCGCCGCCGAAGACACGCGCCGCACCGCGCAACTCCTCGCTCATTTCGACATTCACACGCCCCGCACCAGCTACTTCGAGCACAACAAGCTCGCCAAATTGAATGGAATTCTGGCCGCGCTCGACGGGGGGGACGTGGCGCTCGTCTCCGACGCCGGCACACCCGGCCTCTCCGACCCCGGCTACGAGCTCGTCCGCGCGGCTCTGGACGCCGGCCACACCGTCACCCCGGTCCCGGGCGCGTCGGCCCTGCTGGCGGCGCTCGTCGCCTCCGGCCTCCCCACGGATGCCTTTGTCTACCTGGGGTTCCTGCCCCGCAAGGACTCCGACCGCCAGCGGCTCCTCGCCTCTGTCTCCCGCGATCCGCGCACCCTCGTATTTTTCGAGACGCCGCACCGCCTGCTCGCCTCCCTCGCCGACATCGAGCATATCCTCGGCGACCGTCCGCTGGCCGTCGCCCGCGAGCTGACCAAACTGCACGAAGAAATCTATCGCGGCCAGATCAGTGAAGCCCGCGCGCACTTCAGCCAGAAAGAAGTGCTGGGCGAGATCACCCTCGTCATCGGCGGGGCAGCGCCAGCGGCAGAAGCAAAATGGGACGAGGCTCACGTCCGCGCCGAGCTCAAAAAGCTCCTCGCCGGGGGCCTGAAGAAGAAAGACGCCGCGCGCTTGGCGGCGGAACTGTCCGGCTGGCCGCAGCGCGAGGTGTACAAAATGGCAATTGAATAAACTATGAACCTCGACAACCTCGGCGACTTCAACTCCCTCGACTCCCAGAACCTGCTCCACGAAATCAATTCCTTCCCCGATCACGTCGCCTCCGCCTGGGCGCTCGGCCAGTCGCTGACACTGCCTGAGGATTTCCAATCCGTACGGAACATCGTCATCGCCGGGATGGGCAGTTCCGGCATGGGCGGCGAACTGGCGCAGACCCTCGCCGCGCCCGAATGCCCGGCGCCGGTCAGCCTCTGGTCGAACTATGCCCTCCCCGCCTTTGTCGGGCGGGACACGCTCGTCATCGGCCTGTCCCATTCAGGCGACACCGAAGAGACGGTCAGCGCCTGTGAGGCGGCCCTGGCGCGCGGGGCCAGGCTGCTAGCCATCGCCGCTGGCGGCAAACTGGCCGCGCTGGCGGCAAAGCACAACGCTCCAGTCTGGGGCTTCGGGGATCAAGCCTCCCGCTTGACGATCAGTCACGCCTTCATGCTGACCCTGGCGGCGCTGGCGAAGCTGGGCCTAGTGGCCGACAAATCGGCGGACGTCGGGGAAGCGGTCGCCGCCCTGCGCGCCCAGCGCACGTCGCTGCACGCCGAAAGTCCCGTGATCCACAACCCGGCTAAACGCATGGCCGGTCAATTGATGGACCGCCTCGGCGTCATCTTCGCCTCGGACTATCTCGCGCCGGTAGCGCGGCGCTGGAAGGCGCAGATCAACTGGCTCGCCAAGGCCTGGGCTGTTTTTGACGTGTGGCCGGAAATGGATCACAACTCCATCGCCGGGACCCTATATCCCGAAGCGCTGGTGAGCAAATATATGGTGCTCTTCCTGCGCTCGGCGCACGAGCCGCCGCGCAATCGCGCCCGCGCCGACGTGACGCGCGAAATTTATTTGACCGCGGGCTTCAACACCGACGCGATCGAAGCCGCGGGGCAATCGCCGCTGGCGCACATGCTCACCACCCTGCATTACGGCGATTACGCGGCCTACTATCTCGCGATGTGCTATGGGGTTGATCCGGGGCCCGCGCCGCAGATTGACTATCTGAGGGAACAACTGGGGAAGAAGGCGTGACGCGCGTCGCGGGTCACTTTTCCCTGAACACCAACTGCCACGCGCCAGGGTAGGTTTTCCCAGAGTTGTCGGCGCAGTTTTCCACGGCGAGGCCGGTGACGACGGCCGAGGGATCGGCGGCGAGGCGGACGTTGTAAATCAGGCCGGGCGTCATGGCAAAGTCGCCGTAGCCGGCGCCCAGCTCAGGCTTGAGGCCGGTGAAGAAATGGTCGAAGCCGCCATCCCATTCCACCACCACTTCTACGCCCGGCGTCTGGCTGCCATCCCGGCCTAACGTCAGGACTTGAATCAGCGGCTGAGCGAGTCTGGGGTCGCACACCGTCTCCTTACCCACAAATTCAAAGCCGACGGATGGCTCAGGCGTGCGCGTCGGCGCAGCGGTTGGGGAAGGGATGACCGTGGACTGAGTCGTTGCGGCAGGCTCGGGGGTAGCGGTCGGGCCGGGCAGTTCCGTTGTGGCCGCGTTCGCATTGGGAGTTGGGGAAGCCGGGCGTGCGCCGAGCGCTGCCGCGAGGGCCGCGAGCGACCGCACGGTCTCGACCTCCCCGCCCGAGGCCGCCGTCCGCTGGGCGAGTGCGGTCACCGATTGAGCTGATCCTGCTTCGCCGATCGCAGTTAACCGCGCGCGAGCGCGCTCAAGATCGTTATCTATCGCAAAAGACCGGGCGACGAGTTGAATGTAATCGGCCTGGTAGTCGGCGCGCAGAGAATTAGGCGTCGTGTCGGTGTACTGTATGGGGCTGATCATCCACGCATAGAGCAATCCTAGGCCGAGGCCGACGGCGAGGCCGAAGAGGGCAGAGGCGGCGCGGCGCATCATGGCGGCAGGTAGGGCTGCATCTCCGGCGTGGTCACGCCAAAATCTGCGGCGAGCCTGACGATACGGCGCAGGTCGGCTTCGGGGCCTCCAGCGGCGATCAGGCGTTGGGCGGCGGCGGCGCCGGCCGGGCCGGGGTCGTCGAAGCCGAGCGCCGTCAGGCGGGCGCGCGCCGCGTCGAGGTCGCCGTCGCCGGAGTAGACGGCGGCGATCATGAGGATGTAATCGTCCTTGTAAGACTGATGGAGGGAAAACGGCGCCGTGTCCACGTACTCGACCGGGCTGACCACCCAGCCGAAGTACAGCCCGCCGGCGAGGCCGAGGGCGAGAAAGACGACGAAGGTCAGGACAGAGGCGCGGGACATCGGCGGCGATTTTCCCACAAAAGAGAGAGGATACAAAACCACGGCTGGATTATAGACAAGTGTGAATTAGCGTGGAAGGTATTACCAATCGGTAACATTCTTTTACCGGATTATCATCCGGCTTGTGAATGGCTGTAACCGGTTTGGGTTATGATGTGCATGTTGAGTCACAGGGGCATCCTGCTCTTACTTTCCGACCCAGGAGGTTTCGCATGTATCGTTTCCGCTTGACGTTGGGGTTAGCCCTGGCTGGATTGGCTCTCGCGGCGTGCCGCGCCCAAACTCAGCCTGCGGCAGTCCCCACGCAACCCATTCCCACCAACACGGCGATGGTGAGCCCCACCACGCCGGTCATCATCCCAACCGTCACGCCGCCACCGACGAACGCGCCCGAGCCGACCGCCACGTTACCCCCTGCCCCCACCACCACACCCGCCACCCCGCCGACGCCCGATCCGAACGAGGGCGTGGGCGACGTGACGTTCAAAGACAACCTCGACGGGACCGGCGGCTGGTATTGGACATTCGAGGACGACGCGGCTAGTTTCCAGGTGTCGTTGGAAGAGAAGCAGCTCAACGGGACGGCCAGGCAGAGCGGCACGTGGCGCTTCACTATCAGCCCGGATACAGTGAAAGTGGGCGACCAGCAAATCCGCGTGAGCGCACACACCAACGTCTGCGCCGACGCCGACGAATACGCCCTGCTCTTCCGGGGCTCAGTGGATCCTGAGGGCATTTACACTTTCTACGCCTTCAAACTGCGGTGTGACGGCGCAGCCCGGCTTGAGATTCTGAAAGGCGACGACGTGACCGTCATCGTGGATTGGACGTCGTCGCCCGCGATCAGGCCCGGCGCCGGAGCGGACAACACCGTGACGGTCTGGGCGCACAAAGACCAGATGCGGTTCTACGTCAACGACCAGTATCTCTTCTCCGCGCAGGAGGCGACGCTGGCCGAGGGGTTCTATGGCTTCCTTTTGTACGACCGGACGAACGGGAATATGTCGGTGAGTTGGAAGGGGTTGGAGGCGAAGGCGGTGATATTGCCGTAGGAGCGGCGCGAAGCGGGCACCCGCGATGGCCGCCTGTCAAGCCCGGTTATGTCGCGGCTACAAGCCGCTCCTACGACTTGGCAACAGCCCTGGGAGTACCGCCCTCAGTTGCGCCTAAAAAATATAGGTCTATAATCGCCACCGCTCAAGCACACCAACACCGCCCGATCAGTTGACCAGTCGGGCGGGCCTACGCGGTAGGGCATGTGGCGTGGGTATGAAAATACTCCGAGCCGTTCGCTGCTATCGCGGACGGCTCGGTTTGGTTTATATACGGCAGAGCCAGTCTATTGTGGTAATTGCGTCCGAAAACCCCGCGTTTTTTTGTGCCAAATATCACGTGGTCCAAAGCGTTGTTCAACCGTTAACGGTTGAAAATATAGTTAGCCCGCGCGGATTGATCCAGAAAGCTTGGGGCCCAGTCAGAGAGCAGCATGAAATGCCTCAGCAAATCC
>Ga0209002_10002802_pt1 | contig 13937 bp, 8 predicted proteins | sample Rifsed16ft2_FD_184010 | JGI IMG/M metagenome (GOLD analysis project Ga0209002, IMG submission 184010) | Soil microbial communities from Rifle, Colorado, USA - sediment 16ft 2 (version 2) | ecosystem: Environmental > Terrestrial > Deep subsurface > Rock core/Sediment | place: Rifle, Colorado...
AGTGGGGGCACTGGGATTTGAACCCAGATCAGCTGGTATCTTCTCCGCGCGGTTTCTTACGCCGCCCGGATGAGTTTACGAGTCCTGCGCTCCAGTTAATCGGCATGGATCGCGATTGACCTTCCCGCATACCCGTTTCTCATCATTCTCGTAACTGGAGCCAGCGAGGATGCCAGATTACCCCATGCCCCCACGGATGTCGCGCGGCGCTTCACCGTTTCTTGGGCGGGGAATCGCCGACCTGGCATTCGCGTAATCTGCGGGCGCTACTTAAGGGTTGGCGGGTCGCGCTCCGCGCCTGGCGGCGGCCGCAGTTCACCCGGAAGGCGGTGGCGCAAATGGAGGCGTGCCGGGCGCCGACGGCGGCCTCTTTGCGACGACCCTGACGCGCTTCTTCGGTGGGCCCCCGGGCCTTGGGACCGGAGGCACGGGAAGCGGGCGGATCGGGGGCGGGGGGGAGACGACCGGGAGCCTTGCAAACCTCTGGGCGGTTGTGCGCTTCGCTTTCCGCCGCCTTGCCGTGAGCCCCGCGTAGAGCGCGACGGCAAGGGCGACCGAACCGATGCCGGCCGCCAGGTAAATCGAGAACCAGCCCTGACCCGGCGCTTGCGTGACCGGCGGGCCGAAGAGGACGTGGACGGTCCGCGTCGTCTTCAGGTTGTCCGAGTCCGTGACGACCACCGTGATGTCGTGCGGGCCCTGCGGGAACGCGCCGGCGTTGAGCGAGAACGACCACTCGTCGGCGCCAATCGCGGGCTGCAGGTTCCCGAGGTCGACTCGCCATTCCACTCGCGTGACCGAGACGCCGGCGGGCGGGAGGGCGGCTCCGCGGACCGTCGTCGTCCCGCTAAGGGTAGAGTCGTCGACGAGCCCGATGAAGGTGATCTGCACGCCCCCCGTGTTCACGACAAGGAACCGGGTCGTAACCGGCTCCGACCAAACGCCGTTCGAATCCTGGACGCGGAAGGAGACCGTGTGGGGCCCGAGCGTGAGGCTGTCGGTCTGGAAAAGGGGCTGGTCGGAAAGCGGCCCGTCGATGTTGCTCGCCCACTCGTAGGCCGTGATCGAGGCGTCGGTGGCCACCCCGTGCCCTTCGAAGACGACGTTGGCGCCCAGCATCTCGGGCGACGGGGGGTTCACGGAGTCGATCACTGCAGTCGGCGGCCGCTGCCCGGGCTTCAACACCGTGACGGTCGCGTTGCCGGGGACCTGCGAGGGCTCGCCGTTGTCGTCGACGACCGTGAGCCTCGCCGTGTAGGTGCCGCCTTCGCGGTACGCGTGGCTCACCGACGAGTCGTTGAGGAGGGCCGAGTCGCCGTCGCCGAAGTCGAAGATGTACTGGGAGATTGCCGAGTCGTCGGTCGACCCCGAGCCGTCAAAGAGGACGCTGTCGCCGATCTCGACGGAGGGCGGCGTGGCGTTGAGGCGCGCGGTGGGGGCCTCGTTCGAAGAGCGGACGGTCACGGTCACGCTCTGCGCGTCGTTCAGGGGATTCTGGTCGGGGGGCGCAATCTCCTCGACCTGCGCGCTCAATGTCAGGGGGCCCGGGGAAGCGGGGGCCGAGAACAAGACCGAGAAGTTCTGGGAGCCCACGAGCTTGCCGACGGCCTTGCGGCCGACCTCCGTGCCCGTCGAGGGCGCGCCGCGGTAAAAGACGATGTCCGCGGTGTTCGGAGGCGCCGTGCCCACGCTCTCCACGGTGGCGGTGAGTTCGACTTGGCCCCCCACGATCGGGTTGGCGGGCGAAGCGGCAAGGCCGGTGACGGCAAGGTCGATGACGCCCTCGGGCTCCTCGAGCTGGTGGATCGCGTTTGCCGCGAGCGTGAGGTTCTGGATGAGGCCCGACGGCCAGCGGATTTGGACGGAGGCGTTGCCGACGAAGTCCGCGAGGCCGAAAAAGAGGCGGAGCGACGATTGGGAGCCCGTGCCGTCCCCGCCCTGGACCTCCTGCATCTGGGTCGTGGCGCCAAGCGTCCCTCCAAGGGCCGCCTCGACAAAGACGCGCGCGCCGATTGCCGCGCGGTTCGAGCCGCGGCCCTTGAGCTCGAGTTCGATGTACGAGGCGCCGTTGCCGTCGTTCGAAAAGAGGCGCACGCCGCTCGATGAACCGACGGCGAGGTCGATATCGCCGTCCCGGTCGTAGTCGGACCACCCCGCGCCCCAGCCGTTGTCAACTGCAAGCCCCGAGGCCTCCGAGACCTCGTTGAAGCGCACGGCCGCCGCCGGCGCAGTCCCGTCCGCGAGGTAGAGGCGCGAGGTCCGGTTCTCGTAGATGCTCGTGATGAAGAGGTCCGCGCGCCCGTTCGCGTCGAAGTCGGCGAAGGTCGGGTCCGACGCCGTCTCGCAGTAGCGGATGCCGGCCTCCTCCCGCCGGTCGACGAACTCGAAATTGGGGGCGCCGCGGTTGACCAAGAGCTGCGACATGTCGTGGCCGAGGGCGAGGAACTGCGGGTGCGCGAGGTTCGCCACGTAGAGGTCGAGGTCGCCGTCGTTGTTGAGGTCGGCCGCGTCGGCGCCTATCGAGTGCCCGCACGCCCCGAAGGGGTTCGGGATCACCGAGATGTTGTCGCAGTCGACGCCGAGGGCCATCGCGCGGTCCGTGAAAGTCCCGTTCTTGCTGTTGATCCACATCTCGTTCGGGTCGAGCCTGTAGTTCGAAACGTAGAGGTCGGGCCAGTCGTCGTTGTTGAAGTCGCCCCAGACCACGCCGCGGGAGCGCCGGCTCTCGAAGGCGCCGGAGGGGACGGTCGCGTTTTCGAACGTGCCGTCGCAGTCGTTGTGCCATAGGATGTTCGGCGTCCCCTGCGAGTCCGTGCCCTCGTCGTCGAGCGGCGGCCACTCGTAGTTCGCCGCGTAGAGGTCGAGGCAGCCGTCGCGGTCGTAGTCCGCCCAGGCGGCGGCCTCGGTCGGCAGGTCGTCCTTGACCATCCCCGCGGCCGCGGTCACGTTCGTGAACGTCCCGTCGCCGTTGTTGCGAAAGAGCGTGTCCCAGGTGGCGCGCCAAGCGGTCGCGTAGAAGTCGAGGCGGCCGTCGTTGTTGTAGTCGCCCCACGCGCCGCCCGTGAAGTCGCCTCGCGTGCCGGCGCTAAACGAGACGTCGGAAAACGTCCCGTCGCGGTTGTTGTGGAAGAGGGCACCGCCGTTGAACATGATGTCGTCGAAGCCGTCCGCGTCAAAGTCGCCCCAGGCGAGGCGGCTGAAGCCAAGGCCCGAAAGGCCCGCGCCGGTCGTGCGGTCCGTGAAATGCGGGACGCCGCGGTCGAGCGGGCCACTCCCGTTGATGCCGGGCAGGGGAAGCGAGCCGTTCGTGATGTTCCCGCCCGGGAGCGAGCCGTTGGTCAGGTTGCCGCCCGGGAGCGAACCATTGGTAAGGTTCCCGCCCGGGAGCGTGGTGTTCGGCAGCGGCCCGGGCGCCTGTGGAGGCGGGGGCGCCGCCGGGTCGGGGAGCCCAGTGGAGGGCAGGGGGACGAGGAGGAGCGCGGCAAGCGCGAGCGCGAGGCTTGCGCGGCGAGGCTTCCCTCTCATCACGTGTTTCCCCTCAAGGCCAGATGCTTGGCGCGTCGATCGGGGCTCTGCGCTATAAAACGCTTCGGAAACGGGCGGCCGGCGGCAGAGGCGGATCCGGTGACGAGGCTGAAGAAGGGGGCGCGAGGCTTCCCGCGCGTGCCTACTTGCGCTGGCGCGCGAGTCGCTTTCGGCGGCGCATCTTCTTTTTCCGCCACTTCCAGCGTTGCTTCCCGCGCTTCTTCCATGCGCGTGAAGAGCGTTTCACGGATGCACCGGCGCCGCGCATCCTAAGAACCGGCTATAAGGATTTGGGTGGGGCGGCGCGGCGAGTTCGAAAGGCGCGGCTCGGGGGACGTTTCGAAGGACGTGGACTTCTTCGCGGGGTGGGGGCGGACCGACGGCGGGCCCGGGCACGCCGCCTCGATCGTCCGTGGACGCGCGACCGCGTCGGGGCACGCTCCCGCCCGGGTAATGGCGGAAGTGCCGTTATAGGCGGACGCGATTCGTGCCGCCGCGGCGGGCGGAGAGCGCCCCCGCAGGTCGAGGACCGGATGGACGCCTTCGGCTGGGCCGTTGTCGCCCTCGCAGTCTTCTTCCTCCTCTTTTTCTCGTTCACCAACGGTTTCAACGACGCGAGCGCGGTCGTCGCGACCACGATCGCCTCGGGGGCCGCATCGCCCCGCAACGCCGTGGTCCTCGCGGCGGTCACCGGCGCGCTCGGCGTCGTGCTCGGCGGGAGCGCGGTGGCAAACACGATCAAGAAAATGGTCGTGCTGCCCCCGCACGTCGCGGGCGCCCCGCAGCTCTCTGCTGTGGCGATCGTCGGCGCCGCCCTTGCCGGCGCCGTCCTCTGGAACCTCACGACCTGGCGCCTCGGGATCCCCTCGAGCTCGTCCCACGCGCTCGTCGGCGGCCTTGTAGGCGCGGCCCTTGTGGCCCGCGGGCCCGACGCCGTGAATTGGGGGGCCGCGTGGCTCTCCGACCCCCTGCACCAGCCGATCGGAGGGCTTGCGGGCGTCGTCTTCGGCCTCGTGCTCGCCCCCGCGCTCGGCCTCTCGGCCGCGTGGGGCATCCACAAGGTCGTCAAGCTCGCGCTTCGAAACGCCCGCTTCCGGGTCAACACGCACCTCAAGCGCGCGCAGATCCTTACGAGCTCCGTGCTCTCCTTCGCGCACGGCGCGAACGACGGGCAGAAGGCGATGGGGATCTTCGTCGTGATCCTCCTCTACAGCGACCTCGAGGGCGGCGACAGCGTTCCGCTCTGGGTGCGCGCAGTCGTCCTTGGCACGATCACGGCGGGCACTCTCGGCGGCGGCTGGCCTATCATGAAGACCCTCGGGCGCCGGATCTTCAAACTCGAGCCCGTCCACTCGCTCGACAGCCAGGTCGCCTCGGCCGCCGTGCTCTTCGGCGCGACGAACTTCGGCGCCCCGGTCTCCACGACCCACGTCGTGGCCGCAAGCGTGATGGGCGTGGGGGCCGCCGAGCGCGTGTCCGCGGTGCGCTGGGGCGTCGCAAAGCACATCTTGCAGGCATGGGGTACGACAATCCCGGCGTCGGCCTTGGCCGCAGGCGCGATCATGGCGGCCCTGCACTACGGCGCGGGCCTCTAAGGAGGGCTTGAGGTGGCGGAGAAGGCGAAGCGCAATTGGGTCGCGAACCTCTTCCCGGTCGAGCGCGACTTCTTCGCGATGCTCGACAAGCAGGCGCAGCTCACGCTCGAAGGGATGCAGGCGTTCGCCGACTGGCTCGAGCGCAACGAGGACCGGCTCGGGCTTGTCGTGCTCGAGAAAGAGCACGAAGCCGACGAGGCGCGGCGCGCCATGGAGGGGCAGCTCGTCGACGCCTTCTCGACGCCGATCGACCGCGGCGACATCTACGATATCTCGAGGCAGCTCGACCAGGTCCTCGACTACGCGAGGGCGACGCTCCACGAGGCCTCCGCGCTCGAGGTCCTTCCGCCGCAGCCCCACTTCGGCCGCTTCGCCGAGGCGCTGCGCGAAGGCATGCTCGCGCTGTCAACCGGGATCCACCACCTCGGGGACGACCCGGCGCTTTCCGAGACGCAGTACCCGCGCCTGCGGGACGCGACGAAGAAGATCCGGGAGACCTACTACGACTGCCTGCATGATGTGGCCCACGAGACGAACGTGAACCTGGCGCTAAGGCGCCGCGAGGTCTACCACCACCTGAAAGATGCGGGAATGATGATGGACCGGACGGCGGACATCCTCCACCGGATCATCGTGAGGGTGCTCTAGGGGCGGGCGAGGGCGCGCCCGCGGCGAGCAGGAGCTCGTCGAGCAGGGCCACGCGCGCGTTCGCGCCAAGCGCCGCAAAGACCTGCCGGGCCTCGAGGAGCCTTTTGGCGGCCTCGTCGGGGTGGGCCGTGTCGATGAGGAACTGCCCGTAAAGGCGCAGGCACTCGGCGAACTCATACTGCGCGGGCGAGAACTTGAGGCCGCGCAGCGCGTCCTCGAAGCCTTTCACGGCGAGGTCGCCTTCGCCCTGCACGCCTGCCGCGCCGGCCATGAGGGCCCGCGCCAGGGCCTGCTCGGGGGCCTTGCCCGCGACCGCAGCGAGCTCATAGGCCTGGCCGGCGAGCCGCAGGGCTTCATCGGGGTCGCCGCGCTCGAGCTCGAGGGTGGCCGTGTGGAGGCGCAGGAGGATCATGAGGCCCTTGTCGCCCCCTTTGTCCGCCGGGCCGGCGGCGCGCGCGAAGTACGCCGAGGCCTCATCGTCTTGCCCCTCTTCGAGGCGGCAGAGGCCGAGGAGGTCGAGCGCCGTGCCCATGAGGGAGGGCGAGTCGATGCGCTCGGCCCAGCGAAGGCCGCGCTCCAAGTGGCTGCGCGCCGCCGCCGTGTCGCCGCGGCGCACTTCGAGGAACCCGAGGTTTGCCGACAGGAGCGCGACGCGGAGGAAGTCGCTGCGGGACTGGGCAATCTCGAGCCCGCGCGTGAGGGTCGTGTGCGCGTCTGCGAAGCGCCCGCGGGAAATCTGGCCGACGCCGACCGTGTTGTAGTACTGTGCAAGCGCCGGCGACTCGGGGCCCACGGCCTCGATGGCCCGCTTGCCGTACTCGATGCTCATGTCGAAGTCGCCGATCGCCTGCCCAATGAACGCGAGGACGGAGAGCGCCTCGGCGCGGTCCTCGGCGGTTGCGCCCTCGGCCTCGAGGACCGGCAGCGCGCGGTTCACGTCCTTCTCCGCGCGGTCGACGTCGCCCACGCGCAGCGCGTAGCGGGAGCGGTGGACCGCCCAGCGGGCCCACGCGAGGCCGCCCGCCGCCGGCGCGTTCGCGTCAAAGGTCTGGACCGCCTGTTCGAAACCCCTTGCCTGGCCGACGGCCTCGGCGAGGCTTAGCAGGTAGGCGAAATGGGAAGGCGACTCCTTCGCGCCCTTGACGAGAGTGCGCAGCACCGTGGCCGCGCGCTCGAACTTGCCGGCAAGCAGGAGGGCGCTTCCGAACCCCGCGAGGACCGCCTCGCCCGTGTCCTCGGGGGCGAGCTCGAAGTAGCGCTCGTACCAGTCGGCGGCCTCAAGGTGCGAGGAGGCGGCGCCCGCGCGCTGCGCGGCTTTGAGGAGGAAGGGCTTGGCCCGCGGGTCCCTCGCGCGCCAGAAGTGGAACGCCACGTTCTCCGTGGTGTCGGGGCCTTCGCCCTCTCCCTCCTCGAGCGCGCACTCCGCGATCGCCCTGTGGTACTCGCGCTTGAGGTCCCTGTGGATTTGCTCGTAGACGACCTCGCGCACGTGCCCGTGGTCGAAGGCCGCGGCCTCGCCTTTCAGCGTGACGAGGTGGTGGTCCTCCTCGAGGTTCCGAAGCGTGCGGACGACAAAGAGCTTCTTCACCCCGAGCGCGCGGGCGACTCGCGCCGGGTCGAAGACCTCGCCCTCGACGGCCGCGCACTCGAGGATGTCGCGCTCCTCGCGCGGGACTCGCTGCAGGCGGCGGTGCACGGCCTCGCGAAGGTGGCTGGGGAGCGCCGCGCCTTCAATGGCCCCCTTGAGGCGAACGCGCCCGCCGAGGCCCTCGAGCCTGCCTTCGGCCGAGAGGTACCGGAGGACCTCGATGGCGAAGAAGGGCGCGCCGCGCGTTTCAGCAAGGAGCGCGGCGACCAAGTCGCCGTCGAGGTCGGGCACGCCGAGCTGCTCCTGCGCGAGGCGGCGCAGCCCCTCCTCGTCGAAGGGCCCCAGAGCGATCTCCTCGAGGACGCCCTCCTGGGCGAGCGCGGCGCGAACGGGCGACAGCGGGTGGCGCGCGCCTGTCCGCCCGAGGAGGTCCTCGGCGCGGTACGTTGCAAGCACGAGGAGCGGCGTCGCGCGGTTCGACCGCGCGAGGTACTGGAAGGCCGAGATCGTCGCGGAGTCGGCAAGGTGGAGGTCGTCGAGGAAGAGCGCCACGGGGCGCCGCCCGGCCTCGCGGGCAAGGCCGCGCGCGAGCCCCTCGAGCACGAGGAACTTGCGGTCCTTGGGGTCGACCGCCTCGTCTTCCTCGCCCTCGAAGCGCCCCGAGTCGACGACCCGCTGGAGCGGCAGGCCGAAGGGCCGGGCGGCCGTCCGGTTGCCGTCCCAGGTCGAGAGCTCCTTGCCGTGGCGGCTTTCGAGGGTGTCGAGCGCCTCTTCGAGGGCCGCGACGAGAGGCTCGGACTCCGTCCCCTTGAGGACCGCGACGAGGTTGCCGAAGGCTCGCTTCAGGATGATGATGCGCCACTCGCCGAACCCGAGCGCGTTGAGGCTGCGGCCCGGGGTCGCCCCGAGCTCGGAGAGCGAGTCGCTCACGAAGCTCTCGACGGCCGAGAGCATGGAGAGGAAGATGTCCCGGTCGAGCGGGGCCGCGGCGCGCCCCGCGGAGGCCATCTCGATCCCGTGCGGGCTTGCCAGGTAGAGGTACTCGAGCCGGGGCGGGCGCTCGAGCGCGAGCATGTGCTGGAGGCCCCCGGACTTGAGGGCCTCGAAGACGGGCAGGTAGGGGGCGGGGGCCCCGGGCAGGCACCGACCGCGAAGCGCGAGGAACCCGGCGGCCTCAAGCCGGCGGAGCGCCTCCTCCGCAAGGCGGGTCTTGCCGATGCCCGCCTCCCCGCCGATGAGGACCGCGCGGCCTTCCCCGGCGCGAGCGAGGGCCGCGGCGGCGTCGAGTTTGGCAAGCTCGGCCGTACGGCCGATGAAGCGTACTTCGCCTGCCAGAGAGGGGCCCCCACGTGCGGCGAGGGCGCGCTTCGCCTTAAAACATCCGCGCGCGGAGCGCGCAAGACCTGTGCGGCCGCATGGTCGAAGGCGCCCGTGCTTTCGCGGCGGAGACCCTTCAGGCCGTTAACGAAACACTTAACGCCCTCCGCCCCGGTCGCGCGCCGATGGCAAAGCGCGGCGTCTTGCCCCTCACGGCCGCCTCGATGGCGCTGCCTGGCAAGGCCGGCCTCCTCCTCCAGCGCCCCGCGCTCATCATCGCCGTGTTCGCGCTCGTCGGCGTCATCTTCCTCGCGATGGCCGTGACGACGGGCCGCCCCAGCTTTCCGCCCGGCGGCAACCAGGTGTACCCCGGGCTCGACTGCGACCCCGCGTGCAACCGCCCGGCCGGGACGGGCCCGCGCCCCGCCAACGAAGTGACGATCGCGATCAACCCGACGGACGACCGGAACATCGTGGCGGCGGCCAACGACTACGGCACGCCGAACAGCGACGCGTGGGTCGGGTTCTACACGACGCACGACGGCGGCAAGAGCTGGAACCGGTCGCTCGTGCCGGGCTACCGCCCGTCCGCCTCGCCGTTCCCCCTGCCCTGCGGCGGCGGCCTGCTCCCCGGGCAAGGGATCTGCGGCTTCGAGGGCGCCGGCGACCCCGTGCTCGCGGTCGACAGCGAGGGCAACTTCTACCTCGCCGGCATCGCGTTCAAGCGCTCGCAGATCACCGTCGGCCAGACGAGCGCAATCTTCGTCGCGAAGTCGACGGACGGAGGCGACACCTTCCCAGACGTCACCGTCCTTGCGACGGCAATCTCGAAGGTCTCCTTCCACGACAAGGAGTGGATCGCAGTCGACCCCGTGGGCGGGAACGTCTACGTGACGTGGACGCTCTTCAACCTCTTTGCGATCTCCCAGATCCTCGAGTCCCACTCGACCAACGGGGGGCAGAGCTGGACGACGCCGAAGGTCATCTCGGAGACCGGCGTGAGGAGCCTTAGCGACGACACGCAGGGCTCGCAGGTCGAGGTCGACAACAACGGCACGGTCCACGTGGCCTGGATCGACTACACGGCCCCCGAGGCCATGAAGTACTCCTCCTCGAGGGACGGGGGCAGCTCGTACAGCGCGCCGCGCGCGATCGCGCCCGTCACGCCGATCGCGTCCCCGCAGGGGAACACGACCTACCGGACGCCCACGATGCCCGACATGGCGATCGACCTGACGAACAGCACGTACAACGGCTCGATCTACATCTGGTGGCCCGACGAGTCGAACGGCGACGCGGACATCTTCCAGGTCTTCTCGAGGGACGGCGGCGCGACCTGGTCGAACGTGAGCCGCGTGAACAACGACGAGCAGGGCAACGGCAAGTCGCAGTTCTTCCCGGCCGTGTCGGTCGCGGGCAACGGGTGGGTCGTCGGCGAGTGGTACGACCGGCGCCTCGACCCGAACAACAAGCTCCTCTCGGTCTTCGTTGGGATCTCGATGGACGGCGGGCAGACCTACGACTTCCAGTTCAACTGGACCGACGCGATGCTCGACGGCGACAAGAGCGCGGGCGCCTCCGGGGTCGGGTTCATCGGCGACTACCTCGGGATCGCCTCGTCGGACTGGTACGCGGTCGGCGTCTGGTGCGACATGCGGAACTTCGATGCGGGCAACGGGACGGACATCTACGCGGGCAAGCTCCTCCTATCCCCGCCGCCCTCTTGAGGCGCCCTCCGCGCCCGGCGCCTCCTTCAATTATGGTAAAGGCGCGCGCGAGTGTCGCATATTCGCAAGCCCCTTGGAAGAGCGGAGAATGTTCTTATAGCGAGAGCCTGGAAATCGCCCTCAAGTGGCACCCATGCTCGCGCGAAAGGGAATCGTAACGGCACTGCTTTCGATCGCGGCGGCGGCGATGGTCTCGTCGTCGTCGGTCGGCGCTCCCACGACCTGGCACACGGGAGACGAGGCGGCTTGGACCGGCCACACGTTTGCCGAGGAGTACTGGACCGCCGACATCCAGAACACGACGGCGGACAACGCGAGCGTGACGTTCTCAGCCTCCTGGGTGAACACGGGCTCCGTGCAGGCGTTCCTCCTGGCGTTCAAGGAGTGGGAGAAGGACGGCAACAAGTCGACGCTCCCCTACCAGCTCTTCGGGATGCACTTCAAGTCACCCGAGGGGCGGGAAGTGTTCCTCGGAGCCGTGTTCGCGTTCCTCATGGCCTTCAACGACACGTACACGGCCGGGGGCGGCCACGGCCTGCCGAACCCCGGCCAGGAGGACGTTTACTACGTGCTGCCCTTCGGCGTGGCCCGCGACTACCTGAACTCGTCGTACCCGCCGGTCGTCGAGGCGATCCCCGCCGAAAAGCTCGGCGAGGGCCACTACAAGTTCGGGATCTCGTACAAGAACCTCTACGCGAAGATCATCGGCGCGAACTCGGTGGGCGAGTTCTGGCTCTCGAGCGTCCTCCCGATCTACGTCATGCGCTTCTCCGAGCTCACGGTGACCTACGAGATCACGATCGACGCGGCGACCCACACGGCTTCGGCCGAGACCTGGTACACGATTGGCGAGATCCAGGAGCTGTGGGTCTGGGGCCAGAAGGTCGACCCGCACAACCTCTCGTCGAACTTCGGGCTCGCGGCCGTCCACTACGGGGTCGTGTTCACGTCGGACTACGCGGTCGAGGACGCGGCGGGCAGCGAGCTTTCCGCGAACTTCGACGGGCCGGTGGGCGACAACCTCACGCTGCGCATCCGCAACCACGAGCGCTTCGCGAAGATCGGCTTCCGCGGGACCTTTGACCTGCTTGACGAGCAGGTGGGCGGCGGCGCCACGACGGTCTCGACGGACAACCAGGCCTACAACGCGATCGTGAAGGCGCGGCCGGCCGACCGGCTGCTCGTGGGGTGGCAACACGGGCTCTCGGCGGACATCTTCTCGGTGTTCGCCTTCGGCAACAGCGAGAACATCCGGGCGGGCTACTCGAGCCCGCAGGACCTGCGCCAGCGTGCCTCGGAGAACTTCACGGGCCAGCGCTTCTGGTACGCCGTCTCGTTCCCGCACTTCGCGGGCTACCGGATCGTGCACGACCCGACGTACGACGCGTACTACAGCGACCCGGCTCCTGCGCCGGCGCCGCGGCGGGGCTTGCCCGGCTTCGAGGCGCCGCTCGCGATGGCTGCGGTTGGCTCGGTGGGCGTGCTCGCCGTCCTTGCGCGTCGCCGAGAGGAATAGTCCCTCTTCCGGGGGGCCGCAGGGCCCCCCGCCCCCTTGCTCTGTCCCCCGGCACGAGGCGAGGCCCGCGCCGCCGCGCAACCGTTAACTAGCGCACGGATGCTCCCAAAGCCCGTTTGCGATGGACGGCGCCAGCTACGCGTCGGTTGAGGAGGCGCTCAAGGCGGCTGCGGGCGCGCCGATCCGCCTCCGCGGCTGGCTCCACCGCACGCGCTCTTCCGGCGGCATCGTCTTCAGCGTGCTTCGCGACGGCACGGCAATCATCCAGGTAACCGTGAAGAAGGGCGCCGTCCCCGACGCGGAGTTCGAGTCTGCGCAGAAGGCCCTCATTGAATCCTCCGTCGAGGTCGAAGGGACGGTCCACAACGACGCGCGCGCGCCGGGCGGCAAGGAGGTGCGCGCAAGCGCCTTCCGCGTCGTCGCCTTCGCCGAGAACTTCCCGATCACGGGCAAGGAGACCGACGAGACGCTGCTCGACATCCGGCACCTGTGGCTGCGCTCGCGCGAGATGGCCTCGACGATGAAGGTGCGCGCGACTATCCTCGACCTGCTGCGCGAGTTCTACGACGGGCAGGGCTACACGGAGGTCCACTGCCCGACCTTCGTCTCCGGCCAAACGGAGGGCGGCTCGACGCTCTTCCGCGTCCCCTACTTCGACGACGAGGTCTTCCTCACGCAGTCCTCGCAGCTCTACCTCGAGACGATGATCTTCTCGCTCGGCAAGGTCTACACGCTCCAGCCCTCCTTCCGCGCGGAGAAGTCGCGCACGAGGCGCCACCTCACGGAGTACTGGCACTTCGAAGTCGAGGCGGCTTGGTACTCGAACGACGAGATGATGGCCGAGGAGGAGAAGATGCTCGCGTTCCTCGCGCGCCAGGTCGTCGAGAAGCACCCGCAGGAGCTCGCGGCGCTCAAGCGCGACCCCGGGAAGCTCAAGAACATCGAGCCGCCCTTCCCGCGCATCAGGTACGAGGAGGCGATCGAGCTTGCCAACAAGCGCGGGCTCCACCTCAAGTACGGCGACGACTTCGGCTACGAAGAGGAGAAAGTTCTCACGGAGGGCTTCGAGAAGCCCTTCTTCATCACGCACTTCCCGAAGGAAGTGAAGGCGTTCTACCACCGGCCGGACCCGGCGGGGCCAAAGACGGTCCTCAACCACGACCTCCTCGCGCCCGAGGGCTACGGCGAGGTCATCGGCGGCGGCGAGCGCATCTGGGAATTGCAGGTACTCCTCGACCGCATCAAGGAGGCGAACCTCGAGGAGGAGGACTACAAGTGGTATGTTGATTTGAGGCGCTACGGCAGCGTGCCGCACGCAGGGTACGGCCTCGGCGTCGACCGCCTCGTGATGTATTTCCTCGGGCTCGAGCACATCAAATGGTCCCTGCCCTACCCGCGCATGATGCGCCGCGTGTACCCGTGAGGGCGCCGCGATTTGGCTCGGCCGACCTTCCCGGCCCCCTCACGTGCCGGCCTTGGGGCCTGCCCACCCCCCGAGGGAGGTTTTTCGGGCTTTTCGAGCGTGATTCACGCTCAGGCCGGGGGGTCATTGACTTGTGCGGCTTTTGAGCGTGAATCGAGCGTGAATCCGGTGGCCCTCTCACGCTCAGCCAGCGTGCCCGGGCCGGCCCTCATTTCCACGAGTGGAAATGTCGGGGCAATCCGACCCCGTTTTCGACGCGTTTTTCGCCTCGGAAACCCCGCAATTTCCCGTGGAAAACCACGCTCAAACCACGCTCGAAGGCTTTATCTCACTCACGCTTGATTCGCGAGGCGGGGTGACCCAAAGAATGGTGACAGCGTACTGCGTGAAGTGCAAGACGAAGCGTGAGATGAAGAACCCGAAGAAGGTCAAGATGAAGAACGGCAAGCCGGCCACGAAGGGCGAGTGCCCGAAGTGCGGCACGACGCTCTACCGAATCGGTGGCTGAAGGTCTTCGGGCGAGGATGGGGCCTGGCGAAAGCTGGTCACCCCGCGTGAACCGACCTTTGTTTCGCTTTCCGGCGCGGCGGCGTCATAG
>Ga0209002_10002804_pt1 | contig 13928 bp, 10 predicted proteins | sample Rifsed16ft2_FD_184010 | JGI IMG/M metagenome (GOLD analysis project Ga0209002, IMG submission 184010) | Soil microbial communities from Rifle, Colorado, USA - sediment 16ft 2 (version 2) | ecosystem: Environmental > Terrestrial > Deep subsurface > Rock core/Sediment | place: Rifle, Colorado...
GCGCGATGGACGAGGCGGAGATCAGCGGCACCATCGTCATCGGCGAGGGCGAGCGCGACGAGGCGCCGATGCTCTACATCGGCGAGAAGGTCGGCAACCCCGATGCCGCGACCGCCGTGGACATCGCGGTCGACCCGCTGGAGGGGACGAACCTGGTCGCCACCGGGTCGCCCAACGCCACCGTCGTGATGGCCGCCGCCGAACCGGGCGGCCTGATGCATGCACCCGACACCTACCTGCGAAAGCTGATCGTGGGGCCGCAGGTGGCGGGACACGTCAGCATCAACGACCCCGTCGAGACCACGATCCACAAGATCGCCGAGCGGCTCGGCCGGGAGCCGTGGGATATCACCGTGGTCATCCTCGAGCGCCCGCGCCACGAGGACCTGATCGCGGAGGTCCGCGCCACCGGGGCGCGGATCAAGCTCATCTCCGACGGCGACCTCACCGCCGGGATCTCGGTGGCGGTGTCGGGGACCGGCGTGCACGCGGTGATGGGCACCGGGGGGGCGCCCGAAGGGGTGCTCACCGCGGCGGCCCTCAAGTGCCTGGGTGGCGAGATCCAGGCGCAGTTCCGGTGGCGCTCCGACGAGGAGCGCGAGCGTGCGCGCGCCATGGGCGTTGACGTGGACGACTCCGACCGCGTCTACCTGACCAACGACCTGGCGAGCGGCAAGGAGGTCGTATTCTCCGCCACCGGCGTGACCGACGGTGAGCTCCTCCGAGGCGTCCGCTTCTTCGGTGGCGGCGCCCGGACCCACTCCCTGCTGATGAGCTACAAGCGGGGCGTGGTGCGCTTCATCGACACCGTGCACACCTTCGACTCGCAGCCACCCAAGGTCCGCCTCTAGGGCGGCCGTCGCTCGAGGCCGGGGTCGCCTTGACACCACCCCAAACGCCCAGAGCTTGGTACGACCGAGAAACCGGCCAACGGGGTCAGATCTTGGTCGGCTCAATCACCCGGCGCTTCGACCGACCGCGGAGAGAGCGCGCAAGGATGCCGGCAATCGCTCGTCTCGGTTGTACCAATGCCGTGGCGTTTAGCCTCCATGGCCGGGCTCCTAACCCTCAGGCGGCTAGGCTGCAGCCGGCCTCCAGCGCATCGGCGGCGAGCGACTCGAGCGCCCCGTCATCGGTGGCGCTCTCCTGGATCAGGCCCATGACTCGCGCGACGCCCACCTCGCGGTAGTCAGCCAGCAGCTCGACCCGCGGCTCGCCCGCGACCGCCATCACGTAGCGGCTGATGTTCACCGACAGGCGCAGCGTCGCCGGGTCCCGCCCGATCTCCTCGCATCGCGACGCGATCACCGGCTTCGCATCCCGGATCTCCTCGGGCGACAGCCAGTCGAGGTTCAGCTCGTCGGCGAAGCGTGCCGCCAGCCGCCAGGTCACCTTGGGCCCGTTGCCACCGACCATCACCGGGACGCGTGGCTGCTGGAGCCCGGCGGGGACGTTGATGGCATCGGTCACCGAGGCATACGTGCCCGCGTACGTTGCGCGACCGGGGCCGAGCATGCGGGTGATCACCTCCAGGTGATCGGCCAGGGTGGCCAGGCGCGTCTTTGTGTCGGGGAAGCCGTAGCCATAGGCGACCCACTCGTCTTCCTTCCAGCCGGCTCCGATGCCCAGCTCCATCCGGCCGCCGCTGATCACATCCAGCGTGCCGATCATCTTGGCGGTCAACGCGGGGTTGCGGAACGCGGTGCAGATAACGACATGGCCCAGCCGGACTCGCTCAGTGAGAGCGGCGAGCGCCGCCAGGGTGGTGAACGACTCGAAGGTCAGCTCGTCGGTCGGATCGGGCTCGGTGTGGAAATGGTCGAAGAGCCAGACCGATTCAAAGCCCAGGCGCTCGGCCTGGCGGGCCACCGATACGGTCCGCTCCCACGCGCGCGCGGCGTCCCAGCCGTCGTACTCACCGGTCCAGCCCTGCGGCACCACTACCCCGATATCCATGCGACCTCCGCTCGTCGTGTCTAGTCAGCCCATTCGGGGCCGGCGATGCGCTCGACCTGCTGGTCGGCGACCGCGGGCAGCAGATCAGCCACCGTGACGTCCGCCCGCACATCGTCGCACCCGCCCCATGGTTGCAGGTCGGGGTCCAGTTCGGCGAGTGGCTCCAGCGCAAATCGACGCTCCACCAGGCGCGGGTGCGGGACGAGCAGGTCGATCTCCGCGTCAGCCACGCATCTCCCGTCGATGGCCAGGATATCCAGGTCGATCAGCCGCGGACCGAAGCGCCACCCCTGCGGGTCGCGCCCAAGGGTCATCTCGGTGCGCTTGAGTGCAACCAGCAGGTCCGGCGCATCAAGATCGGTCTCCAGCTCAACGGCTGCATTCGTGAATTCGGGCTGATCGAACAGGTCGCGCGCCGCCGTCCGGTACAGGCCCGATGCGCGAACCAGGTGGCCGATGCCTCTCAACTCGCCGACTGCACTGGCAAACGCCACCGCGGCGCCCGGCAGATTTCCCCCCAGACCGATGAACACGCGCATGGCGCGCCGACTCTAGCCGATCGGTGCGCGAAGCGACGCGATCCCGCCGTGAACGACGAAGTTCGCGAGGGTCTGGCCATCGGTCAGTAATGCGCTGATAATCGGCCGGGAAGTACCCTCGCCGGAGCCGGCCTGGGTCGCGGGGGGCGCGTCCGTTCGATCGGTCACCGGGGGATCCTTGGGAGCGCCTGCCACGGAGCGACCGTCGGATGTCCGACATCCAGTACGTCTACCCGCTGATCCACAACAAGGTCACGTCGCCCCAGTACGTGACCCCGACGCTGCGCCGTGCGCGGCTGCTGCAGTGGCTCAACGACAACGCCAACTGCCGCGCCATGGTGGTCGCCGCGGACGCCGGCTACGGAAAGACGACCCTCCTCTGGCAATGGGAGCGTGAGGCCGAGTTCCCGGTCTACTGGTACAAGCTCGATCGCAACGACCGCGACTGGTCGCTCCACATCAGCTACCTGATCGAGGCGATCAGCCAGCGCCACGCCGGCTTCGGACGGCGGGCACACTCCATGCTCCAGCAGCTCGGTGGCCCGGGATCGTCGCGTCCGGGAGTTGCCGCCTACCTGCTGGCGGAGATGTACGACCGGCTCACCGAGCCGTGCACCTTCATCATCGATGACTGGCAGTCGGTCGCATCGGTCACCGAGGTGCGCGGCCTCTGGAACCAGATCCTGCGCGACGCCCCACCCACCTGTCGCTTCGTCTTCCTGTCGCGGGCCAAGCCGCAGCTGCAGTTCGCCCGTTTCAAGACCCACGGCGGGTACGCCGAGATCCGGACCGATGCCCTCCGCTTCACCGACCGCGAGATCGACGAGCTGTTCCGGGACATCTACAACGATCCCCTCGACCCGGCCGAACTTGCGGAGCTCGAGCGGAGGACCGAAGGTTGGGCCGCCAGCCTGCAGCTGGTCGAGGTCTCGCTTCGTGAACGCAAGACACCGGAGGCTCGGCGTGCGTTCATCGATTCGATCACGGCCACCACCGACAGCGATCTGTTCGCCTTCCTGGCCGAGGAGGTGCTCGACCAGCAGACAGAGCGGGTCCGCAACTTCCTGCTCTCCACCTCGATCCTGCAGCAGATCAACGCCGAGCTGGCCGAGCGGCTGGCCGGCGTGCACGACGGTGCGGCGATCCTCTCCGACCTCGAGCAGCGGGGCCTCTTCACCAACCGCCTGGACGCCGACGAGACCAGGTACCGATACCACGGCCTCTTCCGCGACTTCCTCGAGCGCCGCTTGATCGCCGAGCGAACCGATGGCGAGGTGACGGGCCTGCACATCCACGCGGCCTCGTACTTCGAGACCCATGAGCAGTGGCCCCAGGCGATCCACCACTACCTGCGGGCGGGGCTGACCCCGCAGGCGGCCCGACTGATCGCCCGATACGGCGAGGACGTCGTCTCCGAGGGCCGGCTCGGCATGGTGGACGAGTGGCTCCAGCAGCTGCCTCCCAAGACGATCCAGGAGAACGCCAGGTTATCGCTGCTCTACGGAGAGGCCTGCGGCATTCGCGGCGAGTGGGACAACGCCCTCGCTGCCCTGCGGCGGGCGCGAGCCTTCTTCGCCCGCAAGGGTGACCGGCGCATGGAGGCGCTCGCGTGCCTAAAGACGAGTACCGTGCTCAGTAACATCGGACAGGTCGCCGAGGCGGCAGAGACTGCCAATGAGGGACTTCGCCTCGCGCCGAGCGACGCACACGCCACCCGACTCCGCTTGAACGGCAATCTCGCGATTACGTCCACCTGGATGTCGGACTCACTCCAGGCGGTGGCTCAGGCATGCCGGCGGATCGCGGTTGAAGCCAAGGCTCGTTCGCTGGATCACTTTGCCGCCATTGCGCTCCACAACCTCGGGATGGTGCTGCGCCAGATCGGCGATGTTGACGAGAGCGTTCGATACCTCGAACGTGCCGCTGACTTCTGGGCTGACCTACCAGCAAGCCCATTTGCGGACAACGCGGAGTTGGTGATGTCCCTCCTCTACCAAGACAATCCCAGCCGCGCCGGGCTGCTCGCCGATACGGCATTTGTCCGGACGAGACAGTGGCCGCGCCCACACGCTGAAGCAACCTACGGTCAGGCGGCGATCCGTGCCCACCAAGGTCGGTTCCGCGAGGCGATTGAACTGCTGCGTCGGGTTCTGGCAGAGCCGAAAGCCCTCGGATCGACTGCGGAGCTTGTCTCCGCATTACTCGTCGAGTGTCTCTATCTCAACGGAGCCGCGCATTCTGAACTCGCAGAGGTCATGACGAACCTCGTGTCGGAGCCCTCGGACCCCCGACAGGCAGCGGTCATGGCGCCGGCGCGAGCTTTGGTGCGGCACGTTTCCGGCGGATGTACCGGCCAGTGTCTGGATCAATTCATCGTCCTCACAGAATGGGACGAGCGAGGTGCCGCACTGCTATCGACAGTCGGCATGGTCAAACTGGGGTCAGTCGCCCTACACCACGATGGACCTGACGCCGACCGGGTCGTTTTGTTAGCCCTCGATCGGGCGAGGGCGTCCGGAATTCACCGACATCTCCGCTGGTGGCTCCGCCTGTACGCAGCGCGGGCAGAGTGGCTCGCGCGCGAACCACGGGGGCTTGATGCCGTCCTGGCGATCGCCGAGGACGATCCGGATGGGTGGCGACAGGCCATGGTCGGCCTACTCGGCTCCCTGGAGGGGACCGGTCGACAACGCGTCTTGGCGTTCGTCGACAAGTACTCGGCTGATGACACGGCCTCGGCTCTTGCGGGTATTGCTGGGGAAGACGTCTCCGAGCTGCGGCGATTGATAGTGAACCGCCGGGCGCCGAGGGTATTCGTCCGAGCCTTTGGCTCCCTCTCGATCCAGATCGCCTCGTGGGACAGTCGCCCAATCGGTGTCGATCGGAGACGGATGCGGGGTCTGCTCGGTCTGCTCGTTGCAAACGCTCACTCGGCGCTCACGAGGGAGGTCGTGATGGACGTCCTTTGGCCTGACTCGGACCCGGCCGCGGCAGTGAACAGCCTGAACCAGGCCGTCTTTCAACTCCGGCGCGTTCTTGACCCTAACTACCGCGACGGAGAAAGCCCCCAATACGTACTGAGCACTGTGGACGCCGTTCAGCTGAACCCGGACTTGGTTACCACGGACCTCGATGAATTCCGCCGGTGCGCTTCAATCTCCGGTGGGGGCACACCGCTGAGTGAGGAGACGATAGCGACGCTCGTTGGGATCGTTCGAGGCGAATTCCTCGCGGAACTCCGCTATGAAGACTGGGCATCCCGCACTCGGACAGCTGTGCACGCGGAGGTCCGAGGAGCCTTGCTTCCTTCACTGCGGCACCCGCGCATGGCTAACGCGGATCTGGCCATCCGAGCTGGATGCGCGCTCCTCGAGCTGGATCCCTACGACGAGACGGTCCAACTCGCGGTGGTGGAACGACTTGGATCCTCCGGGCGACGGCCGGCCGCCCGAGCCGCGGTACTCGAATTCGCCCGTAAGCTCAAGGAGGACCTCGACGAACCACCGTCGGCAGAACTCGAGGCCGCTCTCCTAAGATGGGCTCCGCGGCACCAGCAGTCCAGTAGTAGTTGACTCTGGTATGTGAGAATAGCCACAGGGGTTGACTTTTTGTGGCGGAGTCGCCAGAGTACTAGGCAGGTCTAGTACTTTCGGCCGTGCCGAGTACCGGGCGAATACCGTGGATGCTTTGATCCGCCGACCGAATGTGGGCACTTAGGTCGTCGGGGAGTGTGTAGTGCAACCGACCGTTCCGTCACCGGAGTGTGTCGGTTTTTGGTTCCCGTCACGGAAGAGGGCACCTTCTGATGGCTCGACAAGTCATTAAGGGCTGGTAACCAGCCCAATGGAGTCAGGCATGTCTACGTCGCTACGGCGCCTAAGAGCATTGCTGACCACCCTTGGGGGACTGGTTACCCTGGCAATGGCCGGGGGAGCAAGCTTCAAGGGTTGGTAATCGTTCGGGTGGTAGACTCCGACGCCTCACCCCGCTAGGGTGACTCACCGGTGAATACCAACGTCCGACGCCTGATCTTCGCATCGTCAGCCGCCGCGGCACTCGCTGTCGCGGCGGCTGCTTTGCTATTCCCGCTGCGGCCCGAGATCGGCGGCATCTGGGGTCTGGTGTTCTGGATCGCGCTCACGCTGGGAGCAGGCGCTCTACCCGTGCGTTTGCCACAGGGAACTGTGGTCTCGGTTTCGGCAGCACCGGTACTCGCCTCGATTGTGCTCGGAGGCCCTCTTGCCGGTGCAATCGTCGCTGCGATCGGGACGACCGATCCACGCGAGTTTCGCGGCCGCGTTCCCTGGTTTGGAACGCTCTTTAACCATTCCTCCGTGGTGGTCGCCGTTGTCATTGGAGCTGCGGCCTTCGAATTGGTCCGCACCGCCGCAACTTCAGTCGCGGCACCCACCGGAGAGATCGTCGCTTTTGGGGGTCTCCTGCTTGGTGCGGTCCTGTTCTACACCGTCAATGGCCTTCTGGCTGTCGTCGCGGTTAGCGGCCGAACCGGAACGCCGATTCGGACAGTCTGGGCTCAGGACATCGGTGCAATTGCTGCGAATCTCGTTGGGCTTGCTCCTCTTGGATGGCTCATGGCGCAGATCTTCACGCTGCCCAACGGCGTCGGCTGGTGGGCCACCACACTCTTCGTCGTTCCGCTCTTCACGACGCGGCTGGCATACCATCGTTACGTCGAGACGCGTGAGCTGTTCGAGCAGACGATCGGCGCGCTGGCCAATGCGGTCGACGCGCGGGATCGGTACACCCGTGGCCACTCGAACCGGGTGAGCCGCATCGCCGAGGCCATGTGTCGCGTCATGAAGCTGCCCGAGTCGGAGATCGAGAAGATCAAGTGGGCCGGGCTCCTGCACGACGTGGGCAAGATCGGCATCCGGGACAACATCCTGCTCAAGGAGGGTCCGCTCGACCGCGAGGAGCGAGTCCTGATGAACCAGCACCCGACCATCGGTGCGGAGATCGTGGCGCCGGCCCGGCAGCTGCACAACGAGGCCCCGCTGATCAAGACCCACCACGAGTGGTTCAACGGCTCCGGGTATCCCGATGGCGTCGAAGCTCTGAACATCCCGCTCGGTGCCCGCATCCTGGGCGTGGCCGATGCCTACGAGGCGATGACCTCCGCCCGCCCGTACCGCAAGACACCGCTCAGCCACGAGATCGCGATCGGCGAGCTGGAGAAGTACTCGGGGATCCAGTTCGACCCCGATGTGGTGCCGATCCTCATCGGGCTTTCGCGCGAGATCCTGGACCGCCAGCCGGAGCGCCCCGACGAGCTGCCCACCATGCTTCACGCGGGCGAGTCGACATCGCCCGCGCCGGTGCTCACCCAGGCGATACCGATGACCCCGTCCGAGCCTGTGGAGCCGGCCTCGGCGCCAGCCCCGAGCGACGATGACTCCCCTGCCCCCGAGGAAGGAACCCCGACGACGAGGCCGATAGCCGCCTCTGACGATGTTCCTTAGCGTCATCGCCCTGGCGCTCCTCGTCGGAGCGCTGGCGGGCGGTGGCCTGCCACGCCTGGCCCAGCTGCGCCTTCGCTGGGTCTGGGTGCTGGGGATCGCCCTGGCCCTGCGAGTCGGTGCCGTCCTGGGCTGGCAGAACGATCTGCTGGGAAGCCTCCCGGTGGGCGCCGCGTTCATCGCGGGATACCTGCTGATCCTGGTCTGGCTGTCCGGCAACTGGCACGTGCCGGGGCTCCAGATCGCCGCGGTGGGGATCGGGCTGAACACCCTCGCCGTGGCACTCAACGCGGGCCGGATGCCGATCTGGGGGGCGGCCTTCGCGGCGGCCGGTTTCACGCCCGATGCGCTCGCCAACGATCCGTTCCACTTCCTCCTCGCCGCCAGCAGCGTGGCCGACTTCGTGGGGCGTGGCGGCATCTTCGGCGACGTGATCCCCATCCCGCTGCCCGTGATCCGCGACGTGGTGAGCGTCGGCGACGCCCTGCTGGCGGCGGGCATCTTCTGGGCGATCGTCTACTCCATGACCCGCGCGGGCGCTCCCGTCCGGGCGGGACTGACCCTGGGCCTGGGGCCGGGAGACCCCTTCGCGGGTGCGGGGACCGGGCCGTTCCCCGGCGGACAGGCCCAGGTGCTGGGCAGCACCGCCGCGGCAGCTGCGATCGCCGTTCCCACCGCACCCGGAGCGCTGCCCGGAACCGCGGAGGCACCGGCCGAACGCGCACAGTCGCCGTACCTGTCGCTGGTCCGCAACCGCAACTTCAGCCTGCTTTGGATGGGCCAACTGGTCTCGTTCTTCGGCGATCGGATCCACCAGGTTGCGCTGGGCGTGCTGGTGCTCCAGCGCGGGTCGCCGCTCGACGTGGGGATCGTCTTTGCCGCCACCGCCGTACCGAACGTGCTGCTCGGGCCGCTCGCCGGCGCGCTGGTGGACCGATGGGACCGGCGCACCACCATGATCATCTGCGACCTGGTCCGCGCCGGGCTGGTCCTGCTGGTGCCGGTGGTGATCGAAGTGCACATCGGTCTCGTCTACCTGGTCGCCTTCGCCGTGGCCACCGTGGGACTGCTCTTCCGGCCGGCCAAGAACGCGGTGGTGCCGCTGATCGTGGACGAAGAGCGGCTGGTCACGGCCAACTCCGCCTCGTCGGTCAACGAGACGCTGGCCGACCTGCTCGGCTACCCGATCGCGGCGGTGATCGTGGCGGGGCTGGCCGGGCTCATCGGCGCGGCTTTCGTGCTCGATTCGGCCACGTACCTGGTCAGCGCCCTGCTCATCTGGGGCATGGCCGTGCCCCGCAGCACCGACGAGGTCGCGCCGTTCAGCGTGCGCGGCATCTGGCGCGAGATGGCCGAGGGCTGGAACTTCCTCACCCACCAGGCCGAGCTGCTGGCCAACACGGTGGTGAGCACGGTGGCGCAATTGGCCTTCGGTGCCGAAATCGTCGCCTCGCTGATCTACGCGGAGCGCGTGCTCGACCAGTCGATCCTCCCCTTCCCGGAGAACTACGGCTGGCTGATGGCCTCGCTGGGGCTGGGCAGCGTCCTCGGGGGCGTGGCCATCGGCTGGCTTGCGCCGAATGCTCCCAAGGGACCGATGACGATCGCCGGCTTCATCGGCCTGGGACTGGCAATGGTGGCCGCCGGGTTGACGACCTCGCCGATTGCGGCGATCGGCTTCTTCTTCGCCATCGGCGCCGCCAACATGCTCTACCTCGTGCCGACCATCACGCTCTTCCAGGAACGCACCCCGCAGCGGCTCTTCGGGCGAGTCGTCTCGAGCCGGCAGGCGCTCACCTTCGGGGCCATGGCACTCTCGATGGGCCTCGCTGGTTGGTTGGCCGGGATCGTGGGCGCTGCCGCGGTGCTCATGCTCGGCGGCGGACTGATCGCCGCGGCCGGGGTGGGCGGGCTGCTCGTGCCGGCCATGCGCGGAGCCCGATAGAACTTGCTACCCTTCGCCGGGCCGCCGATCAGGTGGCGCGGATGATGGGAGCAGCATGACCAACCAGAAGCGGCGCGACGAGGCGAGCGCGAAGGCCGGCAGCACGCCCGAGGCCGGCTACCGCGGATCGCTGCCCCCCAAGAGCGACGTCCTGGCGCGGCCCTGGGTGGTGATCGTGATCGCGGGGTTCGTCCTGATCTTCGCGCTGTCATTCGCCAACCTGCCGAGCAGCCTCATCCCGACGCCGACGCCCCTCCCCAGTCCCAGCGCCACGCCAGCCGTGTCGGCTTCGGGTTCGGCTTCGGCTTCGGCTTCGGCGTCCGTATCGGTCAGTCCGTCGCCCAGCCCGTAGCGGGCGCCAGGTGCCCTGAACGGGTCGTTCGGACGCGGGGTGCTATCCTTGGCGCCTGACCCAAGCCAACAGAGGGCTGTGTCCATGTTCAGCCGCGTACGCATCGCCATCCGCTTTTTCTTCATGGGGCTGGCCGTCGGTGTCCTGCTCGCGCCACGCTCCGGTCGACAGACCCGGCGCCTGGTTCGCGAGCGCGCCGATCGTCTCCTCAACGACCTCCTCGACGCCGCCACGCTGGGCGCGTTCGACTCCGGCCCACTTCCGCCCGAGACCGATGCCCCCATCGAGGACCTCCCCGGCAACGGGCGCACCCGCACGCGGGCTGCCACTCCCGCCCAGGCCTGATCGGTTCATCCGCCGCAGATCGCGGCCGTTTGACCGATGATCTGGCGCCGCCTCCGGAACCGTCGCGAGGACACGACCGAGCCCGGAGAGCCGCTCGCGCTCGCCCGGGAGCGCATGGTCGCCGAGCAGATCGAGGCACGCGGCCTGACCGATCCGGAGCTGCTGCGAGCCTTCCGCAGCGTCCCGCGCCACCGTTTCGTGGATTCGACAGCGCCCTACGCGGACGAAGCGCTGCCGCTGCCCGCCGGCCAGACGATCTCGCAGCCCTACGTCGTAGCGCTCATGACCGACGCCGCGCGGCCGCCCCGCGGCTGGCGCGGGGCGAAGGTGCTGGAGATCGGCACCGGGAGTGGCTACCAGGCCGCGATCCTGGCCGAGCTGGGAGCCGAGGTGGTCAGCGTAGAGCGCCACACGGAGCTTTCCGAGGAGGCGGGACGTCGGCTGGCCGACGCGGGATACGAGTCGGTGCTCCTGGTCGTCGGGGACGGGACGAAGGGGTGGCCCGCCGGGGCGCCGTACGACGCGGTGATCGTCACGGCCGCCGGACCGTCGGTGCCGCAGCCGCTGCTGAAGCAGCTCTCCGAAGATGGGGGCAGGTTGGCGATGCCGGTCGGTGAGCGGCGACACCAGCAGCTCACCGTGGTGGAGCGTCGTGGCTCCGAGCTCATCTCCAGCCGCCGGGATCCGGTCGTGTTCGTGCCGCTGATCGGGGAGTACGGCTTCGGGGAGTAGTCCCTGCTCGTGGGAGCTCGGACGGCGCGTCGCGCTCGCCTGGACCGTTGCGAGGCTACTCGCGGGACCACTCGCGGGACCACTCGCGGGACCACTCGCGGGACCCCCTTATTACCCATGATGCTATGTCCGCGCCTCCCGGGTCCCCTGGCAGCCGATCTGCCACTCGCTTAGTACGTGGTGTGATGGGGACGCGCGCCGGCGGCTCCCATTGGGGTCGTTCCAGCACTCCCTCCTCGGATGTACCCCACGTAATAACCCCCGCGCGGGAGCGAGGATCCGGGGAGCCTAGAGCGGCGGGACCTCGTGGGTCGCGCGGCCCACCGGGCGCCGGGATCTGACGCCGACCGCTTGGCCGACGCCCCCGACGCGCAGCCACGGCAGCGCCCCGGCGCGGACCAGCTCCCCGTCATAGACCTGCTCGATCCGTCGCACCATCGCATCCAGGCTGAAACGCTGCTCGACCGTGGCGCGGCCGGCCTCGCCCATCCGCGCGCGCAGCTCGGGGGAGCGGGCGAGGCGGATACAGGCGGCGGCGAGGGAGGGGGGATCGGCCGGCGGGACGAGGATGCCGTCGAGGCCATCGGTCAGGACTTCGGGGATGCCGCCGACCGCGGAAGCAACGACGGGTCGCCGGCGAGCCATCGCCTCGAGGATCGAGATCCCCTGCGCCTCTCGGAGCGACGGCATGACGGCAATGTCGAGCTCACCGGTGATGGCGGCAACGTCCTCGCGACGACCGGTGAACACGATTCGGTCGGCCACGGCACGCGGCAGCGCTGCGGCCTGGACACGGAGCTCCTCCTCCTGGGAACCCTCGCCGACGATCACCAGCCACGCATCGGGAGCGCCGCGCAGGATGGCCGGCATCGCGTCGACCAGGTATCGGTGACCCTTCTCCGGCTCGAGCCGCGCCACCACCCCGAACAGTGGCGCCGCGCCCGGGATGTTGAACTCGCGCCGCAGCGAGCAGGAGTCGAGGGGCAGATCAAATCGGGCCAGGTCAACCCCGTTGGGAATGACGCTGAACGCGGCCCCGCCGCGACCCTCGTGGCGCACCTTGGCCTCGATCGCCGATGACGGCACGATCAGCCGGTCCATGGCCGGGGTCAGCGCGGCCACGGCGGCCACGTCTGCGGGCGATCGGACACGCGACGAGTGGACGGTGGCCATCACCACCGGCGTCTCCGCCGCGATGGCTGCACGCGTCCCGAGCACTTCGGCGCGGTACATGTGGGCGTGCAGCAGGTCCACCTCGTGGCGTCGCAGGTAGGCGGCCAGCTCCTGGATGGCTGCATCGTCATCGGTCTCTTCGATGACGTCCACCTCCAGGCCGAGCCTTCGGAGGCGTTGCACGGCGGAGCCGCGCGAGAGCGAGAGGGCGCGGACCTCGTAGGCGCTGCGGTCGAGGCGGAGCAGCAGGCCGGAGTAGCTCTCCTGCGCCCCTCCGTTGCCCCCGGTGGCGAGGAGCTGCAGGACACGTGGCCGGGGATGGCTGCGGGACCGATGAATTCGCCGATGTCGGAGGTACGGGGCCGAGGCGATGGCTCCCTCGTGGTCGGGGTCGTAGGTCGCGCGGAGGGGCCTCACGGATCCGATGCTAGGGTCGGGGGGTCTGCCCGTCAAAGCGATCCGAAGTGCTTCTCCTGTCCATATGCTCAGCATCTGAGCATATGGACAGGGATTCGGTCGAGGGAGCCCCGATTCTCGGCTGAACTGCTCAGATGCTGAGCATTCGGCCAGGATTCGGGCCTTTCTTGGTCGACATGCTCAGATGCTGAGCACTCGGAGGCGGGGGCGCATGGTCACAGGAACAGGACGCCACCGGCGCCTGGATCACGGCCCTCGCCCAAGGCGCGCCGGAGCGACCGACCATCAAGGGGGAGCTCCGCTCGCAGCGCCTCGCCTGCCTCGCGGACAGCCCGTCGGTTGGCATGCGTATCGGCAAGCACGAGCAGGATCCGATCCACGTTTGCGTCGCGCGCCTTCGTCTGCTCGCGCCTGAGTAGCGCCTGCCAATCGCGGAGTCGCGTCTCGGCTGCCACCCCCACGCGCGCCCTCCCGAAGGTCAGGAGCACGTCCCATGCCCGCAGGTCGCGCGTTTGTGGGATTGGAGCCTCGAGCTGCCGGGGGATGCGCGGATTGACCAGTGCGATAAATCTCCGGACCAGCGCGACGTGGCCCGCGTCCCGCAGCGGCGAGCCGGCTGGGTACGCGGTGACCGCCAGGTCGAGACCGAGGATCCGCATCAGCCGCGCGGCCTGGCGCAGGTCAATGATGGGTGGCTCGCCACGCTCCCATCGCCCGACCTGGGCGCGGGACGTGCCGAGGGCATCGGCCACGTGGGCCTGGCTGAGGCCCGCGGCCTGCGTGCCGTGCGCGCATCGCCACCGAACGCGCGGACGATGCGTTCGCCTCGGCGCGTGCCCAGGTCGATCGGCCGCTCCTTTATCGGCACGGACCGATCCTGCCCTGTGCGCTGTTATCGGCCCGTTATCGTCGAATCACCGCTGGATGCTCAGCATCTGAGCATATGGACAGGGATTCGGTCGAGGGAGCCCCGATTCTCGGCTGAACTGCTC
>Ga0209002_10002807_pt1 | contig 13921 bp, 18 predicted proteins | sample Rifsed16ft2_FD_184010 | JGI IMG/M metagenome (GOLD analysis project Ga0209002, IMG submission 184010) | Soil microbial communities from Rifle, Colorado, USA - sediment 16ft 2 (version 2) | ecosystem: Environmental > Terrestrial > Deep subsurface > Rock core/Sediment | place: Rifle, Colorado...
GAAAATAATAGTCGTAAACAGATAGGCCAGCCTTTTTACCAGCGATTTAAATTGGGCTATATTTTGTTTTTCTGGATTCATACTTTTTTAATGAGGCAGTTTATCTCTAAAATATCCATATACCCAAGTTCCCACAACAGCAGACAATAGAGTAACGATCATGACAGTTGCGCCAGTTCCAATTTGTGCAAACAATGGGCCAGGACAAGCTCCTGTTATAGCCCAACCCAGTCCAAAGATGAGTCCGCCGTAAATTTGGCCTTTGTTGAATGTTTTGTCATGGAATTCAATTTTTTCGCCATAAATGGTTTTAATATTGAATTTTTTTATCAGGAAAACGGATATCATCCCTACCACAACGGCACTTCCTATGATGCCATACATATGAAAAGATTGAAAACGGAACATTTCCTGAATGCGATACCAGCTAATTACTTCGGCTTTGATAAAAACGATACCAAACAGTATACCGATGACTAGGTATTTTAAATTGTGGTGCCATTTATGTTCTAATTGACTCTCGTTGATACAAACGGTGTCTAAGGAACGAGTTTCGAAATCTGTATTTTGATCTTTGATATTCATAATTATTATTTTAAAGTGAAAGGATAAATGGTAAAATAAGATTAGCCATAATCAATCCGCCAACGAAGAAGCAGCACGTTGCTATAAGCGACGGCATTTGTAAATTTGACAAACCGGAAATAGAGTGACCACTGGTGCAACCTCCCGCATAACGAGAACCGAAACCAATGAAAAAGCCACCAATGACCATCATGAAAAATCCTTTAAGTGTAAACAAATTTTCCCAAGAGAATAACTGTTCCGGTAACATTCCATAGATTTCTGTGATTCCGTAGCTCGCTAATTCTGTCTTTAGGTTGGCATTAATAATAATTGGATCTGGATTTGATAAAAAACTGAATGCAATAACACCCCCCAATAAAATACCGAATACGAAAAACATATTCCAAATTTCTTTTTTCCAATCGTATTGGAAAAACTTAATATTTGCCGGCAAGCACATCGCGCAAGTGTGACGTAATGAGGCGCTAATACCAAATGATTTGTTTCCAATGATTAATAAAGCCGGAACTGTAAGTCCAACTAATGGTCCTGCAATGTACCACGGCCAAGGTTCTCTGATTAATTCTAAAATTCCCATATATTTTTTTTAATAATGTAAAATTCACTTTAAAAAAAGATAAAACATGTAACTTATGTCACACAAGGAAAAAAAACAGCTAAAAAAGCACATAAAGGAGATAAATTGTCCTGTTTTAATCTTATTTTATAGAGTAGCTACTTATTAATATTAGAAAATATTAAAATATCAGCAGATAAAAAAGGGGTCGGTTTTCTGGACCACTTTTAAGCGATTCAGCTGCAATTAGGATTGGCCATGTGCTTTTTCTGCAGCCTGGTTTTTTTGCCAGTTTTAAAGTGGTCTTCTCATTGGAATTATTTTTTCAGTAACTCGTCTAACGTTTCCCTGAACGAATCACTATTCCAATTTGCAGTTCCAATTTTGGCCAAAATCACATTTCCTTGTTGATCGATGAGATAAGTGGCGGGGATCGTTGCCGAATCCATATCTGCAGGAGGATTTGAAACCGACTGATAGATAGGAAGCGTTAAGTTTTCTTTGACTAAAAAAGCATTTCCCTTTTCAAAGGAGTCAGTAGTAACAAACAAAAAGACCATTTTGTCCTGATAGTCGGCATATAACTTCTGCATACTAGGCATTTCTGCAATACAGGGCGGGCACCATGTGGCCCAGAAATTAATGAATATTACTTTCCCTCTGTATTCTTCTAATGACACATGTTTTCCGGAGGCGTCCACTAGTTGCCATTGATAGCTAGACAGTTTTTTTTGATCCATCACGGCAATTGTTTTGGGCGAAAAGGCAATTAAGCGGTTTAATTGTATTTTCACAAAAGTGCCCAAAGGACTGAACAACAGTAATGCTATAAATACGATAAAAAGAATATTTTGAATAGTAGATTTTTTTGGTTTTTTCCAGTTCATTTTTTTAAATTTTTACTTTCTAAAAAGAGATGGTTTTGGACTCCGTTTTAGAGGGATTGCTATTTTATAAATTGTCTTTCGGCATTCTAATTTCAATAATCAGGGACGATACAATCGTGATGATTCCTATTAGTATTACGGCATAATTGACTCCAAATAAATCGGCCGTTATTCCTGAGATAATTGCGCCTATCGCATATCCTAAATCCCTCCAAAGTCTGAAGGTGCCAATACTTTCCGCTCTTTGATGCGGATTGGTGGCCTGCGCGATCGCGGACAAAAAAGTAGGATAGACCAAGGCCGTTCCCAAACCCAAAAATGCTGAAATGGCGGCCAACTGATAGAACTCATCTGCAAAAGGGATAAAGAGGATCGCTATTCCCTGAAGTAACATTCCCCAAAAGAGCATCTTTTTTTTCGAATAGACATCTGACATTTTTCCGGTGATCAGTTGTCCAAACCCCCAAACAGTAGGGTAGATGGCGGTTATGATTCCAATATTCTGAGAATCATAATTCAAGGAAAGCAACACAATAGGCAACAGTCCCCAAATCATGCCGTCATTGAGGTTGTTAACTAATCCCGCTTGCGTTACGGAACTTAAGGTTTTGTTTTTGAATGTGGTTTCCAGGAAAATATTCCCTAATTTTTCGGTTTTGTTGGTTGTGTTCTCTTGGTGTACAAATTGTCTGGTGTCTTTCACAAAAAACAGAGTCAGTAAAAAACCAATTATGGAAATTCCAATCCCCAGGTAAAAAGGGTAGGGCGTAATTCCGTATTTTTGGGCGATATAGCCTGATAGGAAAGCGACTAGGCCAACGGCAAAATAGCCGGCAAATTCATTGAGTCCCATCGCCAGTCCGCGATCTTTTTCTCCAACCAAATCAATTTTCATCACCACCGTACTGCTCCAAGTAAGTCCTTGACTGATACCCAACAGGATATTGGCAAAAATCACCCAGTTCCAAGATTCCGCATAGATCAAAATAAAGGGAATTGGTATGGCGAGAATCCAACCAAATAAAAGCAAATTTTTTCTGCCAAAACGATTCGCCACTTTGCCCGCGAAATAATTAGTTATCGCTTTTGTAATCCCAAAGGCAACTATAAAAGACAGGATGGCCGTTTTTGAAGCAATGCCAAATTCAATCTCGGCAAATTTTGGAATTATGGTTCTTTCCATTCCAATCATTCCACCGACGAAGGCATTTACGATAATCAAAAGGCTAAACTGTTTCCAATTTTCCCTCAGCCCGAGTTTTGTATTCTTCATTTCCAATTGTTGTCTTGCCTTTATTTTTAAATTCAAAAATAGTTTGGTCTTTTTTCCAGTTTAGCCTTCGGATGATGTAGCTGTTAAAAAACTATAAAGAGTTACGCCTCTATAATTTGTAATATTCCAGCTGGTACTCACCGATGTGCTTTTTGTTTTCTAATATGGATTTTTTATGCTTGAAATAGTTGACGGTCCCATAAATAAAAATGAAAAATGAAGCAATAAATAATGCTATTTCAATGAGTAAACTATTTTCAATTTTCAACAAATTTCTCAAACTCAAACCCGCAATCAAAAAATACATTGAGGTTCTCAAAAAGGCAAGAAAAGTGGATTGATTAGCCAATATAGTACGCTGTAATGCTAATTTTTCCCTTAAGATTAAGTCTTTGTTCGGTGCTTTTTTCGCTTCCATATTTTTTTTCTGATTAATTTTAAAAAGTAGTCTGTTTGTATTTGTTCATTGGAAAGTTACAAACTTATTAGCATTTCTTACATCACTATCAAAGTTACTTCTCTATCCAAATCAATTTTATGGCTTTAGTGTTTTTTAAACACATCAAAATAAAATTGGTTTTATTCACATCAAATTTCGATTGGTGAATAAATAAGTGTGCAGTTTAAAACAAAAAATTTCTTGTTTTAAACTGCACACTATCTTAATGGCACCGCTGTTTATTGACCCATCGCCTCGTTTACATCTTGCCAAGTACCGCCGTTTGTAACGTTTTTGAAACCATTTTGTTCCAAAATCATTTTGGCTTGACCGCTGCGATTTCCGCTTCGGCAGAAAACAATAATGTGCTCTTTATCTTTAAACTTAGCCAATTGATTCACGACCTGATCCAAAGGAATGTTGGTTGATCCTTTTACATGACCTTCTGCGAATTCTTCAGGAGTGCGAACATCTACAAGGAACGCACCTTTTTTTATTAAATTTTCCATTTGTGTTGTGTTTTTTTGAAAATATATTTTTTTGCAAATTCAAATCACAATTGAGTTTTTTTAGTACTCAATAGGGTTGTTTTTGCTAATCCATTCATTCATTCCAGGAGAATAGTTGAACACATTTTTATAGCCATTCTTTGCTAACAATGAATAGGCAATAGAGGCTCTGTCACCACCCTGACAATGGATTAACACTTTTTTGTCTTTGCTGACCTTGTCCAGATTGCTAGGCAAAGTACCTACAAATACATTGTCTGCTCCCTTGATATGACCGGCATTGTATTCAGCGACACCACGAAGGTCAACCACTTGAACGTCTTTTTCTTGTTGTAAGGTTTTAAATTCTTCCAATGTGATTTGATTCACTGTCTCTAAAGAACCGCCGTTTTCTTCCCATATTTTTGTAGAAGGAATGTAGCCTTGAATGTTATCCAGTCCAATTCTCATTAGTTTTCTGGTAAGATCATCCAGTTGCGATTCATCGGCAAGCAAGATGAAAGGTTCGTCATAGCTTAGAAACCATCCCGCCCAAGTGGCAAATGAATTGTTCCCTTGTATGTTGATGCTTCCCGGAATAAATCCTTTAGAAAATTCTGTTTTATCTCTGGCGTCAATCAATTTAATCCCTTTGGCTAGCGCTGCAGCTAATTCAGCGTAGTCCAGTTTTTTTAATTTTGGAACGGCAGTAAGCAACGGACGGTCCACTTTATTCAAGTGTTTCATCATCGCAAAATACTTAGGTGGTTCCGGTTGGTCTTCCAATAAATATTTTACAAATCCCGTTTCGTCGTTTTTATGTTGAAATGCCCAGTTTCTGATTTTTTCATATCCTACAGTGGTGCTTGGTACTGCTCCCAATGCTTTTCCGCAAGCGGAACCTGCCCCATGGCCTGGCCATACTTGAATATAATCGGGTAGCGCATCGAATTTATTGATGGATTGGTACATTTGTTTGGCACCAATGTCTTGAGTTCCTTTCATTCCTGCTGCTTTTTCTAGCAAGTCAGGTCTTCCCACGTCACCAACAAATACAAAGTCACCGGTGAACAGCATTACAGGTTCATCGCTGGCAGGCGTATCTGTTAACAGAAAACTGATGCTTTCCGGGGTATGTCCGGGCGTGTGAACTACTTCTATTTTTAAGTTCCCTACTTTTAAAACATCACCATCTTTTACGTCAATATGAGGGAATTCATATTTCCAATCTGGTCCGCCTTCAGCCGAAAGGTACATTTCTGCTCCGGTTAAAGCGGCCAATTCTCGAGATCCGGAAAGAAAATCGGCATGTATGTGTGTTTCTAAAATATGAGTGATTTTCATATTGTTCTGCTTGGCAATTTCGAGATAGGTGTCTACATCCCTTTTAGGATCGATTACCGCGGCTACTCCTGCTTTTTGACAGCCAATAAAATAACTTGCTTGAGCAAGACTCTTGTCGTAAATGTGTTGAAAATACATATCGTTTGTTTTTTTAGTTTTTAATTATTAAGCAAAATTAGTTCATGATTTTATTAAAATTGGTGACTAATGTTACATAGGGATTTTATAATGTGAAAAAGCCCGTTATTTTATTAATTGCTTGTTGTTCAGTGCTTTATGTTGCGTGGTGGTTTATTTCAGGAAGAGCTCTTTTGTTATAATATAGATTCCCATTACCAATACGAACCAACCAAATGCAGGTTTTAGTTTATTACCATCTATTTTTTTAGACAATGCCGTTCCAATGAATATTCCAACAATTGCAAAACCTGAAATGATGAATAAGAACTGCCAGTTTATGACACTTTCTCCACCTTCGCCAAAAAAGCCTATTAATGATTTGGCGGCAATAATTACAAGAGAGGTCCCTACGGCTTCCTTCATGGGCAATTTACTCAGGATGACCAAAGCAGGGATTATTAAAAAACCACCACCGGCACCAACTAGACCCGTAATGACACCCACAATTGCGCCCTCAATAAGTATTAGCGGATAATTAAATTTTTGCTCTCCAGCCTCTTCTACGGCAGTTTTTTTGTCTTTCTTAATCATGGTGTAAGACGCAATAACCATTATTAAAGCAAAAAACAACATTAAAAAGAGGTCTTTTGTTAGTGTGAAGTTGTCTATCGAAAAGATTTCTTTAGGTATTGCAGGAACAATTAAAGCTCTTGTTGTAAAAACGGCGATAATGGACGGGATACCAAAAACGATGGCTGTTTTTATGTTTACCAACCCTTTTTTGAAATAGCCAACGGTTCCTACCGCACTGGTTAAACCAACGATAAACAACGAATAAGCGGTCGCTAATACGGGTTCGACTGTAAATAAATAAACTAAAACGGGCACGGTAAGAATCGATCCGCCTCCGCCTATCAGCCCTAAAGCAACGCCAATAAGGATTGACGCAAAATAACCTATATATTCCATAATTATAAATTTTATACTGCAAAGATTGTCAGTTAAAATTTTATAGTCAGTAACATTTATCACATAGGAGGATTTAATTTAAAAGTTTACTGGTATTGGGATGCATTTGTAGCAGACTTTGCCAAGTTCAATTCTTTGTTCTCCGATAACTCAATTGGACTGCTTTCTTTTTGAAAATGCGGTCATAAATTTTGCGGACTTGTCTCATAAGTCAAAATCATGGTTTTTAGTCTTCATTTTTTATGCGGTAAAGTTAGCCTGTCCAAGGAAGTTTAATCATAAAACCTAGGCTTACAAGTGAGCAAAAAAAAATGTAAATTAATTGTCAGGATGGCACCGTTAGCTCGTCTTATGATTGGAGACCCTTGTCTTTGGGTACTTATAAATCCCAAAATCCTCTTTATTCGTATCTCTTTATACTTTAAGGTTGTATTTTTGAAATAACATAAATTGACATTTACTAAATAATTGAAATAAGATGGAAAAAACATATTACGATCCCGCTGACCTTAAAAAATTTGGAAAAATATCCGATTGGAACGAAGAGTTAGGCGAGAAATTTTTTGATTATTATGGCAAAGTGTTCGAAGAGGGGAGTTTGTCGGCCCGTGAAAAATCGTTGATCGCTTTGGCCGTTTCACATGCCGTGCAATGTCCCTATTGTATCGATGCCTATACAGGTGACGGATTGAAGCGAGGGATAACCAAGGAAGAAATGATGGAAGCCGTTCATGTAGCAGCGGCCATTCGCGGAGGTGCAACGCTTGTGCATAGTGTTCAAATGATGAACAAATACGATAAACTTTCGATGTAGTTCATTAGAATTTAAATTTTAAAAACGATGTTAAAGTCATTACAAGCCAAACATAGCGAACTTTCAAAAACAGAAAAACAGCTCGAAATTTTATCGGGTGGGATTTTTAAAGAAGGCTCTATGCCGACTTTTTCAGATAAAATAAAATCGGTCGGCCAGTTTCCTTTGCGACCAAAAAAAATTGAGATTCTGCAACTTAACGTGGGCTATATGTGCAATCAGGTTTGCGCGCATTGCCATGTTGATGCGGGTCCGGATCGAAAGGAGATTATGACCGTGGAAACCATGCAACAGTGCTTGGAGGTGATAAAAAACACCGGAGTTCATACATTGGATTTGACGGGTGGCGCCCCAGAAATGAACCCGAATTTCAGATGGTTTGTAGAAGAAGCTTCTAAATTGGGTGTCCAAGACTTTATTGTCAGGTCCAATTTGACGATAATTTTGGCCAATAAAAAGTACAACGATTTACCCGAGTTCTTTGCCAAGCATAATATTCATGTAATTTCCTCCTTACCTTATTACAAAAGGGAAAAAACCGACAAACAGCGTGGAGATGGTGTTTTTGACAAATCTATCGAGGCATTGCAAATGCTGAACAAGGTAGGTTATGGAATGCCGGACAGTAGATTGAAACTCGATTTGGTGTACAATCCATCCGGCGCCTTTTTGCCAACCGACCAGCAAGCATTGGAAAATGATTTTAAGAAAGCCTTGAAAGAAGATTTTGATGTCGAATTTAATTCTCTGTTTGCAATCACTAATTTGCCCATCAGTCGTTTTCTGGATTATCTGATCAGCTCTGATAATTATGAGGATTATATGTATGCTTTAGTGGAAGCATTCAACCCGAATGCAGTCGCAAATGTCATGTGTACAAATACCATTTCGGTAAGTTATGACGGTTGGTTGTACGATTGTGACTTTAACCAGATGTTAGGTTTAAAAGTGGCATCTGCCGAAAAGCACATCTCCCAATTCAACGAAGAAAGTCTGACCGACAGGACTATATTAATATCACAGCATTGCTATGGATGCACTGCAGGTGCCGGAAGCAGCTGTCAGGGGACTGTCGCTTAAATTAATCATTTATAAAATATTTTATAGAAATGAATATTGAAACAATAAAGGAAACAGTAGATTTTCTAAAACAAAAAGGGTTTCAAAATCCTGAAATCGGAATCGTTCTTGGGACGGGACTTGGACAATTAGTGCAACATATCAATATTGAACGAGAGGTTGATTATTCTGACATACCCAATTTTCCAGTTTCGACAGTCGAATTCCATTCGGGAAAATTAATTTTTGGAACCCTGGAAAATAAAAAAGTGGTGGTGATGCAGGGGCGTTTTCATTTGTATGAAGGCTATTCGCTGCAGGATGTCACGTTCCCTATTCGCATATTAAAAGCTTTGGGAATTCAAAAATTACTGATTTCAAATGCCGCGGGAGCAATCAATCTAAGTTTTAAAAAAGGGGATCTAATGCTGATCGATGATCATATCAATTTGCAAGGAGGATCACCATTGGCTTTTAAAAACGTATCTGATTTTGGGGAGCGTTTCACGGATATGTGCGAACCCTACGATGTTACAATGAAAAAGACGATGGTTGAAATAGCAAATGAGCAAAACATTATCCTGCACAAAGGGGTTTACGCTGCCGTCGTTGGACCGCAATTGGAATCTAAGGCGGAGTATCGTTACCTCAAAATTATCGGGGCTGATGCAGTGGGAATGAGTACGGTTCCTGAAGTGATTGTCGCGAATCATTTGAGCTTGCCCGTGATTGCAGTTTCTGTCCTGACTGACGAATGCAATCCTGATTACCTGAAACCGGTTAATATTGCGGAGATTATTGCCTGTGCCGGTCAAGCGGAACCCAAGATGATTACTTTATTTAGAGGATTAATAAAATTATAGATATGAGTTATTTAGACGCCACAAACGATTTATACAAAGAAGCGGCATTAACGCCTGATGTTGGTTTATGCTGCACCACAACGCCCGTATGGAAATTCCCCGGTCTGGAAATTCCGATGATTATGCAAGAGATGAATTACGGATGCGGGAGTACCATATCTGCCCAAGATTTAATTAACAATCCTAAAGTGCTGTACGTTGGTGTTGGTGGCGGAATGGAGTTGCTGCAGTTTTCTTATTTTTCACGCCAAAAAGGGGGCGTGGTGGGAGTGGACGTGGTTGACGAAATGCTGGAAGCGTCCCGGAAAAACTTTATCCTTGCCGAAGAGCAAAACGAATGGTTTCGAAGAGATTTTATCGAACTTAAAAAAGGGGATGCGCTAAACCTTCCTATTGAAGACGAAAGCATTGATATAGCGGCTCAAAACTGCCTTTTCAACATATTTAAGGCCGAGGATTTAAAAAAAGCGTTGCAAGAAATGTATCGTGTCCTTAAACCTCATGGGCGCCTTGTAATGAGCGATCCCACTTGTGAGCAACCCATGAATGAAGCTTTGCGAAACGACGATCATTTACGTGCCTTATGCTTGAGCGGAAGCATTCCCATTGCGGATTATATTAAAGCTTTGACTGACGTTGGTTTTGGAACGATCGAAATCCGTGGTCGACGCCCGTACCGAATTCTTGACCCTGAAAACTATCCCACCGATGAGCTTATTTTTATAGAAAGTATAGAAGTATGCGCTATCAAGGACCCGATGCCAGAAGACGGTCCATGCGTTTTTACGGGTAAGGCAGCTATCTATTACGGCAAAGAAGCCAGTTTTGATGATAAAGGCGGACATTTTTTGTTGAAGAACCAGCCATTGGCGGTTTGTGATAAAACGGCCGCGGCGCTTGCCAATTTAGGCAGAAACGATATTTATATCAGTGAAAGTACCTTCCATTATAATGGAGGCGGTTGCTGCTAAGGTTTGGAACGCAATTTTTGGAATTTAAAAATTGATGTCAAATGACGTCCTGTAGATACATCCTGAATCCAAGTGTTGTAAGTCCCTGTTCGACTCATAGTTTTAAAAGAACTTGGCATAAAAACTAACAAAATTTTAGGATGCATTTCAAAACCGGAATGGTAAATCTGTCGTACATTAGTATTAATCAATAAATTATAATCATGAAATTAGCAAGTTATATCTTGGTGTTGTTTACAGTCTTGAGTTGTAATTCGAATGCCCAAAGCACCAAATTGTCTTTAGAACCAAAAAAAGGCAAGGCGATTGCCGTTTTTGCCGAGGGTTGCTTTTGGTGTAGCGAACATATTTTTGAAGCTGTTGTAGGTGTCGATGATGCGGTGTCTGGTTACACTGGCGGCACGACAAAAAAACCTTCCTATGAACAGGTTAGTTCACACAAAACGGGCCATGCGGAAGCGGTCGCAGTTTATTACGACCCCAAAGTTGTTTCCTTTAAGGAATTGGTTGATGTGTTTTTTGCCTCCCATGACCCGACTACTCCCAATAGACAAGGGCCTGATGTGGGTTCATCCTACCGTTCCATTGCCTTTTACAGAAATGCCGAGGAGAAAAAAATCATTTTGGATAAAATAAAGGAATTGACGGCCAAGAAAGTGTTTCCAAATCCGATAGTGACGGAAGTGAAGCCGCTGATGGATTTTTACAAGGCGGAAGGCTACCACCAGGATTACATAAAACACCATCCGAACGAACCTTATGTCAAAGGGGTTTCCATCCCCAGATACAACAAATTCAAGAAAACATATAAAGGAAAACTGAAACCTAATTCTTAAAGTCATGAAAACTCACTTTAAATTACTGTTATCCACAATTGTTGCTCTGGCCTTTGTTGCCTGTAAGCAATCCAATGCGGCTAAAGCGGATGTCGTTCATAACAATCCGATGAAACAGCAATTGTTATCACTGAACGATACCTCTTTGGTAAAAGTGGTAAAACCGGATGCGGAGTGGAAAAAAGTATTAACGCCAAATCAGTATTTCATCCTGCGTCAAAAAGGCACCGAACCTGCTTTTAAAAACGAATTTAATGACAATCACGATAAAGGCCATTATTTTTGTGCCGGTTGTAAATTGCCTTTGTTTTCATCTGAAACTAAGTTTGAGTCGGGTACGGGATGGCCCAGTTTTTATGCACCGATAAATAAAAACAGGGTAAAAGAGGTTGTTGACAAAAGCCTGGGGATGGTGCGAGGTGAAATCGTATGCGCACGTTGCGACGGTCATTTGGGACATCTTTTTGATGACGGTCCCAAACCCACGGGATTGCGCTACTGTATGAATTCGGGAGCAATGCTATTCCAAAAATCAGAATAATCTATGTCGCTTGTGTTGGAATAACGCAAATCGGACACAAAGGGCATTTTGGACATATTGCTGACGGCAACGGTGGGGAAATGATAATCAACGGCAACGGCTCCAAGAAGCAGATAACATCCGCCTCCCTGAAAGGGATATTTCTGACAGTTGTTTGTAAAATGTGAACGTTCAAAAATGCATCTCTATGATATTGTAACGTTTTGTATGATGATATGCCAGATCCTTTTAAGATATATTCATGTGGTCTTGTAATTTAGTCGGAAACAATTTAAACAAAAAATAACTCTATTGAATGAAGTCCGTACAAAATATCAAAGCTTGAACCATCATTTGCTTTTTTTCAAAGCATCCATCAATTCTATCATATCCACCACAGCATAAGTAGAGGAGTAGTCCGATACGGCATAAGGCAATATAAGGCTGTTGTTGTGGATGATCGATCCGCAGGAATAAACGACATTGGGGACATAACCTTCCCGTTCTTCTTCTAATGGCGAAAGCAAAGGGTATTTGAGTCTGCCAATTTCCTTTGAAGGATCATCAAGATCAAATAGGGAAGCACCCAGGCAATACTGTCGCATGGCGCCCACGCCGTGAGTAATGACTAGCCAGCCTTCTTCGGTCCAAAGCGGGGATCCGCCATTCCCAATTTGGATGAATTCCCATGGGTAACGGGGCTCTTGTAGCATAATGGGATTGTCCCATTGCGTAGGATTATCGGAATACATAATGTAATTGTTGACACCGTCAATTCGGGAAAGCATGGCATACTTTCCTTTTATTTTTCTGGGGAAAAATGCCAGATTTTTATTTTGGGCGCCCACTCCATGTAAAGGCATGACACGAAACGTGTAAAAATCTTCAGTAGAAATCATTTTTGGAAGAATGGTATGACCATTATAAGCGGTATAAGTTCCAATTATTCTCTCTGATTCATGATCGTTAAAAAAACGTACAAAACGAGCATCTTCAATACCATTGCTTTCAGAATCGGATATCGGAAATATAACCCGCTCGGAGATATCGGAATCGTGCTTGAATTGTAAATAATAAAATGAATCCGCTAACCAAATCATTTCCTCAAGTGCAGTTTTTTTATCTCGGCTTATTGACTCATCGTCCATGGCTTTTTTTACGACATCTTTTAATGCTGAATACTCAAATTGTTCAGGCAGCTCTTGCATAATACAGCTTGAGTATTTGTCCTGGGTGTTCATTTCTGCCAATTTTGTGACAAACCTTTTTTTGTTATATAATTTTTGTTGCACAATCTCAGCTTGATCAATGTTATCACCAATTTTCATCACGTGGAGATCGTTATTTACATCAAGGACTCCTCTCCTAAAAACGATTGAGGAGATATGGCCTTCTCCAGTGGCCCTGAAAGAAATAATCACTCTTTTCTGCCCCTTTTCTAGGTTCGACTGATCGAAATCTTCAACAATGGAAGGGTTGAAGATAGCCGCTGATTCTATGGCATATTCCATGGTACAGTAGGAACCCATGAGCATTTTTCGTTCATCTGAGAGGCTATCACAATTGATTTGCATTTCTTCAATAATTCCTCTGATTTTTTCGCAATGTCTGTAAAATATACTTGAAATATTTCGATGCCGTCTGGCAAACTCACGTAGTGTTTGTTCCAAGGTGTCTATCACTTGCTTTTCATCCAAAGTAATTATATGGCTTATCATTTTTTGTGTTCGTTGCTCACCGTTCATAAAATACCGAGCAACAATTCTGCTTGAATCGGGAGTGAATTTTACATTTTTTCGGGTGACAGAAACTCGCATAGATTTATTTTTAAATTAAATAAAATAAGGGTGACAGTCGATGAAGGATTTTGAATTGCTAACTCAAAAAAACTTTATTTTTATCCTGAAATCACTGATTTGGAATGTTCAAACTTCAATTATACCATGATATCAAAATTACAAAAAAAATTAATAAAAGAAGGTTAAATATTTGATTTTCAATACTGTAAATACTAGCTTCATGCATTTTTTGGAATTTTACAGAAACCGAATTTTAAATGCGAATCTGGATTAGCTCCGACAGTCAAATCAACACAAATGCGTATCGCAGCTGAAGCGTCGAACTTTAGGCTTAAGGGCTTCCTGAATTCTTAATGGTATTGATAAAGTCACTCATGCGATCAAAATGTGATCCT
>Ga0209002_10002808_pt1 | contig 13916 bp, 17 predicted proteins | sample Rifsed16ft2_FD_184010 | JGI IMG/M metagenome (GOLD analysis project Ga0209002, IMG submission 184010) | Soil microbial communities from Rifle, Colorado, USA - sediment 16ft 2 (version 2) | ecosystem: Environmental > Terrestrial > Deep subsurface > Rock core/Sediment | place: Rifle, Colorado...
CACCCCCATTGGGATGGAAGAAAAAGCCCCCATCATGGCTGCCCGTTCGCTGGAAACCGGTGACGGTCAGGTACTGGTGCTGTGGGTGCGCCGCCAACACGACGAAACTGAAATCGAAATCGATCTCGATGAAGATGACGAAGATCAGGACGCCCCGTTCTAGGTTGAAAGATCACTTGGAACAATCAGAGGATGTCATTTTCTGACATCCTCGATTTTTTGCCCGATCTCGAGGGATTTTAATGGCTTTATTGAAAGGCCTGCTATAAAATGATGGGGGATTTTTTTGATTCTGTTTGCTTTTAGAGGAAAATGATTCCAGAATATAGCTTATATGCTATAATATTTTTGATGTCAGGTTGATGTTATGTGGGAAATTGAATTTTATCGAAAACCAAATGGCGAATGCCCGACCGAAGATTTCATCAAGAGTATACGGAATTCAGGAGCATTGCCTCTCCTGGATCGTAGGTTGGAACTGCTCGGAACATTTGGGAATCAATTGACTCGTCCTCATGTGGACTATCTAGAGAATGGGATTTATGAACTCCGCATATCATTCAAACGAAATCAGATAAGGCTTCTGTATTTCTTCTTTTATCAGGATGCCATCATCATTAGCCACGGATTACATAAGGAGTCCCGGGTCGATCCAGGTGAGATACGCAAAGCCATAGCAAACCGAGAGGATTATTTCGCAAGACACTCGAGGAAAAAATGAATTATAAAGTTTACTTTAAGCGTCTGGAGCAAGAAGATCCAGAATTTCGCGAAGCGTGGAAGAATTTGCAAGCTAAATCTGCGCTCGCCATGGCTATGATCGGCTATCGAATCAAACATAACATTTCTCAATCCGAGCTGGCCCGGCGAGTGGGCACCTATCAGGCTAATATCTCTCGCATCGAATTCTGCAACGCCAACCCAACCATCGAACTGGTCCAGCGCATTCTACGTGTGCTCGACCTCGAGGCGCAATTTGTCCCCTCAGCTTCAACCATATCCTACGACACAGATTCGCAGGAATTAACCTCCATCGAGGCTGTTGAGTGGCCGGTTGATGCCAATGAACCTGCCAAATCGCATATGGTGGCTGAACGCCGCAAAAAATCAAAATAAATAAACTTGTGCCCCCGGAGGGAATCGAACCCCCAACCTAGGCGTTAGGAGTGCCTTGCTCTGTCCTTTTGAGCTACGGGGGCCATCGGTCAGTAAAATTATACCAGTTTCACGCAGGGAAAAAACCCTTCGACTGGAGGCTAATTTGCCCACCCCAACCGGCAGCAAAATCCTCCTTAACGAACCGCCAGGCGTGGGGGGGACACGCCTGGCGATCCTCAGGGAGGGAATGCCACTTTTAGCTTTTATGCCAACATGGGGGGGACATGCTGGGTTAGCCCTAAGTGGTCCGACACCATATACCTATAAAATTTTGGGGTGTCTTGTGGATAATATACACCATATTAGTCATATTATCATTAAAAATAGATAAGAACTTTCTCAGACCTTGCCGGCGTTAATCGCGTTGATCACCCTCGCCGCGGTTGAACACATCCAGCCAGTGATCGACTTCGTCCGCCGTGAGTCCCTGGGATTCCCCCGCTCCCTTGACCGCCTGCAGCAGGGCATCATCAAGCTGCGCAGCAAATTCCTCAGACGACACTACCTTTACCCCTGCGGCGCGCGCTTCTGACTGCACCTGCCGGTCAGAGCTGACCACCTCCCAGTTACGCGCCTTTTTTCCCAGCTTATGCAGCGCCTGCCGGATGGCTGTATCGGCATTGGAGCTTGCGGACACAAAATGGGCCTTCACTGCACCAAAACTGCGCGCCCCTTGGTGCCCAGGTGCGGCTTTGTCGAAATAAACTTCGACACTTTTCCGGCGCACTCGGCAATAGGTTTGCAACCGTTGAATGAGCTCCATCTCATCGTCCAGCCGCTGCAAACTCAATCCGCGCACTTTGGGAATTAAATTGTGTCCGTCGATGATGGTTGGCATGCCGTCTCCGTGGTTTCATTTTACTCATAAAATATGCTATGATTCAACAAGTTCGAGGCCGGCACGAAGGCTTCATCCTATCATCCCCCGACATGTGAGCATCGCGAGCGTCCATGAATTTTTGGAAACGTATATTTCCTTACCTGATCCTCAACATCGTCATCTCAGCAGCCACAACGCTGCTCGTTCTAACGCTGTGGGACCGGGTTCAGCACCCCCAGCTGCCAGCGGGCACTGGCGGCATCCCCGAATCCACCCTCGCAAGCAACCCGGGAGCGGACCAAACACCCCAAGCCCAGGCGACTCTGCCACCGCTGGATCAACCCGTTATCCGCATCGAGACCGTGATCGGCGCTGGCGACCTGTCCACCGAGACGGTGCAGCTGCAGCGAGTCGGCGAAGGAGAGTTGCAGCTAGCTGGTTGGCGTTTGGAAGGCAATAATCTGAAGTACACATTTCCGGCTCTGACGCTCAATAAAAATGGCTCGGTGCGCTTGTATTCCCGCGCCGGGCAGAGCACGGTGATTGAATTGTATTGGGGATTGGAATCAGCTGCCTGGAAAAACGGCGACACCATCACCCTCTATGATTCAAATGGCGACCAGCGCGCATCTTATGTCATTCCTTAAGAGTAAAGCAGAACGTTTATGAGCCTTTTTGGCAAGTCTGCCGATGAAATTATCAAGCGCGCCATCCAGGATGGCGCATTCGATAATTTGCCTGGCAAGGGGCAGCCGCTCAAACTCGACGAGAACCCGCACGAGAAGGAAGAATGGCGGACAGCTTACAGCATGCTGCGTTCCAACGGTTACAGTCTGCCCTGGCTCGAGCTGCGTAAAGAGATCGAAGAAGCGGTTGACCGCGCCCGCAGCGACGCCCGCAGCGCCCGGGAATCAGGGAACGATGAATTTTGGAACCGGCAAAAATCGCTGTTTCAGCAGCGAATCGAAGCCCTGAATAAGCGTATTTTCCAGTACAATTTGCAGGCTCCCTCCCCCGTATTTCACCGCCAACCGCTCGATCTTACCCGCGAGTTGGAGGCAATCCAAAACCGGGATGGCGCCAATCCTATGCAAGCAGAAGGCAGGTAATTCATGTCGCAGGCTCTTTACCGCAAATGGCGCCCGCGTTTATGGGACCAGGTTGTCGGGCAGGAACATGTCGTACAAACCCTCCAAAATGCCATCCGCGGCGGACGGGTGGGACATGCTTACCTGTTTGCTGGTCCGCGCGGCACGGGCAAGACTACATCGGCGCGGCTGCTGGCTAAGGCCGTAAACTGCCTGGCAGAAGACCTGCAGAAACGTCCCTGTGACCACTGTGCGAACTGCCAGGGGGTCAATGAAGGCCGTTTTCTGGACCTGATCGAGATCGATGCTGCCTCCAACACTTCAGTGGATGATGTGCGCGATCTGCGTGACAAAATCAACTTCTCTCCGAGTCTGGGACGTTTCAAAGTCTATATTATCGACGAAGTCCACATGCTCTCCACCGCGGCCTTCAACGCGCTGTTGAAAACGCTGGAAGAGCCGCCGCCGCATGCCATTTTCATTCTGGCAACCACCGAGGTGCATAAAATCCCCGCGACGGTGCTCTCGCGCTGCCAGCGGCACGAATTCCGCCGCATTCCCATGCATTTGATCGTCAGCCATTTGAAGCAACTCGCCGAGCAGGAAGAAATCACGGTCTCGGACGATGCCCTGACACTGATTGCCCGCCAGGCAACAGGCGCCATGCGTGATGCCATCTCACTGCTCGACCAATTGGCATCCTCGGGTGGGTCAATCACGTTGGAAATGGCGCAAACGGTATTGGGTACCGCCACCAACCAACTGGTGGTTGAGTTGGTGGACTCGGTCATCCAACGAGACCCCGCCAGCGGTCTGGAGCGTATCCACAGCGCGCTGGACAGCGGCTCCGATCCGCGCCAGTTTACCCGCCAGGTGGTGGATTACCTGCGCAACCTGCTGCTGGTGCGTCTGGGCAATGCCGACCAGGTGGACGCTACCGCCGAACAGCGCACCCTCATGGCCAAACAGGCGCAGGCTTTCCAACAAGAACACTTGCTGGAAACGCTCAAGTTTTTCAATGCTGCCGCCAGTGAAATGCGCAGCGGCTGGCAGCCCGGTCTGCCGCTCGAGTTAGCCCTGGCGCATGCCATCAGTTGGAGTCCGGCAGTACAAGCCGCAACCCCAATCCAATCCGCTCCATCCCAAACCGTGGTTTCCCAACCCGCTGCTTCCAAACAATCGCGGACACCGACCGAGTCTGAGATTCAAACGGCCAAATCGGCGGCAAAATCAGCAGCGCCGGCGGTGATCCCGCAGTCAGATCAGGAAGAACTTAACCCGAAGCCAAAACTGGATGCCGCAACTGCCCCGGTGGAAACTCCACCGGCGGATGCCAGCCTGCCCTCCCAGGGGGCCATTCGCGAAAATTGGCCAAAGATACGCGCGCTGGTCAAACGCAAGTCCTCCATGGTGGAAGGCTTGTTGAACTCCTGCAAATCGATCAACATCCGCGATGGCGTGCTGCAGCTGGGTTATGGCAGTCCGGTTTTAAAAGGCAATATGGAAAAAGATACCAACCTGCAGCTGGTCAGCGCTGCCATCAAACAGGTGCTTGGCTGGGATATTCCGGTGGTCTGTGTGGACGTCACCGGCAAGGGCGGGCAGATGCAATCCAACCCCGAAGTGGATGCCGACGGCATGGTCAACGCCGCACTCAACCTGGGTGGTAAAATTGTGCAGAAAGAATAAATCCAGTTAATACTGGAATTGTGTTCGTAAAATACTTAATGAATTATTGAGGATATTATGGCAAAAGGTCGCGGATTTGGTGGAAAAGGAATGGCTGGCGGAATGGGCGGCGGTGGCGGTATGATGTCGCAGATCAAGAAGCTGCAAGAACAGATGGAAGCCACTCAGGCTGCTCTGGCTGCCGAAACGGTGACCGCCACGGTCGGCGGCGGCGCGGTCAAGGTGACCATGACCGGCGCCCAGGTGTGCCAGGCGATCGTCATAGACCCGGAACTGCTCAAGGATGCCGACGCCGAAATGCTGCAGGATCTAATCCTCAGCGGCGTCAACCTGGCGCTGGATCAGTCGCGCAAGCTGGCGGATGATCGCATGGGCCCATTGGCTGGCGGTCTGTCCGGTTTGGGACTGTAAACGGATTCTTCCATGCCTGTGCTGCCGGAACCGATTGAAAATTTGACGCTGGCGCTGGAGCGGTTGCCCGGCATTGGCCCAAAGACTGCCTCGCGCCTGACTTTTTTCCTGCTGCGCGCGCCGGAAGAGGTCTCTTTAGCCCTGGCAGACGCCTTGACAGCTCTCAAATCCTCCACCGGCTTATGCCAGGAGTGTTTTAATATCACGCGGTCCGACCAGGAAAAGTGCGAGATTTGCACCAGCGACAAACGCGACGAAGGCATCATCTGCGTGGTGGAAGAACCGCTGGATGTGCTGGCTTTGGAGCGTACAGCTGGATTTTTTGGGCGCTATCATGTGCTCCACGGTGTGCTTTCGCCTATCGAGGGCATTGGGCCGGAAGACTTGAAGGTCAAACCGCTGCTGGAGCGGGTGCACACCGGCAAGGTGCGCGAACTGATATTGGCGACCAATCCCAGCATGGAAGGCGACGCCACAGCTTTGTATTTGCAGCAGCAATTAGCAGGTTCGGGGGTAAGAATCACGCGCCTGGCGCGCGGCCTGCCGGTCGGCGGTGACCTGGAATACGCCGATCAAAATACGCTGCTGCGGGCGCTGGCTGGCCGGCAAGATTTGAGTTAAATCGGTTTGGGTGTTGACCTGAATCTTGGTTTGTCATTGCGAGGCACGAAGCAATCTGCATTCATTGATGCAGACGACTGCTTCTTGATAAATAATGCGTATTAATCATTGTAGATTGCGTCACTTCGCTCCTCTTCGTTCGGTCAAAGACTGCCCTATGGGCGCAATGACAACCTTTATTATAAGAGTATCCTGAGAACCATCTTCTCATTGGCAGCGTATTGAAGATAAATACGGTAATATTTATCACCTAATCTTGAAAACGCAACCTTGAGAGGAGCACGTCCTGTGAAACGCATACTCCCCCTTGTCCTTTTAGTAACAGTCCTGTTGGCAGCCTGCACTTCCGCCCAGCCAACCGAACCGCCTGCCGCCACTGTTGCAGCACCCACCGCGCTTGCCACCAACACCCCCGCCGCTACGTCAGCACCCACAGTGGCCGCCACTCAGGCTAACGCCGCAGTAACCTTCAACATCGTGCCGGAAGAATCCAAAGTCACCTACGAAGTCGGCGAAACCTTCTTCAATCAGAATAACCGCTTCAACCTGGCGATTGGCGTCACAAAGACCCTGTCCGGCAGCGTATTTGGCGATCTGAGCAACCCGCCCGTCAGCAGCATTGGCCCAATCCAGGTCGACATCAGCCAGTTCACCTCCGACAGCAACCGGCGCGACAATGCCATCCGCGGAGACTGGCTGGAATCTTCCCGCTTCCCCATCGCCACTTTTGTTTCCACTTCAATCGAAGGGCTGCCATCCGCGTACGTGGAGGGTCAGGACTATAGTCTGAAAGTCACCGGCGACCTAACCGTGCGCGAGGTAACCCGCGCCGTCACCTTTGACGTCACCACCCGGCTCAACGGAGACACACTCACCGGCACAGCCGTCACCACTATTCTGCTGAGCGATTTCGGCATCGGTCCCATCTCCATAGCCGGCATCCTCAAGACCGAAGACGAGGCTAAAATCACGCTGGAGTTCGTCGCCCGTCCGTAAACGGTCGCAGGTTATAATCTAACCGGACCACTCACACCATCAGGGAGGTGCTGCATGGAACGTTACCGCGTCAAAGAGGATGAGAAAATCCGTCTGGAGGATTACGATCCGTCTGACACCGGCAAGTATGACGGCGAAAAAGACGAGGGGCTGGAATTGCTCGGTGAACTGAATCAAGACCTGGAAAAACTGCAGGAATTGCTGTACGCCGAACACAAGCACCGGGTCCTGGTGGTGTTGCAGGGCATGGATACCAGCGGCAAAGACGGCGTCATCCGGCATGTCTTCGAGGGAGTCAACCCGCAAGGGGTTCGGGTTGCCAGCTTTAAGGTGCCCACGCCCGAAGAGATGGACCATGATTATCTCTGGCGCGTCCACAAGCAAACTCCCGGTAAAGGTGAAATTGTCATTTTCAACCGCAGCCACTACGAAGATGTATTGGTGGTGCGGGTGCATGAATTGGTGCCTGAGACGGTGTGGAAGAAGCGCTACGAACAGATTCGCGAATTCGAACGCCAACTGGTGCAGGAAGGCACGATTATTCTAAAATTCTTCCTGCACATCGACCTGGAGGAGCAAAAAGAACGCCTGCAAGCCCGATTGGATGACCCGACCAAGATTTGGAAATTCAATCCCGCCGATATCAAAGAGCGCGCCCGCTGGGATGAGTATATTGACGCCTACGAAGACGCTATCAACAAGACCAGCACGGTCGAAGCTCCCTGGTACATCGTGCCCGCCAATAAAAAATGGTACCGCAACCTGGTAATCGCCAACGTACTTGTGGATACCCTGAAAAAGCTGGATATGGAATACCCGCTGCCCGCTGAAGATCTGAGCGGGATTGTGATCGAATAATAGTCCGTAACTATGCGGCTATGCGCATGAAAATAAATTTCACCGGAAGCGATTGAATCGAATGCTATACCTGGTCTCCACCCCTATCGGCAACCTTGGCGACATTTCCCAGCGCGCACTCGACACACTGCGCACCGTTGACTTCGTCATCAGCGAAGACACTCGCAAGACCGGTATGCTGCTCAAACATTTCAATATAAAAAAGCCCCAGATCTCCTTCCGCGAGGATAACGAGGAACGCGCCCTGCCTAAAATCCTGGCACTGTTGGATGAGAGTAAATCCATGGCGCTGGTGACCGACGCTGGCACGCCGGGCATCTCAGACCCCGGGTTTTTGCTGGTTCGCAGCGTTCTGCAAGCTGGCTTGCCATTGACAGCCATCCCCGGCCCCACCGCGCTGATCCCCGCCTTGATCCTCTCCGGTCTGGCGGTTCACAGTTTTACCTTCCGCGGTTTTGCGCCGCGTAAACCAGGTGCCCGCCGCCGTTTTTTGGAAGTGGACGCCGCCTCGCCGCACACGCTCATTTATTATGAGAGCCCGTACCGTCTGGCAGCCTTCCTGGATGATGCGCTGGCGGTTTTCGGCAACCGCCGCGCTGCCGTCGCCAATGACCTGACCAAGATGTTTGAAACCATGTATCGCGGTCTGATCGGCGAGCTGATCGAACGCTTTAAAACCGAACCGATCCGCGGCGAGTATGTGGTTGTGATCGAGGGGCTGATCGAAAAAGCCAGCCCTATACTTGAGGATTAATCGATCGCAAACGGCGTGAAGCGGGTCTGGGTATCGTAATAGTCTTCTTTTTCAGCCCGTTTGAGTGCATTGACGATTCGGTAGGTCACCGGCGTCATCAACACCTCGATGCCGACTTTGAAAATATAGTTGGTGACTGCCAGCGTGCCGAATAACTCCCACGGAAAGACTCCGAACAGGGTGGCGATCAGGATAAAGATGATGGTGTCGACGCCTTCGCCTACCAGTGTGCTGCCAATGGTGCGCAGCCATAAAAACTTGCCCTGCGTTGCCACTTTTAGCCGTGCCAGAACGGTCGAGTTGCTGAATTCACCCACCAGGTAAGCCACCAGGCTGGCGACCACAATTCCGCCCGAACTCATGCCGCCCAGGATGGCGTCGTACGCTCCCTGCCCGGCATATCCTTCCCAGGTCGCCTCGCCCGGCATAATGCGCACCAGCCACAGCACCAGCGCCGAGAGCGCCAGCATGGCAAAGCCGGTCCAGATAACGCGCCGCGATTTTTTAAAGCCGTACACTTCGGTCAAGACATCGCCGAAAATATAGCTGACGGGGAATAAAATGGTACCTGCATCGAAAGCAAAACGCAGCCCGGAAATCGAAAATCCCCAATCCACAATTTTTGCCGATGAGGCAATATTGCTGATGATTAAGACTGTGACAAACAACGCCATGATCCAGTCAAAATAACGAAAAACCCGATTTGTTTCTTTGCGCTCTTCGGCCATCAAATATTCCTTTTACCTTTATGAAGTGTCCAAAGTATAATCATTTTCAGGCGTAAATCAATGGGCTGAATTGCCTGCCTGTATTGCCATAAGATGGGGTCAACACAAATAATTCGACATATTGCGATGGAGGAAAGCCGATGGAACTGAAACTGGTTCAAATCGTCAAGCCGGAGGACACCAACTTTATCCTCGGGCAGTCGCATTTCATTAAAACGGTCGAGGACATTCATGAGTCGCTGGTTACGCACGTGCCGGGCATTCAATTTGGCCTGGCATTCTGCGAGGCCTCCGGGAAACGCCTGATTCGTTGGTCCGGCACCAGCGGCGAGATGATCACCCTGGCGCAAAAGAATGCCCAGGCGATCGGCGCCGGTCACAGCTTCATCCTGTTCCTGGGTGAAGGTTTCTATCCGGTCAACGTACTGGGAGCAGTTCAGGCTGTGCCGGAGGTGTGCCGTATTTTTTGCGCCACAGCCAACCCAACCCAGGTGATCGTAGCTGAAACCGAGCAAGGTCGCGGCGTTCTGGGCGTCATCGACGGATTAAGCCCGCTGGGTGTGGAAGGCGATGAGGATATCGCCTGGCGAAAAGGTTTTCTGCGTATGATTGGGTATAAAGCCTCGGAACATTAAAACCTTCTTTTTCGTCTTGGTATTGGCGTGCCGTTTTGGCGCGGCCTTGGACATAGGAGTGATAACGCTATGAGGAATATCCTACCGGTAATTGTGATGGCGGTTCTGCTGGCCGGCTGCGGGTTGATCAATACGCCGACTGCCATTTCAGGAGATGCCGAAATGGCTACCCGCGTTGCTCAGATTCTGACCAGCATGCCCACCGCGACGAATCCCGCCGAGAGCGGCATCCCTACGCCTTCGCTGCCAACCATTCAACCTTCCCCAACCACCAGTTTGCCAGCCACGGCGACCAGCACCTCCGTTGTCGTAGAGACCCTGGTGCCAGGCGCGACCGAGACCGTCACGTCCACTGTGGCACCCACCGGTCAGCCGACCAGTGCGTATACGCCCCCCGCCAGCGATCCGACCACCAAGCTGGGCGGCGCTGATTGGTCTGACACCATGGAAAATGGTGATTATTGGCCTACCGGTGCAGACCAGTTCACCGATATCGACTTTGTGGACGGAGCAATGCGCCTGACTGGGCTAACCACCACCGACGGCTGGCGCATGACCTACCCGGAAGAGACCAATTTTTACCTGGAGGCTGTGTTCCAGATCAACGATTGCAGCGGCGCAGACCGCTACGGCTTGATCTCGCGCGTGCCAGTGTTGACCTCACCAAACCGTGGGTATATTTTCGGTTTTACCTGCGACGGCCAGTATTCGCTGAGGCGTTGGAATTCCAGTGTTGGCACCAAGGGCGAAATGGTCAACCTGGTGGAGTGGAAGGCCAGCGCCGCTATCAATGCAGGGCGAAGTCAGACCAACCGCATGGGACTGATGGCCATTGGCGATCGGCTGATCTTATATGCCAACGGCCAACTACTCACCGAGGTGCGCGACAGCACCTTCGCACAGGGTTATTTTGGCGTTTTCGTTGGCGCACGCGAGACGGACAACTTCACCATCCGCGTCGATCAGATCCGCCTGTGGGAGAATCCAGGGCAATAAGATAGGCTGGGAAGCGGTTACATCGGTCCTGACCCTGGCCATCGCCACTTTGTAAGGGTAAGGCAAAAGTAGGTCGCTGTGTAAGCGGATTACGAGGAAGCCTTACCCACGTTTAATCAGTCGGGGCCATCACCATGCAGATTTTCTGGCATGCTGTTCATGTCACGCCAGGATCGAAATCAATCCATATTTTCTACCACTTCAATCCCGTTCAACGCCATGTGGTACAAGAAAAAAACATGGTGCAGGTCGGCGGCATGCGGCAGACCGCCTTCTGTGCGTGCAGCCTCGACGGTGCGGTCATAGGTATCCACCGCTCCTGCCGGCACGATCACCCGGCGCTGCAATTGGCGCGCGTTGGCGTCCAACCGCAGGTGCATGGCCAGTTGATAGACGCACAGGTCAGTACAATCACCTACCACAATAAAGGTATCCAACTGGGGATGCGACGCCAGCCATTGGTTCAATCCGGTATTGAGGCCGGTTGAAATCGAATTTTTCTCCAAAAGGACCATCCGGTCAAAGAACGGCAGCGCTTTAAAGGCGTCGACCGTCTCAGCTTCGGGGGTGCCGCGCACACAGTGACGCGGCCAGGCGTCAAATTCGACCGCATCCGGTTCATGGGTATCCTGGCTAAGCACAATGTGGCGTACGCCCAGGTCCCAGGCCTGTGTGAACAGCCGGGCGATCGGCTCGACAATAGCATTCACCCGCGGGCTGGCCAGCGGTCCGATGGTGCAAAACCCGTTAATGATATCCACCGAGATGATGGCGGTCTGTTCCGGGTTATGGATAACGGACTTCAAATCGACGGTTGGTAAGGATTCTGACCATTTGTCCAGAAAATCAATGAAAGGTTGGCTGCGTTCCAATAAGGATTGGGACATCATGACCTCCTTGTAATTAGTGTATATTTTACACTATTATACCGCAAATGCCCGGCTGTCAAGACCGGGCAAATTATCGTTATTAAACTGTTTGGCTTTGGTATCGACTGCTTAACCAGCATTTACCGTCATGCGGTAGCCGCAAAACATGCATGACACCGAATTATCACCGTGCCAGGTTAAGTTTTCGGCGTTTTCCCGCATCGGCGCATTGCAGGCCGGGCACATCTCTGGCAGTTGATGTGCCAACACCAGCCGGTCGGCTTCAGAGGCTAATACGGCGGGCAGGGGTTCGCCATCCCCGGCTTCCGGCGGTTCGTACGCAGTGGCAGCAGGTTTTTCCTCCACCGGCCGGGCTGTGACGTCAATCGGCTCGATGATTTCAGCCTTCGACCGAAAGGCACTATCGGCCGGCGTGCCGGGCGGGATCACGTTGGCCTCATCCGGCATGGTGGCGCGGACGATCATGGTGAGCCCAATCAGAATTAATATCCCTGGCCAGACATAATTGACCATAAACAGAATGCCAAGGCCAATAAGCCAAATAGCAGCAATTATGTTTTTTCTATTCATTTCGTTTCTCCTGCGTTATATACGGAATTGTACCGCGTCTGGGTTCATCCCTTATAATTGACTGAATGATTGGTTGGTACAAACTTCTCAAATTCGTAATAATCCTGGCAATCCTTTTCTCGGTTCTGAAGCAGCCCGCCCCGGTATCAGCACAATCGGGCAGCAATATCACTGCCTACGACTTGATTGGTCTGGTCAACGGTATCCGCACCGGCAATGGGCTGCCAGCGCTGGAAGTCAGCAGTATTTTAATGAGCACGGCGCAATCCACTGCTGAGATCATGGCAGCCAATCGTATGGGCTGGCATATCGGCGACGTACGCGGGCGGGTGATGGCTGCCGGTTACGGCGGCGGCGCCAATGCCTGGGCGACCGAGAATTTCGCCGTTGGGCAAATGAGTTTGGAAGACCTGGCGTGGGTGTGGTCGGATGCGGCGCACATGATCCCCATGGTCAATCCTGCCTATCAGCATATTGGCGCAGGTGTGGCAACGGCTGCGGATGGTTCAATTTATTATATCGTCCATGCCGCCTACACCTCCGGCTCTCCGGCGGCGCGTACCCAGGTACCCGGGCAGATAGGGACAGATCCGACCGCCGTAGCCTACCAATGGATCATCCCAGTGACTGTCGCCACACCCAATGCCGACGGCACGGTCATCCATGAGGTCAAAATGGGACAATCGCTGTGGAGCATTGCCATCGCTTACGAATCGCATATCGTGGATATATTACGCTTCAACCAGATGTCCCCCGAGCAGCAGGTGGTGTGGGTTGGGCAAAAGTTGAACATCCCGGTCACCCCGCAGCCGATCACCCCATCGCCGGAGCCTTCCGTGAGTGCAACTCCTGCCCCGCGCAAGCTGGCTGCCATCCGCAGTCCAACCGTGAGCGGCGGCGCAGTAACCCGAACGATCCAACCCACTGCAAGCCAAACTCCGACGCTGGCGCCTGTCAAGGCTGGTGCAGTTTTGGATGTCAACGACAGTACCATAGGTTACATTCTTGGCGGAATCTTCACAGCCGGAGTATTACTGGTTGGGTTTGGCTTGCTAAGCCGGCGTAAATTGAACGATTGATCTTATACCTTCTCGATCAGGCGGGATTCGCATGAAGAAGAAAAAAGCATCCGCAACCACTACCCGAATGGCGCAGCTCGAAACGGTTTTTCCGGATCACATCGATCTGGATGACCCCCAGTTGTATATCAACCGCGAACTTGGCATGCTGGAATTTCAACGCCGCGTGCTCGACGAAGCCATGGATACGACCAACCCGTTGCTCGAAAGGGTTAAATTCCTCGCTATTTTAGGGTCAAACCTGGAAGAATTCTTTATGGTACGCGTCGGCGGGTTGATCATGCAGCGCGATGAAGGCGTACCAGACCAGTCGATCGACGGGTTGACTGCCCCGGAACAATTGGTGGAAATCCGCAAGGTTGTACAAAAGCTGATGGAAGAGGGCCGCGAATTGTGGAATAAGACCCTCATGCCCGAGTTGGACGCTGCCGGAATTCACATCCGTTCCCACAAAAACCTGACTCAACGGCAGAGGCAAATCGTAAACGCCTATTTCCACGAAATGGTGTATCCGGTGCTGACGCCGCTGGCCTTTGACCCGGGTCACCCGTTCCCGCATATTTCCAACCTCAGCCTCAACCTGGCGATACTGCTGGAAGGCCGAGACGGACAAACATTATTCG
>Ga0209002_10002809_pt1 | contig 13912 bp, 11 predicted proteins | sample Rifsed16ft2_FD_184010 | JGI IMG/M metagenome (GOLD analysis project Ga0209002, IMG submission 184010) | Soil microbial communities from Rifle, Colorado, USA - sediment 16ft 2 (version 2) | ecosystem: Environmental > Terrestrial > Deep subsurface > Rock core/Sediment | place: Rifle, Colorado...
CTCCTGTTTTTTCAATTTTTTCCACTTTTGATAGGTCTATTATATCAATCTCTACGTATTTTTTGAACCATGGTTTCAGTCCGTGAATCGAATCATAAATCTTTTTTTTACATAAATCTCCTAAAACAAGTATTTTTTTCATCTGCTTATACACTCAGGTGTCGTTTTTCAGACCTGGTAAAGGAGCCGTGCATGTCAATTAATTCAAGTGATGTTATAAATTTATCAGCGATTCCATCCGCATCTAAACCAAGATTTTTCAATGTCTGATTACGAGTACCGTGTTCAATAAAATGGTCGGGAATGCCCATTCTTACGATTTTACTTGCATCTTCTCTCTCATCGGAGACGAGTTCAAGTACAGCAGATCCAAAACCTCCCATTAATGCGTGGTCTTCAACTGTTATTATTAATTTATAATTTCTAACTAGTTTAAGAATAAGTTCTTTGTCAAGCGGTTTAGCGTATCTTGCGTTAACTACTGTGACGTCAATACCCTTTTTAGTTAATTTTTCTGCTGCATCAAGACACCTGTAAACCATAGCGCCATAGGCTAGAAGAACACCGTCTGCGCCTTGCCTTAATACTTCAGCCTTTCCAATTTCAAATGTTTTATACTGTGTATTAAGTTTTTCATCTGGAATGTCTTCTTTAGGATAGCGAATAGCTACAGGTTTATCAGAATCCAGTGCAGTCTTAAGCATAGACCTTAATTCGTTGCCATCTTTAGGCGCCATCAAGATGATTTCTGGTAAATTTCGAAGGTAAGCAATGTCAAATACGCCATTATGTGTAGGACCGTCATTACCGACGATTCCAGCCCTATCTAGCGCCAGTACAACCCCATTTTGCTGTAAACAAATATCGTGAAATACCTGGTCATAAGCCCTCTGTAAAAATGTTGAATAGATTGCAACTACAGGTTTTAGCCCTCCTACTGAAAGTCCATTTGCCAGACCAACGGCGTGTTGTTCGCAAATTCCGACATCGTAAAAGCGGTCAGGGAATTTATTGCCAAAGGTAATAATGCCAGTTCCATCAGGCATGGCAGCAGTAATTCCGACTATCTTTGTGTCTGCCTTTGCCAGTTCTAATAAAGTGTCGCCAAAAACCTTTGTATAAGAAATTTTCTGAGGTTCACTGTTAACCTGGGTAATTTTACCGTCACAGTGTTCAAATTTGCCAGCGCTATGGAATTGTGTCGGATTTAAATATGCCGGTTCAAACCCGTGTCCTTTTTCTGTTATTACGTGTAAAAGAACAGGTCCTTCGAGGTGTTTAATGTCATTTAATGTCTCAATTAATAACTGGAAATTGTGTCCATCTAATGGACCAAAATAATTAAATCCAAGGCCTTCAAATATATGGCCCGGCGTCGCGCCTCTCCTTAAAAGTTCTATAGCATGTTCGAGTGTCTTTTCCATTGGCTTGCCAAATACTGGTAAAGCGTTTAATACGTTGCGAATTTCTTTCTTGAGATCGGTGTATAGAGGAGTAGTGCGTATCTTATTTAAATATTTTGAAAAGGCGCCCACGGTGTTAGATATAGACATCTCATTGTCATTAAGCACTACCAACAGATTTTTTTTGAGGTCGCCTGCGTGATTTAACGCCTCAAGTGACATTCCCGCTCCTATAGCGCCGTCTCCAACTACAGCTACAATAGTCCTTTTGTATCCCAGAATTTCATCAGCGCAAGATAATCCAAGGGCGGCAGAAATTGCATTCCCACTATGGCCGCACGTAAAAGGATCATATATGCTCTCGTTTTTGTCTGGGAAGCCGCTGAGACCTTTATACTGTCTTAATGTTGGGAATCTGGTTTTTCTACCCGTAAGAATTTTATGGACGTATGCCTGATGTCCAACATCCCAGACAATTTTATCCCTCTTGAAATCAAAACAATAATGCAATGCAATGGTTAACTCAACAACGCCAAGATTTGAAGAAAGATGTCCTGGGTTTTTTGAAATTACATCCACGATTAATTCACGGACTTCTTCTGCTAGTTTTGGCAAGTCACTAACCTTCAGCTTCTTTAAATCTTCTGGATATTCAATACAATCTAATAATTTGCCCATCTTTCGATTTTAACCTGAAAAAATTATTTAGTGCTAAATGGAATCACTCTTAGAATTGGTTTATTTGTTAACCTCAGCTTCAAAGTCCTTTGAGCGAAGTACGCCATTTCCCTCTTTAACTAATATCTGGATCTTTTTCTCTGCATCTTCGAGCATTGAAACGCACTGTTTATATAGCTTAATGCCATTCTCATATTTAGACAACGCCTCGTCAAGGGATAAATCTCCCTTTTCAAGCTGCTCTACTATATCCTCCAATCCTTTTAATGTATCTTCAAATTTTACCTTTGCCATGATAAAAAGAACGATAAATTCAATTGAGTAAATATAAATTGTCTAAAATTTATTTTATAACTTCAACAGCAACACTTGTAGCCAAATTCGTTTTCTTTGCCTTAAATGTAACCACTGTGCTGCCTGTTTTATTTTTTGCGGTTACAGTGAATTTTGTTCATAACCGCCTCCTTATTTGTTGCAAATTAAGGGATACACTTTTATTTTAAAATCTTACCTATTGTAGATATAACAGTACCTTTAGAAAACCGTGTCTTTAACATTTTTCCCGTAATTAAACCTTCAACTGATTTAATGGGTTTATCATCATCAACATTTGTAGTAATGGAATACCCTCTATTTAGAACCTTTAATGGGCTTATATTCTCTAATCTGTTTGTTAGTCCATTTAGCCGTTCCCATTCAAGTTCTGCAATATGTTTACCCGCAGAAAATAATCTCTGTACAATTTCATCAATTCTTTGCTGTAGTCTTAGAATTCTGTCAAATGGTTTTTTTAACGGGAAGCTGTTCCTGATTCCCTGCAAATGGCTTTTTATTAGTAATATTTTATTATATAACACTTGTATAAGTCTAGATTTAATTTTTTCTATTGAGTCTTTTAACTGCTCATAACGGGGGACTACCAATTCACCTGCTTCTGTGGGGGTAAGAGCCCTTTTATCCGCAACCAGATCGGAAATAGTTACATCAATTTCGTGTCCTACTGCTGAGATAATCGGGATTTTTGATGCATAGATACTACGCGCAACTACTTCCTCGTTAAAAGCCCACAAATCCTCAAGGCTTCCGCCCCCCCTTCCAATAATCATTACATCAATATCAGGGAGGGTATTTAAATCCTTAATTGCCTGAGCGATTTCAAGGGCAGCGCCTTCTCCCTGTACCTTTACAGGGTAAACAAGAATTTCTACCCTTGCAAATCTTCTGTTGATTACATTTAAAATATCCCTGATTGCGGCACCTGTTACGGATGTTACAATAGCAATCTTTCTGGGAAGCAGTGGGAGAGGTTTCTTATGTGCAGGGTCAAATAAGCCCTCCTTTTCTAATTTCTCCTTTAGCTGTAAGAAGGCTAATTGTAATGCCCCGATTCCTTTGGGTTCAATATGTTCAACAATTAACTGATACTGTCCGCGTGCTTCGTATACAGTAACAGACCCGAAGGCGATTATTTGCATTCCATCCTTTAGTTCAAATTTTATATTGTTAGCGACTAATTTAAATATTACAGCCTGTAATTGCGCATCAGAGTCTTTAAGGGTCAGATATACATGGCCGGATGTCGGTCTCTTTAGATTGGATATTTCTCCAACAACCCATATATTAAAGAACTCCATCTCAAGCGAACCTCGAATTCTTCTGGTAAGTTCAGAAATAGTTAATATCTTATTCTGGCTTTTTGTGATCTCTAAAAATAATGGTAATGCCTTTGTGGAATTCATTTTAATCATGCTCTTTAATTTCGACCCTTTTTATACTATTTGCCTTACCACTCTGGCTATCAACGACTATTTTTACGCCGTTTATCCGTACATCCTTTTCCGCTACTTCAAATTTGGTGGGCATTTGAGTTACAATTGCCTTTAATACACAATCAATCTTTCTTCCAAGTATGGATTCATGTGGGCCTGTCATACCCAGATCGGTTATATAGGCGGTGCCTTTGGGCAATATTTTTTCATCAGCGGTTGGTATGTGTGTATGAGTGCCGACTACTGCGCTTACTTTACCATCAAGGTACCATCCCATTGCAATTTTTTCTGAGGTAGCTTCAGCGTGAATATCCACAAATATGATATTTGTTTCTTTTGAAATGTTCTTTAAGGCCTCATCAACCGATCTGAAGGGACAGTCTATTGGTTTCATGAATACACGACCCAGCAGGTTTATTACACCAACGGGAGCATCGGTCTTGGACCGTTTTACTACGTAACCTTTGCCAATTGCTAAAGGTGAGTAATTGTTTGGTCTGAGAACGCTTTTATTGGTTTCCAGTGTACGAAATATTTCCTTTTTATCCCAGACGTGATCGCCTGTAGTAATGACATCAATTCCATAGGAGAGTAGTTCTTCTGCTATTTCTTCAGTAATACCGGCACCCGCAGCTGCATTTTCAGCGTTTGCAATACAGAAGTGTATATTTTCGCTATCAATATACGGCTTTAACTTGTCCTTTAGTATTAAACGGCCGGGTTTTCCTACTATATCACCGATGACAAAGACATTAATATTCATTAAGTATTCTTTCCATAAACATGCTTAAATTTCTCTTTTAAACGTCTTTCAACATCGGGTGGAACAAATTGGCTTACGTTGCCTCCGAGGCTAACGGCTTCTTTAATCAATGTTGAATTTAAGAATGAATATTGTTCGCTGGTCATTACGAATACTGTTTCAACCTCTCTATTCAGAACCCTGTTTGTCAGTGCCCTTTGAAATTCATACTCAAAATCTGAAACTGTACGTATACCGCGAAGTATGATATTTGTCTTCTGTTTTTTGAGATAGTCCACCAGCATTCCACTAAAACAATCTACCTCCACGTTTTTCAAATCTCTAACATGATTTAGAATCATTTCCATGCGGTCTTCTACTGAAAAAAGTGCTTCTTTTAGTGGGTTGCAACCTACAGAAACAACCAGTTTCTCAAAAATAACACTGCCACGTTTAATAACATCAAGATGCCCGTTTGTAACGGGATCAAACATTCCTGGATAAACTGCCTTTTTCATTTTTGTATAATTTTAAATGGGTTATAAAATATTAAATATAGGTTTTTGGAGATATGCAGTTCAGTTTTGAATCGCTAGTTTTACAAAATAAAAGCTGAGATATTAGAACCAGAAACGCCTTGACGTCTTTTGCAGTCCTCGGGGCGTTATATCGAATCTATAAGAATTGTCATTTCTTATAGGATCCAATTCTAAAGTAAGACTGCCGACCCAGTCATGGAAATAACGTGATAATACAAAATTTGTTTTGAGGTTTTTTGGTTTACTATCTATATCTTCTTCAGCTTCAGCATCATCCCTATTCTTATCTATATCTATTGCTGTTGACTTTAAATCGTATTTTTCGGCGAATAAAACACCCCATTTTTCACTAATCTTATAGTCTGCCGCTGCAATAACAGTAGAACTGATATCTCTGATAAATCTGTGGCCAAGAAAATATTGCCAATCAGGAGGATTATAAATTTCAACACCTGACGTTAATACATCAAATTGTAGTTCTTCAGTATTAAATTCATTCCTTTCGGAAACAAACGCAATAATATCTGTTAGTTGAGAACGGAAGTCAATATTAATAAAGTTGTCTTCTCTTATTATAATTCCATTTATACCTTCATTGTGAAGACCAGCGTTTGTGGGAAACATATAATAATCTATATTAAATTCAACAAAATCAATCGTCTTTTCCAACCCGGGTTCTCCCCGTTTTGTTTGCAGCATATTTTTTATACCGATTACTAAAACCTGTGATGAATCCGTAGCATCCACTTCATCGTATTGATAAAATTCGTTCGGGTCATCTGTAACAACCGGACTATAAGTGTACCGTAATGTGGGGGTAAATACATGTCGCAGACGGTTTATCTCAAACAAATCATTATAAATGCTGTATGTCCTCCAGTGAGTTGAACTCCAGTCAAACCCCAGAGACCCGATGAATCGTCCTGTAGCGGGACCGTTTCCCTCATCAACTGCGCCGGATGTATCAATACTCTCTGAATATCCTGTGATTCTGCCTTCTACAAAGGGGTCTATATTAAAGGCCCACAGATTAAATGGCATATTTACGCGGTTTACAGTATCTACCCTCAAAAGAGATTGGGGTTGGACTGTCTGTTCAATCTGGTCAAAAGAACTGTCGAAATAGGTTACCGCAGATTCCGAAGTATATAAAAGCCGATTATCCAGAAAGGGTTCTCCAATAACTCTGTATGTTACTTCGGGTAAACGCTCTGCATACCTCCTTTCTCGTAAGGTATCCACAGTATTGTCAAAACCGTTTAACTGTTCGTTTATCAGGAATGTCTCTGCCCTGTTATCCTGGATTCTGTGTAAGTACAAGACAGTTTCGTGGTCTTTTTCCTCTTTAAATTCATGTTCAAAGTATTCCCTGAGAAATCTGGGGTCGCTTAAATATGAATATTCCATATCCAGTTGCCAGTCGTGTGGCAGTTCCTGTCTGTGCCTCCATAAGAACGTACCGCGGTCTTCGTGTTCGATGGGGATATTTTTGATATCAAAATCACCCTGGTCTTTTATATAATATGTATCAACAAACCCGTACATATCCTTTGTTTTATACTCAAAATCCAGACCAGTACCTATGCCTCTCTCTTGTAAATAATCAAGGTTTAAGGTAAGGTCACTCCAGTCACTCTGATTTCCGCCTGTAACGGCATACAAGTCCCAGTCCGTTCTGATAAATGCGCCAAAACGGGAAGAACTTCCAAATTGCCAATCTTTTAAGGGGCGATTTTTCCTTATATCAAGGGATAAATACGGGAAATAAGCTACAGGATATTTGCCTAAGTAAAATGAATTATTTGCGGTGGACACAATATTATGTCCTTCACTCTGGATTAACCGTATCCTTTTACCTTTAAAATGATAGTGAGGATGTCCGTATCCACAATTAGTTATGGCGCCATTTTTAATCTCATATTGGCCTTCGCCAATACGCTGTATTTCCTCTCCGCTGATATAAGCAGACATTTCTTCAGAGATAGGTTTTTTTGCTTTTTTCGAGTCAGTTTTTGTTCCTGAAGTATCGCTAGTTTTATCCTTTTTTTCTTTCTGGATGGACGTTTTTATCTGGCTATTGATTAGTATGCCTTTTCCTTCCTTTGCGTTCTCGAATATTTTATCGGCAATTTGTACATCATCCTTTTGTCGCATGGTTACATTACCTTCAGCATAAAACTCACTAAGCGCTCCCTCAGAATAAGCTGGGCTGCCTGATGCCGGTTGGTCAAACCACAGAATAACGCTGTCTGCATCTAGCGTCATATCTCCCTGTTTAATTTTTACGTTTCCGAGTGCCACCACAACGCGTTTATTGCCCTCCTGCCAGGAATCAATGTTATCAGCAATTATATCAACTACTTCTTCTTTTTTTGGTGCACCCGGCGGAATCTTCTTGGATATTTCGGTGGATAAATATTCTTCTTTATCCATCGAACGGATTTCTTCTCCGCGCAGAACAATGTCAGTTATATGCGGTTCTTCAAGGGTTTCGATAACCTGTGTTTCTGAATTGACGACAATGCCTGTCATTGTCTCAAATCTCAAATAAACCTGCGCAAATTTCTCAAAGTTTTCATCTTCAAAAATGGTTACATTACCTTCGCAGTAGACTTCAATTGTTGCCTGTTTGAATTGTGTTGCTTCTCCCTCGCGAAACCAGCAGACTGCTGAGTTTGCCGTAATCTGGAAAGGACCCTGTAAGATTTTTATATCTTTGCTTGCAACAAATACACGAATGCCATCTTTTTCCCAGGTGCTTATGTGACTTGCCGATATTGAAAATGGCTTCTGTTCAATATTCTTTACAGACAATAGTCCTTCGGCGTGACAGTATACGCTTGATACGAACGACAGGAAAAACAATAAAAGAATGTATGCTCTTTTTATGCAGAAATAATTCAAATTTACAGACTCGAAAAGAATTTCTTTATATATTCAATTACGTAGTCCTGTTCTTTGCGTGTAATTTCAGGGAAAATCGGCAGGGCTAACGTTTCATTAGCCGCCTTTTCTGATTCTGGCAAATCGCCTTTTTTATACCCCAAGTACTCAAAACATTTTTGCAGATGAAGCGGAAGCGGATAGTAAATTACGGTTTCTATCCCCTGTTGTTTCAGGTATTCCATCAGCTTATCCCTGTGCGGCGTTGCTATGACATATTGATGAAATATATGGGTATTATAAGATGCCGTATCAGGCAGCTTAACGGGCAAATTTTTTAAATATTCATTGTAATATGATGCAATCATTCTTCGGCTTTCAGACCATTCGCTAAGGTATTTTAGTTTAACGGATAAGATGGCCGCCTGGACGGCATCCAGGCGCGCATTTATACCAACATATGAATGATAGTACTTTGGTTTTGCCCCGTGTACCCTTAAAAGTTTGATAAATTCTGCCAGTTTATCATCATTAGTAGTTATAAGTCCCCCATCGCCATAACCACCAAGATTCTTTGATGGATAAAATGAAAAACAACCTATATTTCCGATAGTACCAGCATTTTTACCTTTATAAGTAGCACCTATTGCCTGTGCAGCATCTTCAATGACCTTTAATCCATTGGCATTTGCAATCTCAAGAATTACATCCATATCGGCGCATTGACCGTATAGATGAACGGGTAGTATCGCCTTTGTCTTCCTGTTTACTGCAATGGATATCTTGTTTACGTCAATATTGTAAGTTGACGGGTCTATATCCACAAATACGGGAACTGCGCCAAGGCGCGCAATAGAACCCGCCGTTGCAAAGAAGGTAAAGGGCGTTGTTATAACCTCATCGCCATCTTTTATACCGCACGCCATTAAGGCTAGGAGTATTGCATCGGTGCCTGAAGACACGCCGATAGCGTGTTTAACTAAGCAGAACTTTGTTATGTCTTGTTCGAAAGATTCTACAAAAGGACCGAGAATAAAAGACTGGCTTGCAACTACATCTAAAACAGCTTTATCTATTTCAGCCCGAATACTTTCGTACTGACGTTTTAAATCAAGAGAGACAACTTTCATCAAGTGATACTAGCCTTCGGGTAAGTAATTAATTTTAGTTCATAAGTTTGCTAAACAACAATATTTGCATAATTAGTCAAAGATTATATTTCTTAAGTCTTAATTTGTCAAATAAAAAAGGAGTATTTGGGCATTTTGGAGGTGTTTTTAATGTAACAATTGTATAAAAAATCTCTTTTTGTATGTTTATACAACTTATTAAAATCTTTCTGATCCTGTTTTTTGTTTCGGATTGCAACAACTTTTTGCGTAAATTTATGGATTTTTTAAAACATTATACTGCTCTTTTGGTAAAGGTGATTTTGTGTGAGGCGGACTATAGAATTTTGGATTTGACGTTTCGAACGGGTTTTTAACAATCTAGACGATTGTCAAACCGGCTTACAACTGATTCAAGTGATTCAAATGCGGAAACTGTCATTCTGAATGTGTGAGCCTTTAGCCCTGAACTTGATTCAGAGGAAGCGTAATGAAGAATCTTTAAGGGTTTTATCAGAGATGGGTCTGAATAAAAGTATTCAATGACAATTATATTTTAACTTATACCAACTGCACAGGTATCGCGGCGTAATTCACTGGCTTTTCTTCCTCGTATCATCTCCAGGAAACCTTCAATCCTTGTGGAGAACTGGCCTGGCATGTAATTGTGGTCGTCTATGCAGTCGCCGTCGAGACTCAGGAATGGGAAGCCTGCCTTATTTAACTCCCTTTTTAGTGTAGGAACAGCGGCGTTATTCCTGCGGCAGCCCCATGTTGAGAATACAACCACTCCATCAACATTGTATTCCTTTGCAAGCTTTTTGGTCACCTCAACGCGCCTTTCAAGGGGCCCGTTGTAGTGGCTGGTAATAAGCTTCTTTGCAAGGCTTTCGTATGGATTTTTTGGATCGAGTTTATCCCAGAATATGTAATTTGTCTCTTCAAAAGCAATCTTTACTCCCTGTTCCTTTTCAAGTTTTGTCAGGAAATCAACCTTAAAATATGGTTTTAATTCCAGCCATAGAATCCTGATATGGTCGTCTGGTAGTATCTTGTTATTTTTCTTACTTTCTGTAATCTTTGTGCGCAATTCAGATGCGAGGCTGGAAAAGAATTTCAGAGATAGTTTAGAGCCGATTAGTAAAAATGCAGGAAACATAAAGCCTAGCGCCCTGCTGCCGGGTAGCGGGGCGTGCAAATCCTTCCTTAATTCATTGACCTCAAGTATCTTTTCGCGCGTCTGATTTGAATATTCAATTGCCTGTTCAAACGCATCCTGTTTAATTTTCCTGCCGGTTATTTGTTCCAGTCGTTTTACAAAATCTTCCAGTTGCTTTGCAAGATACGTTATAGAATAATCGTCTGCCTCGTAAGGGACGTCCAGAACAATAGTTTCTTTTCCTGTAATTGATTCGCATATCTTTATTGTCTTTGTATTATTATCGCATAGGGTGGTGGTGGCGACCTGGAGTTTGTTTTTGGGAAACATATTTCTGAAGGCATGCCCAATTGCAGACCTGTGGAACGAACAGATGTCCGTGGAAACTCCATAAGATTCAGCCTCAATTAAGCCCCGGGCACTCTGTCCGAAACCTGCAAAGAGCGCGGCGCCAATTTCAAGACAAAAGGGGTTTAAACCCATTGCAAAAAGAATTTCCGAGGGGACGAACATGGTTGTCCAGATGGTACGATCAGGATGCGCATATACGTTATAAAGGTGCTTCGTACCGACGCGAGTTTGAACATGAAAAGAGTCCCATTCCTTATCTTTGCTCCCGCGGAAAAAGATTTGGTATATTTTTGAAAACAGCAAGATATTTTTAAACAGGCGCGGGAAACTACGTTTTAAGAAAGGACTCATCCATTCCTTAAGTTTATTAGCCGACGTCATATTTCACTTATTTTTCCCGAAGGCACTTGTTAATTGTTCAAGAAATGCCTCAACCCTGGTCTTGATTTGCCCTTCGCTGTTTACTGTGTAATCACAGTTGAGATGGAGCAGCGGTATTTTTTTTTCTTGGAATGTTTTTTTGATAACAGGATAATCGAGGAGGTTATGGTCGCAGAATTTCAATGTATGGTAAATTGCGGCGTTAATGGATTTTTCCTGCATGACGGCAAGTATTTTATTAATTCTTTCAAATATATCTACCATGCGGGAGCACGGCGCTCGCTTTATATATCTCCGAGCTATTGACAGGATAGGGTCCTCGCTTATGCCAATCTGTGCGTCAAAGTGCCGGCTGCCGTTACACAAATCTTCTGCGACTACTTTAGCGCCTGCATCTTCAATCACCTTTATTATCTTCTCGTTTTCCATAATGCTGCCCCAGACAAAAAGCCTCGGTATATCTCTTGTGTCCTGTATATTTTCACGTTGTTTCATCAGGTTAGTTAAGTATGTATTGAATTTTTCTGGAACGGCGTTAATGCCTTTCTTTAAAAGGGAGAATATCTCGTACCCGGAGTTCCCAATGTATCCGCCCCAGTACTTTTGTAAAAATAATTTGACCCTTTCCCTGACTGCATTGTACAGGGTGATGCTATTATTTATTTCATCATTATGGATTTTGAGTGAGAAATAGCTTTCAAGTTTTTCTTTGAACCTTTTTAATAGATTTGCATAATAAAACACAGCAGCATCATCTGTATTCTTTGGGATATCGAGTATATAGTTAAATGTCTTTTTTCCCTCGTCCATTTTTGTCCATGCATCATAAAGCCTGCGCATTCCGTCGCACGAGTTGACAAATACCATGCCTTTAAAATCTTCCAAGTTGCCGTTAATCTTCTGATCAACTACTGCTTTAATGTATGGGCAAATATTGCCGCACAATACCTCATTTGCAGAGCAAGATTCCTTATCCGTGCCTTTAATCCTGACTGGGTGAAATCCCGCAGCGCGAATTAATTCCACAGGTGTATAAGAACAAAAATATCCAATCTTTGGCATCTTGTGTTCTTCTTCTGAAAACTCTGTAATAGAGGGTTCGTTGTTTGTGTTTTCTGAGATGTATACAGAGGTTCGGGCCTTTGTTTTCACCTTTTCCATAGCGATTAATGCAGCGCCAAGCGCCCCGTTGATTTGGGGTTCATCGGAGATTTTAATCTTGCAGCCCAGGTTTCTCTCAAGCTCGGTAACGACGCCTATATTCTTTGCAACGCCGCCCGTCATGGCTACTTCCTCTTCAAGTCCGATTCTTTTTACCTGCGCTGTAATACGTTTGGCAATTGATATGTGAAGAGACCTGCAGATATCCGCCGTTTTATGGTCTGCGCCAACGAGCGATACTACCTCCGATTCAGCGAAGACGGTGCACAGACTACTAATGGATACATTGTTTTTTCCATTCAGCGAGATTTGTCCCATATCTTCAAGGTCTATCTCTAAAGTCCTTGCCATCACCTCAAGGAACCTGCCCGTTCCAGCGGCACATTTGTCATTCATAACGAAATCGAGTACATTTCCATTGCCATCAACTTTAATAACCTTGCTGTCCTGTCCCCCAATATCAATGATGGTTCTGGCATTGGGAAAATAATAATTTCCACCCTTGGCATGGCAGGTAATTTCTGTTACAACTTCGCTTGCAAAAGGTACCTTTATGCGTCCGTATCCTGTAGCAACAATATAATCAATATCTTTTTCAGATAGTTTATGTTCTGTAAGTATCTGGTTAAAAGTCTTATCCGCTGCCTTCTTACTGCTTGCACCTGTAAGAATAATTATCGAAGAAAGTATTTCCTTCTTTTCGTTTATTAAAACTCCATTGGTAGACATGGAACCAATATCGATTCCTATTGTATACATTCCAAAAATTCTCCTTAATTTATGCGATTTAACTGCTAACTATAATATAAATGACTAAAATAGATGTATATTATTATTCGGGTTCGGGCTTTGGTGGTATCAAACTCATCCATATATTAAATACGAACAGACCTGTGGATATTACTTGCAGGCTGCCAAATATTTCTACTAGTGGATGTATTGGACGAAAGCACACCATCCCAATAAGCCCTATGTTTGCCAAGTAGAATTGAAGGGTGCCAATCTTCGGGTATGCAAGTGGTGTTCCTGAGAATCTTGGTAAGATATGATAGCCTACACCATAAATCATCATTGACATCCAACCCAGAAGGTTTAGATGCACATGGGTAAATAAAAGCTGAGCTGGATAGCTTTTCATTGCGACCATAATAACGCCAATTACAGCCGCAATAAAAAAGTAAATCAGGCTTGCTCGTATGAAATTTTTAGAGAGCGGGCTCATATATTAAAAACCCCTTCATCCATTATGTTCGTATAGTAACAAATAATTCTTTACAAAAGTATCAGAAAGTTTAAAATATCTCCAAAATATTGATTGTCAAACAAAAAATGGTTTTTAATAGGTTTGTTTATTTGTATTAAAGTTTTTGTCTTTATTAATTGACTAATAAATATAAATGTTTTTTGGTGATAATACTAATAAAGCCGCTTACAAAAAGTCTAATAGTATAAAGTCCACCTCATTCCAACCAACGGGAGCTGCTTCAGCTTACACAAAAAAGCTTTTAACTTCAATAAGTGCATCAGAAAGACAGGTTCTTGGACAATGCCTTTTAAATGAAATGTCCCGTTCTCTGTCAATTTCTTCCGCTCAGCTCTTTGTACATGATAAACCTCAAAAGCACTCTTTAAAAAATGGTAAATTAATGAGAAAGACTTATGGGACATACAAGGATGGAAAGATTACTATAAGCAATAAAACTGCAATACGAGAGGCAGTAATCGCGCCAAAAACAT
>Ga0209002_10002812_pt1 | contig 13901 bp, 16 predicted proteins | sample Rifsed16ft2_FD_184010 | JGI IMG/M metagenome (GOLD analysis project Ga0209002, IMG submission 184010) | Soil microbial communities from Rifle, Colorado, USA - sediment 16ft 2 (version 2) | ecosystem: Environmental > Terrestrial > Deep subsurface > Rock core/Sediment | place: Rifle, Colorado...
AAGGGCCGGAACCCGCCGTCCGGCGCAGGAGGGCTCTGAGCCGGTCGGAGTCGGCTGGCGTGATGATCCTTGGCCACACCGCTTTGGCGACGATCTCACCGTGATGATCGCGGCGTCCCGAGATCCTCGCCCCGGCCAGAATGCGTCGCAGAGTCTCAATCGACCACGGCCCCCCCGCCGAGGTGTTGATCCCCCGCTCGTTGAAGTCGGCGCATACCGAGCGCAACGATTCTCCGGCAAGCACCCTACGGGCCGCCTCCCGAAGATAACCAGCCTCTTGGGCGACCACCTGGCGCCGATCCTGGGTGTACCCGTAGGGGCGGGTGCCACCCCCAGAAACCTGGCCCTTCGTCGCCAACTCCAAATGCTTTCTCCGGATGCGGGCAGACTTGTCGTCGGACTCTTTACGGGCCACGGCCCCGAGTATGCGTGCCACCGCCCTCCCCGTCGAGTCCCCCAGGTCCAAATCACCCGCCGTCACCGTGCGCAGATCGAAGTCCCCCGCCGCCTCGATCAGGGTGATGAACTCCTCCAACTCCCTCGGATGCCGATGCAGCCGGTCTGCATGCCACACCACCAGGGCATTCACCGTCCCGGCTTTGATGTCCTCACACAACCGCTCGTACTCCGGTCGAGTCCTCCCCGACCATGCCGAAACATCGTTGTCCACATAGACGTCATGCACCCGCCAGCCCAACGAAGCGGCCCGGGCCTCACAGTCCGCGATCTGGCGCTCCACCCCCAATCGGGTGCCATCGGGATCAGACGAGATACGGACGTACACCGCTGCGGTTCGCACCAGGGCGCATTAACACGCACTCCCCTCCCCGACGGCGATCACACCCTTCCCCCCTCACCTCCCTCGAGCACCATTCCGTACGGCAGCTCCAGGCGGTGCCTTCGCATCAACTCGCGATCGGCGAGCAACACCCGCGTCGGACCGTCCGCCACCACCCGGCCCCGGTCGAGCACCACCGCCCGTTCACACACCTCGAGGGCAAACGGCAGGTCATGAGTCACCACGAGCAGGGTGATCCCCAGTCGTACCACCAACGACGCCAACTCGCGACGCGTTGCCGGATCGAGGTTCGACGTGGGCTCGTCGAGCACCAGGATCTCCGGGTCCATCGCCAGCACCCCGGCGATGGCGGCCCGACGCCGCTGACCCAGGCTGGTGTGGTGCGGCGGCCGATCGGCCAGGTCGGTGATGTCCACCGCCTCGAGGGCTGCGGACACTCTCCGTTCCAACTCGTCGCCATCGAGGCCCAGGTTCTGCGGACCGAAGGCGACGTCACGGCGCACGGTGGGCATGAACAACTGGTCGTCGGGGTCCTGGAACACGAGCCCTACCCGACGCCTGATCTCCATCAGGTTCTCGTCGACCACGGGCAGGCCGGACACCTCGATCGCCCCCTGCTGGGTCGAGTGGATCCCGTTGAGGTGGAGCACCAGGCTGGTCTTCCCGGCGCCGTTGGGTCCGAGCAACGCCACGCGCTCGCCCTGATGGACGTGGAAGTCGACGTCGAAGAGCGCCGGGGTTCCATCGGGATAGGCAAAGGACAAACCGCGCACGTCGATGATCGGCGCGGTCATCGCAACACCAACGCCCCGGCGGCAACACACCACGCCGTGAGGATCACCACGACCGCAGGGAGCCACGACGCCGTGATCGCCCCCGGCGTGGCCGGCATTTGCCCGGCGTAGCCCCGGGACACCATCGCCAGGTAGACGCGCTCACCGCGCTCGAACGAACGGACGAACAGACCACCGACGGAGCGGGCAAAGGGCCCCACGCCGCCGAGCCAACGCGGCCGGTAGCCCCGGGAACGCATGGCCACGTTCATGCGCGCCACGTCGTCTACGACCACGTCGAGGTACCGGACGGTGAATCCCATGATGGCGGTCACCACCCGCGGCACCCGCAGGCGCTCCAGGCCGGTTACCAGGTCGGGGGCCTCGGTGGTGGCCGCCAGGCAGATCGACGCCAGGGTGCCCAGGAGCGCCTTGGCGGTGATGTTCCAGGCGCTCCACAGCCCCGACCGCGACAGACCCCAGGCGAGATCGGGAGGCGGCCCCAGCAGCGGCAACGTCGCCACCGCGATGAGAAACGGAGCGAGCACGAGCAGTCGGCGGGCCGCAAACCCGAGCGGGATGCGAGCCGCGGCGAGCGTCGCGACCACCAGCACCGCGTGGAGTGCAAACGCCCACATCGCCTCCCGTGGCGTGACCACCACCGCCACCACGAAGCCGAAGGTGGCGACGATCTTCACCTGGGGAGCGAGCCGATGCACCGGCGAGTGCCCGTGCCGATACAACGCGTGGGCGTGACCTCCGGCCACTCAGGTGGCGCGGTCGAGGTGGCGGTGACGGACGAGACGGAACAGCCCCCAACCCACGACCGCCGTCACGGTCACACCGACCAACCCGGCGACGGTGGTGTCGAGCGCCGAGTTGCCGGTGAACCCGTCGCCGTAGTCGGCGAGGGCGGTGTCGGCGAGATCGTGCTCGCGGGCCTGGTCGATGAATCCCTCATCCTCTACCACGTATTCGAGCCCGTCGGGATCACTCGAGGCGAACTGGCTCACCACCACCGCCACCAGCATCGCGGCGAGGAACCCGACCACGAGAAAGCGACGGAACGAACGATCCACGGTCACACCTCCACGGCAGCCCGAGGGCGAACGCCGGGAACGACATCGGGGCGGCTGGTCATCACCGCACCCACCACGAGGCCGGTGATCACGCCCTCCCCAATGCCGATCAGCACATGGGTCCCCAGCATGGCGGTGAGCACCGCCCCCAGGGACACGTCGGCGGTCCCCCCGATGGCGAACTGGATCACGAACCCCATCGCAGCCAGGGGTACCGACACGAATGCGGCGATCCCGGCTGCGGTCGCCACGGTTCCGGGGCGATCGGGCAGCACCCGGCGAAGCACCCGGTACACGACGTACCCGCCGATGGCGCCGACGACGCCCATGTTGACGATGTTGAGGCCCAGAGCGGTGAGACCGCCGTCGGCAAAAACCAACGCCTGCACCACCAGCACCACGGTGATCACCAGCATCCCGGCCGCCGGGCCGACCAGAACCGCGGCCAGCACCCCGCCGAGCAGGTGCCCGCTCATGCCGGCGATCACCGGGAAGTTGACCATCTGGGCGGCGAACACGAATGCGGCGGTGAGCGCTGCCATGGGCACCTGGCGATCGTTCAGCGTGTCGCGGGTCCGGCGCACCGCCAACCCGAACCCGCCCGCGGCCACCGCTCCGAAGCCCGCCGAGGTGGTGGCGTTGATCACTCCGTCGGGGATGTGCATCAGGGCCTCCTGCGAATGGTTCGCAACAAGGATACCCGGTTCAGCGTTTGGCGCAGCGGGCACAAAGACCCGAGAGGGCGAAATGGCCCGGGTCGAGGACAAACCCGCTCCGGGCCGTGATCGCCGCCACGGCACGCTCCAGGTCGGCGGCACCGACCTCGACCGCGGTGCCGCACCGCTCACAGACGAGATGCTGATGGGGTGGGTCGCCGGCGAGGTGGTACACGGAAGGCCCGTGGCCGAGGTGGGTATGGGTGAGCACCCCGGCGACCTCGAGGGCGTCGAGGGTTCGGTACACCGTGGACTGGTCGGCCGCTCCGCGGAGCCGGTCCGTGATCACCGACGCCGTCAAGTGCTCGCCGTGGGACTCGGCCACCACCCGGCACACCGCCCGCCGTGGTGCCGTCGCCCGGAGTCCGGCGCTGCGGAGGGCGGCGACGAGTTCGTCGGCAGATACATGCACGGCGTCAGGCTACGTCGCGCCGGAAGTACCCGAGCAGCTCCCGCACCATCATCGCCGTAGCCCCCCAGAGGACGCCCTCGGGGAACTGGTAGAACCACATATGCCGGCCGGGGCCCCAGAACCGGCTCTGCCACCGGTCGTCGTCGAGCAGCTCATCGATCGAGGGTTCGAGGATCGCCGACACCTCCTCCGGCTGCGCCACCAGCGTGGCGGGACGGTGCACCCGGGCCACGACGGGTACGATCCGCATGGTCACAGACCTGGTGTGCACCGGAGTGAGCCCGCCCAGGATCTGGACGACATCGTCCCGGCCGAGACCCACCTCCTCGGCCGCCTCCCGCAGCGCGGTGTCCACCGGTCCGGCGTCGGCGGGGTCGATCATCCCGCCGGGGAACACGACGTCGCCGGGATGACTCCGCATGTCGACGGGACGCCTGGTCATGATGAGCCGCAACCTCCCGTCGGCCTCGTACACGGGAACGAGCACCGCGGCCTTCGTCCCCGGGACGGCCGAGACCGGAGGAAGCGCGGACAGCGCCTCCCAGCGTGCAGGCATCAGGGCATGGTACGGCGATAGGCTCGCCGCCATGTCGCGGGGGATCAACACGCAGACCAGGACGACCCCGCGGCTGGCACTCCGACCCTTCCGGCGTCGCGACGTGGAATCGCTGTGGGAATCGGTCCACGATTCGTGGCCGGAACTCGCCAAATGGCTCCCCTGGGCGCACGCCGGCTACGGCCGCCTCGAGGCAATCCGGTTCATCCGAGAATCCGGAACGGCGTGGGTGGAGGGCCGCGCGTTCGACTTCGGCATCCGGGACCGATCCGATCCCGCCGGTCACCTCGGCAACATCTCGGTGTGGCCGACCTCGCGCCGGGAACGCTCGGGCGAGATCGGCTACTGGGTCCGCTCGTCGGCGACGCGGACGGGCGTCGCCACCGAGGCGACGGCGCGGGTCACCCGCGTCGGTTTCGAGGAACTCGACATGCACCGCATCACGCTGCGGATCGCCGTCGGTAACCGTGGCAGCGAACGGGTGGCCGAGAAGCTCGGCTACACCCAGGAGGGACTGCTTCGCAAGGAGGTCCTGGTCCACGGGGAGTGGCTCGATCACACCCTGTGGGCGATGCTCGAGGATGAATTCCGGCAAGAACTCCCGCGGTGGATCGAACAGGGGTGGGTGGAGGAGGGATAGCAGATAGCAGATGGCAGACAGCAGAAGAAACAAGCAATCTGCAATCTGCAATCTTCCGGAAACAGAGGGGGGCGACCCCTTCGGGCCGCCCCCAGACTGCTGCTTCGAGGCGGCTGCGCCTAGAAGTCCATGTCGCCGCCGCCACCGCCGGGCATCGGCGGGCTCGGCTTGTCTTCCTTCTTCTCCGCGATCAGGGCCTCGGTGGTGATCAGCAGCGCCGCAATCGACGCCGCGTTCTGCAGCGTCGACCGGGTGACCTTGGCGGGGTCGGCGATGCCGGCCTTTACCAGGTCTTCGTACTCACCGGTGGCGGCGTTAAAGCCGTTGCCCCCGGTGAGGGCGCGCACCCGCTCGACGATGACTCCACCCTCGTACCCGGCATTGAAGGCGATCTGCCGCAGCGGCTCCTCGAGCGCCTTGCGCACGATGCCGCGGCCGGTCTTCTCGTCGTCGGTGCCGCCGCGCATCTTGTCGAGGATGGCCTGGGCCCGGAGCAGGGCAACGCCCCCGCCGGGGACGATGCCCTCTTCGACCGCGGCCCGGGTCGCCTGGATGGCGTCCTCGATACGGTGCTTCTTCTCCTTGAGCTCCACCTCGGTGGCGGCTCCCACCTTGATGACGGCGACGCCGCCGGCCAATTTGGCGAGACGCTCCTGCAGCTTCTCCTTGTCCCAGTCCGAGTCCGAGTTCTCGATCTCACGACGGATCTGCTTGATCCGTGAGTCGACGTCCGCCTTGCTGCCGGCACCCTCGACGATCGTGGTGTTGTCCTTGGAGACGACGAACTTGCGGGCCTTGCCCAGCATGTCCACCGTGACGCCGTCGAGCTTGAGCCCGACCTCCTCCGAGATCACCGTGGCACCCGTGAGGATGGCGATGTCCTGGAGCATTGCCTTGCGGCGCTCACCGAACCCGGGGGCCTTGACGGCCACGGACTGGAAGGTGCCGCGGAGACGGTTGACCACCAGCGTGGCCAGCGCCTCGCCCTCGACGTCCTCGGCGATGACGGCCAGCGGCTTGCCGGCCTGCATCACCTTCTCCAGCACGGGGAGCAGGTCGTGGACCGCAGTGATCTTCAGGTTCGCCACGAGGACGTACACGTCCTGCAGCACCGACTCCTGGCGGTCGGCGTCGGTGATGAAGTACGGCGAAATGTATCCCTTGTCGAACTGCATCCCCTCGGTAAATTCGAGATCAATGCCGAAGGTCTGGCTGTCTTCGACGGTGATGACACCCTCGTTGCCGACCCTCTTCATGGCCTCGGCGAGCCTTTGACCCACGAGCTCGTCTGCAGCCGAGTTGGCGGCGACGAACGCGATCTTCTCGCTGTCGGTAGCCTTGATCGACACGGCTGTCGACGCGATGAACTCGACCACCTTTTCGACCGCGGCGGCCATGCCGAGGCGGAGCTCCATCGGGTTGGCGCCGGCGGCCACATTGCGCAGGCCCTCGTGGACCATCGCTTGAGCGAGCACGGTGGCCGTCGTCGTTCCGTCACCGGCTACGTCGTTGGTCTTGGTGGCGACTTCCTTGGCGAGCTGAGCGCCCATGTTCTCCCATGGGTCCTCGAGCTCGATCTCCTTGGCGATCGTGTACCCGTCGTTGGTGATCGTGGGCGAGCCCCACTTCTTCTCCAGGACGACGTTGCGGCCCTTGGGGCCGAGGGTCACCTTGATTACGTTGGCCAGCTTGTCGACGCCGGCCTCGAGGCCACGACGGGCCTCTTCGTCGAATCGAAGTTCCTTTGCAGGCATGCTGTGAATTCCTCCTCAGGGCTCAGCGGATGACGGCGAGCACGTCGCGGGCCGAGAGGATGAGGAACTCTTCGCCCTCGTACTTGACCTCGGTGCCCCCGTACTTCGAGTAGACGACGGTGTCGCCCGCCTTGATGTCCATGGGAATGCGCTCCCCATCCTGGAACTCCCCGGGGCCGACGGCGATGACCTCACCGAGCTGGGGCTTCTCTTTTGCGGTGTCCGGGATGACCAGACCACTCGCGGTGCGGGCCTCGAACTCCTCCCGCGGCTTGACGACCACGCGGTCGCCCAACGGGTTGAGGTGTCTGGCCCTGCCCCTCGGGGCCGATTTTTTGATCGCGGCCCGCTTCTTGGTCGGGGCCCGCTTCTTGGTTGCGGTTGCCATACGACGAATCTCCTCCTCGACTGGTTGGCAGTCGTCGCTTGCGACTGCCAACGCTAGCAGTCTCGGTAGACGAGTGCTAGACGGGAGGCAATGAATGTGAGTGGGGTGGTGTCAGGTCGTGTCGGGCTGGATCGGGAGTCAGATGGCAGATGGCAGACAGCAGACAGCCAAAATCTGCAATCTGCAATCTGCAATCTTGTCAGCGGCACCCCGAACAACCGGCCTGCGGGGATCGTCGGGATCACGACCCCAGTCGCAGGGACGGGTCGACCTCGGCGTCGGCCGGCGTGCGCTCCCCGCGCTGAACCCGGAAGGCGCCGGCGGCGGCCACCATGGCGCCGTTGTCCGTGCAGAGGGCGGGCGACGGCAGGAACAGGGTGACGCCGCGCTCGACACAGGCCTCGGCGAGCCGCTTGCGCAGCCTGCGGTTGGCGAGCACCCCGCCTCCCCCGGCGACGACGGGCACACCCGTGCGGCCGACCGCATTCATCGTCTTGGTGACGAGCACGTCCACGATTGCCTCCTGCACCGCCGCGGCGACGTCGGCCAGTGGGGGGAGGTCGCCGATTGCGTGATGCCGGCGGACGTAGGTGACGACCGCGGTCTTCAGCCCGGAGAAGGAGAGGTCGGTCGGGCGATCGGGGAGCGCCCGGGGGAACTCGATCGCCGCCGGGTCGCCGCCCTCGGCGGCGAGGTCGATGGCCGGACCGCCCGGGAATCCGAGACCGAGGAACCGGGCAACCTTGTCGAACGCCTCCCCGGCGGCGTCGTCGATGGTGGCCCCGATCACCTCGTAGTCGCCCCAGGCGCGGGCGTGGACGATCTGGCTGTGCCCACCCGAGGCGAGCAGCACGATCGCCGGCGGCTCGAACCGGGAATGCTCCAGGGTCGGTGCAAACAGATGCCCCTCCATGTGATCGATTCCGATGAACGGCTTGCCCAGCGCCCAGGCGAGCGCCTTCCCATACGAGAACCCGACCATGAGGGCCCCGGCGAGCCCGGGACCCCGGGTGGCGGCGACGGCATCGAGATCAAGTTGATGGATCCCGGCGTCGCGCAGCGCCCGATGGGTGAGCGAACGGATCGCCTCGACGTGCGCCCGTGCCGCCACCTCGGGGACGACACCGCCGAACCGGGCGTGCTCGTCCACCTGCGACGACATCACATTGGAGAGCAGCACGCCGTCGCGCACCACACCGACCGCGGTCTCGTCGCACGACGTCTCCAGCCCGAGGATGATGAGGCTCATGCGCCCTCCCGGAGCAGATCGAGTCGTCGGCGGTACGCGGGCCCGTCCGCGTCCACGGCCCACATGATGATTGCGTCCTCGTCGTCCTGGTAGTAGCGGGGACGGCGGCCCACCGCGATGAATCCGAATCGCTCGTACAAACCGGCTGCCGCCAGGTTCGACTCGCGCACCTCGAGAGTGAGGTGCTGCGCTCCGCGGTCGAGGGCGGCGTCACACAACGCCAGCATCACCCTGGTGCCGAAGCCCTCACGCCGCCGGGCGGGATCGACGGCGATCGTCATGACATGGGCGTCCTCGTCGACCAGCATGATCCCCCCGTACGCCACCATTCGCCCGCCATCCTCGACCACCACGTACTCGCGACCGGGCAGGGACAGCTCTTCGAAGAACACCGCCGGCGGCCACGGATCCGCAAACGAATCCACCTCGAGATCGGCGACGGCGGCGATGTCGGCCGGCGTCATCGACCGCGCCGAAGGCGTCCTCACACCCACGGCCCCTCCTCGCGGTAATCCGACCAGTTGATGGTGACATCGGGCTCGCGCATGTAGCGGGGACGGACCTCGTCGGGATGCGGCACCTCCCCCTTCTCGGCGCGGCTGCGGGCGATGTCGGCCACCGCCGTCGCCGCCGGATACCGGGGCCGTCCCGTCTTCAGGCCGTGGATGCCGGCCAGCGCCCCCTGAGGGAGCGCCTGCCAGTCACCGACGACCAGCGCCTCGGAGGGATCGGAATCGAGCGTCGCGCGGAGCGCGATCGGGGTGCACAACTCAGCGGACCCGTCCCGGATCACGCCGCCCGGCACCGGGCGGTAGGGACCGACGGCGACCTCGCCCCGGCGCACGTCGACCACCGCCCAGATGCGCCGATGGCCCGTGGCGGCGCCGAGTGCCACCGCATCGAGCGAGGTCACCGGGATCAGAGGAACACCCACTGCCCCTGCCAGCGCCTGGGCGGTGGCCAGGCCCGCCCGGATGCCGCTGAACAACCCCGGACCGATGTCGACGGCCACGGCGTCGATGTCGGTGGGTGCCCACCTCGCCTGGGAGAAGCAGAAGTCGAGGGCTGGGACCAGGAAGCCGACGTGACCCCGCCGGTCGACACGCCGTGCCGAGGCAGCCACACCGGTGCGATCGACCAGCGCCACCGAGGATGCTGCGGTCGCCGTCTCCACGGCGACGATCCTCAATCGGTCACCTCGTGCAGCGGACGCGGCACCCACGACCCGCGGGGAACCAGTTCCAGGCGCCGGGCGCCGTCGTCCTCGACCACGAACCGCACCAGGAGGTGGTCTTCGCCGAAGGCCTGCTCGGCGGCGTCGCCCCACTCGACGACCAGCACCCCGTCGCTCGCCTCGGCGGGAAGATCGAGGTCGTCGATCTCGGCCGAGGAGCCGAGCCGGTAGATGTCGGCGTGAGTCATCGGCAGGAAGCCCCGGTAGCGCCGCACGAGGACGAAGGTGGGGCTCACCACCGGATCCTCGACCCCGAGACCCTCTCCAATCCCCCCGGCGAAGACCGTCTTGCCCGCTCCCAGCCCGCCGGCGAGGAGTACGACGTCGCCGGGGCGGAGCAGGGCGGCCAGACGGCGACCGACGGCCCGGGTCACCGCGGCGTCGGCGCACCGCACCCGGATCATTCGAACAACCCCAATTGTTCTGGGTCCGCCGCGGCCGTCACCGGATCCGCGGCGGGTGGAGTGCGCAGCAGGGTCGCCACGAGGGCGAAATCCTGCCGCATTTCCTCGAGCACACGGTCCCCGCCCCGCAGTGCCGCCGCGGGATGGAAGGTGGGTACCAGTTGCCGGTTCCACCATGGGTATGCCTGACCCCGCAGGCGGGTGATCCCGACATCGCGTTTGAGCAGCAACTTGGTGGCGACGTTGCCCAGCGTGACCACGACGCGGGGATCGACGAGGCTCAACTGCATCCGCAGGAAGTCCTGGCACGCGTCGATCTCTTCGGGGCGGGGATCCCGGTTGCCCGGGGGCCGGCACTTGATCACGTTGGCGATGTAGACATCCTCGCGTTTGATCCCGATCTCGCCGAGGAGTCGGTCGAGGAGCTTGCCGGCAGCGCCGACGAAGGGGAGCCCCTGGAGGTCCTCGTTCGAGCCCGGTGCCTCACCAACGAACATCAGGTCGGCCTCCGGATTGCCGTCGGCGAACACCACGTGGTTGCGGGTGGCGGCCAGGCTGCACGCGGTGCAGACCGCGGCCCGTGCCCCCAACTCTTCGAGCAGGATCCGCGACGAGGTCACGCCGAGCCCACACGCAGAATGCCGCCGCGGGGCTCTGCGCGCCGCACCGCCGCCTCGATCGATCGGCCCACCGTGAGAAACGCCGCGGCGCCGAGGGCATCGGGATCGGCGGCGACACTGCCGCACGACACCGCAAACGCGACGTCGCCGTCGTACCGGGTGTGGCTGGGACGCAGGCACGCCGCCATGGCGCCGTGAGCCTGCACCGCCAGCCGGAGCAGACCGGTGCGGTCCATGCGGGCGTCGGTGGCGACCACCGCGAGGGTGGTGTTCTCCAGCGGTCGCGGCGCCGCCGGTGGACCACTGGGAGCTGGATCACCCCCGGTGAGCGACACCCCCTCGAGGGTGAACACGTCGCCGACCGCGTTGAGCACGACGAGGGCACCCACGGTGGCGTCGCCGACGCGCTCGCTGTGCGAACCGACCCCCCCCTTGCGGCGGTGGCCGAAACCCCGCCACCCGGCGACCACGGCGCCGGTCCCGGCCCCGACCGATCCCATCGCCACCGGGTCCGCCGAGGCCGCCCGATAGGCCGCCTCACCCGCGGCGGCGTCGGGACGCACCTTCGCATCACCGATACCCAGATCGAAAATGATCGCAGCCGGGACTACGGGCACGACCCCGGCAAACGTGGGGTGACCCCTGCCCTCGGCCTCGAGCGCGCGGACCACGCCGTCGGCGGCGGCGAGGCCGAAGGCGCTCCCGCCGGAAAGCACGATCGCCTGCACCGTCTCGACCTTCATCCCCGGGGCGAGCAGTGCCGTCTCCCGGGAACCGGGGGCGGCTCCGCGAAACTCGACCGCGGCGACGTTCGGCTCCGGGAACGAAACCACCGTGACCCCGGTGATGCCCACCGGATCGGTCCAGTGACCCACCCGCACCCCCGGTACCGCGGTGAGGGTCATCCCAGGTACCGCCGGGGAAGGCGGGGGCCGAACCCACACACGATCTCCCAGTTGACCGTGTCGAGTCGCTGCGCCCATTCGTCGGCCGGGATCTCGGCATCGCCCTGCCGCCCGAGGAACACCACCTCGTCGCCGAGTTCGACCGGGTCGTCGCCGATGTCGATCACTGCCTGGTCCATGGTGATGGTCCCGGCAAACGGGTAGCGCTTCCCCCGGATCAGGGCACCGCCACCGGCGACGGCGAGTCGGCGCGTGAGACCGTCGGCGTACCCCACCGGCACCGTCGCCACCGTCGAATCCTTGGCCAGAGGGCGTCGCCGGCCGTAGGAGGGGCGCGAACCTTCGGGGAGGTGCTGCAGATGAACCACCCGGCTCATCACGCGCATCGCCGGGCGCAGCGCCACCTCCGGCGCAAAGCCCGGCGCCGGACGCAGCCCGTAGATGCCGATGCCGATCCGAACGAAGTCTCGCCGGGCGGCCGGGTTGCCCAGCGCCCCGGCGGTGTTGGCGGCGTGGACCACACGGGGACGAATCCCACGCCCGGCCAGCCTTTCCAGGAACCGGTCGAGGGACGCCACCTGCGCCGCGGTGAACTCCGCATCCTCCTCTGCCACCGGGAAGTGAGTCCACACCCCCTCCAGGTCGAGCGGACCCGCCGCTACCGCGCCGGCCAGCTCGAGGGCTGCGTCGGGCAATGCCCCGACCCGGTGCATCCCGGTGTCGACCTTGACGTGCACCGGGTACCCCGGTGGCGCCACCGCAGCCAGGGCGTCGAGGAAGAGTCGCCGGTCCACCGTCGGGGTGAGCCTCCACCGGACCACCTCGGCGGCATCTTCAGCGAGCGGCTCGGAGAGGAGGAGGATGGGGACGTCGATGCCGGCCTCGCGCAGCCCGACGCCCTCCGACACCAGAGCGACGCCGAGCCGGGTGGCGCCGGCCTCGATCGCCGCTTCCGCCACCGGCACGTCGCCGTGCCCGTAGCCGTCGGCCTTCACCACGGCACACACCTCGGCGGGCGCCACCGCAGCGGCGATGGTGACGACGTTGCCGCGGACGGCGCCGAGGTCGACCTCGATCCACGACGGCCTCACCGCGCCCACCTCCCGATCTCGCCGAGCAACCCGGTTGCGGTCACGGTAGTGAGCGCACCCAGAGCCCGACCGGCCCGTCCGTGCCGGTACGCGGCGGCACGCGCCGCCGCCTCGGCGGGCATCCCGCGGGCGATGAGGGCGGCGACCATCCCGGCGAGCACGTCGCCGGTGCCGATGGTGGCCAGAGCCTCCGACCCGGAAGCCACCACCCAGCGTTCAGCACCCATAACGAACGTGGGTGATCCTTTGAGGAGCACGACGGCGCCGGTCGCCTCTGCCAGTGCTGCTGCGGCAGCCGGTGACGCCGGTTCTCCCGTGATGCGGGCGAACTCACCGGCATGCGGGGTGACCACGGTCGGTGCGGTGCGGCGCTCGAGTTCGGCAGGGGTGATCGCGGTGATCCCGTCGGCGTCGAGGACCACCGGACCGTCCCAGGCCGCAAGCAGGGTGGCGACGAATCCCGAATCCGCGTCGCCGAGTCCGGGTCCGAGGACGAGCACGCCGAACCGGGAGAGGCCGGCGATGACGGCGTCGGCGTCCCCGGTGCTGAAGACGCTCCCCGCTCCGACCCCGGCGGTGGTGACCCCGGGGTCCATCGACGCCACCGCACCGACGATGCCACCGGGGACGACCACGCGTGCCACGCCGGCGCCGAATTCCAGTGCGGCCCGGCCGGCCAGCACGGCGGCCCCCGCGATGCCCGGGGACCCGCCGACCACGGCAACCGCCCCCGCCGACCACTTGTGGGCTGTGCGGGGCCGAGAAGGCACCGAGGCGTCTTCGTCGCCGCAGAGCAGCCACTCGGGTCGCTCGCCCGACAACCCGATGTCGACGACCTCGACCTCCCCCGACACTTCCGGCCCGACGCCGACGAGGTGGCCAGTCTTGAGAGCGTGAAAGGTGACGGTGCGGGCCGCCCGGAACACCGCACCCGAGGCCGACCCCTCGGTGCCGTCGAGTCCGCTGGGGAGATCGACGGAGAGCACCGGCGCCGGATGATCGGTCCAGGGCACCACCCGATCCGGGAGCGTGCCGTGAAAGCCGCTGCCGAAGAGGGCGTCGACGATCAGGTCGGCGGGCTCCGGAGCACCCAGGTCGGTGGCGGTGACCCCTTCGTGGATGGCGGCGATGGCGGCGACACGGCGAGGTGAGTCGCTCCCTGTGGGATAACCGAGTGACCGAACGACGACGTCCACCCCGCGGCGCTCGAGGTGACGGGCTGCCACCCAGCCGTCACCGCCATTGTTCCCGGTCCCGGCGAGCACGATCACCCGGGTTCCG
>Ga0209002_10002819_pt1 | contig 13893 bp, 9 predicted proteins | sample Rifsed16ft2_FD_184010 | JGI IMG/M metagenome (GOLD analysis project Ga0209002, IMG submission 184010) | Soil microbial communities from Rifle, Colorado, USA - sediment 16ft 2 (version 2) | ecosystem: Environmental > Terrestrial > Deep subsurface > Rock core/Sediment | place: Rifle, Colorado...
GGAGCCAGTTGAAGAAAACGCTCCAGGTGCAGGATCGACTAAAATGGCTAGGCTCGGGGCGATTCCGATGAAGGTCTTCATGGACCCTCCTTTCCCGCGTGGGGACGGCCTGCGGAATGCTGGATCCGCCTGTGAAAAAGGCATATCTTCAGTCTCGCCAGACACGGGGGCAACGCCCACCCGTAGCAATGGTAACAAAACGGGGACAGCTACTTAATCTCGCGGCGTTAGATTAAGTAGCCGTCACCGAAATAGACATGATAGGCACAACGGTTTCCCATTACCGCATCCTCGAGAAGATCGGCGAGGGGGGTATGGGAGAGGTCTTCCTGGCTGAAGACACCAAGCTCAAGCGCCAGGTGGCGCTCAAGTTCCTGCCCGAGGATCTCACCCGCGAGGAGGAACGGAAGCAGCGCTTCATACAGGAGGCTCGTACCGCGGCGGCCATCGCGCATCCCCACATCGCCACGGTTCACGAGATCGACGAGATCGACGGCCGCACGTTCATCGCCATGGAGCACGTAAAGGGCGAGAGCGTCCGGGACGCCATCAAGAAGAAAAAGCTCAGCGCGCGCCGGGCCATCGAGCTCGGCATTCAGGTGGCTGAGGGACTTTCGGTCGCGCACCAAAAAGGCATCGTGCACCGGGACCTGAAGCCCGAGAACATTCTTATCTCCGAACAGGGTTACGCGAAAATCATCGACTTCGGCCTGGCGAAACTGGTCGAGCCTCTCTTGCCGGGCGAGGGCGATGACGACCAGGTCAAGACCAGCGACGGCTTGGTCCGGGGCACGGTCTCCTATATGTCGCCGGAGCAGGCACGGGGAAAAGCGATCGATGGACGCAGCGACATCTTCGCCTTCGGGCTGGTCCTTCACGAAATGCTGGGCGGATCGAATCCCTTCAAGCGTGAAAGCGGGGTCGAGACGCTGAACGCCATCCTCAAAGACGCCACACCCTCCGTCAAGATGGAAGACGGAGAAAAACCTCCCGGAATCGATCGCATCCTCCGCAAGGCGCTCGCCAAGGATCCCGACTCTCGCTACCAGAACATCAAAGACCTCGCTCTCGATCTGCAGCAGGTCCGGGATGGGATGGCGGGAAGCACCACCGGCGCCATCATGGCGATGGTGGGCGGGGCCAAGTCGCCTCTGTTCTGGGCCGCGGTAGGCGGCATCGTGCTGGTCGGCGTCGGGCTCGGGTGGTTCCTGTTCCGGGACACCACACCGCCCGGCCTCAGCGAATCGGGTCGGCCGGCGGTGGCGGTACTGAACTTCGAGAGCCACGGCGGTGGCGACGACGAAGAGATCCAATGGCTGTCTCGCGGATTGCCCAACATGCTTCTCACCGACCTTGCCCAAACCCCCGGTCTGGACGTCGTCTCCAGCCAGCGCGTCCATGAAATCTTGAAGGACATCGGACAGGAGAACGCGGAGTCCATCGACAAGAGCCTGGTGGCCGAGATCGCCCGTCGGGCGGGAGCGGGCGCGGTGGTGGTGGGAAGCATCTTCAAGCTCGGCGACGAGATCCGCATCGACGTTCAGGTGGAGGACGTCGGGACCGGGCGAGTACTCTCCGCGGAGAGCGTGCGGGGCCGAGACATCTTTCCCCTGGTCGACGAGCTCACCGGCCGCATCCGCAACAGCCTCGATCTCGGTGATGAGCCAGCCGACCGCCCCATCGCCGACGTGACCACGGCATCTCTGGAAGCCTTTCAGCTCTACACTGGAGGCGCGGAGGCATCAGACAATTTTCGGTTGGTGGATGCGCGGCGGCTGCTTGAGCAAGCGGTGGGGATCGATCCCTCGTTTGCCATGGCCTATTTCGAGCTGGCCGAGACGACCCGCACGCTGGGACAGGCCAGCCTCAGTAACGAATACCTGGAAAAAGCGCTGGAGCATCTGGAACGGCTCCCCGATCGCCAACTCCTCCTGCTTCAAGCGGTCTATGCGTTGCGAGTCGAGGGCGATCCCGATCGTGCCACCGGGATCCTCGAGACGCTGGTTTCGCTCTACCCCGACGAGGAACAAGCCCATGAGCAGCTAACGAGAATCTACCGCGACCACGGGAAGAACCAACAAGCTCTGGTTGCAGCGGAGCGCGCGGTAGTAGCTCTTCCGCGCTCGGGCCTGCTGCGGAATAGCTACGGTTATCGACTGGTCGCGGTGGGTCGGCACGCCGAAGCCATTGAACAGTTTCAGGAGTACGCGAGGCTTAATCCGAACGAGGCCAACCCCCACGACAGCTTGGCGGAGGCGTACCTCATCTCGGGAGAGCCGGAAAAAGCATTGGAAGAATACGCGCGTACGCTGGAGCTCGATCCCTCATTCTTTCTGTCCCACCAAAGCCGTGCCTGGACCTTTGGCATGCTAGGGCGATTCGATGAAACTCTCCTCGATTTGGCCGCGGTGCGGGAGTTTCTAGCTCGCGACGAGGTTCCGCCGATCAACGCCCTTCTGCTCGAAGCCTTCACGCTTTCTCGCGCGGGTCGGTACAGGGAGGCAGAGGCCGCGATCCGGGAAGGTCTCAAGCTGGCCGAAGGCATGGATGAGATCCAGACCCAGGCCCACATGGAGCTCCTCTCTGCGATCCTTGCTTTCGAGAGAAAGGGCTACGCCGACACCGCGGAAATCATTCAGCGCGTGGAAAGCATCCTCGCCGGGTACACCGGTGACGCGCGGAGCTATCTGACGTTGGTCGCGCAGCTCCTGGCTGGCGCCTCACAAGCCCGTTCCGGCCAGCTCGAAGCGGCTTCGGCTCGGCTCGACTCCGTGGAAAAGCTTTACGACAGCCGAAATCCTTGGGAGAACTGGTGCTACCACACGCTGGATGGAGAGATCGCACTCGTCGGGGACAACCTTGCCGCCGCCGAGAGTGCTTTTCTGGCAGGAGAGCCGGAGCGGAAGATGTACTTCAACAACGGAACCATCGACCGAAGCCTCTTCTACAACGGCCTGCCGTTTCGCGACGGCCTGGCTCGCGTGAAAAAAGCGCAAGGTGACCTTACTGCCGCGATCGACACGTACCGCAGCCTGAACCGTCCCGGACCCGACGCCAAGTGGACAGCGATGATGGAGCCCCGCTACGTGCTGGAAGTGGCGCGCCTACTCAATGAGACCGGTGACAAGGAAGGCGCGCGCGCCGAGTACCAGAGGTTTCTCGAACTGTGGAAGAATGCGGATGAAGACTTGCCGGAGTTAGAAGAGGCAAGAGCGTTTTTGTCTCAATAACACATGCTTGGATCCACTGTTTCTCACTACAAGATCTTGGAGAAAATCGGCGAGGGTGGTATGGGCGAGGTCTATCTCGCCGAGGACACGAAGCTGAAGCGACGCGTCTCGCTGAAGTTCCTCCCCGAAGAGCTCACCCGCAACGACGAGCGGAAGCAGCGCTTCGTTCAGGAGGCCCGAGCCGCGGCCGCCATCCAGCACCCGCACATTGCCGCCGTCTACGACGTGGACGAGGCGGACGGCCGCACGTTCATCGCCATGGAGTACGTGCCGGGCGAGAGTCTGCGGAAGACCATCGAATCCGGGAAGCTCGATTTCCGTCGCTCGCTCGAGCTCGGGTTCCAGATTGCCGATGGCCTCGCCAAGGCACACGAGAAAGGCGTCGTGCATCGAGACGTCAAGCCGGACAACGTCCTCATCACCGAAGACGGCTACGCCAAGATCATCGATTTCGGGCTGGCCAAGCTGCTCGAGCCCATCGTCCCGTCCACCGAAGACTCGGGAGACACGGAAACGAAGCTCAAGACACGAGACGGCCTGGTCATGGGAACCGTCTCTTACATGTCGCCCGAGCAGGCACGCGGTGAGACCATCGATGCGCGGAGCGACATCTTTTCTTTCGGCGTCCTTCTTTACGAAATGGTCTCCGGGCGCTCTCCTTTTCAGAAGAAAAGCGTTGCCGAGAGCCTGAGCGCGGTGCTTCACGAGACCCCGCCGGCGCTGAGCTCTTCCACGGAGCTTCGACCCGACGTCCGCCGCGTCTTGCGCAAGGCGTTGGCCAAGGACGTTTCGGAGCGCTACCAGAGCATGAAGGACGTGGCCATCGATCTGAAGGAGATCCGCGACGAGAACCTGAGCTCTTCCCGACCGGCCGTGCCGATGGACGCCCCGAGCAAGTTCCCGTGGCCGTGGGTGGCGGTGGGAGCCGTGGCGCTGCTTGGAGTGGTCCTCGGCTGGGCGCTTTTCGGTCGCAACGGCGCTGAGCCACTGGGCATCGGGGACTCCGGCCGCCCCGCCGTCGCGGTCATGTATTTCGAAAGCCTGAGCGGCGATGAGGAAATCCGATGGCTCTCCAAGGGACTGCCCAACATGTTGATCACCGACCTCGCCCAGACACCGGGTCTCGACGTGGTCAGCAGCGAACGCATTCAAAAGATCCTCAAACAGATCGGCCAGGAGGATCTGGAGCACATCGACAAGAGCCTGGTCGACGAAGTCGCGCGGCGTGCCGGGGCGGGAGCCGTGGTGGTGGGAAGCATTTTCAAATCGGGAGAGGAAGTGCGCATCGATGTTCAGGTGCAGGACGTCGGAAGCGGTCGCATCCTCTCGGCGGATAGCGTGCAGGGACAAGACGTCTTCCCCCTCGTCGACGAGCTTACCGCACGCATCCGATCGAGCCTTCAAATGGGCGACAGCCCCGCCGATCGTCCGCTCGCCGACGTGACGACACCCTCTCTGGAAGCGTTTCAGCTCTTCAGCGATGGTCTCGACGCCCGCCGGAACCTCCGGTGGCAGGATGCGCGGCGGCTCTTCGAGCGAGCGGTCGCGAACGATCCGTCCTTCGCCATGGCCTATTCCGAGCTGGTGCGAGTCGCTCAGGAACTCGGTGAGACCCAGCTCGTCGAGGAATATCGGGAAAAGGTACTGGAGAATTTGGACCGGCTACCCGAGCGGCAGAGGCTCTTGGTGGAAGCTCGCGACGCGCACCGCTTCGAGGGCGATCGGGAGAAAGCCATCGAGCTTTTCGAAGCGCTCATCGCAAAGTACCCAGACGAGGAGGACGCCTATCCCGAGCTGTTGCGACTTCAGACCAATCAGCCAGATCAGCTCGCGGTCGCGGAACGCGGCGTCGAAGCCGTTCCCAGCTCGGGTCCGCTCCGGAACGACTACGCGTATCAGCTGCTGTTTGCCGGACGTTATGCGGAAGCCGTGCGTCAACTGGAAACCTATGTCGAGCTCAACCCCGGTGAGCCCAATCCTCATGACAGCTTGGCCGAAGCTTACCTCTTCACCGGCCAGCCCGAAAAGGCAGTCGAGATGTACGGACAGGCTCTCGAGATCGATCCTTCCTTTGGTCCTTCGCACGCGGGTCGGGCCTGGGCCTTTGCTGCCATGGGCCGGTACGACGAGACGCTGGCCGAACGAGAGAGGTTGCGGCAGTCGGAGAACCCCGCCCTCTCACCAGGGGAACTATGGTTCGGGAATGCATTCATCCTGTCGCGCCTGGGCCAATACAAGGATGCGAACGCCGCCATCCGGGAAGCACAAGCGCTCGACGAGGGCGCGGGCCTCAAAGTGGCTCTCCTCTTGCTCTCGGCACTCACTCGTTTCGAGCGGGAACGATATGGGGAGGCCGTGGAGATAGCGAAACAAGCCCAGGCGCTAGCTCCCGAAGTGACGATGCCGCTGCACAGGGGGTATTACTCTTTCACGGCGCCATACCTGGCCGGCGTGGCGGAAGCCCGGGGAGGGAATCGGGACGCCGCGCGAGCTCACCTCGAAGCACAGGCCGCAAGCTATGACCCTGGCACCGAGTGGCAGAAATGGCTGCACGAAAGCCTGCGCGGGGAGATCGCCCTGGCCGCGGGCGACCTGGCAGTGGCCGAAGCGGCGTTCTCCGAAGGTGAGCCCCAATTCAAAATGATATTTAGCGCCGGGATTTCCACAGTTACTCTGTTCCTCAACCAGACCCCCTCGCGAGACGGCCTGGGCCGCGTGATGAAAGCGCAAGGGGACCTGGCCGGTGCGATTCGGTTCTACCGCGCCCTGCTCACGCCCGATATGAGCTCCAAGTGGACGGCGATGCTGGAACCACGCCTGGTCCTCGAGCTCGCCCGACTTCTCGACGCGTCCGGCGACAAAGAGTCAGCGCGGACGGAGTACCAGCGATTCCTGGCGCTGTGGAAGAACGCGGATGAGGGTTTGCCGGAGCTGCAGGAAGCCCGAGCGTATCTCGCGAATTGACGGGCAATGAACCGTCGGAACCGCGCCCAGACGGGACGGATTTCTTTCTGGAATATTGGGCTTCGTGCTAGAACTACGTCTAGCGTTCTCGTCTCGTGACGATCTGGTAGGAACGCCAGCGGTGGAGGATGCGGGTCGGATCCCGCCAAGGAGTCGCTCATGGCAGAGAAGGAAGTAAGCGGTTCACCCCAGTTCACGTCGCTCCATTGGCTCATTTGCGCGGTGGCGGCGCTCGGCTTCGCGTTCGACATCTACGAGCTTCTCATGCTGCCGCTCATCGTCCGACCCGCCCTCATGGAGCTTGGCCCGTACGCCCCGGGCACGCCGGAGTTCAACGCTTGGGTTGGATGGCTTTTCTGGGCTCCTGCCGTCGCCGGCGGGGTGTTCGGCCTCCTCGGTGGCTACCTGACCGACCGCTTCGGTCGCCGAAGGGTTTTGGTCTGGAGCATTCTCCTGTACGCGGGCTCGGCCATGGCCGCCGGTTTTTCGACCTCGTTGCCGATGCTTCTCCTATTTCGGTGCACGACGTTCGTGGGCGTGTGCGTCGAGTTCGTCGCCGCGGTAGCCTGGCTCGCGGAGCTCTTCCCCGAGGCAAAACGCCGGGAGGCTGTCCTCGGCTACACCCAGGCGTTCTCGTCCGTCGGCGGCTTGATGGTTACCGCAGCCTACTACCTCGCGGTCCGATTCGGTCCTTCCCTACCTATCATCCAAGGTGGCCACGAGGCCTGGCGCTACACGCTCATCTCTGGCGTCATTCCGGCGATTCCTCTGATCGTCATTCGACCCTTTCTCCCCGAGTCTCCCGCCTGGGCGGAGAAAAAGAGGGCGGGTACGCTCAAGCGACCGAGCTTCTTGGAGCTCTTTCATCCTGCTCTTCGTCGCACCACTATCGTGACCGCCCTGATGTTCGCCTGCAGTTACGGGGCGGCGTTTGGAGCGATCCAGCACCTTCCGCGCATCGTGCCTGGCCTTCCTCAAGTGAGCGGCCTGGATCGTCCGGCACTCGAGACCGTGATCAGCGGCGTACAGTTCAACCAGGAGATGGGCGGCCTGCTAGGCCGCCTCGCGCTCGCCTTTCTCGCCGTTCGTATCGTCGCCCGGCGGCGCCTGCTCCATGTCTTTCAGGTACCCGGACTGGTCCTGGTGCCACTCATCTTCTTCTACCCCGCCGTTCACGATCTCGAGCTGTTACGATGGGGGGCCTTCCTCGCCGGTTTCGTCACCGTCGCCCAGTTTAGCTTCTGGGGGAACTACATTCCCCGGGTTTATCCTACCCACCTGCGCGGCACGGGGGAGAGTTTCGCCGCTAACATTGGCGGGAGGATGGTGGGGACGTCGGCGGCATTGGTCACGACGCAGCTATCCAATGTCATGCCGGGAGGCTCGCCCCCGGCGCAGCTCGCCTACGCCGCGGCCGCCGTGGCACTGCTGGTGTATGCTGTTGGATTCGTCGCAAGCTTCTGGCTCCCCGAGCCTTCCCAAGAACTCCCGGATTAGCTGAAATGGACCGATAGTCCTCTCGCGCATGTTCTCTCGGCGGTTGAGCTGGAGCCTCTCGTCGAACCGGCTGGCACGGCTCCTCGCGGAAAAGCACCAAGCGGGGACGGAGATTCTGGACCTCACGGAGTCCAATCCCACGCGAGCCGGATTCGACTACTCCGCCCAACAGATCCTCCCCGGTCTGAACGATTCTCGTTCGCTGGTCTACCAGCCCGAGCCGCTCGGGCTTCGCTCGGCGCGAGAGGCGGTCGCCCGCTATTACGCTCGGCGCGGCCAAGACGTACCTCCGGAGCGCCTCACTCTCACCGCCAGCACCAGCGAGGCCTATAGCTTTCTCTTCAAGTTGCTCGGCAATCCCGGCGATGGCGTGCTCGTTCCCCGTCCCAGTTATCCTCTGTTCGACTATTTGGCGAGCGTGGAATCGATCGAGGCCGACTCCTACTCTCTGGTCTACGACGGGACGTGGAGCGTCGATCTCGAAACGATCCGGCAGAAGATCGGGCCACGCACGCGAGCCCTTCTCCTGGTGCACCCCAATAACCCCACCGGGTCTTACGTGAAGCGGGCGGAGCGCGATGCGCTCACCGCCATCTGCCGAAAACACGGGCTGGCTCTCATCGTCGACGAGGTCTTCTCCGACTACCCGCTCCACGAGGACCCGGGTCGGGTGCCGTCGTTCGTAGGGGACTCCGGAGTCCTGACTTTCGTCCTCAGCGGCCTCTCCAAAATCGCCGCGCTCCCACAGATGAAGCTGGCCTGGATCTGTACCGGCGGTCCAGAAGACTTGCAGGGAGAAGCGCAGCAGAGATTGGAACAGTTGGGCGACCTCTTCCTATCGGTGGGGGCCCCCGTACAGCATGCCGCCGGACGCTTTCTTGAGCTCGCCCCCGCAATGCAGGGAGGGATCCGGGCGCGGCTCATCGAGAACGACCGGCTCCTCCGAAAGGCGCTCCGCCCGGAGTCTCCTTTGGAAGCACTCCGCACCGAAGGAGGATGGTACGCCGTGATACGATGCCCGGACGTGCGAAGCTCGGAGGAGTGGGCGCTTGCCCTTCTTGCCAGCGACGACACGCTGCTCCACCCGGGTTACCTCTTCGATTTCCCGAGCGAAGCCTACCTGGTGGTAAGCCTTCTGGCGGACTCCGAGATCTTCGCAAAGGGAATCGACCGGTTGTCGAGCCGCGTTGCCGCCACGGTGGCGGCCATCTGACATGGGTCGGGCATCGGGCGCGTCGAGATGGGTTCGCATCGGAGTGGGCCTCTCTCTCGGCGCTCTGGCGGGACTGCTGGCCAAGGAGCTGAACCTGTTCTCCTGGGTCTCCTATTGGGACGAGCGGGCTCCCTGGGTCCTCGGCGCAGCCCTCGCCGGTGCGGTTATTTGGAGCACGCGATGGCGCTGGCTTCTCGGGGTAGGTGCGGCCGGCCTCTGCCTGCTCTGGCTGGTGGTGGCCTTCACGCCTCTCAGCCCTTGGCTGGCAAAGGATCTGGTCCGCCGCGACACGTTACGGCCCACCGATGCGGTCTTCGTCCTGGGGTCCAAGGTGCAGTTGGACGGCGAGCTGACCGGCGAGGCGATGAGCCGGCTGCTCCATGGGCTCGAGCTGTTGCAGCAGGGTTTGGCGCCACGGCTGGTGCTCTCCGAGCTGCCACCTCCCTTCCCCTCTCACTCCGAAGCCAGTCGCCGGCTCATGGACGGGCTGGGGATGAAACAAGAAATCATCTCCGTCGGCGAGACGAGCAGCACGCGAACCGAGGCGGTGGCGGTGGGAGCTCTATTTGCAGAGCGAGGCTGGAAAGAGTTGCTGGTGGTGACCGCTCCGGTTCACTCCCGGCGCGCTTGTCGGTCGCTCGAACGGGAAGGCATCGCGGTCATTTGCTCTCCGTCCGTCGAGCGGGATTACGATCTGGAGAAGCTCGACAACTCAGACGACCGGCTCCGATCCTTCGGAGCCATCATGCACGAGAGACTGGGGCTCTGGGTCTACACCCGGCGAGGATGGATCGTCGAGTGACCAATCGCGGCTCCCGGAGCGGCTGGCGAGGCGAGCTGGGGGAAGGCTAGTTGCCGGCTTGAGTCGCCGCGTCGGGTCTCAGATCTCGGAGTGGTACCCAGAGTCGCTTGTCGTCGCGAGTGCGATCCTTGTGCATGAGCTCCAATTCCGCATCGGCGCCCTGCTCGAACTTCCTCTTCAGCCCCTCGTGGGCGTCGAGGACCTTGGCGACATAGGCACGCGTTTCCGCCGCGGCGCGGGTGCTGCCGGCGCGCAAGAGACCGGCGTTCAGCGGACCACCGTTGTACTCGGCGAGGACCAACCGTTCGTCGTTGTAGGCGGAGAATAGAATGTCGAGATAGAGAGCGGCCAACTCCGTGTTCTTCTCGGGATCGAACAACATGTCCTCGTGGTAGTCCCATCCCAAAACGCGGGCCAGCATCCGGCCGGTAGAAGGCCAAATCTGATAGAGCCCCCTTGCATCGGCGGCGCTTACCGCTTCGGGATCGTAGCCGCTTTCCACGATACCGATGGCGAGAAGCATGAGCGGTTCTAGGGAGGGGTACTTCTCGCTCGCTTTCAAGACCATGTCTGCATACTGGTAGGCATCGCTGAGACCGATCCGCGGATTGGCCTCCATGATAGCGTCTCGAACCCCCAGCAACATCTGCTGGCGTTTGGAATCGAAGTGGACGGCGGAGTCGAGCCGCTGCATTCGGGACTCCACCCGGGCCATCATCCCGTCCGTATCCTGGCGGAGCGTGGCGACCAAATGAAAGGCGTAGAGAGCGAGCGCGCTGGTCGTCAAGAGAAGGAGGGTCAGGCAGACGAGAGCCACCGACTGCCAGCCGGACCGCTGCCGCTGCGATGGGCTTCTGCGCTTCTTCTTGGTTTGAGGAGGAGTGAATTCGGAACGCTGTTCGACGAGCTTCCGATCCGCAAGACTGAAAACCTTACTTTCCTCTTTTCTTCGAGCCGGCATCCAAGATCCTCCCGTTTCGGGTCAGGGTCGGGGAATAGTGCTGCCCACCGCTGAGCCCACCGCGCTTTTCTGCTTTCCGCCCGGTCGTTTTTGTGTCTTTGGGGGAGCTGGCCCCCCGGCCTCCGGGAACCGAGCCAAACCAAGGTGAACTGGTCGAGAAGTCATCATTATGCGCCCTGGCGGAGCATTCGTCAAACCCAACGGGGAGCTGTGGTTCGCTCTAGGCGTCCCGATGAGCCAAGACTCCAGCGTCACAACTGACGGCATAACTCTTGTATTTTTAGTTGTTTATCCGGTTGGACGCGAATGGGAAGACATGGAGTTTGCGCCCGGGGAGCCCGCCTCGACGAGCTCGCAATCTCCCTAAGTCCTTGATTTGTTTCTAGATAGTCCGAGGATGGCTTCCGGTCTTCCCGGATCTGGTGATGCCCTTAGGGCTCCTCGTCGGGAATGTAGATACGTTGACTGATGATCGTCTGGTCGAAACGGGCGTTTTCTGGAAGCTGGGGAAGGTTGGGGTCCGTGAAAGGGGGCGGAGGCGGCTCGGGTCTGGCGATGGGTTTCGGAGCTGGCATGGCGGGCTGGCTTTCGCACATGTACTTCTTCTGCGCCGGCAGCACGCGGTTTCTTCCCAGATGCTTGGCCGCATAGAGCGCTTCGTCGGCAGTGCGGAGGAGGCTGGTGCTGTCCATGGCATCGGTCGGGTAGGTAGCCACGCCGCCGCTGATGCTAAGGACGCCCAGCGGTTGCCTTGCCGCGAAAGCAAAATCGTGCTCCGCGATGAGGCTGCGCATCTTCTCCGCAACCGCCAGGGCTTCCGGGGTCGGGGAGCCCGGCAGGAGGAGCAAGAACTCCTCACCTCCAAAGCGCCCGAAGATACTCTCCTCCCTGATGTTCTCCTTGACCAGGCCGGCCAGCTCTTTGAGCAGCCTATCTCCCGCCACGTGGCCGTTGAGGTCGTTGTAGTTCTTGAAGTTATCGATGTCGAATAGGAACACCGAAAAGTTGGACAGGTTTTTCTCCGCCTGGTACAGCTGCTCGCCCAGCGCTCCCAGTAGGTGCCGTTTGTTGTAGATGCGGGTCAGGCCATCCACGTCGGCGGTGTACTTCATTTGGCTGTAGGCATCGACGTTGTGGAGGGCAACCGCCCCTATTTGCGCCATGAGCCACATCGCCTTCTTGGCATCGCTCCCTTGGTAAGGGGAGCCCGAGATGGCGATGACGCCGAGCGTCGTTTCGTCGAACACCATCGGTGCTGCCAGGTCGGGCTTGAAGCCGGGTAAGTTGCTGCCTTTGATCCGCGGACGGGTGAGTGAGGTTTCCCGCTCGAAATCCTCCCGACTCATGGTCAGCTGAGCCTCGGCCACGAAACCGAGCTCTCCCTCGCCGATATTGACCTCCAATCCGGGCTTGATGGACGAATCGGTGGGGTGGACCGCCGCCGTGGTCAGACGGCCGGTGCGGCCGGGCTCGGACTGCGCGCTCCGTCGCCTCAGTAGGACCAGAGCCTGACGCGGCTCCAGGCTACGAATGACCACCTGCAATAGAATCCCGGGAATGCGCCGGGAGCTGACCCGGCTGTGGAGCTGCTCGGTGAGAAGCGGCAGCTCCCTCACGAATCGGCTGAGGAACTCCTTCCGCTCCAAGCCTTGGAGAAGATCCGCTTTCTGGCGGGCAAGTGTGTCGATCTCGGAATGAGCTGCCTGGAGCTCTGCTTGAAGCCGGCCGCGAAGGCCGATGTAGCGATTCAAGAGGAACAGCAGACCGATGGCGAGCGGTAGTATCGCTAGGCCGAGAATCATGGATTGCAAGACTGTATGGTTCTCCCCTGGAAGCGAATACAAGAATGATGCCGATAACGCCCTCGGGGCGAAATAACGCGGGGACCGACTCCAAACGTGCAAACCATTCTGCTGATTTGGTTTGCTCTCGCGGGAAGTAACCCTCCCGGTGACGGTGAGGGCCCGGACTGTGGGAGAAACCCTCCTCTCTGCAGGGTAAAACGGGGGATTGGGACGGGACCCCTATTTGCTTGTCGGCTTTCAGATTGTCAGGGCTCGGCGCCGTCTCCAACGTATCCAAGCGCCCGGAGCATCTCCAACTGATCGGCATGACCGGCCACCCGCTGCCGATGGTTTAGCCGAAAGGCCAGATTGGGCCTCAGCTCTTGGAACTCGCGGGAAAGATCGACCAGCTCCTGCGGGTGGGGCGGGGGTCCGAGGAGATCGCTCTCCTCCCAGGGATCTTCTTCGATATGGTAGGCTGCCTTGTCGGATTGACGCTTCCAAATCCATTTATAGGGCCATTTGTAGCCTGCCGCCGCCGCCAAGCGGTTGTTTCCGTGATTCAAGCCGTAGGCCCACCATTCCAGGCGTTCGGGGCAGTCCCCGCCTTTCCAGCATTCCACTAGGGAGTGACCTTCCACCTCCTTGGGAACCGGCAGGCCGATGAGATCGAGAAGGGTCGGGCCGACGTCCATCATCATGACCGGGGTATGGTCCACCGTTTTACCCTCGGGGACGCCCGGCCCCCGCATCTGCCACAAGATCCTCAGCTGATCTTCGAAGACGTAGGCCGAGTGCCCCAAATAGCCGTGACGATAGAGGCCCTCGCCGTGGTCGGAAACGACCACCCAAAGCGTGCTCTCTTCTATCCCCAGAGACTCGAGCAGAGAGCGAAGCTTACCCACGTGCAGGTCCGTCCATTCGACTTCCTGGGGGTAGCTCTCCGCGACTTCGGAGGGCGAGGCCTGTTGCAGTCTGCCGTTCCACCCGAGCTCCAAAGTGACTGACTCGCCGCCCCGGTTTTCGAGCTGGAGATGCCAGGAAGGATCGAGATCGATGTCGTCACTCGACTGCGGTAAGGAAACGTCGGTCAGTTCTCGCAAGGCCTTTTGACCGAAGAGATTCATCTTGATGCCGGTGCGAGGGACGTCGTCCGGCCTGGGCTCTCGCAGCGAAGTCCAGGTCAAAGTATGTGCCCCGGGCGGAACGTCCAGCTTGAGATCCACGCGGGCCCGGCTGGCGAGATTCCATTTGCCCACGGTTTCACCGTCCAAGGTCAGCTGCGTATCGGGCGGTGCGTCCTTGACCAGATAAGGCTCGTGTGGATCCGAGAAATGCACCCAAACGAAGAACGGTTCTCGGTAGTTCTGCCGCACCCATTCGCTGACCGGCTCGAAGAGTTTGATCAGAGCCATGTCACGATGCCCTCCACCAGGCACGAT
>Ga0209002_10002822_pt1 | contig 13882 bp, 8 predicted proteins | sample Rifsed16ft2_FD_184010 | JGI IMG/M metagenome (GOLD analysis project Ga0209002, IMG submission 184010) | Soil microbial communities from Rifle, Colorado, USA - sediment 16ft 2 (version 2) | ecosystem: Environmental > Terrestrial > Deep subsurface > Rock core/Sediment | place: Rifle, Colorado...
CTTCGAGCCGGAGACGAACGAGCTGATCACGAATACCGTGTACGAGTGGGACCCGGCCACGGACACGTTCGTGTTCAAGGGACACTCCTTCCTCTTCGACGAGATCATGGAAATGAAGAACATGACCCACGAGGAGATGGAGCGGGAGTTCCAGTGCCGGGTCGACATCATGAACTACATGGCGGAAAAGGGAATGGTCGACCACCGAGAGATCTCGAAGATCGTCGTGTCGTACTACCAGTACCCCGAGGAGACGGGAAAGCGCGTCCGTGAGGAGATGGGATGGGCGGAACGTGTGGAGGCGAAACCCGTCGAGGCGGGAGGTGCCCAGGTTGGGTAGCTCTGCCTTCGAGAAACTCGAGACCCGCGGCACGCTCACTCGGACGAAACGGTTCCGTCCCGGGGAGGAGAAGGAGAAGGGTCACCACCTCGTGAAGCTCCCGAAGGGCGCGAGGCCCGTCAACGTCGGCCTGTCTCCGAAGGAGCAACTCGCGTGGCGCACGTTCGGCGCCTTCGTCCAGGCGCGTCGTCACGAGGACCAGGAACTCGAGGAGAACCTGCTCAAGGCGCACATCCGGCTACGCCCGGAGGAGTACCTCGCGGTCGCCTGGATGAACACGACGGTCGCGGCGATCGGGTCCGTGATCGGGGCCCTGGCCCTCACCCTGTTCCTCGCGATCCTCAGCATGCCGATCCTGACCCTGGTCACGATCTTCGGCCTCGTCGCGGCCCTGCCGATCTTCTTCTCATACATGGTCTTCTTCGGACTGCCGGTCGGCTTCAAGGGGAAGCCCGCCAGCCTCGCGAAGAAGCGCGGGAGAGCGATCAACAAGCGCATCTCCGGCGCGATGTCGTTCGTCTCCGCGATGGCGTCCGCGGACGTGCCCGTGGACGTGATCTTCAAGGAGCTTTCGAAGCAGACCGTGTACGGGGAGGTCGCGAAGGAAGCCCTATGGATCACCCGGGACACAGAGCTTCTCGGTGTGGACATCCTGACGGCGCTCCGCCGGGCAGCGCAGCGATCCCCTTCCTCGAAGCTCCAGGACTTCCTCCAGGGCGTCGTGACGACGTCCACGAGCGGCGGCCAGCTCAAGCCATACTTCCTGCTGAAAGCGGAGCAGTTCGAGAAGGAGGACCGGCTCGAGATGCGGAAGAAGATGGAGACGCTCGGGCTGCTCGCGGAATCCTTCGTGACGGTCGTCGTCGCGTTTCCCCTGTTCCTTGTCGTGATCATGGCGATCATGGCCCTCATCAGCAAGACGGGCTCGTCCTTCGTGCTGACCCTCTTGTACGTCGTCGTGGCGCTCATGATCCCGCTCAGCCAGTTCGGCTTCATCTTCGTGATCTGGAACATGGAACAGGAGGGCTGAGATGGTCCGAGAGGAGCTCGAGAAGGCCCGCGTGCGGCTCTACGAGAAGTCGGACCGGCGGCAGTCCCTCCTGGCCGTGAGCTCGATCCTGTTCGCGGGACTCATGTTCATCGCGATCCTCAACCTGATCGGGTCCATCTCCCTGGGGTTCCGCGCGGACCAGCGTCCCCTGGACCTGTTCCTGAACTGGCTCGTGCTCGCGATCCTGGCGTTCATCGGACCGTACGGGTTCTACCTGGCAAAGAAGAACCGGGAGGTCAAACAGATCGAGCGGCGGCTGCCGGACTTCCTGCGCGACGTCGCGGAGGCCGGGCGGTTCGGGATGACCCTCGCGGATGCGATTGTCGTCTCAGCGAGCGGACGCTACGGCAAGCTGACCCCAGAAATCAAGAAGATGGCGGCCCAGATCAGCTGGGGGGTCCCCGCGACGGAGGCCCTGCGCCTCTTCGCGCAACGGGTCAAGACGCCGAAGGTCCAGCGGGTCGTCGCGATCATCGTGAAATCCTCCGACGCGGGCGGAGATGTCGCCGACGTCCTGACGATGGTTTCCCACGACACGAAGGAGGGCCAGCTCACGGAGGACGAGCGCCAAATCGCGATGTCGACGTACATCGCGGTCATCTACATCTCGTTCTTCGTGTTCCTCGTTACGATCTGGATCCTGAACGTGACGTTCCTCCCGAAGATGCTCGAGGCGAGCGGCGCCCTCTCGGGTGCGGAGGGCGCTGTCTCGAGCCCCCTCGCGGAGAACCTGCCGGAGGTCGTGTACAACATCCGAATCGCGTTCTTCATCGCGACGATCGTCCACGCCCTCGGGGACGGCATCCTGGCGGGCGTGCTCGACAACGGCAAGATCCCGACGGGCCTTCGGCACAGCTTCATCATGCTGATCGTCGCCCTGTTCAGCTTCCAGGTCATCTGAGGTGAACTCCGTGGCCCAATCGATCGACCGAAAGATTCCCGAGGACCTCGAGGAGATCGACCGCCAGCAGGCGGAGGTCTCCGCCCGCGTCGCGAAGCTCGACCGGGAGCGCGCGCAGGCGAAGCAAATGCTCGACCAGCTCGAGGAGAAGAAGAAGCGCGCGATCTTCGCGGCCCTCGACTCGATCAAGCGCCGGTACTTCCGCCGCCTCCTCGGAGGGAAGGGCGTCAAGGTGAAAGCCCCTCGGCTGACCTCCGTGGAGGAGTCCACCCTCGGAAAGATCACGACGATCCCCAAGATCGTCCAGAAGAACATGAACGAGATCGAGATCCAGCCGGTCCTGCGGAACTACTCGTACGTCCGGATTCTCTACGACACCCTCGCGAACGAGTACTTCTACGAGACGATCGAGCCGAAGCTCCTCGAGGAAGAGGAGGAACTCCTCGGAGTCCTCAAAGAGATCCTCGTGGAAAACCTCGAGCTCCTCGAGGAGGAAGGGAACCAATCGCGGGAGAACTACCTCCGGCGGATCGTGGACGGCCTGATACGGGAGCTCGGCGTGGAGCTCCACCCCGTCTCGAAGGAGCGGATCCTCTACTACATCTATCGGGACTTCAACCGGTACGGACCAATCGACGCGGTCATGATCGACACCCAGGTCGAGGACATCTCGTGCGACGGGGTCCGGGTGCCCTTCTACATCTACCACCGGAAATACGGCTCGATCCCGTCGAACCTCAAGTTCGACACCGCGGAGGAGCTCGACACCTTCGTCGTCTGGCTCGCGCAGAAGTGCGGCAAGCATCTCTCCGTAGCCCAGCCCATGCTCGACGCGACGATCCCGGACGGCTCGCGGCTCCAGGCGACCCTCGGGATGCACGTGACGAAGCGAGGATCCTCGTTCACGATCCGGCGGTTCCGGGAGAACCCCTTCACACCCCTGGACCTGACCCGCTTCAAGACGATGTCCCCCGAGATGATGGCGTACCTGTGGCTTGCGATCGAGAATGGGCAGTCGATGCTCATCTGCGGCGGCACAGCGTCCGGGAAGACGACGACCCTGAACGCGATCCTCCTGTTCATCCCGCCCCAGATGAAGATCGTGTCTATCGAGGACACGCGCGAGCTGAACCTTCCCCACGAGAACTGGGTGCCCCTCCTCACCCGCGGGGGTTTCGGCGGGAAGTCCGCCGTCACGGGCAAGGCCGCCGGGGAGATCGACATGTTCGACCTGCTCATCGCGGCCCTGAGGCAGCGCCCACAGTACATGATGGTCGGTGAGGTCCGAGGGCCCGAGGCCTTCGTCGTCTTCCAGGCGATGGCGACCGGCAAGTCCGCGTACACGACCTTCCACGCGGACGACGTCCAGTCGATGGTCCACCGCCTCGAGAACGATCCGATCAACCTGCCCCGCGCGCTCGTCGCAGCGCTCGACATCGTCCTCCTCCAGGCGCAGGTTAAGGTGGGCACGGACATGACCCGTCGGGTCAAGGCGCTCATCGAGATCGTCGGAACGGACCCGGAGTCGAACGAACTGATCACGAACTCCGCGTACACATGGAACCCGGCGGACGACACGTTCAACTACTCCGGGCATTCGTACGTGTACGAGAAGATCTCCCTCGCGCGAAACTGGAACCAGAGGCGGATGGAGCAAGAGGTCAAGCGTCGCCTCGACCTGTTCGAGTACATGAAGCGAACGGGGACCCAGAACTACCGTGAGGTGGCGAAGATCGTCTCCTCGTACTACAAGGACCCCGAGCGGATGATCAAGATTATCCGCGAGACCCTCCAGGCGCAGGGGATCGTTGTCGGGACGTAATCCGCCTTAGTCGTTCTTTCTGGACGCTCGCCCCGCGAGGAGCCCGAAGGCCCCCGACATCGCAAGGGATCCGGCCAGGATTGTGAACAGGAGTCCGGCCTGGGAACTCTGAAGCAGGATGCCGGCGAGCGCCGCCCCCACGGACCCGAGGCCGAAGACGCTCAGGAACGTCAGGCCGAACGCGAGGCCCCGGCGGCCGGGAGGCACGGCGGACGCGACCAGCGTGTTCTGGAGAGGCTCGAGCGAGAAGATGAGGAGTCCGAAGCCCCAAGCGACAGAGGGGAACCCGTCGAAGACCGGGAAGGCAAGGGTGAGCAGGAGGGACGCTGCGAGGAGGCTCAGGATGAGAAGGACCCGCTCCGGGCGCGCCCGATCTGCGAGGTGCCCCGATGCGAGTTGCCCGACGGCCCCGAGGGCGAGCAAGACCACATAGGACTCCGTGCCTACGAACCGCGGGAGGAACGTGAGACTTCCCCAGTAGGCGATCCCCGCGCACACGTAGACCAGCAGCACGAGGGGAAGGGATCCGGCCAGGACGGCCCGCAAGGACCGGAGGAGCGGCTCCCGAGTCCGAGCCGGGATCGGGTCGCGAAGCCCGCTCAGGACGAGCACGGCCAGACCGGCGGCGGCGGGGACCATGAGGACGGCGGCGGCGGACCGCCACGGCCACCCGAGCCCCAGAAGCCCCCCGACGGCCGCAGGCCCGAGGGCGATCCCCAGGCTCCCACCGACCCCGTGCCAGCCCATCCCGCGACCCTGCTTCCGGACGCCCCGTGAAATCAGGGAAAGGCCGGTCGGATGGTAGATCCCGGAGAACAGGCCGAGGACCGCGAGGGACCCCGCGACGGACGCGAGCCCGGGGCTCAGGGAGAGGGCCGCGAGCCCTCCGAGGATCCCGGATACGCACAGGGCGAGGAGGCGAGGAGCCGGGTAGCGGTCCGCAAGGAACCCGAACGGGACGCTGCCGACCCCGAAGGCGACGTACGCGGTCGACGCGAGGAGGCCGAGGGTCACGTCGTCCGCACCGAACTCGGTCCGCCAGGCCCGTTCCAGGAACACGGGGACGGACAGGATGTTCGCGTGGACGACGCCGTGGAGAAGGGCCGTGAGGGAGACGATGCGACGCTCCTCTGCGAGCACTCGGCGCGGGAACGCGCCGCGCGGATAAGCGGATTCCGTCACGTCACGCGAGAAGCAGGGCCCGCGCGGCCGGAGACGAGAGGACGAGGGTGATCACGAGAAAGCGGACGAGGTCCCAGAGGCCGCGAACAACCATCGAACGAGGATGCGGGGCGGGAGCCATACCCCTTCCGGAATCGTTCGGATTCCGCCGAATGGGCGGATTCAGCCGTTCGCCGTCGCGCGCACCCGGGACCCTTTCGCGCGGAGAGCCCGGAAGGCCTGGGTGAGTTCCCGCCGCTCGAACTCCCCGAGGCGGGGATCGTTCATGTAGTCCTCGTAGAGAGGCGTGATGTCTCCCTCCCCGAGGGACGTGATCGACATATGGAGGACGTAGCCCGAGAGGAGGTGGAGGGTGTCCCCGTCCTTCGGGCCGGTGCCGTGGCTGCCCCCTTTCGACTTCCGCCAGCCGAGCCTCATCTGTCCTTCGCCATCCCGGAAAGCCGCCACGCGGGTATGTAACGGTTCTCGCTCCGTTATCCTTGTGCGAAATTATGGATCTGACGGGCCGATGGGTCTCCACCCGATCGAGCGGGAGGGGAGGACAGGAGCTACACCTCCTCGTCCTTGGTCTCGTTCGTCTTGCCGTCCGTCGACTCGGACGCCTGACCGGGCTGGTCCGACGGGCGCCGAATGATCTTCTTCTGGACCATTGAGGAGACTCCCGTCAAGGGTTTCCGGATCACGCGCTTCGGCGTCGAGTCCGTCCCGCCGGGCGGGGTCTGTCCCGTTGCCTGGCCCCGGGAGGGCTCGCTCGGCGGGGGCTGCTGACCCGACGGGGTGGCGAGCTTCCGGGAGGCAGGCGTCGCGCCGGGCGCGCCGCCACCTCCGCCGGACATGGGCGGGCGGGCGTCCTTCATCAGGGATCCGCACTTGTGGCAGACCGTCGCGGTGACGGAGTTGAGGGTGCCGCAGACGGGACACGGCTTCGAGCCCATCTTCCGCATCTCCTCTTCCTCCCGGAGCCAGTCCTCGAACGTGAGGAACGTGGGCTGCTTCCGCCACCACTCCTGGAACTCGCGGTCCGAGAGGGAGCGGCCGAGCTGGCGCTGCGCCTCGTCCTTGAACTTGGTCACGACGTCGTCGTACTGGAGGCGCATCTTTTCCTGGTAGTCCGCGACCTCGAGTCCACCCGTCGCAAATTCGACGCCGCACTCCGGGCACCGCTTCACGTCGACGGGGATCCAGGCCTGGCAGTTCGAGCACTTCGCCATGTCCTTCTCGAACTCGACGCCGCACTTCGGGCACGTGGTCGCGTCCTCGGGGATGAAGGAGCCGCACTCGCCGCACTCGACCATCTTGCCGAGGCCATAGAACTTGAAGTAGAGGGTCGCGCCCAACGCGATGCCCGTCACGGCCGCGAGGATCACGAGGAACAGCCACCAAGGAATGCCCAGGAGGGGCGTCGGCTGCAGGAAGAATGGCAGCTGGCGGGCCACGGAGAACGTGCCCGTCGCCGGGGCGATGAGCCCTCCCGGCGCGCTCACGACGAGCCGATAGCCCCCGTCCGGGAACGAGTCCGTGATGGAGAACGTCGCGCTCCACGCGCCGCCCACCCCGGACGTGACCGTCTGCGACGCGGCCGTGCTTCCGTCGGGGGCCTCGAGATCCACCTGGACGATGACGCCCTGGATTCCAACGAAGTTGCGGTCTCGGACGACGCCCCGGACGATGAACTGAACGCCCGGCTGGATTGACGTGCCATTCGCCGGCTGGCTGATCCGGAGCTCGCCTTGCGGGGGCTGGACATCGGTGGTGACGTTCGCGAAGTTGTTGTTCTCCTGGGGAGCGCCTCCCTCGATCAGGCGGTTCTCGGGGTCCGCGACGAGGAAGAGGTCTCGCACGCCCGCCACGTTGACCGCGTCGAGGGTGATCGTCACGTCCGTGAAGTTCGCGACGCTCAGGCCGGTGGCCCGGCCGATTTCCACGGACCGGGTGCTGTCCAAGTAGACGGCGACCGACACGTTCTGCGCCGGCGTCTGGCCGACATTGTGAACTCGTACGATCAGGCTGAACGTCCGGCCCTGGGTCGTCGTAATCGTGGACGGATAGTCCGCGTCCCGCAGCTCCAGGTCCGGCTGCGTGAGGACCGTCTTCGGCACAACGGCGATATTGTTCGAAAGCTTGTAGTCCGTGTTCCGGATCGCATCGGCCCGGGCGGAGACGCGGACCTCGAGGCTGTACAGCCGGACTGCGGTCGGACGCCACGTCAGGGTGAGGGACGCGATCGCCCCGTTCGTCACGTCGAAGGAGACGGGGCTCGTGAGGGGGCTCGCCCCTTCGAAGATCTGGAGCGTCGCGCCCGTGGCACGGTTCGTTCCCTCGTTCTGGATCGCGACCCGGACGGAGACGTCGTTGTTCACGACGGGGTCCGTCAGGAACGTCACGTCTGCCGTGCCCACGGAGAGGTCCGGCCAGGTGAACAGGGTGATCGGCCGCACGAAGATGTTGTTCAGCTCTTGCGTCTCGCGGACCCGGCCGCCGTCCGTGACCGCCGTAACGGGCGGGTCCACGACGACGGAGACGGTGCGGCTCGACTCGACCGCGCCGAGAGGCCGCCAGGTGACGGACGCCATCGCGGTGCCATTCTTCGGCACCGTGATCGTCGCGTCGCCCACCCCGGCGGCCGCACGGAAGTCGCCTGCCTGGAAATCCATCATGCCATCCAGGTTCTTGTCCACATCGTCCGAGAAGAAGCTCACGACGACATCGGGCACGTTGATCTGCCCCGTGTTCCGGATGACCGCGGTCACCGTGATGTCCGTGTTGATCGGCTGGCTGTCAAGTGGGCCGTTCCCGCCGGAGAAGCGGATCTCCTCGACAATAAGGTCCGGCGTGAGGCTCGAGAAGTGCAGGTCCAAGGCGACGTTCGCGGTGACCTGCCTCTGGGCGGGGGCGTCCGCGTCGTACGTCGTCAGGTCGAGGAACGCGGAGCCATCGGCGATGTATGTGTTGTCGACGACGCGTGTGCCGACGGTCCGGGATTCCCAGAACGCGCGATAGATCACGAATCCCTCCGGTGCGGACACGGGCCAGACCGTCGTGGCGGCGTAGTAGATGTCGTCCGGGGTCGTGGGGGCCGGCAGCCCGACGGGAAGCAATGTGACCGGATCCATGCGGTCCAAATCGAGCGTCACGTTCGCATCGGCGAGGAGAGTCCCCGTGCCGTCGACCGCGCGGATCGTGAGCCAGACGTACAGGCTGACCGCGGCGCCCTCCGTGATCACCCAGGTCCACCAGAGTCCCGAGGGGTCATCCAGCTGGACGTTCGTCAGGTGCACGTATTGAAGGCCCCGGAACACGAGCTGGGGCGAAAGGACCGTGTCGAACGTCGTGTTCCGGATATCCACGTCCAAGCTCTCCGCGACGCCATCGTCGGTCAGGAATGCGATATCCGTGACGCCCAGAAAGGTCGCGTCCCACAGGCGTGCGGTGGAGTCCGCGTCGATTGAGAGGGTCGGTCCAAAGAACGTGTCGCGGACGAACCGGGCGCTGCCGCCTGCCACGAGGACGTCCGCGTCGATCACGGAGTCCGACACGGCGAGGGTCGACGTCGCGCCGGCAGACCGGAGGAGCCCGGCGATCGATCGCTGGGTCAGGAGGAGCTGGCTGCCCCGCTCCACATTCAGGGTTCCGCCGTTCAGGACGTCAACGACGAGAGGGAAGTTGCTCCAGACCGTCGCGTTCCGGAGGGTGAGGGAGCCGCCGGACAGGACGCGCACGGACGAGCAGGCCGTCTGGTCCTGCTCGAGGTATATCCCTCCGTCCGAGATCGTGACGTCCCCGGAGACCTCGAGGCTGCCGGAGATCGAGACGATGCCCGTGATCGATCGGCTGAAGTTCCATGTGGTGACGCCCGAGGAGCACGTGACCGCTCCGAAGGAAAGAATCGCGTCTCGGTTGTTGTCCGCGCTCGAGAGGCTCGGATACGCGGGGAAGGACACCCCGACGGTCACGGTCGACGCCGCGTACGCCGCGACTTCGTCGTAGTTTCCGAACGATTCCGCGTTGGGAAGGGTCGCGCTGTCAATCCGGTCTGTGAAGAGCGGGATCCGGGCGATGCCGCCCTCGTCCGTGCGATTCCACTGGGACGGTCCGCTCGCGGTGCGACCGAGGTACCACAGGGTGCGAGAGCTCGGGACGTTTGCGAAGCCGTTGTCCGGGTACTGCGCGGTCGTGGAGCTGGGACTCAGACGGGACCAGACGGTCGCACCGTTGATGGGCCCTCCGACGGAGTTCGTGACGGAGGCGAGGAGCCACCGGTGGAGGTGCACGTTCCCGCCCGCAGACGGCCGGAAGGCGGGCTGCCAGTCTATGCGCTGTGCGGAACAGAGCGTCGAGTCCGACATGTCAATCGTCGAGTTGTACAGATAGGCGTTCGACGTACCATCCGTCGTGAGCTCGTTGTGTTGCGAAGGCAAGTCGCAGTAGTCCACCGCGATGTACGTATCGTACGCGTAAAGGGACGTGCTCGAAACGAGCGCCAGATCGAGGGCACCGGAGACGTGTTCGAAGAGCTTCTCGACACGCGCCCCGTAGAGGCCTGCTTGGGTCTGGGACCATCGCATGACGGGAGCGTCGTTGTTCGCGTCGACGTCAACCCCGAGGCCGGCGAGTTCGGTGTCCGCAAAGCCCGTGATCCTAGAGCCCGTGATGTTCACGACGGCCTGGCCCCCCGCGACGCCCGTCGCGTTGAACCAGCCGGGGAACTTCAGGGACGCGCCGTTCCGCATGACGAACGTGCCCGGGCTGCCCGCGGCGCTGTTCACGGACAGGGCGAGGTACAAGAAGGGGCCGATCGCGTTCGTCTGCGTCGTGACGACGGAGTTGTCGAGGACGAGCGTCCCGCCCCCGTTCACGTTCAACGCGTGTCCCTGGTGGGCCGTGTCCTTCGCAAAGGCCAGCCCGCCGTTGACGAGGGTCAGACTGCCTCCGTCGTTCACGTTGATCGTCCCGTCGACCGTGTACACGATCCCCGTGCACACCTGGGCCGTCGTGATTGTCCAATCGCCCGTGATGACGCCGCCGACCTGGTCACAGACCCCGGCCTGACCGACGGAGGAGAACGCCCCGAGGGCGGCGACGAGGCCCCCGAGGACCATCGTCCAAACGATCGACAGGCTCAAGGCCTTTCCACGGAAACGCGGACGGTCAAACATTCGACGGCCTCCCGTGATGGAGCCTCCAGGAATTCCCCTGGAGGCTACAACCAGTGGGCATAGCGGCGGGCCACCCGGACCGGTTGATAAATAAGTTGCCGCACGATTATCCGTCGCGATACGCACTATTCTCACGCGGGAGAACGTCCGGTTTCTATGGAGACAAATATTTATTCAAGAGACAATATTAAAATAGCGATTTCCGCCGAAAAGTGGGCGAAAATCCACGCGATCCGAGGCGGCAGTTTCGGCTCCCACAGGCCGGCGGGGCAGCGCAGACTATCACCGTGCGGTAACTACCAGGAACACTTTATATACCGTCGGCTCGGGTGTGCGTCCGACCTCAAAGCCCACCGGAGTCCACGTGATGAAGGTCATCCTGCGCGAAGAGAAGTCGGGTGTCTCGGAAGTCGTCGGCACGATCCTGATCCTCGCGATGACCGTGGTCCTGTTCTCCACGATCATCATCTGGGTCTCGAACATCCCAACTCCCTCCGCCCAGACCCGCGTGGACATCCGATCGACCATGAACCCGATCTACAGCGCGGGCGTGGAGATCGGCGTGGACATCACCCTCATCCATCAGGGCGGGGAAGCCCTCGCACCCGTGCCCACGGTCCTGTACGTGACCTCGCAGCGCGGCTCGAACCCCCCGCAGACGGACATCGTGATCCTCCACCCGTACAACGGATTGCTCGCGAGCCCGAGCGGGCTCCTGGACGGTGGCGACAGCGTCTGGGAGACGGGGGAGCGCTGGGGCTACAAGAACTTCCAGTTCCGGTCCTCGGACGACATCTCGATTGCAATCGTCGACACGTTGCGAAGCGCCGTGGTTTGGTTGGGCGCCGTGAGCGCGGTCCCGGGCACCCGGCCTCCCGTCTTCGTCGACAAGTGGACGGACGACATCCGAGGGACCGCTGCAATCGATCCGGTCCAGGCGAACCTCGGCTTCTTCCTCCATGTGAAGGTGAAGGACCCGGACGGAGACCTGAATCCGAACTCGGTTTGGGCAATTCTTACGATGTGGTACGGCACAGGCGACCCCTGTTCGTTCCCCCAGAAGATGCACGACGATGGAGTCTTCCCCGACGGCGTCGCGGGAGACGATATCTTCACCCTCGGGGCGATCTCCTGCATGAGCCCCCCCTTCCCGCTCCTCAGCTTTGACGGATCCATCATCCTGCTGAACGCGACGGACATGCAGGGGCATGAGACGACGACCCGCTTCGTGTTGAAGGTCGTTGAGCAGTTCAGCGGAGGCGGGACCCAGACAATCCCGAGTGAGCTGTGGCAGTACATCGGATTCGTCCAGATTCGCACCGGGGAAATCTGGTTCACGCACCTCGGCGACCCGGTCAACACGGCCAACAAGATCCAGCCGTTCCGAGTCACCCGGGCCGACCTCAACGGAGGCGGCGGACCCCTGTTCCACCTCCAGATGGCGAACCATGGGAACCGGAGCATCTTTGTCGACGGCTGGACGCAGATGTACTTCAGCGTCACGGGCAGCGCGGCCGTCCAAGGGATGTACGTCGTCAGGCCGGTCGACGTGACCAAGGTGGCGAACGCCGGCGGTCTCGGGCCGTATCCCGGTACCGCCGCCAACCCGGCCGACTTCCGGTTTGCACCCGAGTTCGTCTTCGACATCAACCCCCTGGACCAAGAGACGGGGGGCCGGTCCGTCGTAATCCTGGTCGCGGCGAAATCGGCGTTCAAGAACGACTGGCCCGTCCAGAACCTCGGCGCGGGAACATACTTCGTCAGCATCCTTGTATCGGGGATGGCGGGGCCGGAGAACATGACGTACCAGCAGATCGTGAACCGATGGGGGGCCGGCTACAACCCCTATGATCACCTGAACGATCCGGACCCCTCCGCGAGGACCCAGTGGTATGCCCAGGTGATCCCGTTCATCGGGATGACGGTCTACTAGGCGATTGGCCCCACGTAGCGCCGCGAATTCCCGTTGACCCGCCACAGGGATGTGCCGAGACTTTACCGCCGCTTTCGACCCGCCGTGCGACCCAGCGTCGCTCCCTAGGGCACGGAGTCGTGGACCCACGGCCGGGCAGGCCTGTGCGGGCCTGAGGTTTCGAGGTCCGCCACGTAAGTAGCGGGCGAACGTTCCGGACGTCTCTGGGACGCCCGCGGCCACCACGCGAGCCTGCTCTTCGCAGGCCGGATTCCCCCCCCAACCCCCGAGAGTCTGTCGGTGCTGCTGTCCTCTCGAGGGTGGCTCGCAGACCGTCCGGCGTCCGACCGAGGCGTCAAGCCGCCGACACGCATCGACCTCGGTTGAGGGGGCTCGGCTTCCTCCCGCCGCTCCGTGACGCTGATAGTCATGCCCGATGCGGAGTCCTCGAGTCGCCGCGTGGCCAGTTGCCGGAATCCCCGGGCGTCGCGCGTTGTGATCTGTTGGGGAGCGGATTCCGGTGATGCCGTACCTCGGGGGAGACGCGGGAACGCGTGAGGCCACATGCGGTCCAGCCTCATTCCACGATCAACGATGTCGGAGCGCCCACAGCCTGTCGAGACGAACGAATTACGTGGTGGCGACGGCTCCCGGACGACACCGGGAAGCGAGACCCCGCACCCGCTTCGAGACTTCTGCCAGCCTCCCGGGGACGGGTCTCGAGTCTCCGGTCAGGGCGACACCCCAGTGACCTGAACTCTCCGGACGACCACATCCCAGGCGGTCTCCGAACTCGATACGCGTCCCCGAATGAGGCGATCGACCTCCGGGGAACTTGCCAGCCCCCGGCTCGGAGGCGATCCCACGGGCGCGATTGAGGGGACCGAAAAGGTCGGTCTCGGGACGGAGAGGCTGGGTCGAGCAACAGAACCGGCTCGGACCCGAATCGTTGCATAGACCAAGGCACCCCGAGTCGGCCGAGGGATCGTTCAAGGAAGCGGCCCCCGCCGGCTCGACATTGACTCCGGAGGGCCGTGCTTCCGTCGGGACTTATCATCATCCATGGAACGGGGCCGCCTCAGGGGAGCCCGGAGGACGCGAACTGAGCCAAGCGTCCATGCCGCACCTGAGAGATGCTACCTCCTCGCGTTGACCGCAATCGTGACGCACCGACGGACGGTCGCGGGCGTTCAGGGAGAGCAAGGAACCCCTAGGGCCACTGGATGCTCGTCGACCGAGGTGGGCCGTACGATCTCGCGAGGGCTCAGAACTCGTCGTTGGACGGCTTGTCACCGCTCGTCTGGCCTTCGGACCCTTCTCCGTCCTGGTCTTCTACGGGCTTCCGGATGACCTTCTTCACGACGACGGGCGGATGCGAGACCGGCTTTTGAATCACACGGTGCGGAATCGCCCCCGTCATGGCGGATCCGCCCGGAGCTCCGTGGGAGGACGCCTGGGGATCCACGCTGCCGTCCGGGGGCGGGAGTCCTTCAGACGTTGGCCTCCGGATCGGCGGGG
>Ga0209002_10002827_pt1 | contig 13868 bp, 11 predicted proteins | sample Rifsed16ft2_FD_184010 | JGI IMG/M metagenome (GOLD analysis project Ga0209002, IMG submission 184010) | Soil microbial communities from Rifle, Colorado, USA - sediment 16ft 2 (version 2) | ecosystem: Environmental > Terrestrial > Deep subsurface > Rock core/Sediment | place: Rifle, Colorado...
CCCCTCGGGAAAGCGACTGGAAACATGATGGCCGAGCCTTCTTCCACGATGCGCGCCCCATCGCTCGTCTCCATGAACGCGAGTGCCGAGTGGTCTAGACCCAGGAAGTGTCCGATCTCGTGAGTAGCGGTCGATTGAAGATCGAATCGCCCGGCTTGACCATCGGGCGCTACCGACCAGGGGATGTCGTTGTTGAAGAAGATATCCGACTCCGCAATCTCTCCGGTGAGAATATTGACGATGAAGTTCGTAGCGCCGAGAATCCCAGTGCCCTCAAGCGACGGATCGGTAACGAATCCCACCGTACTGATGAAGTCGAAGAAGACGAAGGGCTCGGCGCTGGTGGTGCCGGAATACTGGAAGGTGATGCCGCTGGTCTCCACCACCTCCCAGGTATCGTAAGAGGTTCGCGTCGCGTTGATGGCGGCGTCCAGAGAAAAGTCCCCGGGGGGCGTGCTGTTGCTGAAGAACCAGGGCACGGGCATGTCGTCCGCTCCCCAGTAAAGGTGGACCTCCTGGCCGTCTGGATTGAAGAACTCGATGCGTTTGTAGGCTGACCCGCTTCGTGGCGCGGCCAGCAGAAGGACGGTCAATAGAACTAATTGGGTTCTCATCATGCTTCTCCTGGGCTGGCGCTAGCGCCCCAGCGCCTGATCGATGCGCGACTCCACCTCGGAGAGGCGATACCGGGTGGGAGGCGTTCCCGCCGGTTGGGAGTTAGTGCGGTAGTTCGCGAGCACGAGCCCGGAGATGTCGCGCTTCAGAATCGTTTCCCCGGCGTCGTTCCGGGTCAGAGTGAACTTACCCAGAGCGAGTCCCAAGAGCGTGGGGACGCGAGCCCCCGAGCCGACGCAGAACAACAGAACCTCCTCGCCCGGCGTAAACTGCGGCGTTCCCGGAACGATCGCCCGCAGGAATCCGACCTGCCCGCCCCAAAGGCGGAGCGTCACTTGCCGCTCCCCGGCTCCCCCTTTCAGGAATCGCTCGACCTCGAAGGTCGTGTAGGTGTAGATGCGCGTATGCTGTGCGTTCCAATCGGCATGCGAGCCGACGCTCCGGCCCACGAATATCAGGTCGGCGCGCTGCGCCATCTCTTCCAAGGTCATGGCCTCTACCGTCGCACCCTGCGCGGGCACGCCCGCCACCAGCATCAACGCCACCAGACTCCCCAGGAACCACCACGTTCTATCGATGCTTCGCATTCGATTGCCTCCTTGCTCCACTCAGGTCGCCAAGACCTCGTGCCGCGGTCGCTGCACGCCACGACCATCACGAGCCACCGACAACACTTCTTCCGCTGCCCTACGAGACGCGCCTCCCGCCCCCAATTTGGCCTTGACCTCTCGAAGACCCCGGCGCATGGACTCCGCTGCCTCGGGATCTTCCAACAGCCGCAGCGTCTCGGAAGCCACGCGCTCCTCGGTCATCTCGTCTTGAATCAGCTCGGGCACCAACGCTCGACCCGCGATGAGATTGACCATGGCGAAGTGAGGGACCCGAACGAAGGGTCTTCCCAAACGATAGCTCAAACCGCCCACCCGATAGACGACCACCATGGGAGTCTCGGAGAGGGCGGCCTCCACCGTCGCCGTTCCCGAGGCCACGATGGCCACGTCGGCGTGAGAAAGAGCCTCGTAGGCCGACTCGCTCAGGACACTCACCGAAGCAGAAGCGTCGCCCAGCCCGGCTCGGATGGCTGGCTCCTCCACCGTGGGCGCTTTGATGAGAGCGAATTGCAGATCGGAGCGCCGGGCCATCATTTTCCTCATGGCTCCCGCAATGACCGGGAGGTGCAGCTCGATCTCGCGGGGGCGGCTCCCCGGCATGAGGACGACCAGAGGTCGGTCGGCGCGGAGCCCCAACCTCCGAAAGAAAGTCGGGCGGTCCTGGTGACTGCGGACGAGATCCACCAGCGGATGCCCCACGAATTTGGCAGCAATGCCCGCGTCGCGATAGAACGATTCTTCGAAGGGAAGGATCACCAGCATCTTGTCGACGTTACGTCCAATCGTCTTCAGGCGTCCCCTTCGCCAAGCCCAAACTTGCGGGCTCACGTAGTAGACCACCGGGACTCCCAAGGCCTTGAGGCGGCTGGCGAGCCTCAGGTTGAAGCCGGAGAAGTCGATGAGTACCGCCACATCCGGCATCCTCCGAGAAGCCGCCGCCAGGAGCGTCGTCTGCGCCCTCTTGAGGGCGGGAAGCTTGGAGAGCACCTCCACCAGGCCGATCACCGAGATGGTGTGGAGATCGACCAGAATCTCGGCTCCTGCCTGCTCGAGCCGGCGACCTCCGATACCGAAGCATCGTGCTTCCGGGTCGATGGCCCGCAACTCTCGTACCAGCTCCGCTGCGTAGAGCTCGCCGGAGGCTTCCCCACAGCTGAGGAGCACATTGATACCGCTTTTCCCTGCCTTCTCTTTAGCCACCGTTGACAGAAATGCCAGCCGAATATAGCATACGCGCCAGCTCTCCTTCATGCGCTCGCGAGCACCAGAATCCCTTCATCGATGATCGGAAACGTCGTTAGGTTGCTCGGAAAGGTTTGCTCGGTTCGACCGGAAACGGAGACGGACCAACTCTTCGAATGCTCCCTACGCGGCCGTTTGTTCGAAACGGGAGTGGCTCAGATCGCCGTCGGCGACCGAGTCGAGTTCGACCCCGTCGAGGAACGGCATGCCCAGGCTGGTCATCCCGAAGTCGACGCTCCGCAACACGGGCATGGAGTCATCCACCAGATCCTGCCTCGACGCAGCGCGTTGATTCGCCCGCCTTCCAAACGAGGCGGCCAGCCCCAGATCGTAGCCGCCAACCTAGACCAGTTGGTGATCGTGTCCGCCTTGACGGAGCCCCGATACAAGACCGGGCTCATCGATCGGTACTTGGTGATTGCCCACCGAGCTTCCATCGCGGCGGCGATCTGCTTGAACAAGATCGACCTCGCTTCCCCGGAGGAGATGGCTAAGGCTCACGCCGACCTCCGGCCTTACCTGCGTCTCGGCTTACCGCTGATCCTCACCAGCGCTCTCGGCGGAAAGGGAATCGAAGACCTGAAGGGCTTGCTCAAGGACAAGCGCTCCGTCCTGGTCGGTCATTCGGGAGTGGGGAAGTCCAAGCTCGCCGGCCGTCTGCAACCGGGACTGAAACTGGCAAGCGCGTCGCTCACCCGCGAAGGGAAGGGCCGTCACACCACTTCCGTCTCCACGCTCTTCGACTTGGAGTTCGGGGGTGAGCTCGTCGACACGCCCGGGGTTCGCGAGCTGGGGATCACCGATCTTCCCCAGGGCGATCTGGCCGGTCACTTTGCCGACTTCCAGGCTTTTCTAGGAGACTGCCGGTTCACGTCCTGCTCTCATATTCCGGAGCCCGGCTGTGCGGTTCGTGAGGCGGTGGAGTCAGGGAAAATCTCGCCAGCCCGTTACGATAGTTATGTCCGACTCTACCACGAGCTGGCGCATCACCATCGAGTCTCTTGAGCCGGGCTTTCGGCCTGGTGACCAATGAGCGCTCCCACTCTCTCGACCAGTGCTTCCAGTCCTTCTCCTGTCCTAGCGGACACGGCGACGGCATCGGCGCGGCCGACAAAGGCCTGGCGGTTCGAGAGTCGATCCAGCTTGTTGAAGGCGACCAATCGAGGAATACTCTCTAGCCCCAGCTTTTCGAGAATCGTCTCCACCGCCTCCATTCGCTCTCGGTAGCGGGCGTCCGAACCGTCCACGACGTGAAGAATGAGGGCCGAGTTTTCGATCTCTTCGAGAGTGGCGCGGAATGCGTTCATCAGATCGGGAGGAAGGTCCCGGATGAAACCCACGGTGTCGGCGAGCAGCACTTCTTGCTCGACCGGTACGCGAAGGCGTCGGTTGGTGGGGTCGAGAGTCTCGAACATCCGGCTCCCCGCCGGAACGTCGCTACCGGTAAGGCGGTTGAGTAGTGTGGACTTGCCAGCGTTGGTGTAGCCGAGAAGCGAAACGATGGGAAGCTTGCGCTCCAGGCGTTTTTTCCTCCGAATCCCCCGCTTCCGTCGTACCTGCTCGATCTCCTTTTCCAAGCGCGCGATGCGATCCCGCACCCGCCGCCGGTCCATCTCCAACTTGGTCTCGCCGGGGCCTCTTCCGCCGATGCCCCCGGTCAGCCGCGAAAGCGCGGTGTCCATCTCGGTGAGGCGGGGGAGCATGTAATGGAGCTGCGCCAGCTCGACCTGCAGCTTCCCTTCTCGGCTGGAGGCCCGTCGGGCGAAGATGTCGAGGATGAGCTGGGTGCGATCCAGGATCTTCAGATCGGTGGCGGCGGCTACCGATCGGACCTGGGCGGGGGTCAAGCTTTGATTGAAGATGATCATGTCCGCCCCGTGTTGCAAGGAGGCGATGACCAGTTCGTCGATTTTTCCTTTACCCAAAAGGAACCGAGGGTCGAGCTTCTGTCTTTTCTGAACCAGCGTGTCGAGCACCACCACGTCCGAGGAGCGCGCCAGCTCGGCCAGCTCTTCCAGTGATTCGCGCTCGGCCTCCACGCTTCCCGTCGTCGCCCCCACCAGTATGGCGCGCACGCGGGAGTCGGCGCGATGGAGCTCGCCCCTCTTGCGCGCGAACTCCCCCTCCAGCTCCTCGATGAAGCCGAGAAAATCCACGTCCATTTGGCTGGAGACGCGCGGCTCCAAGAACTCCCATGCTTTCGCGGCGTGACCTTTTCCGTCTCGCCCGTTGGTAGCCGCCGGGGAGAGATAAGCGGCGCGTACCAGTCCGGGCAGCCCGTCATGACCCACATCGATGGACGCCATGAGATCGAGTCGGAGGAGCGCCAGATCGGTGAGATCGTCGTGAGTCAAGGGCTCCCCGGCCAGATGGGTGTGGAGGCACCGCAGCCCACGAAAGCGCCGCTCGGCGACGCGAACGCGTTTCAGGTCGGGAAGAACGATGCGTCTTGCATCGCCGACGATGACGGTGTCCACCGAGCCCCGTCGATCCACCAGCACTCCGATCTGTCGATTGATTTCTCGGGACAGCTCCGCCAGGGTGCGGGCGAACTCTTGGGTGACGATTGCGTGAGGAGGAATGCGTTTCTGGTAGATCTTTTCCAGGCGCCTGAGCTGTAGGACCTTGAGGCCGGCTGTGTTGCCCTGTAGCTTTTGAATCGGCGATTAGCCTCCCTGTCATCTATTATACGCCGGGGGTACGCCCGACGCCTTTCCGTATCGCACGGAATGTGTCCTTCGCACTGGACAAGGGAAAGCGCGAGGAGACAGATGTGGCTCTGCGGTGCGATGAAAACTACTTGCTCATCAAGCACTTAATGCCAGAACGGCTGGTACGGGTCTTGCAAACCATGCCATGGAACGGCTGGATTGGCGGAGGTCCTATGCAACCATCGAGAATCCTTCTCCCCCTGTTGGCAGCCCTGGCTCTTACCGGGCTCGGTGCCCCGCCGGCACAAGCGTCGCCGCAGGGTTACCGCGGCGCTCGCTTCTATGGTCCCCACGTCCGTTTCGGGTTCACCGGCTACCGCTATCGGCCTTACTTCTCTTATGGGCATTACCGGCCCTACCGCTACTGGCCCTATCGATACTACGCCGGCTTTACACCCTATTACTATCGCTCCGGGGTTTATCTGGGCGCCTACCCGACCGCCGTGTACGCCCCCTATCAACCTTATCAGGCCTATCAGGCCTATCAGGGCTATCAACCTTATCAGGGCTACGCCTTCGGCTCCGGCGCGGTCCGTACGCTGGTAGAGCTCAAGGAGACCCAGGTTTTCGTGGACGGGTACTACGCAGGCATCGTCGATGACTTCGACGGAACCTTCCAAAAGCTCTATCTGCAACCAGGCGAGCACACCATCGAGCTCCGACTCGAGGGTTACCAGACGTTCCAACAGCGTATCTTCGCTAGCCCCAGCCACACGCAGAAGATCCATCACCAGATGGTGCCCCTGGGACCGGGAGAGATGAATCCGGAGTCGTCTAACCAGAGCGCCGTCTCACCGGAGCGAGGAGCCCTCAGCCCGAGCGCAGGGCAAGGCGAAGCCGAGTCCCGAAGCGAGAAGCCGTGGGGGTTGGGCCCCGCGGCACCGATAGGAGAGCCGCCTCCCCCACCGGAGCCCGCGCCTCCATCCTCATCGCCACTGGTCTTGTCTACCGGCCCTCAATTCGGCGTGCTGACGCTGCGGGTGCAACCAGCCGAGGCCGATGTGTATATCGACGGAGAGCCCTGGGGAGCTTTGGGAGGAATCGAAGAACTCTCTATCCACCTTCCGGCCGGCAGGCATCGGATCGAGCTGCGCCGCGAGGGCGACACGGTCTTTGCAACCGAGGTCGAAATCCGGCGCGGAGAAGCGACGCCCCTCAATATACGACTCACCCTCTGAGGCGCGCCCCGCCGTCCCCATGGTCGGTAGCTTTGAGGGCTCTGGGGGCTCCCAGGGTTCGATGCGGATTTGCACTTTTCCATCCCTGCGGCGTATGCTATCCGGATTGTTGCGTAACCAAAATCACAGGAGGTCTGAAGTTCATGTTTCGAGTCAAGTTGAGCCGCGCGGCGATCCTGGGAGTCGCCTTCGTTGTCGCGTCATCCGCGCTTGCCATGTCATCCCAGGGCGACGAGTTGAGCGATGAGGATGAGAAGTGGCTGGAAGCGGAAGTGGTGGCGCTCATCACCGCCGAGGAGATCGAGATCTTCAGAAGCCTCCGATCCGGGGACCGCAAGCTTTTCAAGGACCTCTTCTGGGCGCGACGGGACTTCGAACCGATGACGCCCAACAACGAGTTCCTTCAGTGGTACGGGGAGCGCGTCAAGGCCGCCGATGAGGCCATCGACCAAGGCTCTCGCTCCGACATGGGCGAGGTCTTTATACTTTTCGGCCCTCCTGCGGAAGCCAACCCGCGCGAAGAGAGTATCGCCTGGACCTACCCTGCCAACCCTCCGCTCGGCATCCCGGACGGCTTCACCTTCCAGTTCCGCGAGTCGGGTATGGGGTTCCGTCTGGTTCGTGGCGATGAGGTCCAAGCCGCCCTGGAGCGTGCCAAGACCAACTACGTGACGAATCGCGCCATCAGCTACATCAAGGACGAGGATGGGCGTCTCCTGAAGCCGGATTCCAAGTTCGATCCCAACAGCCCCGCCAAGAAGGAGCTCCAGGCGCTGTTGGAAAACAAGACCGAGAACCCCGTCATACCCTTCGAGGCGCGGAGCTCGTTCTTCCGGGCCTCGGAGGGAGCGGTCTATGTACCCATCCTCTTCGAGATCGACCCGGACTCCGTCAGCTGGGACGGCGACAAGACCGAGGTAACGGTTTTCGGGGCAGTCCAGAACTCCGAGGGGCAAACCCTCTATCCGTTCGAGCAACCCGTCGAGCTCACAAAGAACGCTGATGGGCTGGTGACTTACGACGTACCGATCGAGGTGGCTCCCGGTCCTTACACCTTTCTCTTCGGTGTGATGGACAACCAGTCGAGTAAGGTCGGGACGCGGGTCATGAACGTCGAGGTTCCGGACCTCAGCGTCGATAAAGTGACGCTGTCCTCCATCCTCGTCTATTCAGAAGGGCGTCAAGTCGAGGCGGCAGCCGGAGTTCCCGGACACGCTTTCCAGTTTGGTCCGATTCAATTCGTCCCCAAGGCGGGCGACATGTTCACCTTCAAACAAACCGACGCCCTGGGGCTTTTCTTCTTCGTCTATGGTTTCGGCCTGGACGCACAGGGTCAACCTAACGTCACCGGGCAATACGTCTTCTCCGTGGACGGGGCCGCCAAGGGTCAGACCGCGGTGGAGCGACTGCAGGCCACTCCGCAGCAGGCGATCGGTAACGCGGAAATTCCCCTCTCCACCTTCGCGCCGGGCAACTACAAGCTCCAGATCAAGATTGTGGACCAGGTGAAGAAAGAGACCGTCACCAGGGATGTGGAGTTCGTGATACAGGGTTAGCGGGGTCTCCCGACTGACGGAGGGTTGAGGAAACCGCGAGGAGCTATTCTCTAGGCCGCGACCTTCGCTCGTTCACGCGACAGGATTTCGATGGCCTTCTCGAGAGTGGGATCGCCTTCGCCACCCTCGTCTTCGTACGCCTGTTCGACCTCGACGTCGGGCGTGAGGCCCGTACCGAGGAGAGGCTCTCCGCCCGGCGTCGAGTACTGCGACACGGATAGGATGAGGCCGGAGCCGTCCTGGAGAGGAATAGCCTTCTGGACGCCGCTCCTGCCGGCCGAGCGCTCCCCAACCAGCTCGGCTCTCTGCGCATGCTTGACGGCGCTTCCCAGGATCTCCGCCGCCCCCGACGTTCCCCGATTGATCAGCAGGGTCATGGGGCCTTGGAAAACAACCCGGCCCGTATCGATCTCGAGCTGGGTCTTCTCTCCCTTGCGATTCTGGAGAATCGCCGCAACCCCACCGGGTACGAAGAGCCCGGCCACTTGCGCTCCGTGGCCGGCCATGCGCCCAAAACTGTTTCGAACGTCAACGACCAGCTGGCGCGCCCCGGATTGGGTCACACTCTGAACGGCCCGGGCCACTTCATCGCTCGATCCCGCCTGAAAAGCCGCGATGCGGACATAGCCGATGGTGTCGGTGAGCATCTTGTGGGACACCGCATCTCCCGTGCCGGTGGACCGTTCGACGGTCAGCTCGATCGGCTCCGGCTGACGGCCCCGGATCACTTCCAGGTTGATACTCGTCCCCGGCTTACCGCGCAAGAGAGCCTCGCCGATGGTGGCGCTTACCTCACGGGTGTTCATCCCGTCCACCGATTTCAGTAGATCTCCGGGTCGAAGGCCGACCTTGTCGGAGGCCGAGCCGGGTAGAACACCCACCACCTGCAGGTAGTAGCGCTTGGTCACCTCGACCCCGATACCCGCCACGCCCTCCGGCGGCCTTTGGAACTCCTCGAACTCCTTTGGAGAGAGGTAGGCGCTGTCCGTGTCCAGAGCATCCATCATCCCACGGATCCCGCCCTCGATGACCGAGTCCATCTGGACCGGGTCGACGTAGTTGTTCATGATCAAAGTCACCACATCCTGGAAGACCGAGAGATACCGATAGGCCGAGTCTCGGGCTAAGGCTCTCCCCAGGAGCCCTCCCAGAACGGCGTAGATGACGAAGGGGCCGGAGAGCAAGAGGATCAGATGCTTGGCACGTATGGATCTCATGGACGCGGAGCCTCCCACAGGATTGGTTTCGAGCGCCTTGCCTGCGTCTATTCTGCCTCCCAGGCCCGGAATCGTCAAGGAGAAGGCTCTAACAGACGGGTAGTTTGGGTGGGGTGGGCCACCAGCCACTGCTCGGGGTCCACCGGTTGGCCGTTTTCGCGTATCTCGAGATAGAGGCCTGGTCCGCTCAAGGATCCGGTGTCTCCCACCAAGGCAACCTCTCCGCCTCGCTGCACGGTGTCGCCCTCGCGAACTCTGATCTCGGAAAGATGCCCGTAGAGACTGTAGACCTTGTGGGGATGGCTGAGGATGAGAAGGGTGCCATACCCCTGGAACCAAGAAGCGAACACCACCTGCCCATCGTAGATGGCATGAACCGGTGTGCCGAGAGGCGCCTCGATCTCGATGCCGTTCTGCACCGTCACCGTCCGAAAACGAGGATGCTGCTGCTTGCCGAAGCGCGCGGCGATGGAACCCGAAACCGGCCAACCCAGTTCGCCGTGGAAGAGCCGTATGGGAAGAAACATGGTGGCAGCCTGGCCCGAAGCACCCGCTTCCAGGTCGGCAATCATCGCACTTAGCTTCGCCCGGGCCTCTTCCAGCTCGAAGACTAGCGTTTCGGCCATCTCTCGCCGCTGATGGATCTCTTCCAGAAGGGAAGCTCTGGTGGCCCGTCGTTGCTCGAGGTTCTTGGTGGTCTGCTCGAGCTCCCTTCGTGTCTCCAGAGCCTCTTGGGTATCCGCAAGCAGCTCCGCTTTCGTTTGCTCGAGCGCTGCCTGGTCGGCGAGGAAGCGGTCGATCTTCTCGGCGTCCACGCGCGCCAACCGAGAAATGTAGCGATAGGCGCGGGTGAGCTCGCTCGGCTTTTCCACGGAAAGGAGGAGCCGCATGTAGCTCAGCTTGCCCAATTTGTAAAGGCTTACCGCCCGACTCGCCAGGTAGGGTCTGAGCGCCCGGATCGAGCCTTCCAGAACTTGAATCTCCTTCAGGTTGCGATCGATCTCCCGGTATCCGCGCTCCAGCTGGAGCTTCAGCAGCTCGAGCGTCTGATGGGCGACGCCCATCTGAACTTCCAAGCGGTGGAGCTCTCCGATGAGAGTCGTCTGCCGCTCGTCCAAGGCGCCGAGCTCATCCTTCAACGCCACGAGCTTCTCGGAGATGAGCGCGAGCTTGGCCTCTTCCTGGGCGAGGCGATCTGCCGCAGACTCCCCTGTCGGCGAACGCCCCGCGTCTTCGGGCGTTTCTCTACCCCCGGCGGACGCCGCCAGCAGAAACAGAGATACGGCACCCGAGGCGAGCGTTCGCTTCGCGAGAAGCCGGCGGCCGAATCCGGAATCGCTCAAGATATGTCTCAGAGAGTGGAGGTAAGCTCCCGTCATTATATGCGGTTCTTCACCGACTGACAACGGGTTTCTGGAGCTCGGCCCCGCTACCCCGCCATGGGTCAGCGGATGACGATGCGTCCCGGCTGGCCGAGGTCTCCCACAATCTCTATGGACCGGTCCACAAAGGTTCGGATCACTTCCACGTTGGTCCTGAGGTGCTCGGTGACTCGTACGGTCGTGAGCTCCGAGGAGCCGGGAGCCAGGGCCAGTGGTAGAACGAGCTGGTCGGCCAAACGTTCGTCCACGGCCCCGGGTCGATCCAAGTAGTCGCGAAAAGCAGCCGCCGCTTCCTCACCGACCGATTCCGCGGATTTGCCTCGCGCGCCCAAGGCGGACGTGGTGACGCGAGTCTTCTCGAAGCGGCCGGTGATGGCAACCACACTTCCCGGCGATGCGGCGGGAAGCTTCACCAGCTGTACAGAAGGGTCGCATCCGGAGGACCGGACTCCGACCTGAGCTCGACTGGCTTGTCGCTGGCGCACGTGCGCCGGCAGGGTGGGGGTCGTCGCAGAAACGATCTCCACCGCCTTGAGCTCGCCCCTCTCTATCAATTGGAGGGCCTTGGGTTTCGCTCCGCCCTCGATGCGAGCCACCACCTGTCCGCCACCCTTGGGATAGAACCCCGCTCGCTCCAACTCCACGTCCAGCTCGAAGCCCGCCTGTCGCATGAAGGGAAGCCAGCAGGATTCGATGTAGTTGAACGGCGGGCTCCAGGGAACGTGGGTTCCACCTCGCAGGACGACCTGGGAGCTCGACCCCGCCAGAGCCAGGGGAGCGGCCAGCGCTTGCAGCACCAGGGTGACCGAGCCGGCTGTTCCGATATCCACCCGATAGGCTCCCGGGCGCACCGGCCCGGGGGAGAAAACCAGCTCGAGCGAGCCTTCCCGATCGCCGGAACAGGAAGCGCCGCTCAGCTCGCAGAAGACCCTCACCGCCTGGAGATGCTGGGGGGCGAGACCTGGCCGGGGCCGCCGGGCCCGTATTTCAGTGAGACGGAAGGCACGCCCGCTGATAACGGAGAGAGCGAGAGCGGTCCGGAGAATCTGCCCGCCGCCCTCTCCGCGACTCCCGTCAATTTGAATCAGCTCGGCCATTTTCCCTTGTTTGACGGCCCTTTTGACGCCTAGCTATACTGATTTTTTGGCATGAACATATAAGGATCCATGAGATTCATGGGACTCGATTTCGGTGCCAAGTCCATCGGCATTGCGCTCTCGGACGAAACGGGGTTGATTGCCTCACCTCGAGAGACGCTCCGCCGCGCCAGTTTGGAGAAAGACATCCAGCATCTCACCGAGCTCGCCCGCCAGGAGGGCGTCGAAGAAATCCTGGTCGGCATGCCGTTCTCCTTGGACGGAAGCGAAGGCCCCCAGGCCAAGAAGGTGTGGGCGTTCATCCACGCTCTGCAGCAAGGGTCTGGCATCCACGTGACACCCTGGGACGAGAGGCTGAGTACGGTGGCCGCGCAGAGGGCTCTACTGGAAGGGAACGTATCACGCGCTCGCCGGAAGAAGGTGGTGGACCAAGTGGCGGCTGCCATCGTGTTGCAGGGCTATCTGGACTACCGCAACCAGAAGTTCCCCGAAGAGGCTCAGGACTCGCACAAGCACCGAACGCCCGGAAAGGATGACGTCTAAATCCATGAAGCTCGTCGCTTCGCTCCTCGCGTTGCTGGTGTGTCTGACGGCGGGAGCGGCGACCTACGGTTACCATCAGGCCACCCAGCCCTTTAAAGGATACCCCGGGGACGAGATCTTTTTCACCGTGAGACCAGGACAGGCTAGTGCGTCGATTGCCGGTGAGCTCGAGAGCCAGGGGATTACTCGCGATCGCCGCCTTTTCGTGGCCGTGCTCTGGTTCAGGGGAGAGACCAACCGGCTGCAGGCCGGTGAGTATCGTTTCGCGACACCGCTTTCCACACTGGAGGTCATCGACCGACTCGTTGAAGGCGACATCCATTACCTGTCGGTGACCGTACCGGAGGGATTGACTCGCACGGAGACCGCCGAGCTCTTGTCGCAAAACGGACTGGGCGACGCGGAAGCTCTGCGCGCTGCCTTCGCTCGAGGCGAGCTGATCGCCTCACTGGATCCAGAGGCTACTGACCTGGAAGGCTACCTCTTCCCGGAGACCTATCAGTTTCCGCGCAACCCGGCGCCGGAAGACGTCGCCCGAGCCATGGTGGCCCGCTTCACCTCGGTCTTCGACGACCGACGCCGCGCCAAGGCCGCATCCCTGGATATGGACGCCCGCCGGATCGTAACTCTGGCCTCCATCGTGGAGAAGGAGACTGGACTAGCCGAAGAGAGACCTCTCATTGCCTCCGTCTTCTGGAACAGACTCGAGCGGCGCATGCCCCTACAATCCGACCCCACCATCATCTACGGCCTCAAGCAGCAGGATCGCTTCGATGGAAACCTACGCCGTGAGGATCTCGGTCTGGAATCTCCTTATAATACGTACCGCTTTCCGGGACTGCCGCCTGGCCCCATCGCCTCCCCGGGCCAAGCCGCCATCGACGCCGTTCTCTCGCCGCCGGAGACCAACTACCTCTACTTCGTCTCCAAGAACGACGGCTCCCATCATTTCTCGACGAGCTTGAGAGATCACACTAACGCCGTCCGTAGGTACCAGATCGATTACTTCCGTCAGAGGCGGCGGGAGCGCACCGGGAAGACAGGCTCTTCATGACCGGGAAGAGGGTCGGCTCCGCCATGACCCTCCTTCTTCTCTACGTGGCGCTCACTTTCGTTTTCACTTTTCCCCTTGTCTCGTTCTTCGGGACGCATCATGTGGGTGAGGATGCGGGCGACGCGCGCACCTACATCTGGAACATGTGGTGGGTCGACAAGGCTCTCACCGAGCTCCATACCAACCCCTTCGAGACCGATTTCATTTTCTACCCGCTCGGCATCGGGTTGTCTCTCCACACGCTCGGCTTCTCGCAAGGTCTCGAGTTCATTCTCCTGAAGAGTCTCTTGGGAGATGTCGCCGCGGCCAACGCGATCCTGATGGTGAGCTTCGTCGCATCAGCGCTCGGCATGTACGCGCTCGCCCGCTATCTGGGAGCCCCCGCCCTCGGTGCCTTCCTGGCTGGGATGGCCTTCGCCTTCTGCCCCTATCGCCTCGCCAGATTGGCGGGACACTACGACTTGCTGGGCACGGAATGGATCCCTCTCTATACGCTCGTGTTCTTGAAGGCGGTCCGCGACGACCGGCACGGGCTTAGCCTGGTCGGGGGCGCCGCGGTCCTCGCCGCGGCCTGCGGATATACCACCCTGACTCATCTTGCTTTCCTGACCCTTTTGACCGCTCTCTTCCTGCTCTGGGAAACGGCGCGCCTTGCCCCCTCA
>Ga0209002_10002830_pt1 | contig 13863 bp, 13 predicted proteins | sample Rifsed16ft2_FD_184010 | JGI IMG/M metagenome (GOLD analysis project Ga0209002, IMG submission 184010) | Soil microbial communities from Rifle, Colorado, USA - sediment 16ft 2 (version 2) | ecosystem: Environmental > Terrestrial > Deep subsurface > Rock core/Sediment | place: Rifle, Colorado...
CCAGCAACTTCCCCGCATAGATCGGCCGGGTGGCAACCAGCCGGGCGCCTTCCTTGTTGATCTCGATCACATCGGGCAGGACGCCACTTTCCAGGTCGATGGCAACCATGGCGGCCAGTTCGCGGCCGCGAGTGCTCGTGGAAAAAAAGAACGCCTCAGGCTGCTGGTCTTTCGCCAGCTTCGAAAGCAGCGCGGCAATTGGTTCAGGGCGGTAATCGGCAAAACTGGGATCATCGCTAACCAGGGCTTCATCAGCGCCGTAATGGATGGCAGTTTGTCCCAAAGTTTCGGAGTTCGTGCCCAAGACCAGGGCTTTCACTGTGGCGCCCGATGTTTCAGCCAACTTGTGAGCCACGCTAACCACCTCCCAAGAGGCGGGTAACGCTTTGCCTTTAAATTGATCGATGTAGACCAGAATGGAACTTGCCATCACAACACCCCCTCAGTGATGAGCTTGTCTGCTAATTTGTTGGCGATTTCCTCGGAGCTAGCGCCAGTGATCAGTTCGCTGGTTGCAGCTCGCGGGGGCGGGCTGGATATCTGCGGCCAAGACACCTTCGATTCCGGGGTTGAAATCCCCAGATCAGCCAAAGACCAGATGGGAATCTCGGCTTTGGAGGCTTTGCGGATTCCCATGAAGGAAGGATAGCGCGGCTCGCCAAAATCCTTGACGATGCTGAGCACAGCTGGCAGCTTGCTTTCGACAATTTGGCGACCTTCTTCGATGCCACGTTCCACCCGGATACTTTTTGCGCCAGCGTCCAGCTGGGTTACTGCCGCCACCAAAGTAAGCGAAGGCCAACCGAGAAGGCGGGCTGCCATGGGGGTGGTAAGCCCGGTATCGGTGTCGATGGCTTGTTTGCCGAAAATGGCCAGGTCAAGCTGGCCGAGTTTCTTGGCAGCTGCAACGAGCACGCGGGCTGTTGCGCTTGCGTCGGGCGCAGAAAGCGCTGGATCTGAGATAAGGATGGCTTGGGCACAACCCATAGCTAGAGCGTGCTTGAGCGCCTCTTTTGCCCCCTCGTCGCCCAGGCTTAGAGCCGTGACCTCTCCGCCATACTTTTCGGCCAACCATAGGGCGGCTTCAACGGCATATTCGTCCCAGGGGTTGATGACCAAGGGTGCATCTCCCCAATGCACTACTCCGCCCTCTACTGTCATTTTGGCGGCTGAGTCGGGGACTTGTTTAACAAATACCGCGATTTTCAACGTCGGCTCCTTTTTGCGTGTAAGCTAACTTGATAATAATAATTTGCCAGCCGAGCTGTTCACCATGCTTCCAAGTTCCACCGCGAAAGTTTTTAGGATTGCTATACAGCCATGCCTAGCTGGCCTGCCAGAATTCGGGGTCAAAAGCAGGCAGTTCGCGGCGTAGGTCGGCATCTTCACGATAGCCCAGGGCGTAGCCGGCTTGCATCAATTGATGAATTTCGCTGGTGCCTTCGTAAATGACGGCGCCTTTGGAATTGCGCAGGTAGCGTTCCACATCGTACTCATCGCTAAATCCGTAAGCGCCATGTACCTGTATTGCCTCGCTGGCGGCCTCGAAGGATGCATCGGTGGCGAACCATTTGGCTAGCGAAGTCTCGCGGGTGTTGCGCACACCCTGGTTCTTCAGCCAACCGGCGCGCAGGTACAGCAAGCGAGCTGCTTCATAAGATTGCACCATATACGCGATCTTTTGCTGCACTAATTGGAACTGTCCAATTTCGCGGTTGAAAGCTTTACGGTCGTGCGCGTATTTGAGGCTGGCTTCTAAGCAGGCACGGATCAGGCCAGTGGCCCCGGCCGCCACGGTGTAGCGGCCGTTGTCGAGACAGGACATGGCGATCTTAAAGCCCTCGCCTTCCTCACCAAGTCGATTTTCAGCCGGTATTTGAACGTCCGTCATGGAGATCCACCCTGTGGACCCGGCGCGTACTCCTAGCTTGCCGTGAATGTCACCGGTCTTGATGCCTTTGCGATCCAGCTCCAGGATGAAGGCGGTGAGTCCGTTGTGGGGGTCTTCTGTGGACGCGTCGGTGCGCATCACAACCAAGGCATGATGCGCCTTGGTTGCCAGCGAGATCCACATCTTTTCACCGTTGAGCACGTAATCGTCACCCGCGCGCTTGGCTGTGCTCTTGATGCCAGCTACGTCAGATCCAGCGCCGGGTTCGGTTAAGCCAAAGCAGGCGACTTTCTCGCCCTTGGCCTGCGGCACCAGGAACTTTTGTTTCTGGTCCTCTGTTCCCCATTGCAGCAAGGCCATACTGTTCAAACCCATATGCACGGACATGATCACGCGCAAGGTCGTATCCGCAGCTTCAAGCTCTTCACAGACTAAGCCCAGGGACAAATAATCAAAGCCCTGGCCTCCGTAGCGAACCGGGATGTTGATGCCTAAAATGCCCAGTTCTGCCATGCGCGGCAGGATAAACGGCGCCATTTCTTGTTTGCGGTCCCATTCTTTGATGATAGGCACCACCTCTTTTTGAGAGAAGTCCCGCACCATTTTCTGCACCATGCGGTGCTCTTCACTTAGTTGGAAATCCATCAGGCCTCGTGGGGAACGTTGAGATGAACGGCGCACGGGATTATACCGCGAGGGTTCATCTTGCCTAAATTGACCCATCCCACCCCGTATAATTCAGCTGTGACCCGTTTTTTTGTGCGCCGAGGGTGGATCGCAATTGTGATCGGGCTTGCCCTTTTGTTGGTGCCGAATGAGCTGTGGCGCAGCCTGGTGCCGATTGGAGACAGCTTGCCAACCGCTACTGGGTTGCCGACTCAGGATGCGGGCGAAGCTGCCTACCAGCAAGGTCTGGCTCTGGCCGCCAGCGACCCGCTGGCAGCCCTGCCGTTGTTGGAAGGCCTGATGTTTTCAGATCACCCGGCCGCCGATGAGGCGCGCACCTTGGCGCAGGCAATCCAGGCAGGCCGCCTGGCAGACGATCCAGCTTACCTGTATACAATCAGCGGCCAGGCGCTGGCTGCCATTGGGGAATGGAGGTTGGCGAGGCAGGCTTTGTTGCAGGCCGTACAACTGGCACCGAATTACGCCGAAGCCTGGGCTTATTTGGGCGAAGCGCAATATCAAAATGGGGAAGACGGCTACCCGGCTTTGAAACGGGCTTTGGATTTGAACCCCGATTCAATGTCGGCACATCTATTTAGCGCACTGTACTGGCAACGCCAGCACGATTACGAACAGGCAAACCTGCATTTCTACGTGGCGGCTGGTCTGGATCCCGAAAACCCTGACATCTATGTTCAATGGGGGAAAAGCGCCATGTTAGCCGGTGAACCGGTGGAAGCCCGCTCATTATTCGAACGGGCGGCGGAATTGACGCCGGATGACCCGCAGGTGTGGATTGCCCTGGCATACTACAGCGTCGAAAGTGAATTATATGTGGAAGAGCTGGGCGTGCCGGCTGCCTCGAAGTTGGTGACTGCAGACCCCACCAATGTGGAGGCGCTAGTGCTATTGGGGCGAGCCTATGTGCTCTTGGGCCGAGGGGAAACGGGAAGGGTCTTCCTTGAACGGGCAGTCGAATTGGAGCCTGCTTACGCACAAGGCCATTATTTTCTCGCCATTTTCCAGCTGGCCGAAGGGGAATTTGAACCGGCCCTGGTGCATCTGAACCTGGTAATTTCCTTAGCACCCGGCTCACATGAAGCCAGGCTAGCCAGCGAGCTGATCATTCAATACACTCATTAACCTGCACACCGGCCCATGCTAGAATGAGTCATCCTCAAGCAAGGCGGCGTAAAAATGGCTGAGCTAGACTGTATCTTTTGCAAGATCGTGCTGGGGGAAACACCGGCTCAAAAGGTGTTTCAAGATGAGTGGGTGACTGCCTTTCGTGATATTCACCCCCTGGCCCCGGTCCATATCCTCATTATTCCAAACCTGCATTTGACCAACACGAACGACTTGAAACCCGAGCATGCCGTTATGGCTGCGCGCATGCTAACGGTGGTCCCTGAACTCGCCAAGCAGGAAGGCATTGCCGAAAGTGGTTATCGCCTAATTATGAACACGGGCCTAGACGGCAACCAGATCGTGATGCACATGCATATGCATCTGTTGGGTGGAAATCGCATGCAGCATCCCATGGGGTAGCCAAGGGTATAATTTCTTTATGGCCCTGAAAGCAGATCTGGAACAAGCGCTGAGAGATGCCATGCGTTCAGGCGACACCGTGCGCAAAAACACCATGCGCATGGCGTTATCCGCGGTAAAGGAGGCAGAAGTACAAAAGAAGGCTGAGTTGGATGATTCGGCCATCCTGGCTTTACTGCAGAAAGAGATCAAAGCCAGGCAGGAAGCCTTGGCCGAAGCCGAAAAAGCTAAGCGTGCAGACCTAGCCGAGAATGCCAAGGCCGAGATCAAAGTGCTGGAAGGCTATCTACCCCAGGCGCTGAGTGCGCAGGAACTCGAAGAGATCGTGCACGCGGCAATCACCGAGGTGGGCGCTACCACCCCTGCCGATATGGGTAAAGTAATGAAAGCCGTGTTGCCCAAAGTGCAGGGTCGCGCCGATGGGGGCCAGGTGAGCCAACTCGTGCGGACCAAGCTCCAGGGTTAATTCGTTTTACTTGCTATGACAGAACAAACCAAGCCTCAGCGCAGCCAGCGCTGGCCTGCCCGTCGCCGGTACTTTTTCGGGTTTCTCTGGGTGCTTTGCGTTTTGATTTCCGTGGCGGCCCTGGTGATGCCCTATTCCTCACGGCAGTCCACGTTGGTTATGCAGTTAGGTGACGTCTCCGGGCAGGATGTGCTTGCTCCCTATACTCTCAGCTATCAAAGTGAAGTGCTCACTAATCAGCAACGTGAGGAAAACGCCAACGCAGTAGCGCCTATCTATGGATCCCCGGATGCCAACGTGGCGCGCGACCAATTGGGCCAATTGCGCGCGGGTTTGGCTTTTATCAACACCGTCCGGCAGGACAGTTACGCTTCGTTAGATCAGAAGATCGACGACCTTTCGGCGCTGCAGAGCGTCAACCTGAGCCAGGAGACCGCCCAGAGCCTATTGCTGTTGGATGAAAGCGCGTGGCAGAACGTCCAGCAGGAGACGATCGTGGTGCTGGAACAGGTGATGCGCAGCAGTATCCGCCAAAATCGCTTGGATGAAGCTCGCAGCAGCGTGTCGGCTTTGGTCAGCCTCTCTATTCCGGAGGACCAAGCCAGGATCGTAGCGGAGCTGGCGAGCGCTTATGTGATGCCCAATAGCTTTTATTCGGAAACCTTAACCCAGCAAGCCCGTGACGAAGCCCGGGCGGCGGTGCAGCCGGTAACAAGGACTTTTCTGAGTGAAGAAGTGATCGTGCAGCGCGGTCAGGTAGTTACGGCTGTCGACATGGAAGCTTTGCAGCAATTCGGCTTGGTGCAGACGGAAGCCCGTTGGCAGGATTATTTCAGCGCGGCGGTGTTAGCGGTGGCGGTGCTGGTGTTGGCCGCGCTCTACTTGCGTTACCGGCCGACTCTGGCGGAAGATGGCCGCGGGCTGGTGATGGTGGCGTTGCTGTATGCAGTTTTTCTACTGGCGGCGCGCTTGATCATCGTCGACCGGACGGTGATGCCGTATGTCTTTCCGGTGGCTGCCTTCGGGTTGCTGGTCGCCAGCTTATACAGTTCCCAAGCCGCCATGCTTTTCTCATTCGTGCTCAGCGTACTGGCTGCTTACGGGTTGCCTAACGCGCTTGACCTGACCCTCTACTATTTTGTGGGCAGCTTATTCGGCATCCTATTCCTCAAACGCGCCAAACGGGTGATGTCTTATTTCTGGGCTGGGGCGGCTGTTACTGTGGCCAATGTAGCCGTGCTTTTGGCATACCGCCTGCCACTGGCCTCCACAGATACCTTCGGTATGTTGACTTTAATTGGCGCGGCTGCATTGAACGGCTTTATCGTAGCCAGCCTTACCATCGTGCTGCAGCTTTTTTTGGCGCAATGGCTGGGCCTCACCACCACAGTGCAACTTCTGGAACTGGCGCGCCCCGATCATCCTTTGCTGCAATTTATTTTGCGCAATGCCCCGGGAACTTACCAACACAGCCTGTTGATCGCCAATCTTGCCGAGCAGGCGGCAGAAGCTATCGGCGCCGACACGCTGCTCACCAGGGTCGGCTCGCTGTATCATGATGCCGGCAAGGCTCGCCAGCCGCATTACTTCATTGAGAATCAGGTGCCGGGGTCGAAGAATCCGCATGATGCGCTCAGCCCCAAGGAAAGCGCCAAGATGATCCTGGCGCATGTGCCGGACGGATTGAAGATGGCGGCCAAGCACCATCTGCCAACCCGGATCAAAAATTTTATCGCCGAACATCATGGCACGCTGATCACCCGCTACCAGTACGCCAAGGCTTTGGAGGCCGCCGGCGGCGATGAAAAGAAAGTCAACATTAGCGATTTCCGCTACCCAGGCCCCAAACCCCAATCGCGCGAGACAGCGCTGGTGATGCTCGCTGACGGTTGCGAAGCGCGCACTCGCGCTGAGCGACCAAAAACCCGCGAGGAATTGCGTTTGCTGGTCAAAAGTGTGATGGATAATCGCGTGGCTCAAGGTCAACTGGATGAGACCTCGATCACGATGCAGGACCTGAAGACGACTCAAGAAGTGTTCATTTCGGGGTTGCGCGGCGTCTATCACCCACGTTTGATCTATCCCGAATTGAATGAAGAAACTATCGGTTCCTTGGATGCACAACCGAATCTGGAAAGCTTCAAATCCAAGCAATGATCCACATGATCGTCGACCATCGCTATCGGAAAGAGCGCCTGGACAGATTGCTCCGGAAGACTGCCGAGTTCACCTTGGAGCATCAGAAGCAGGATCGAAAGGTTGACCTGAGTTTGGTGATCACTGGGGATGCCAAACTAAAAAAACTCAATGCCCAGTTCCGGGGCAAGGAACTAGCTACAGATGTTCTCTCCTTCCCGTCAGGAGAAGATAACGCTTCTGGACACAGCAACTACCTCGGGGACGTCGTTATTTCCCTACCGAGGGCACGGGCGCAAGCCAAAGCAAGGGGGCACAGCCTGCCTGAGGAATTACAGTTGCTGACGGTTCACGGAATCTTGCATTTATTGGGTTATGACCATGCCACGCTAAAAGGGCGGGTGCGGATGTGGAGTGTCCAGGGCAAAATCCTTCACAAGGTTAATCCTTCTATCAGTAATCAGCTTATCGAACAGCTTTAACCCTAACTATGATCGCATTCTTACGTGGCCGACTGGCATCATTTAAACCCGCCCTGGCGGGATTAAGGCATGTTCTAAAGACCCAGCCGAACAGCTGGGTACACGCCTTTATTACCGCTGGGGTAATCGCATTAGGAGTTTGGCTGGCATTGGACACGATGCAGTGGGCGCTTATTGTCCTGGCCGTGGCCTTAGTCTGGGTCACTGAATTTATGAATTCAGCCCTGGAAACCGCTATTGATCTGGTAAGCCCGGATCATCACCGGCTAGCCGAGATCGTAAAAGATGTTAGCGCTGCTGCCGTAGTTCTGGCAGTGCTGGCGGCAGTGGTGTTGGGGTTGCTGGTGCTAGGGCCCCCATTATGGTGGCGCGTGTTCGGTTCATTTGGGGGATGAAAGCTCCAGAGCATACAAGGTTTGACCGATTGCAGGCAGACATGAAGGCTTGTCGAGCCTGCCTGCAAGCCGGCTATTTTGTGCAGCCTCCCGCGGTGGCTAAGGGCAAACGCAGCGCGCGAATTATGACCATTGGGCAAGCACCTGGGGTGACCGAGGTGCAGGCCGGTCGGCCTTTCAATGCAGGCAGCGGCAAACGCCTATTCCTGTGGTTGGGCCAGGCCGGCATCGACGAGGCTTGGTTCCGGCGCACTCAATACATGACCGCGGTTACCAAATGCTATCCCGGGAAAAACAAAGCTGGCGGAGGCGACCGAGTGCCGACCAAGGTGGAACAGGAACTATGCTCACATTTTTTGAAACTGGAACTGGAATTGGTCCAACCTAGGCTGATCATCCCAATTGGGCGATTAGCTATTTTGAGATTCTTTTCAGCGAAAAAAGCCCTGGAGGATCTGATTGGCACTGAACTGGAGATAGATGGACGCTGGGTGGTGCCGTTGCCTCATCCATCGGGGGCAAGCCGCTGGCACCAGATCGCGGCGAACCGAAAACGGATCGAGCAAGCTATCGAAAGGATAGCTGTTCACTACAAGCGTTTGTTTCCAAACAGGCGCTCTAACGGGTACTAGCCAGGCCGCTTCGATATGCATCGACGAACAAGGCCGGCGTTCCCCCGGTATGCCAAAAGAGCACCTTGTCCGTTTTTAGGAAATACCCTGCTCGGATCAGGTCGATCAAACCGGCCGCTGCCCGACCTGTGTAGACGGGGTCAATAAGCAAACCTTCGTTTTGCGCAAACAAGCGGATGGCCTCGATTTCCGCTTTCCTGAATATTGCATACCCCTCGCCCAAGTAATCATCATTTACCAGGATTTCGTCAGCTTCTAAAACTATCTCCATCCCCATCAAGCGCGCGGTTTCTTCGCTCAAGCGCGCAATGCGCGGCTTCAGCTCTGCGCTACGTTCATCGACGCTGATCCCCAGGATGCGACCGAGGTAACCGTGCATCCGTGCTCCCGCCAGGAGCCCGGCCTGGGTCCCCCCCGAGGAGGTGGCTAACACGATCCAATCCGGGCTCACGTCTTGGTCGAGCATTTCCTTCAACGCCCATACGTAGGCAGCTGCGCCGGTGGGGTTCGAGCCGCCATAGGGGATCAGATAAGGCTTCCGTGACCGGCTTTTTGATTCTTCATAAACCGCCTGCAAGGTGGCATCCCGGTCTTCTTTTGAGGTCCAGCGGATTTCTGCATTAAACAACCCGTCCAATAATAAATTCCCCGTGGGCTCTGTCTCTTCGCCAACCAGCACCAGGATGCATCCCAATCCTAGGTGTGCTGCGGCAGCTGCAGTCTGGCGGCAGTGGTTGGATTGGATGGCTCCGGCAGTGATGAGCAGATTAGCGCCGCCAGCTAGCGCTGCGGCGCATAAGGTTTCCAACTTGCGGGTCTTGTTGCCGCCAAAGGCCAGACCGGTCTGGTCGTCGCGCTTAACCGTGAGTTGCGGCCCACCTAGAAGGTCCGTGAGGCGCGGGAGGGCCTGAATGGGAGTGGGCAGTTGGGCCAGGGCGACTCGTGCCAAACTGGTCATCCTGGTTCTTCGGAGAGCACCTGACGGCGAGTAAGTCCGCGGCCACGCCAGCGCATGATGGAGATCACGCGTGGAAGAACCCGCGTATACAGGGAATACAGCATGGGTTGGATGGCCAGGTCCCAGGCTCCGATGTGGCGCACCGGATAAGCGCCTAGCCCCTGTTTGAAGCGATAGACGCCCCACATGGGGTCGCGGTCATTGAAATCATCAGGTGCACCCCAAAGATCGTAGATCGTGCAACCCGCCGTCTGGCTGGCTTTGATCGCTTCCCATTGCAGGAGATAGTTGGGCATCCAATCCCGGGCCAGGTTGCGAGACATGCCGTACAGGTACCAAGAACGCTTGCCAAAGATGAACAACATAAGGCCGGCGACCGGCTGAGCGTCCACTTCGGCGACAAGCGGGATCAGGATGCCTGCCTCAAAGAACGATTCCCACACTGTCTGGTAATAATCCTCGCTACGAATGACAAAGCCGTCCCTGACGGAGGTCTCCGCGTACATGGCATACAACTGGGCAAAATCCTCGCGCCCTCCACGTCGCACCTTGACGCCTTTGCGTTCAGCCAGGCGCAGGTTGTAGCGCGTTTTTTGCTTCATTTCCGCTAGTAGCTGCTCTTCAGATTTTTGCAGGTCAACGAACATGGTGTTGCGCATTTGTACCTGTTCGTGGGAAAAGCGCCACCCGCCTGCTTTTAACTCCTTCTGGATCTCGAAACCTAGCGGGTTTTCGACCGCAGTTTCTGCTCCAGGAAGGCCTGTGCCCAGGCTGAGGTCAGGGTCCACTTTGATAAAAAAAGCGCCAACCTCTCGGGCCATAGATATCAAATCTTTCAAAACGCGGGTGCGCAGTTCTTTATCGTTCCAATCGCGCAACAGCGGACCCTTAGGCACATAGCACATGCTGAGTGCCTTGGCGATGCCTGGGATGCGCATGGTGCGTTGCAGGATCTGCGCGGCGGCCACGGTTTGGCCGGCTTGATCCTCCCAGGTCTTGTAATGCGGGAGCCAGCCAAAAGGCATTTTGGCCTGGCCCCACTCCCGTGTTTGCAGAAGATGGGGATCAGGCAGACGGGAGATTATTTGGTTCCAGGAATCTGGAATTGGAGTCATTTCCGGGTAGCGCTCACGTGATGGCTTTGAAGTCAGGTAGCGGCGTTGTGCCGAGTTCCGCCCCAGGTAGCAGTTTCCCCAAAAACTTGATGATCTCCGCGCTGTTTGATGCTTTTGCAAGCTCCTCAAGTTGGTTTACAGCGTCATAAAGCGGTTCACCCGAGAGCCTTTGCATTTCGATTACGCGGTGGATGTCGGCATGCGCTGTGTGCTGGTAATCGGCTCCCTCTTCTTTGAGCTTTTCACTGAGCTTTTCGCCTGGCCGCAACCCGCTGAACTCGATGGCAATATCCTCGTCCGGTTCAAGGCCTGAAAGCCGAATGAGGTCTTGAGCCAAATCGAGGATGCGCACCGGCTCACCCATCTCAAGCATGTAGACCTGGCCTGCTTCCTCAAACGCAGCGGTCTGCAACACCAGGTGAACTGCTTCAGGGATGGTCATGAAATAGCGTTCCATGTCGGGGTGGGTGATGGTAACCGGTCCGCCCAAGGCGATCTGTTGTTTGAAGAGGGGAACCACAGAGCCCCGGCTGCCAAGCACGTTGCCAAAACGCACTACGGAGTAGGCTTTTTGGGAATGTGCCGCACTGTCTAACACCAGCCATTCGGCGATGCGCTTGGTGGCGCCCATAATGCTGGCTGGTTGCACGGCCTTGTCGGTAGAGATCATGATCAGGCGCGGCACTCCTGCCTGGGTAGCAGCTTGAACCACATTGCGGGTACCCAGAATGTTATTGGTGACCGCTTCAGGAATATTGGCTTCCATCAGAGGGACATGTTTGTGGGCTGCAGTGTGAAAGATGACGTCGGGTTTATATTTTTGTAAAACTACCGCTACTCTCTTCTGGTCACGAATATCTGCTATCACCGGCTGCACATCCAGCCCGGGGAGTTCGCTGTTTAATTCGACCAGGATCTCAAAAACGCTGTTCTCACCATGACCTAGCAGAATAAGTTGGCGCGGTTCCCAACGGCCTACCTGCCGGCACAATTCGCTGGCGATCGAACCCCCGGCACCCGTCACCAGGATGCACTTGCCGCGCACACTGTTGCCTACGCTTTGACGATCAATCTGCGCAGGTTTGCGGCGCAGAAGATCAGTGATGTCAACTTCACGCAGGCGGTTGACGCTGACTTTGCCGCCGATCAGTTCGTAAATGCCGGGCATGGTGCGGAACGGAAGCCCGGCGCGGTGGCTGGCTTCGGCCACTTTGCGCAGCACACTACCGGGCGCGCTGGGAATGGCCATCACGATTTCATCGGCATGCTGGGCGGCTGCCACCTGGCTTAACTCGTCCAGTTTGCCGAGCACGGGAAACCCGTGGATACGCTGGCCTTGCTTTTCAGCATCGTCATCGAGATAACCGATTGGCACCAACCCCAGGCGCGGGTTCTTTTGCATTTCGCGGACCACCAACGCACCCGCATCTCCGGCGCCGACCACCAGCACTTTACGCAGGCCAAGACCGCTGGCCTGCTCCAAGGCTTTGCGATTTTCCGCCAATAGGCGCAAGCCAAAGCGCAACCCGCCTACAGCAGCCAGTGAAAGGAGCCAGTCGAAGACCGGCAGGGATAGAGCGAAAGGTGAAAAAATGCGGAAGAAATACAACGCGTATATGACCGCGGCAACTAGCACCGAAGCCGCAGTCACTGCGCGGATAATTAGCTTCATTTCTTCGATGCTCGCGTAGGACCAGACGCGTTGATAAAGACCGAACCAGCGATAGACCCAAGGTTTGATCAGTAAGGCCAGCAGCAGCATCCAAAAGAAAGCGGGCAAATAATCCAGGAAGAACTGTTCCAGGTTCAGTCGCAGAATGAAACTTGCCAGTACGCCGAATACGATCAGCGCCAGATCGGCAAGGAAGAGCTTGTTTCCTCGGAACCAGGAGCGGGTCACTCTTGCCACCCCGCCACGCAACGGTTTAACCCTTCCGGCAGGCTTATTTGAGGTTGGAAGCCAAGGGCTTTTGCGGCCAGGCCGGGATCACCTACAGAGCGGGCCACATCCCCAGGTCTAGGATCAGTGAATTGTGGCTGCGGAGCCTTTGGGAACAGAGAATATAGGATTTTAAGCAGGTCCAAAAGCGAGGTTTCGATGCCGGAGCAAATGTTGAAAACCCGGCCTGCCACTTCAGATTCCGCGGCCAACAGGTTGGCTGCCACAGCGTCGCCTACGTAAATAAAATCCCGGGTTTGCAGCCCGTCCCCGTGCACCTGAGGAGCTTGGCCTGACTTGAGGTGCTGGATGAACTTGGGGATGACTGCGGCGTATTGGGATGCGGGTGATTGGCGCGGGCCGTACACATTGAAATAGCGCAAAGCTACGACCGGGAGTCGGAAGGTGAGCGAATAGAGTTTGGACAAGTTTTCATTGAACAATTTCGAAACGGCGTAGGGAGACAAGCATACGGTTTGCGCAGATTCCCGCTGGGGTAGCTCAGTGGTGGCCCCGTAAACAGCCGCGCTCGAGGCCAACACCACCCGGCGGGCACCGCCCAGGCGCGCGGCCTCGAGTAAGCTGATAGTTCCACTGACATTACTTTCGTAGCATTCGTGTGGATTCTCGATGGATTGGGGTAGTGAGACGAAGGCAGCCTGATGATAAATAATTTCCACACCGGATACTGCTTTTTTAACATCCGCGCTATTGCGCAGATCACCCCGAATGATCTCGATCTTGCCATCCAGCCCAGACAAGTTGCCTGGGCGGCCGGTTGAGAAATTATCCAGCACCCGAACTTGGTGCCCTCGCTTAACTAATTCCTCGGTGAGGTGCGAGCCGATGAACCCGGCTCCACCAGTGACCAAAACGCGTGCCAATTAGCGACCTCTGAAACCGAAGATCGTCCCTATCGTACGCAGCAGGATGACGAAATCCAAGATTGGGCCGCGGTGTTTTATGTAGTAAAGATCATATTCCAATTTAATCGACATTTCCTTCAAAGTGGCGTAATAACCATAGTTAACCTGTGCCCATCCGGTGATGCCGGGTTTCTCCAGGAGGCGCGCCCGGTAAAACGGGATGTGCTGCTCGAAGTGCTCCATGAGTTCGGGCCGTTCCGGGCGGGGGCCGACAAGGGACATGTCCCCGCGTAGAACGTTAATGAATTGCGGCCACTCATCCAAGCGCGTCTTGCGAAAGAAGCGGCCGACACGCGTACTTCGCTTATCGTCCTCTTGGGCGAGCTGAGGTATACCACCCCGCTCTGCATCCACTTGCATGGTGCGGAACTTGATGATGCGGTAAGGCTTGCCGCCCTTGCCGGCGCGCGTTTGCGAGAAGGTAATGGGTAAACCAGAATCTATGAGAATCGTCAAGGCAATGAAGGGGGTCAGGACAACCAGGATAGCCACCCCGACAAGGCCTCCGATAATGTCTATCAGGCGCTTACCCATTTGGTAAAAGCGGTTGACGCGGGTGTCATCGACGAAGGAACGAACCAGCCAATCTGCTTCCAGATAATTCACTGGGACCCGGTCCAAGAGCTCTTCGTAAGCTACTGGCATGCGAATGATTTCTACGCCTTGTTCCTGGGCTTCAAGCATAGCTCTGAAAGTGTGGTCCTGCATA
>Ga0209002_10002834_pt1 | contig 13851 bp, 13 predicted proteins | sample Rifsed16ft2_FD_184010 | JGI IMG/M metagenome (GOLD analysis project Ga0209002, IMG submission 184010) | Soil microbial communities from Rifle, Colorado, USA - sediment 16ft 2 (version 2) | ecosystem: Environmental > Terrestrial > Deep subsurface > Rock core/Sediment | place: Rifle, Colorado...
CGTGCAAGGCGGCCGGCTGCGGGCGATCGCGGTCACCCGGGGCGCGCGCAGCGGGATACTGCCGCAGGTGCCGACGCTGACGGAAGCCGGCGTCCCGGGCTACCAGGCGGGATCATGGTATGGCGTGTCACTGCCGGCGCGGACACCGCGCGAGGTGGTAGAGCGGCTTCAGGCCGAGATTCAGCGCGCGCTGCGCGATGCGGGGGTCATTGCGCGGCTCACTGACCAGGGCCTTGACGCGGTGCCCGGGGGCAAGGCCCCTTCGCGAGCCCCTCCGCCCACCCCCCCGTCGGCCTTTCATACCCGCCCGCCGCTGGACAGCATGTGCCCGGGCGACCCACGACGCTTCTGGATTTCGGGGCCTCGCCCGTCGCGCCCACAAAGGGGCCGCGCCGTTCGACCTTTGAGCGCGGAGCGGGCGGCTTCGTGGAGCACCCGCAGCTTGCCTCCGGCACGGTGGCCTGGCGCGATTACCAAATCGCGATTGCCAAACTCGCCCTCGATTCCAACACGATGGTTGTCCTGCCCACGGGCCTTGGAAAGACCGTGATCGCGGGGCTTGTCGCCGCCGAGTGCCTGATGCACGAGCCCGGCCGAATCCTCGTCCTTGCGCCGACGCGCCCGCTGTGCCTCCAGCACGAGGCGCGCCTCAAGGCCTGGCTCAAGGGCCCGCCGCCCACGGTGGCCATCACCGGCAAGCGGCGCTCGCGCGAGCGGCGGGCGCTCGAGGCAGCCGCGCGCGTGGTCATCGCGACGCCCCAAGTGGTAGCCAACGACCTTGTAAGCGGCCAGTTCGACCTTTCGACATTCGGTCTCGTCGTCTTCGACGAGGGGCACCGCGCCGTCGGCGATTACCAGTACGTCGACATCGGCCGCGCCGTGGCCGCGCTCCCCCTCGCGCAGCGCCCCCGGGTCCTCGCGCTCACGGCGTCCCCCGGCCACGAGGAGGAGCGCGTCCTTGAGGTCCGCCGGAACCTGCTCATCGAGCGTATCGAGAGCCGCACAAGCGACGATTCCGATGTCGCCCACCACGTTAAGCAGATGGCGATTGAGTGGCGGCGCGTCGCCTTCCCCCCGGCTCTCGAGGAGCCGCGCGACCGCCTGCAGAAGCTCCAGGACGAGCGCGTGCAGAAGCTGCGGCGCCTCGGCTTCCTCAGGCACAAGAAGAACCCCCAAGTAACGAAGAAGGACATCATCGAGGCGGCCGGGCTGCTCGGGGCGCGCATGAAGCAGAGGCGCGCGCCCTACCTCTTTGCCGGTTTCCTGCACCAGGGCGTCGCGCTCCACGCGGCGATCTGCCTCGAACTCATCGAGTGCGAGGGCGTGGAAGCCCTGCGCGCGCACATCACGAGGGTCCAAGGCGGTGAACTCAAGCGCAAGGACAAGGCGTTCCTCGCCGACCGCCACGCGAAGGCCGTCCTGCGGTTCCTCGGGGCGACGAAGGGCGAGGTCCACCCCAAGTTCGAGGAGCTTGCGCGGCTCCTCAAAAGCGCCCTCCCCCAAGGCCGGGGCCGCAAGGCGATCGTCTTCGCGCAGTACCGGGACACGGTCGCGACAATCGTGAGTGAACTCAAGTCGCACGGGATCGAGGCCCGCCGCTTCGTGGGTCAGGCCGACCGGAGCAATGAGAAGGGGATGACGCAGGACGAGCAGCGGGCGACGCTCGCGGCCTTTGCCCGCGGCGACTTCCCCGTCCTCGTGGCGTCGAGTGTGGGCGAAGAGGGAATCGACATCCCGGCCGTCGACCTCGTCGTGTTCTTCGAGGCCGTGCCCTCCGCGATCCGTTCGATCCAGCGGCGCGGCCGCGCCGGGCGCACGAAGGCCGGGCGCACGGTCGTGCTGATCGCCGCGGGCACCCGCGACGAGAAGATGGCTTTCGCGGGCGCCGCGCGCGAGAAGAAGATGAAACGCATCGTCCAGGGCATGCGGCGCCCCGACCCGAAGGTGAGGAGCGCGCTCGACGCGTGGAAGGCGGAGGGGGCGGGGGAGGACGAGTAAATGCACCCGTTGCCGCGGGGTCCATTTGCGAAATCACCAAGATTTGCCAAATGGCAAATCAAGTCCAAACAGGGAATCCGCCGCTCGAGAAAAGAGGGACGCCTTTGCAACCGGGCCGGCGCCGCAGTCGCTAGGGCGTCCACCCCCGCGGGACCTCCCGCGGCGTGTGGTGAGGGATCACAGCCCGTCCGCCTGCGGGCGGTAGTGCGAAGGCCGCAGACTTAACCTCGATCGCTTGGACCGCCGACGCAAGAGGTCGGGGTACAACCTGCCCATTCCGGCGCCGGCGTTGGCCGAGCGCGCCAGCGGGCCGACTTTCACTCCTCGCGTGTGCTTCGACGAGCACCCGTGAGCCACCCCACCTCGCGCAGCCAGGCCTTGATCGCGCGCCGGGCTTGCCACCCATACTCCTCGGGGAGCAGGTCTGGAATCAACGGGGATCTCAACCGCAGGAGGGCGAGCCCCACGAGGCGTTGCGCCAGTTTCACGTCCACCTCGCCACGCCGGTCGTGGAGCAGGACGGCCAGGTCGGCAAGGTCCATTTCCCGGCCGGCCGTGAACTTGAAGCGGAGCAGGTCCTCAAGGGAGGTCACCGACACCGCCACACCTGCGTAAGTCAGCTTGCGCGCGCGGCGGAACAGCTCCTCCCCCACCGGCACCTCCCCGACTCGCGACGTGTAGGCATCGATCTCGCCCGCCTTGCGGGACTTGAAGGTGTGCTTCTCCAGGTGCGTTTTTCGGTGGGAAAATCCCGCGCGAAGAAGGGCCGCCTTTAGGGTCGAAAAGTCCCTCTCCCGGGTGACGACGTCGATGCCATGGGTCGTTCGGTACGGCGCGTAGCACTCGACGGCAACTCCCCCGATGAAGACGGCCCGATCCCCGAGGTGCTCCTCAATCAGCCGGACGATGGCTGCTACGTCCATGGGCCTACCTCCTCGAAGACCTTGAGCATGGCGTCGGCATCCAGCCTAAGGCCGGGGCGCCGGGCTTCCGGATACTCGACGAACAGGCGCGCGCCGTCCAGCGCGTGCCTCCCGCCGAGACGCGCGCAATCGCGCAGGAGATGGCTCTTTGAGACCAGGTCAAGGCCCCCCACAACGTCGGCCCCGCGCAAGACCTCGTCCGGGGCCCGCAGGAGCACAAGGTTCGCACGCTCGGCGGGGAGCGGTCGGCGGGCGCCTCGCCCCCGGAGGGCATCCAACCACTTCTCCCGCGGCCGCACGTAAACCCAGGCCGTTGCGGGCGTTTGGTAGCGCGTCAGAACCCAAGCCGCAACGTCCAAGGTCAGTGCGTAGACAAGGCCAGTCCGCTCACCGACCCCCCTAACCAACTCGGCGGCTTCGAGGGCGCCTCCCCCGTAAAGCAGGAACGTGGGGTCCGCGAAGGGGTCGAGGGCACGTTCCAGGGCTTGGAGGGTCCCCACGGAGGGGTGCAGGCGGCGGTTCTCGATGAGGCTCATCGCGGTGCGTGAGATCCCCGCGGCCCGGGCCAGCTCAGCCTGCGACAACCCGAGGCCCTCGCGGCGTTCCCGCAATCCGGTCATCATGTTAAGTATACTTAACACATTGAAAAAGCTTTCCCGTTCCATCGCGGGGCGAAACCTCCAGCGCGCGGAGGCGCACGCACGGTGGAAGGCAACCAATGAGCGTGGGGCGGCAAGCGGCCGCCCTTGGCCACACCGCAGGCGAAGTCGAAGTGGCCGCCGTGCTCGGCGTGCCGGGCCGCTCCAAGAAGAAGGCGATGTCCCAGGACGAGCAGCGCGCGACACTCGCGGCCTTTGGCCGCGGCGGCTTCCCCGTCCCGGTGGCCTCGAGCGTGGGCGAGGAGGGAATCGACATCCCGGCCGTCGACCTCGTCGTGTTCTTCGAGGCCGTGCGGTCGTGCTGATCGCCGCGGGCACCCGCGACGAGAAGATGGCTTTCGCAGGCGCCGCACGGGAGAGGAAGATGAAGCGCATCGTCCAGGGGATGCGCCGGCCGGACCCCAAGGTGAGGAGCGCGCTCGACGCGTGGAAGGCGGAGGGCGCGCAGGAAGAATAGGCGGGCCCCGCGGGAAGTCCCCCGCGCCGTGAGCCAAGGTGAGCCTTTCCGCGCCACCCGAATCGCGCTCGTCCAGATGCGGCGCGGCTCCTCGATCAAAAGGGTTAATATCGGTCGCACGGACTTCCCGAAGTCGCGCCACCCATGGAACAGATGGACATCAAAGGCTGGTACCAGCGCGGCGAGCGCGCCTGGCAGACCGGCAAGTGGGACGAGGCGGCCGACGCCTACGACAACGTGATCCGGATCCGCCCGAAGGACGACCGGGCCTGGTACAACAAGGGGCTCGCGCTTCGCCAGCTCGGCGAACTCGAGGAAGCGATCCTCTGCTACAACAAGGCGATCGAGCTCAAGGTCGAGAACGACAGGGCCTGGGTGAACACGGGGTTCGCCCTCTACCAACTCGGGCGCTTCGACAACGCGATCCAGTGCTTCGAGAAAGCGCTCGAGCACAACCCGAACAACGACAAGGCGTGGTTCAACAAGGGGCTTGCGCTCCGGCGCGTCGGCGACTTCGAGGGGGCGATCACGGCCTACAACAAGGCGATCGAGCTCAACATTGCGAACGACAAGGCCTGGTCGAACGTGGGCTTCGCGCTCTACAAGATGGAGAAGTACGACGAGGCGCTCCAGTGCTTCGACAAGGCCGTCGAGATCAACGAGACGAACGGGGTCGTGCACTTCAACCGCGGCGTAATCCTGGACAGGCTCGACCGGCCTTCGGAGGCGCTGCCGGCGTTCCGCCGCGCGCTCCAGCTCGGGCCGAAGAGCGAGTACGCCGCCAAGTGCAAGGAGGTCCTGCAGTACCTCTCGCCCGAGGAGGGTGTCGCAGAGGAAATTGTCGAGGCGGAGGCTCAGGTGGCGAAGGAAGCGCCGAAGCCGGCCCCCGCGAAGGCGGCAGGGCCGGCGGCGCCGGCTAGGAAGGCCCCCGAGCCGGAGGAAGAGGAGGCCGCGCCAGCCTTCACGGAGGCAGAGGAGGTCGCGCCCGCCTTCACGGAGGCCGAAATTGCCGAGGAGGCCGTCGAGTTCGAGGAGGCGCCGGCCGCGGAGGAGGCGGCCCCGGAGGAAGAGCCCGAGCCCGCGCCGCCGCCGCCAAAGCCCATGAAGGCCGCGCCGCCCGCGAAGGCTCCGGCCAAGGCGCCTGCACCGCCGCCCCCGCCGGCGAAGCCCAAGGCCGCTGCCCCACCGCCGCCGCCGGCCCCCGCGGCAAAGAAGCCGTTGCCTGAGGGCGACGAGGAAGAGGCGCCCGCATTCGAGGAAGTCACGGAATTCGAAGAGGCGCCGAGTGAGGACCTGGCAGGCGAGTTCGAGGAGACCATGCAGTCGGCGCCCCCGCCCCCGGAACCCGAAGAGCCGCCGGCTTTCGAGGAGGTCACGGAGTTCGAAGAGGCGGACGAGCCGCCCGCACCCCCGCCGAAGCCGGCGCCCAAGGCGCCAGCAAGGCCCCCGGCCAGGCCACCGGCCAAGAAGCCCTTGCCCGAAGACTAAGGCCCAAGGCCCAAGGGACATAGCCGGATCGGGCGCCCCGCGCCAAATCGGTTTTATACGTCAAAGGTCGAACCCCGTGAGCCAGCAAGACGGCTGGCAAGGAGGGCGAGCCCTGTCGAGCCCCGCGAAGGCCGGTTGGAGACGCTTTGCGCTCCTCAGCCTCGGGGCTCTCGCCTTCCTTGTCGCGGCCGCCGCAGGCGCCCAGGGCGCGATGTTCGCCTCCGGGCCGGCCGGGACGATTGCGGTCACGGCGCCCTCCGAGGACGGACTCACCACGAACGCCCCGTCGATCACCGTGGAGGGCGCGCTCTCGAACCCCGCCGCCCTCCTTGAGGCCAACGGCGCGCCGGTCACGGTCTTGGCCTCCGGGGCCTTTGCCGCGGCCGTGCCGCTCGCGGACGGCCTCAACGTTGTCCGCCTCACGGCGCTCACCGCCGGCGGCGCGCGCACCGACCTCGGGTTCCTGGTCACGCGCGACAACGAAGCGCCCGCCCTCGAGGTCTACCAACCGACCGACGGTGCGGCCCTCTCGGGCGACCGGGCGCTTGTCCTTGGGCAGGCGGAGCGCGGCGCCGCGGTCTTCGTGAACGGGCGCTTCGTTGAGGCCAACATCTTCGACGGCTCCTTCGAGGTGCGCGACCTCACCCTGCCTTCGACGGGCTCAGGCTGCCTCCAGGGGGCGAGCGTCACGGTCGTTGCGCGCGACGGGGCCGGGAATGTCCGCACGGCCGTGCGCGAGGTCACGGTCAACCGCTGCGTGACACACCCGACGGTCGGAGCGCCCCTGCCCACGGTCGCCCTGGCCGCGGGCCAAACGGGCCCCCTGGCGATCGACTTCTCGCGCTACTTCAAGGACGACGCGGGCGCGGACTTGCTGACGTTCTCGCTCTCCGTCGCGGGGGCGGCCGCCTCGGCCCTCACCGTGAGCTATTCGCCGGGCGCGCTCACGCTCTCGTGGGCCGCGCCCTTTACCGGAGAGGCGCTCCTGCTCGTGACCGCGTACGACCGCGACGGCGAGGCATCGGACCCCGCGGCCCTGACGCTCTCCGTCGAACCTACCGCTCCCCCAAACCGCGCGCCGGTCCTCACGCTTCCCCGCGCCGTCGAGCCCCTACCCCTCGGCGGCGCGGTCTCCTTCTCACTTGCGGCCGTGGACCCCGACGGCGACCCGGTGACCCTTTACCCCTCGTCGCTCCCGCCGGGCCTCTCCGTGGTCGCGCTCGAGCGGACGGACGCAGACCACTACACCGTGACGGTCGCCGCCGATGCCGCGTCATCGCCGGGGGCTTTGCGTCTCGTCCTTACCGCGGCCGACTCGCGGCTCGCGGGCTCGCATGGCGCTGTCACGCTCACGCTCTACGACGCTTCGGCGCCCGCTGGTCTCGCCCTCGAGGTCCCCGCCAACCCGGAGATGAGCCCCGGGGGCCTCTTGCAAGGGCCTTCCGGCACCACGGGCCTCTTCGTGGAGTTGAGCTCCCTGCGGCGCCTTGGCCACCTGTACCTTTCCGACCCGCGCGAGCCGGGCACGCCCTCCGAGGCGGCGGCGCTTAACGAGGAACACACGTACTGGCGCTTCTTCCTGCCTTTGAGCGGGGCGCCGGGCGTGTACGCGCGCACGGTTTGGGCCGGCGACCCCGGCCTTCCGCCGGAACCTTTCACCTTCAGCGTGAGCTTCGTGCCAGGTGTCGCGCCGCCGTCGATTGAGCGGATCGTGGCCCTTGGCGGCGACTTCGAGTTCGACGAAGGCGAGCCGGTCGCGCTTGTGTGGGCAGGGGACGTCCCGGCTCCCGACGAAACGGCCTTCGAGTGGCGTGTCGACGGCGAGCTTGTGGCCGTCGGCTCCACGCTCGAAGGCGTGGTCCTTGACCCCGGTGACCACGCCGTGACCCTCACCGCCACCGCTCCCACGGGCGTCTCCTCGACCTCCGGCTCCGTGAGCGTGAAGGCGAGGTCCCCGGCCCAGCTCCCCGCCCGCGCGACTCCGTGGCTGCTCGTCTTCTCCCTCATCGGCCTTGGCGCCGCCGGCCTCTTCCTCGGCGGCACGGAAATCGGGCTCTACTTCCTCTTCGCGGGGCTCCTTGGCGCCCTCATCGACCGCGAGGCGCGCGAGAGGCTCCTCACGCACTTCGTGCGCGGCCGGATCTACCAGATCATCGAGTACGAGCCCGGCATCCACCTCTCCGAGCTCCAGCGCAAGGCGGGTGTGGCGCGCGGCGTGTGCGCCTACCACCTCCACGCGCTCGAGAAGGCGGGGCTCGTGCGGGCCGCCCGCGACGGGATGTACCTGCGCTTCACCGCAACGAAGGTCAAGATCGACGCGGACGCCTACGCGCTTGCCGCCGACGATCGTGAGGTGCTAAGGGCGATCGAAGCGCGCCCCGGCATCACGGAACGCGAGGTCGTCGAGATGCTCGGCAGGACTTCCCACCAGGTCGAGCGCTCCGTGAAGGCGCTTGCCCAGACGGGGTACGTCGAGGCGCGGCGCGAGGGGGATGCCGTTCAGCTCTTCGCGCGCACGCAGCGGGGGCAGGGCGCCCCCGGCGCCAGCAGCCCGTGAACCCCCCTGCCCAAATTCGCCATCGTGCATCTCCGTAGGGGCGGCACGTTTATCGGGGGTGGGCCTCCATCCCGCCTGGGGGCTCTCAAAATGCCTGTTGGACCCGCTAGGATGGAAGAACTGCCGCTTGCCGGACGAACGAACTTCTTGCTGCGCCAGCGCGCGCTTGCGATCGGGGCCACCTACGACGTGCTCGACGAGAACAAGAACGCGCTCTTCAAGATCAAGCAGGACGCGGGCCAAGCGGTCGGCACGGCGCTCGTGGGCGCGGTCGCCGGCAAGCTCGCGAAGCGCTACATGAGCCGCTCGTACAGGATCCTCACGGCCGACGACCGGGAGGTCGGCACGATCGCGAAGGGCTCGGGCGCCTTCAAGGCTGCGTACCAGGTGACGCTCTCGGACGGCCGCGTGGTCGCGGCGATCAATGTGAAGCGCTCCCTCATCGGCGGGATGAAGGCCTCGCTCCTCGACCCCACGGGGAAGCCCATGATCACCACGAAGGGCAACCTCATCCGGCGCAAGTACAAGATGAAGGACAGCGGCGGCGCCGACCTCGCGCAGGTGACGGCGAAGATGCTGCAGATCCGGGACACCTACAAGGTTGAGCTGAAGACGAGCAACCTGCACCCGATCTACCCGCTCACCTTCGCGGTGATCATCGACTTCCAGAAGGACTCGTGAGCCCTCCCTGCTTGCGGCGGGCGAGCCCTGGGGGCGAGCGGGAGCGCCCTCCCGCCCGCCGGCCAGGGGCCGCCACCCAAAGTTTTGATTAGGCTCGCGGCCTCCCCGCCCCCTGACGCCATGCACTGGCAGCAGTCCTTTGAGGTCAAGGCCCCGCTCAAGTTCGTCTACGCGTGGATGACGAGCCCGACCTCCGAGGACGGGGCGTACACGAAGGGCCTCGAGTCGCGCGAGGTCGTGGAGACCTGGAAGTTCCAGAACACGACGAAGGACGTCGGGCGCCTTGCCGGGCGCCCCTACGCCTCGAAGGCGGTCCTGCGGAAGTACCCCCCGTCGCGCTGGCGCGTCGAGGAGGAGGCGGGCGCCTGGTACCACCGCACGGAATTCACCCTCGAGGAGACGCCCGCGGGAACGTTGCTGAACATCTCCATGGAGATCCTCGTGCGAGGCGCGCGCCGCTATTTCGCGCAGTCCTTCCGGCGCAAGTTTTCGAAGGAATTCGGCGAGCGGGTCCAGGGGTGGGTTGCAAAGGTCGAAGAGGAGGCGCGCGCAGCCTCCCCCGAAGAGCTTGCAGGCGCCCCGGCGCCGAAGAAGGCGCCAGGGCCCCGCGACATCCCGAAGCAGTACGGGTCGTGAGGGGTATGGCCGAAACGAAACCAACACGCGTGAAGTCGAAGGCTACGGAATCCATCGGGAAGGCGAGAGTGCGGAACCTCACGGGGACCTCGATCGAGGTCGAGGTGGCCGAGGACGGCACGGTCGTCGTGACGAACTGCTGCCTCGAAGAGCAGGGGATGTAGGGGCGAGGGGGCCAAGGGTGGGCTCAGCCGGGCGCATTGGAAAACCAGTTCGAACCTCCGACCGTCTGGCAAGGGCGATCCGAGCCGCGGACAAGGACCTGCAGCGTCCTCGTCTACTAACTGCATAGCCGAATCGGTTGGAGATCGAAATCGAGTTGTTCGGCGGCCACAAAACGTCCCCCTGATGGAGGGATGGCAAAGTCCGCGCTCCCAGCGTGTATGTCTCTTCGGTCCTGGGCTACCTGTACCCACCCCGTGACGATGTTGTCCGCGCCGAAGAAGATCCATGCGCTCACCGCGGGATCGTCCGATGTGACGATGAGGCGGAACCCGAACGTGTAGGTTGTCCTGAGTTCAAGTGGATCCATTTGGAATGGCCTAAAGGATTGCGTGTTGAGCAAGATAGCGCCGCTGTCCGGGCTCAAGGGGGCGAAGGTCAGGTGGTAGGCCGTGGAATTGCCGCCCCCGACCTCGATGGAAAGCAAGAACGACGCGTTCTCGAAAGACTGTGAGAGGTGCGCATCCAGTCCCGAAACATTCACACGTGCCGAGCGGCCGTCTGCCGCATCGAGAAAGGCTCCGGTAACCACGCACCCGCCCGTGTTTCCGAAGCACCCGCTTACGCCCACCGACATGCCCACGAGCAGAAACGAAGCCGCCATCCGAGGTGTTAGCATTCGAGCTCCGCCCGCAACTTGTTCGGCGCCCCAAATCAAACCATCGGGCTGGTTAGGCGATCCCCGGGCTGTCGGGGTGGAGAAGGAATGGGCTCAGCCGGGCGCACCAGAACAGCGGTTCGAGTCCACGTCCGACAGGAGCCTCGGTTTGTGGGGCGTCCCTGCGAGGCAATGGACATGACGAGCGTCGTCAGGGAGCCGGACCTGCGAACCGCCGCGTTCCCGACCGTCACCCGCCGAGGACATCGCGCTCGCGCCGGAAACAGGGGTCACCGCTGACCAGGCTCGCGCCCTCGGCGCGTGCAACGGATAGCATGACAGCGTCCGCCAAGCTGGCATTGCGATCCGTTCGGCGTAACTCGCCGAGCAAGGTACCGGAAGCCTGCGCCGCTTCTCGTGAGATGGGGACCACCTCGCTGGCGCTTTCCACCGACGCCAAAGCGCGCCCGATTTCGGCGCTCCGGCCCTCCCGCGCCAGCTTTGCCGAGATCTCGACCATCGCAAGGTCCACCGTCAGGAGCCGGACGTCGGGGGCCTCGAGGTACTTCCTTGCAAGCTTCTCGCCGATCGAAGTTGCATGGAGGACCTCCCACCATGCCCAGGTGTCGAACACCACTGTCCTACTCGTCAGGCCAGAACCCCTCCGAATGGCGGTCGAAGGGCCGGTGGCGGCCCTTCCTCTTCAGCGCGCCCAGGGCCTTGCTCTTGCCTTCCTGGCTGATCGCAATCCGGACCGGCACGCCCTCCCGGATTCCCTTTCGTTTCACCACCTCGGCCGGCAGGAAGAGCGCGAGGCTCCCGCCGATTCGCTTGGGGATTACCGTGACTTCAGCCGGCTCCGCCATGGGCGGAGCATCGAGCATTCCGCATTTAACATTTGTGTTATATCTCGCTTCTCTGGGTCGCCGGGCCTCCCGGGGCTCCTTGGGTCCAAAGGGGGCCGAACACCCCGCGGATTGGAAGGCAAATGGGCTCAGCCGGGCCCACGGGAAAACGGGTTCGAGTCGGCCTTCACGGTGCCGGTCGCGTGAACGCCCCCGCGTCGGCCAGCGAAGCGGGCCGATGAACGCCTTTCTGAGCCCCAACGGCACCTCACGCCGCGGACCCCCTTGCCCGAGTGCCATAATCCTCCGTGATCCCGATCAGCCCCTCCGGCGCCAGAGAACCAAACTCCCGTTGGAAGAGCCGGTAATACAGCAACTCCTCCTTCGAGCGCAGCGGCACGCGCGCTCTTGCCACGGCGCGCGCAAACGCCCGGTTCCCGATCGAGCGCTCCGCGTGGCGGGCCAGGACATCGGAGGACCCCGCGCCGGCGGAGAATTTCAGCTTCGGCCGCTCCACGACAGCCTTCGGCAGCCACCGCGACGCCACCTTCCGCAGAACCCACTTGGAGGGGGCCCCCGCCCCCCGCGGCAACTTCAGGTCGTCGGGCAGTGGAAGGGCAAAGTCCACGAGGTCCACATCGAGGAAGGGGACGCGGCCCTCCTGTGAGTTCGCCATCGTCATCCGATCCCCCCGCTGCAGGTTCCGGTTGTGGAGTTCGGCGGTGATCCTCACGAGTTCGCCGTGCAGGCGGCGGCGCGGCAACGCTCGAAGGTAGTCGTACCCCGCGAAAAGCTCGTCGGCCCCCTCTCCGGTCAGCACGACCTTGGCGCGCGGTGCGCTTGCCTCTGAGACGAAGAAGTTCGGAACCGCGCTCCGCACGAGCGCGGGGTCGAACGACTCGAGGAATCGGATGACCTCGGGTAGCCTGGCGATGACTTCGTCCTCCGCGTACTCGCGGTGCCGGTGGTGGGTGCCCAGGTGCTCGGCGGCCATACGCGCGAAGCGCTCGTCTTCGCTCCCCTCCATGCCGCACGAAAACGTCTCGATCCGGGGGTGCTCGGCGCTTGCAAGCGCGGAAACGAAGGAGCTGTCCAGTCCGCCGCTGAGGAACGACGCGACCGGGACGTCGGCGACAAGCCGCCGCCGCACGGCCGTCGTGAGGCGCCGCTCCACCCCCGCCGCGGCCGACCGGGCAGGCCGCTTCTCGCCGGCCGCCCGCGGGAGTCGGTAGAAACGCCGGAATGGCAACGGGCGGCGGCGCGGCGGGGCGCCGCGGGGGAGGTGCAGGTAGCTCGCATTCGGGAATTCGCGCACGTGGCTCGAGAACGGGAGGAGTCCCTTGATCTCCGAGGCAAAGGCGAAGGCCCCGCCCTCGGTCGCGTAGTAGAGCGGTTTGACGCCCAGAGGGTCGCGCGCGAGCAGGAGGCCGTCGGGTCCGACGAGCGCAAAGGCGAACATCCCGCGGCACATCGGGAGGAATCGGGGGCCCCACTCCTCGAGGCCGTGGAGCAAGACCTCCGTGTCGGACCGGGAAGCGAACTCGTGGCCGGTGAGCCGCGGTCGCAGCTCGCGATAGTTGTAGATCTCACCGTTGAAGGCGATGACATGCTCCGAGTCGGCGCTCTCCATCGGCTGGCCGCCGGTCTCGAGGTCGATAATGCTGAGGCGCCGGTGGCCCAACGTCACACCGGCGCCGTCAAAGAGGCCCGAGCCATCCGGACCCCGGTGGGCCATCTTCCCGAGCATGCGCCGGACGAGCGCGCGGTCGTTGCGACCCCAGACCCCCGCAATGGCGCACACTTCGGAACCCCCTTCAGAGTCCGAGCGCGCGGAGGCGGTCCTCCTCCGCAACGGGCCGGCCGGCATCGTCGAGGACCTCGTAGCCGCCGTCCACGACGGCGGTGCGGACGGCACCCCGGGCCGCCCGGGAGCCGCGGTGGTGGGGGGCGTCGAGGACCCCGCGCCTTACTGCGGCGGCAATCACCGCGGGGTCCGTGAGGGCCTCCTTCGAATCGAACTCGGTCCCCAGCTTCCGGATCGCCCGGAGGATGCGTTCGGCGCCAACCTTGAGGTGGTCCGCCCGCGCCCTCGTCCACGCGTCGCCCGCCACCTCGGGGGCCCCCTTGAGCGCAAGCCGGATCGCGCCGTGGGCGATCTTGCACGACTCGATGAGCTCCTCCGCGCGGATCGCGTGGTCGGCCTCGCTAAATCCGACGACGTGCACGATGTGCGGGCGCAGCGCCATGGCCCAGCTGATCGAGCCGCCGAGGTGCCCGCGGGCCTCGGCGTTGTCGACCGGCATCGAGGTGAGCCCGGTGCGCACCATCCGGTAGACGCGGAACGTTTCCGACTCCAGGTGGCGGACAAGTTCGATCAGCGCGGTCATCTTGGCCAGGTCGGCCCGCGGCGAGGTGAGCGGCGGCGTGTTGAGCATCAGCTGCATCACGTAGTCGGCCGCCCCCACGTCCTTGGCGTTCAGCGCGGCGATGTACCCGGTCGCGACGAACAGCGCGTCGTGCGCGTCCCGAAGCGCCCACTGGTGCGGCTCGTTGATTTCGACCGCAACGCCGCGCGAGGCCCACCATGCAGCGACCTCCTGGCTCTCGCGGACGGCGTCTTCGAGGGTCCGGTCGCTGCGCCCGTCGAGCTCGGAATACCACGTGAGGGGTGTGGCCCCCCAGCAGTTCCCGATCGTCTCGAGGAGCATGGGCGCCCACTTGAGCAGGTCGGCCGTGCCGGAGTAGCAGCGCACGAGCGGGTAGTTACCGCAACGCGTCGCCTCGTAG
>Ga0209002_10002835_pt1 | contig 13850 bp, 12 predicted proteins | sample Rifsed16ft2_FD_184010 | JGI IMG/M metagenome (GOLD analysis project Ga0209002, IMG submission 184010) | Soil microbial communities from Rifle, Colorado, USA - sediment 16ft 2 (version 2) | ecosystem: Environmental > Terrestrial > Deep subsurface > Rock core/Sediment | place: Rifle, Colorado...
TTGGTTGAACGCTCGAAGCTTCTTTCGCGCGACTCCCTAGAAAAGCAGAGGTGGTCGGACGAGGTGAATGGAACGATGTTCGCTTCTCTAGCGAGCCCGTCGGGGAGTTCGGGAGGGGCGGAATGACCGAAGCGTTGCTCGAGACCCTGGACTCGCTCGCCCGTCGCGCGGCTCAAGCCGAAGGGCTTCAGGTGGCCTGGATCGAGCTCAAACGTCAAGGAGGATCGCACGTGTTCCGGGTCTTTATCGAACGGGAGGATGGTAGCGCGAGCCTTGCCGATTGCGAGCGCCTCACCCGAAGGCTCGGTCTTCTCCTGGACGTGGAAGATCCCATCGATTCCGCCTACGTTCTCGAGGTCTCGACGCCGGGACTCGACCGTCCGCTCCGAAACGAGAACGATTACGCGCGGTTTGCCGGCCGGCTCGCCCGCGTCAAGACGAAGACGCCGCTTGACGGACGGCGGCGGTTCGTGGGAAGGCTCGGCGGCCTGCGCTCTGGCGCGGTCGTGATCGATGACGAGGAGCTGGGCGAGGTGAGCATCCCACTGTCTTCTGTCGATACCGCGCGGCTCGAGGTGGAGTTCGGGCGGCCCGCGGCACGCGGTCAATCCAAGAATTCGAGGAAGCGCGCATGAGTCCTCTCTATCAGCTCGTCGAGCAAATCAGCCGCGAGAAAGGCGTCGACGCCGCGATCATCATCGCCGCGCTCGAGGATGCCATTCTGACCGCCGCGAAAAAGTACTACCGCACGGAAGAGCCATACCAGGCCCGGTTCAACCCGGAGACGGGTGAGATCGAGGTGTTTCTCCTGAAGCGGGTGGTATCGGAGGTCGCCGATCCCTCGACCGAGATCTCGCTGAAGGACGCGAAGCGGATCGATCCCAAGGCGGAAGTCGGCGGCGAGGTCGAGGCCCACAAGCCCACGGATGTCCTCGGTCGCATCGCCGCCCAGACCGCGAAACAGGTGATCTTCCAGAAAGTCCGCGAAGCCGAGCGGGACCACATCTTCAGCGAGTATGGAGACCGCATCGGTCAGCTGGTGACCGGCATCGTCAAGCGGGCGGAGAGCGGGGACCTGGTCGTGGACCTGGGAAAGACCGAGGCCCTCCTTCCGCGCCGCGAGCAATCCCGTGCCGAGGTCTTCAATCCCGGCGAGAGAATTCGCGTGGTCATCGTGCGGGTCTCCCGCACCTCCCGCGGCCCGCAGGTCATCGTGTCCCGCACCGATCCCTCGCTTCTCGCGCGGCTCTTCGAGATGGAAGTGCCCGAGATCTACGAGGGAACGGTGGTGGTCAAAAACGCGGTGCGCGAGCCCGGCGACCGGGCCAAGGTCGCGGTCTACTCCAAGGACAAGGACGTCGACCCGGTGGGCGCCTGCGTCGGCATCAAGGGGGCCCGTGTTCAGAACATCATCCGCGAGCTCCGGGGCGAGAAGATCGACATCGTCGAATGGAACGACGACGCCAGGAGCTTCGCCATCAACGCCCTCAATCCCGCCAAGGTGAGCCGGGTCGCGATCGTGGACGACAAAGAGAAGGTGATGGAGGTCATCGTCGAGGACAAGCAGCTCTCGCTCGCCATCGGGAAGCGCGGACAAAACGTGCGCCTCGCGGCGCGCCTCCTCGGATGGCGCATCGACATCAAGAGCGAGGAAGAAAAGAAGCGTGAGGTCCAATCCCAGATGGACGCCGCCATGGCGACGGCCGAGACCGACGTGCGCGTCCTTGAGGGCATCGGTGAGAAGACCCTTAAGAAGCTCATCGCCCACGGGGTTACATCGCTCGAGAAGATCGTCGCTTCCCCGGAGGCGGTCATCGAGGTGCCAGGCATTGGGGACAAGACGGCGGCGAAGATCGTGCGATCTGCCCGCGAGCACCTGGGCCTTGCGACTGCGGGCGAGGTAGAAGCGGAAGCCCGGGACGTGGAACGGGAGCCGATGGCGGCGACCGGTGAAGACGACGGCGAAGAGGAAGCGCTTCTCGTCGGCGAGGGCGCGTCGGGTGTTTCCGACGGTGCCGACCGAGGTGACGGGTCCGACTCCACCGGAGGAGAGCGCTAATGGATAAGGTACGAGTCTACGAGCTCGCCCGCGATCTCGGAAAGAGCAGCCCGGAGACCATCCAGCTGCTGAAGAGCAAGCTCAAGATCCGCGTGAAGTCCGCCTCGAGCACCATCGAGGAGGACACCGCCATCAAGCTGAAGCGAATGATCCGGCTCGAGGGTGACGAAGGCGCTCCCCGTGCGAAGGAAGTGCCCGAGCCCGCGGTGGCCGTGATCGCGGAAGAAGGCAACGGCGGCGCTACAGTCGCCCGCAGCCGCCGCACCGAGAAGGCGCGTCAGGCGCTCCTCCAGGAAATGATGGACGAGGAGCAAGCCGTCCTGAGAGCCGTCGAGGAGGAGAAGGAGCGGAAGGAGCGGGAAGAGCAGCAGAGGATCGAGGCCGCGGAGGCCGCGCGTCTCGCCGCAGAGCGGGCGGCAGAGGAGGAGAAGCAGCGGATCGAAGACGAACTGGCGCGCGAAGCTCTCCTCGCCATCGATCGCGCGGCCGAGGAAGCGGCCGCGGCCGCGGCCCGGGAAGCGGAGCCCGCAGGCGTCGTCGAGCACGAGCTCCCGAGCGTCGCGGAAGCCCCCGTCACGCACGTGGAGCATGAAGTCGCCGCCCAGGCTCCGGTCGCGGAAGCCCCGGCTCCCGCTCCGGCCCCGGTGCGGCCGCCCTCGCCCGAAGCGCGGCCTCGACCCGTGGCCCCGCCCGCCGCGGCGGTTCGTCCAGCGCCGGGTCATCCAACGACACCTCCGGCCGGATTGAGGCCGCCGGTGTTGCGCGAGCCCTTCATCCCTGGGCCTACGTCTACGTACATTCGTCCCCGACCGGCCCCGAGACCTCGCCAGGAAATGAGGCCGGTGCCGCCGCCCCCTCGCCCGGCGGCGCCGATCAGGACCGTCCGAGCCCGCGGCCCGGAGCCCCCGGGGACAGCGAAGCCCCAGCCGAAGCGCAAGGGAAAGCGCCCGCAGCGGCCACAGCAGGTCGAAGCGATGGAGCCGTCGCTTCCGGAGCCTATGCCTCGGTTCGACGCGGCCCGGCCTTCGGTCCCGGCGGTTCTGCGAAAGGTGACCCTCACCGAGGGCGTGACGGTGAAGGAGCTCGCGGAGAAGCTCGAGATCAAGCACAAGGACGTCATCAAGGCGCTCCTGAGCCGAGGCTTCCTCGCGACCATCAACCAGACGCTCGACGCCGAGACCGCGACCGCGGTCGCGAAGTCGTTCGGGGCGGAGGCGGAGATCCTTTCCTTCGAAGAGGACGTGCTCCGCGAGGAGATCGTCGACGAGAAGGCGGAAGACATCGTTCCCCGCGGTCCGGTGGTCACCGTCATGGGCCACGTCGATCACGGCAAGACCAGCCTTCTCGACGCCATCCGCCAGACGAAAGTCGTGGAAAAGGAGGCGGGTGGGATCACCCAGCACGTGGGCGCCTATACCGTCCCCATCAACAACCGGAGCGTCGTGTTCCTCGATACCCCCGGCCACGAGGCGTTCACCATGATGCGCGCCCGGGGAGCGGCGGTGACCGACATCGTCATCCTCGTCGTCGCCGCCGACGACGGCGTCATGCCCCAGACCAAGGAAGCCATCGATCACGCGCGCGCCGCGGGGGTTCCCATCATGGTGGCCATCAACAAGATCGACAAGCCGAACGCCAATCCCGATCGGGTGAAGCAGCAGCTCGCGGACTTGAACCTCATCCCCGAGGACTGGGGAGGAAGCACCGTCTACTGCCAGGTCTCGGCGAAGAAGCGCGAAGGGCTCGATCTCCTGCTGGAGATGGTGCTCCTGGTCGCGGATCTCCTGGAGCTCAAAGCGAACCCGGGCCGCGCCGGAACGGGAACGGTGCTCGAGGCGAAGATCGACAAGGGCAAGGGTCCCGTGGCTCACGTGCTGGTGCAGAACGGGACGGTTTCGATAGGGGATTCTTTCGTCGCCGGCGCGGTCTACGGCAAGGTGCGGGCGATGCTCGACGACCGCGCCCACAAGGTGAAAAAGGTCGGACCTTCGTGTCCGGTCGAGATCCTCGGGCTCACGTCGCTTCCCCGGGCGGGAGACCAGTTCCAGGTCTTCGCGGATACGATGAAGGCGCGCCAGATCGCGGAGTTCCGTCAGCAGAAGCTCCGCGAGCGCGAGCTTTCGACGACCGCGCGGCTCACCCTCGACCAGCTCCACCAGAAGGTGAAGGAAGGCAGCATCAAGGAGCTCGGAATCGTGCTCAAGGCGGACGTGCAGGGGTCGGTCGAGGTTCTGAACGACACCCTCACGAAGCTCTCTACCGACAAGGTCAAGGTGCGCATCATCCACGCGGGCGCCGGCGCCATCACCGAGACCGACGTGAACCTCGCCTCCGCCTCGAACGCGGTGATCGTGGGATTCAACGTGCGTCCGGAGCGCATGGCGCAGGAGCTCGCGGAGAAGGAGAGCATCGATATCCGCCTCCACACCGTGATCTACAACGTGACCGACGAGCTCAAGAAAGCCATGGAAGGTCTGCTCGAGCCCACGTTCAAGGAAGTGGTGGCGGGTCACGCCGAGATCCGGAATACGTTCCGCGTCCCCAAGGTAGGGGTGATCGCCGGCTGCTACGTCACCGACGGCCGCATCCCCCGCACGGCGCAGGTGCGGCTGCTCCGGGACAACGTGGTGGTCTTCGAGGGAAAGATCGGCAGCCTTCGGCGCTTCAAGGACGACGTCTCCGAAGTGAAGGAAGGCTTCGAGTGCGGCATCGGCGTCGCCGGCTACAACGACGTCAAGCTCAGCGACGTCATCGAGGCCTTCACCATGGAGAAGGTGACGGGCACCGGCCTCTAGGCGAAGCGCCGCACCGTGTCTAGCCGGAAGAAAGCGGGCTTCGAGGGAGGAGCTCCCATTATCGGGCTCCTCGTAATCGAGCTCCATTTCCCCGAGGCGCAGTCGCTCAAGGCGAAGCGGATGGTGGTGAAGTCGATCAAGGACCGGCTGCGCCGAAAGTTCAACGTCGCGGTGGCGGAGACGGGGTATCTCGAGCTGTGGCAGCGGGCGGAGCTCGCCGCCGTCTCGGTGAACGGCACGCGCTCCATCCTGGAGTCGGAGCTCGAGGCCATCAGCCGCGAGCTCGAGGATCACTTCCCGTCGGAGCTCCTGGGAACGAGCTTCGAGCTCATCGAATGAAACCAAGAAGAACGCAAAGGCGCAAAGATTACGCAAAGGCGCGAAGATCGAAATTCCCCTTTGCGTCCTTGCGTGCCCTTGCGCCCTTGCGTTCGACTTTTCCCAACCTGGGGTAAGGCAATGTCCCGTAATCGTGGAGAGAGAGTCCGGCCGGAGCGTCTGGCGGAGCAGATCCGCATGGACGTGGCGGAGATCCTCCAGAGCCACCTCAAGGATCCTCGGCTCCCCCTCGTCACCTGCACGCGAGTGGCGGTGACGAACGACCTCAAGAGCGCGAAACTCTACGTGAGCGTTCTCGGGGACGAGGCTCAGCGGAAGCGCGCGATGAAAGTCCTCGAGGGCGCGACGGGCTACGTCCGGCGCCTTCTGGCCGAACGGCTCGGCCTCCGCACGGCGCCGGAAGTCCGGTTCGTGTTCGACCCGTCGATCGAGTACGGGATCCGGCTCGAGGAGCTTCTCCAGTCGGAGAAGGAGCGGTCCCCCGCGCCAGACGATATCGAACGGGTCAATCGGGTCGAAGCGGAGCGCGAGCCCGAAAGCGAGTGAGAGAACGCGACGTCGACGCCGCGACGTTCCATGGCGCTCTTCTCGTGGACAAGCCCGGGAGGGTCACCTCCCATGACGTCGTCGCGAGCGTGCGCCGCCTGGCCCGACAGCGACGCTGCGGCCATACCGGCACACTCGACCCGTTCGCCACGGGGCTCCTCGTCATCTGTCTCGGCAAGGCGACGCGGCTCGCGCGGTTCGTGAGCGGGGCATCGAAGAGCTACCTCGCGACCGTGCGCTTCGGGTTCTCGACGGATACCTACGACCGCACGGGAGAGGTCATCGGGGCAAGGACCGACTCCTGTCCCGACCGGACAGAGCTCGAAGCTGCCCTTGGCGGGTTTCGCGGAGTCCAGGAACAGCTTCCGCCGCTCTTCTCTGCCAAGAGGATCGACGGCAAGCGGTCCCACCGGCTCGCCCGCGCTGGCGTCGAGGTACAGCCGGCCCCCGCGAGGGTTACGGTTCTCGAGCTCGATCTCGTCGATTTCGAGCCTCCCCGCGCCCGCCTCGCGCTCTCGGTAACGAGCGGGACGTACGTTCGCTCGCTCGCCCACGACCTCGGCGAGCGACTCGGCTTCGGGGCGCATCTGGAGGAGCTTCGGAGAACGCGCATCGGGCCCTTCACGGTCGAAGAGGCGTCGACCCTCGAGACCCTGAGCGGGCTCGCGTTCCAGAGGCGGCTGCACGAGAGCCTGCTCTCCCCGGCGGATCTCTTGCGGGAGCTTCCGCGCGTGGACGTCTCCGACGATGCGGTGAAACTCATCGTCCACGGCCGGGACGTGCCCGAAGGGGGTTGGGAGCCTCCCGAATCCGGACTTCAGGTCCTGGCGGGACCTCTTCGCGTCTGTGACCATAAGGGAGACCTCGTTTCCGTGGCCACTTTCTACGAGCCGACGCGAGCGCTCCGGCCCCTCATCGTCGTCATGTCTCCTCCCGGAGGAAAAGCCCAAGAGCCCTAGTCCTTTACAGCTTTTGCCCACTGTGCTACCATTCGCCGCGAGTAAAAGACGAAGAAAAAGAACCGTCAAGAACGGAGGACCTCTATTTGACGCTCACGAAGGAGAAGAAGACCGGGCTGATGGGAGCCTATCGACTCCACGGTAACGACACGGGCTCGCCCGAGGTGCAGATCGCTATCCTCAGCGAGCGCATCGGCTATCTCACCGAGCACTTCAAGACTCACGCCAAGGATCATCACTCGCGTCGCGGGCTCCTGAAAATGGTTGGCCGGCGGCGGCGACTTCTGGACTACCTGAAGAAGAAGGACGTCGACCGCTACCGAGGAGTCATCCAACGGCTCGGTATCCGCAAATAGGTTCATGCCCGGCCCCGCAGAACGCAGGGGAGCCCGATTGGAGGTCGCCCTCGCGTTCTACCCTATGTTCCCCGATCGGCTTCCATGCAATCGAGCGGTCCTCGGTCCTCCGATCCCACTCGTCTGAGCGAACCCTTACCTGGTAAGGCGCCGTCTCCGGTACGACGCCCCCCGTTTCGGCAAGAGCCGGCGCAAGTCGCCATGGGCGCCCGCCGCTCACGCCTACAGTTCCAAGGAGAGAAAAATGATTCACAAGAAAGAGGTGGCCATTGGTGGGGCCACGCTGTCCATCGAAATGGGCAAAATCGCCAAGCAAGCGAACGGCGCCGCCGTCGTTTGCCTGGGAGACACGGTGGTGCTGGTCACCGCCTGCGCTTCCAAGGATGAGAGAGAGGGCATCGACTTCCTCCCGCTCACCGTCGACTATCGAGAGAACTTCTACGCGTCGGGAAAGATCCCCGGCGGGTTCTTCAAGCGGGAAGGCCGCCCGAACGAGAAGGAGATTCTCACCAGCCGGCTCATCGACCGGCCCATTCGGCCCCTGTTCCCCGAAAGCTGGCACCGTGAGACCCAGGTGATCGGCCTGGTTCTTTCGACCGATCGGGAGAACGACTCCGACGTGCTGGCGGTGACCGGCGCCTCCGCCGCCCTTTATTGCTCCGACATCCCCTTTCATACCCCGATCGGCGCGGTGCGCGTCGGGCTCATCGACGGAAACTTCGTGGTCAACCCGACGTTCGAGCAGGTCAAGAAGAGCGACCTCAACTTGACCGTCGCCGGAAGCGCTGACGCCATCGTAATGGTCGAAGCGGGGGCGGACGAGGTGACGGAAGAGCAGATGGTCGACGCTCTCGGCTTCGCCCACCAGGAGATCAAGAAGCTCGTCGCGATACAAGAGGAGCTCTACCGCGAGGTCGCGCCCGTCAAGATCGACGTCAAAGAGCGCGCGAGAAACGAGGCGGTCCAAAGGGAAGTAGAGGAGAAGATCTACTCCCGGCTCAAGGAAGCGATGCGCACCAAGGGCAAGCTCGCCGCCGAGCGGGCGGTTTCGGGGGTGAAGCACGCGCTCATGGAGGAGCTCGGCGGGCGAGAGCCCGACGAGCTCGAGGAAGCGGCAAGAGTCTTCGGCGCGCTCCAGGAGAAGGTGCTGCGAGAGGAGGTCCTCCAGCATCGGCGCCGGCTCGACGGCCGAGCGTTCGATGCGGTGCGCGAGATCACCTGCGACGTCGGTGTCCTTCCCCGCACTCACGGCTCGTCGATCTTCACCCGAGGGGAGACCCAGGCCCTGGTGACCGTGACCCTGGGCACCTCCGAGGACGTCCAGCGGATCGACTGGCTGGAGGGGGAGTCGGAGAAGCGTTTCATGCTCCATTACAACTTTCCGCCGTTCTCCGTGGGTGAAGCGAAGTTCCTGCGGGGTCCGGGTCGTCGTGAGATCGGTCACGGAGCCCTCGCGGAACGGGCGCTGGTTGGAATCATCCCGGGCGAGGAGGAGTTTCCTTACACCATCCGCATCGTCTCGGACATCCTGGAGTCGAACGGCTCTTCCTCCATGGCGAGCGTCACCGGAGGCTGCCTCGCGCTCATGGACGCGGGAGTTCCGTTGAAGGCCCCCATCGCGGGAATCGCCATGGGGCTGGTCAAGGAGGACGAGAGCTACGCCATCCTCACCGACATCGCGGGCGCCGAGGACCATTACGGAGATATGGACTTCAAGGTCGCGGGCACCGCGAGCGGCATTACCGCGCTCCAGATGGACATCAAGATCAAAGGGCTCACGCGCGAGATCATGGCCGAGGCGCTCGAGCAGGCGCGGCGGGGGCGGATGTTCATCCTGGAGAAGATGGCAGCGGTCATGCCCGCTCCGCGCAAGGAGATCTCGGCCTACGCGCCGAGGATCTTCACCATGAGGATCCCGACGGACAAGATCCGCGACGTCATCGGACCCGGAGGGAAGATGATCCGCAGCATCATCGAGCGGACGGGAGTCAAGATCGACGTCGAGGACGACGGCTCCATCGCCATCGCCTCGACGGACGAGAACTCGGCCAAGAAGGCGATTCAGATCATCGAAGAGCTGACCGCGGTCCCCGAGATGGGCAAGACATATCTGGGGAAGGTCCAACGCATCGTCGACTTCGGCGCGTTCGTCGAGATCCTTCCCGGTACCGACGGGCTCCTCCACATCTCCGAGGTCGCCGACCACCGCGTCAAGGAGGTTCGCTCCGAGATGTCCGAGGGCGACCAGATCCTGGTGAAGGTGATCAACATCGACCCGCAAGGAAAGGTCAAGCTCTCCCGCAAGGCCGTTCTGCGCGAGCAGGCGGGCTTGCCGCCGGAGCCGCCCCAGGCTCCGAGGCCGTCGTCAGGCGGCGGTTGGCGCGAGGAGGGTGGTTCGGGGTCCGATCGGCCCGATCGCAGGCGACGTCCGCCCCGCCGCCATTAATTAAGAAGAACGCAAAGGCGCGAAGACTCGCAAGGGCGCAAAGGAATACCCGTTATTCCGGGGTTTCCCTGCGCCTCTGCGTTCCTTTGCGTCTTTGCGTTCGAATCCCTCTTCTTACTTGGTCAGGATGGCGAGGACGTCGTCTTCCCTCAGGATGAGGTACTCCGACCCGTCGATCTTCACCTCGGTTCCCGCGTACTTGCCGAAGAGGATCTGATCGCCCTTCTTCACCTCGAGATCGACCCGGGTTCCGTCCTCGAGCACTTTGCCGTTTCCGACGGCGGTGACTTTCCCGCGCTGGGGTTTTTCCTTGGCGGAATCGGGGATGATGATGCCCCCGCCCGTCTTCTCCTCCGACTCCTCCAGACGCTTCACCAGGAGCCGGTCGTGCAGTGGCCGAATGTCCATGATTCAATCTCCTTTCCGACCCGCGTCGCCAAAAACACGGCGTCGAATCGTCGGATAGTTTAACCCAGAACCCTTACCGGCTCCAGAGCTTGAGCTCCTGCAGCTTCTTGGAGAGGGTGTTGCGGTGGATGTGGAGCACTTTCGCGGCCCGCGAAAGGTTCCCCTTCTCGATCTCCATCACTTGCGCCAGGAAGCGCTTCTCGAACTCCCTCTTGGCGTCGGGGAATCGGATGCCGCCGGTAATCATCTCCTCGATGAGGTTGTCGAGTCGCTCTCGAAGGGGCATTTTTCCATCGGCGGCGGCGCGCGGGCCCATTCGACTAGTCCCGGTCCTTTCGAGGAGAATCGAGATCATTCCTGCCCGTCAGCAGACGGTAGGCTTCGAGGTACCGGGCCCGTGTTCCGGCCACGACGTCGGGCGGCAGCTCCGGGCCCGGCGGGGTCTTGTCCCAGTCGAGGCTTTCGAGGTACTCGCGCACAAATTGCTTGTCGAAGCTCGGCTGATCCTGGCCGGGGCGGTAGCGGTCCTTGGGCCAAAATCGCGAGGAATCCGGGGTCATGACCTCGTCGATGAGGTAGAGCTCTTCGGATTGGGGATCGAGGCCGAGCTCGAACTTCGTGTCGGCGATGAGGATGCCCTTCGACTCCGCTTCCGCGCTTCCGAGCCGATAGAGCGAGAGCGAGATCTCCCTGAGGCGCGCGGTCAAATCTGCTCCGAGTGCCTCCGACATCGCTTCCTCGCTCACGTTCATGTCGTGCCCGGTGGTCGCTTTCGTCGAGGGCGTGAAGAGCGGCTCCTCGAACCGATCGGCGAGGCTCAGTCCCTTGGGGAGCGGGATGCCGCAGACGCTACCCGTCTTCTGGTACTCCTTCCACCCCGAGCCGTAGAGATAGCCTCGCACCACGCACTCGAAGGCAACGGGCTCGAGCTTTTTCACCAGCATCGAGCGAAGCCGGAGCTCGCGTCTGAACGGCGCCAGCAGATCGGGGTAGCGATCGAAGTCCCCCTCGATTACGTGGTTCGGAACGATGGCCCGGGTTCTCTCGAACCAGTACAACGAAAGCTGGTTCAGCACCTTGCCTTTGTCGGGAATTCCGGTGGGGAGAACCACGTCGAACGCCGAGATGCGATCGGTGGTGATGATGAGAAGCTTTCCGTCGAGCTCGTAGACGTCGCGGACCTTGCCTTTCGAGCGCAAAGGGAGCGCATCGAGACGGGTATCGACGAGAACGTTGTCGCTCACCGTGGAGACGACCCCCTCCTTCGGGCGAGTGTGGCGGCACCTCGAGATTCCGCCGCGGCCCCCATCGCCGCGCGCGCGAAGTCTCTTCTCTCTCTTTCGGAGAAAGCGGGGCGTATTTTAGGGAAGGCCCAGGGCGAGGTCAAGCCCTGAGGTCGAAGAGTTTCGAAGTCATTTCTGGGAGAGCTCGATGCGGCCATCCATGGTGCTGAGGAACAGTAGAGAGCCTCCGCCGCCGAGCTTTCCCCGAAGACGGCTATCGCTTTCATCGCGCTCGGCGCCGTCGAAGGACAGGAGTCGGTTCACGATGCGCCCATCGCTCGCGGTGGCGTCGATGTCCGCCGCCGCCGAGGCCGGGAGCAGGACGCGGATCGCGCCATCCGCCGTCCTCACTACCCAGCCTTCCGTCGATGCCCGCCAATCGAGACAGTCGATACGGATGCTCCCTTCGGACGTTACCGCCTCGAGGCGAGTGAAGGTTCCTTCGAGCTCGATGTTGCCGTCGTCGGTCGCGGCCTCGACCTTCGCGTCGAGGTCTCGCCCGACGATCGATCCATCCTCGGTCCGAAGCCGGAGCTCGCCCGAGGCCCGCTCGACGAAGATCCGGCCATCCCCGCTTTCGGCGCGCACCCTGCCTTCGATGCCCTCGATCTGGATCCTGCCGTCTTCGGTCGCGACCTCCAGCTCTACCTCGTGCGGCACCCGAAGCCTCAGATCGGTTCGGAGGTCTCCTCCGAAGGGGGGGATGGACTCGACGCGGCCCTCGAAGCGAAACCGCCGTCCTTCCCCGGATTCGAGCGCCGAGACCTCGATGCGCGGGAGAAGCCCTCGAGCGGTCTCGCGGTCGACGGAGCGCGCCCGCTTGAGGAACTCCGCTTCGATCGCGCGCGAGCCCTCGACTCCCTGGATTTCGATCGAGCCCTCTTCGATGCGGACCTCGATCCTCGGGCGTTCCGACCCCGCCTCGAACCGGAACTCCTCGACCGCGGTCTCTTCGACACGCTGCAGGTCGCAGGCGGAGAGCCCGAGAACGACGAGGGCTGCGGGGCAAACGAGCCTCATGACTCTACCGGCTCGAGGTGGATGTCCCCGTAGCTCGTCTCGACCGAGACCGCGTGGGTCGAGGAGCCGAGGGCGCCCCTCCAGGTCCTCTCGGCTCCTCGGCGATCCTCCACGATCTCGAGGCCGGGAACGTTCGAACGCAGCTCGCCGTCCTTGGCGCGCCCTTCGAATTTCAGGGACGCGCCCGGAGGAACGCGAAGCACGACGTCTCCATAGGTCGTCTGGAGGCGCACGTTTCCCGCGATCCGCGCCGTCGATACGCTCACCTCCGCGTGGGTCGACCGAACCGACAAGCTCGAGCCGAATGCCAAAATCCGCACGTCGTCGTGAGAGCTTTCGATATCGAGCGGGCCTTCGATCTCCTCGACCGTCACCTGCGACAGCGGCGACGTCACTCGCGCCGATCCCCGGACTCCCACGAGAGTCACCGCTTCGTCGCGGTTTACGATCTTGACGTCTCCCGCTATGTCCCGCGCCTGGATCGGCGCGTTCGTCGCCTCGATGGTCAAAGGCCCGCGGACGTCGCGCACGAAGATCGACCCGTGGCTGTTGTTAACGGCGACGCTCGCGCCCGCAGTCTCGATCGAGACCTCCGCGTGCTGCGCGGTCACGCGGACCTCCCCTCCGATGCGGGAAGCCTGGACGGGGGCGTGCCGGTTCTCGAGGGACGCTTTTCCCGTGACGTCTTCCGCCAGGAGCCGGCCGTGGCTGGTCTCCGCCCGGAGGTCCCCTTCGACGTCCTCGGCCACGATCGCACCCCCGCGATTGACGAGCTCGACCGTTCCCGAAACACCCGTTACCCGGATCTCGCCGTGGCGCGTCGTCGCCTTGAGGCCCCCCGTCAGGTTTCCCGCCTCGATTCCGTCGTGCGCGGTCTCGATCCGGACCGGTCCTTCGATGTCGAACGCGGAGACCCGCCCGCGACGGTTCTCGATCGCGACCGAGGCGCCCTTCGGAAGCCGAACGCTCAGGTCGCACTCGACGGGCGTCTTGCCTTCGGGGAGGACGACCGCGAGCCGGGCCACGGGCCCGCTCGCGTCGAAATCGAGCTCCACTCCGTCGGCGATGGCGGAAGCTTCGCTCTCGGACACGTGGTGAACTCGTTTGGTGAGCTGAACTTCGATTTCCGTTCCCTCTCCGCCCTGGACCTTCACGTACCCACCGGGGTTCACGATCACGACCCCGCCGGCCGCGCCGAGCTCGAAACGCGCCTCACCGGGGAAGCGATGGGCCGGGGCGCCCACCAGGGAGAGGGATCCGAGCCCGACGATATCTTCGAGCTTCTCTCCCGATACCTCTTCCAGCAGACGGCGCGCCGCGCTGAGGCTCAGACCGCTGATGACGAGGAGCACCAGGAGCACGATCTCGAAAGCTGCGACCCGGGCCCGCGAAGGCTGGGCGAAGCGCTGATAGACCTTCACGCCTCCCCAGAGGACCAGAAGGAGAGGCCAATAGTCCGCGAAGAGAACCACCCCGCGCCGGAGGAGCGGGAGGAGCGGGTAGTCGAAGAGATTCTGCGCCAGGAGCAGGAGCCCGGTCCCGATGAGGAGGATACCGAGGACCAGGGCGCAGCCGCTCCGACCTCGGGAGGGTGTTGCGACCTCAGACATTTCCGTGCTCTTCGCCCGCGATCTCTTCT
>Ga0209002_10002836_pt1 | contig 13845 bp, 22 predicted proteins | sample Rifsed16ft2_FD_184010 | JGI IMG/M metagenome (GOLD analysis project Ga0209002, IMG submission 184010) | Soil microbial communities from Rifle, Colorado, USA - sediment 16ft 2 (version 2) | ecosystem: Environmental > Terrestrial > Deep subsurface > Rock core/Sediment | place: Rifle, Colorado...
GGATGGTGCGCCCGCCGCCACGACAGGTAGCGCGAGAACTGGGCGAGGTCGGCGAGATGCCCCACGAAGGGTAGCGCACCGAGGCCCGCGAGGTTGAGCAGGAAGGTGAAGCCGCCTGCGGGAGCGATGTACGTTATGCTTCCCCAGAAGGAGGTAACAAGAGCAGAATTGGGGTTACCGGACTCAAATTTAATACCGCCGAAAATTGATGTCTCGTCATCGAAATCACCAACAACCCAGCTTCCCCCGGTCGGGCGATACGCGGCCCCGAATACATCGACCGGCCCTGTATCAGCGTACGCGCCATTGGCATCATTCACGTCGCCAAAATCTGAGCCGGCCGTACCCGCCGCGTTTACAAACTTCGCGGTCCTTCTGACAACACCACCACTAGCCCGATGTCTAAAGTTCGCTGTGAGTGCCGACAAAGACACCATAGGCCCCGGCCAGTCAATGTTGAACGCCTGTGCATCGCCGTTTGTTGATTCGCCATTATGTGTTGTGTCGTCGTCATGAGTAGCCGGGCCTTCACGCCCGCCGCCAGGTCTAGCGGATGCGTTTTTGTTTGCTCCTCCGACGTTGCTCCATGCATCATATCCGGCAGGAAGATCGTGCGTTGCCCCCGAAATCGGATACCAATTCTCGGTCGGCATCCTAGACCGCCTTCTCCACCTCGAACGGGTCGAGGTAGACCAGCACCCGAATCCCGAGCGTCAGATCCGAGCCCGGGATCGTGTTGCCGATGGCATCCACATCGTAGGAGAGCGCGTTCGCAATGGATGTGCCAGACGCTTGCCGGCCGCCCGCGAAGCAGCGGTACTGATAGGTGCCGTCAGGCGCCTTGGCCGCCACCTTGTCACTAGCCACGAACTCCAACTTGGTCGTGTCGAAGATCGAGTTCGACCCGTTGTTCACGTCGATCTTGAAGGTCGTGGCACCCGTGGGCGCGGTCGAGAGCGTCGCCTGCACGTCCTTGACGATCCCCATGCGCGCAAGTAGGAAGCGCGCCTTGTCGGTGCCCGCAGTCTGCGTCCCCGCGCTCGGGAAGAACACCGTCCCGTAGGCCATCGGGGTCGGGCGCCATCCCGTCGGCGCGAGACTCGCGAGCAGGAGTGTCGGACCCGAGAAGTAGGCCGGATTGCCCGCGCTCGACTCGACGCTCACGCCTGCGGTGAGCTTGGTGGCCGAGCCCGAGATAGCGTGAGTCAGACTGAGCCACTCGAAGGCCGCACCGCCCGAGTGGTAGCTGGAGTAGGTGGTGGTCACGCCATCCGTGACGTAGAGCCGCGCCTGCGACCCGACCGCAGACTTGACCCACGCGCCGAATCCGACGGTCGTCCCCTTCAGGTGATCGACCCGCGAGAAGGCCGCGGTGGGCAACACGTCCTGCGCCAGCGTGAGAGTCGCGCTGCCGAAGGTGAGCTTGGCGCAGAAGTCGCCCACTTTGCGGGTCGTGTCGCCGAGACCCGTGCCGGCGCGTGCCGCCGCAGCGCCCGTGCCGGCGAGCGTCCAACCGTCGGGTGCTGCGGCATCCCCGGCGCTCCAAACGATGAAAGTCTCGTTCAGCACCACGTTGGACTGAGGCAGCGTGGCCGCCACGGTGTCGAGCGTGACGCCTGCGCCCGTCTTCGGCGTCCCGTCCTCGTTGAGCGCCACATCGAGCCGCGCATCCAGACTTGCCTTGGAGCCGCGTGCCGTGACCACCTCGTCGGTGATCGCTTTCGGCTTGACGGTCGGGTTCGTGGACGAATGCGCCTGGTCGTCGATCTGGTCGTAGACCTGATCTACGAACGCCTTGTTGACTGTGGTGCCGTCGGTAAAGATGCCCGAGTCGTCCGTCATTGCCTGCCGTGTGACTGTAGACAACTCGGGCCTCTCTTCCTACGCCTGTGCCGCAATATGCGTGAAGCCAAGCAAGGAGCCGGTGTAGAACACCGCACGTCCCCGCCGACCCGCACTCACGTAGTCAAACTTGATGACGCCGTGCCACTCCTCGTGAACGAAGTTCTCGACGTTCTCGAAGCGCAGCATGTCGTCCTTGTTGAAGCGGTAGAGCGTCACGTAGCCCTTCATGACCGCACCTCCGCTGCCGGGCCGGCCGGCGCCGCCGGCATCACCACGTCCGTCGCGTCGCCCTGCCGCAGCTCGGCGACGAACTTCTCCACGTCTTCCCGCGGCAGCGCGCGCAGCGTCGCGAGCGCACTCGCCTTCGCGGCGGCCCGCGACATACGGATCGCGTCCGCGGCGAGCCAGTAGTCAGAGCCGGCGCCCGGCTTCCCGAACCGCGAGTTGGACTGGAGCACTTCGTCGATGTGGGCACGCAACTTCGGGTCGCGCGCGTTGTTCACGTAGCGGCCCTCGACGAACTGAGCCTTCGTGGGCCGCCCAATCGTCTTGCGGCCTGTGATCGGGTCCGTCAGATCCGCAGGCGCCGTCACCTGCACCATGTAGCCCGGGAAGGCCGACAGGTAGACAGTCCCGTCCACCTTCGGCATCACCGCCGGGGTCGCATCGAACGCGACCTCGGACCGCGCACGCATGTCCTCAAAACGGGTATCGCGCGGGCCGCGCGTCCCATCCAGCACTTTCGGAGCGAATCTCGGCATGGGGGTTTCAGTCCCTTTCACGCGGCATGGGTTGAACGGGGGCTGGAGAGCCGGCCGCGTCGCCACTCCCCAGCCCCAGGTACATGCTACTGACTCTTCTGCGCGAAGATCCCGACTGCGTTGAGGTTCAGAACCGTGATGTCAGTCGAGCTGCCGATCCGGGCGACGAACGCCTCGCCCTCGGTGGACACGAGCGGGAAGTTCGAGAAGTCGAGCGTCGCCTGCGTCGCGGTAGCGCCGCCGGTCTGACTCCAGACCGTGCGAATCACCTCGTACAGATCGAAGCCCGAAGCCGCGCTCCCGCGATACTCGCGGAAGACACCGTACACGACCGTCGCCGCGATCGTGCCCGTGCTCGTCTTCTTCTCCGAGACCGCGCTCAGGAAGGAGACGCCGCGCGCGAACGGGTTCTTGTTGAGCCCGCCACCCGGCCCGTTGAAGAAGAACGAGCCGTCGGCAGGCGCGTACGGCGGCGCGACCAGAACCGTGACGGTCGGGGCGGACCCGGCAAAGTTTTGGTCGTAGTAGATCGGGGCGCCGATGCGAACGTTGGTGTCGGTCTCGGCCAGAAGCAGGAACGCATCGTTCGAGCTGTCGGTGCCGAGCGCCGCGACCAGCACTGCGCGCCAGTTGGACCCGCCCTGGTTGATGGCGTTCACGACCTCGATCATGGTGTTGCAGTCCGCATCGCTCACGTCGATCACGCCGTCGTTGTCCGCCTCGGGGCACGAGACGGTCGCATCGACCGCTCCCGCGATCTCGAACTGGATGTCGCCGGCCGCACTGACCTGAATCGTCGGCTTGGTGGTCGCTGTCCCCACGTACTGCACGTAGAGAGCAACATTGTCGTCGAGAACCGAACTCGTCCCGGCGATGGGGCCTCGCGCCAGATACCCAGTGAAGGGCAGCTCGGCGAAGACCGGGGTGACCGCGAGCAGGGCCGCGGTCACGATTGCGAAGAGCTTACGCATGTTCATGTCTCCTTTCGTGACCTAGACCTACGCGAGGCCGAACAGCGCGGAGTGCGCGTGCTCGAAGTTGACCTGCACGCCCACGTCCGACAGGTACTCGTTGGTCTTGCCGTCGATGTCGTTCGCCTGGCGGTCCACATACAGCTTCGTGTCGCGCGCCCGCAGGTAGACGTAGCGGATGTGGTTGAAGTCGAGCAGGAACGCCCGATCCGGGTGGAAGTAGTCGAGCAGCGGCCACCGCAACAGCTCCACGTTGCCGTGGGGCGAGTTGAACTCCTGCGCGGCAAACCCGATCGAGTCGTCGAGCGGCTTGTAGCGGAGGCGATCCCCGACCCAGCCGTTGATCTCGGTCAGCCACCGGCTGGAGCACAGCAGGTACTTGGTGCCGGAACCGTTCTGGTTGCCGCCCTTGCCCCACTTCATCCCCACTTCGAGGAAGTCCACGAAGCTGCGCTCGGTGAGGCTCACGCCCTCGACGTTCCAGCGGTTCGTCACGATGAAGTTGTCAACGCCCTTGGTGAAGGTCTGCTGGTGAGAGGGGGTCCGCAGGTCGCGCTTGCCGAAGGCCATCGCGTACTCGATGGACTTCTTGTGCTCGATCGCCTGCCACTTGGTCTCCGTCATCTCGTCGCGGCCGCCGTACAGCTCCGTGACCAGATCGCGCCCCGTGAAGCCGAAGGGCGTGCGGATGATCTGGGTGTAGTTGTACTCGTTGAACTCCTGGATGGACTTCAGAACGCCCAGTCCCGAGCCGTCCTCGTAGGCGTTGAAGGCGTAGAGCAGCTTGTCACCAATCACGATATCGGCAGCGCCGCCGCCGATGCCACGAACAACCGTGCCGAGCGAGCCCGACGTGGGCGCCGCGTTGACGAGGATGTTCTCCCCCGTCCGCAGGTTGATGACGACTGCGCCCGTGAAGACGCGCGCGTCCTGGCCCTCCACGACCGAGATGATCGTGTCGTCGCTGTCGGCCGCGGCAGTCACTTCGAGCGACCGTGGATACTCGTCCTTCTCCAGCCACTCGAAGCGGGCATTGACCGCTTCGCGCTTTTTGCGCATCTTGCCCGTCAGCGTCAGAAGCGGGGTTGCTTCCGGCTGATAGAGCAGGATCTCGTTCTGCATGTCAACCACCACACGGGCGGTGTTCTGGTTCTCGGGACCGCGAGTGCCCGAGACGAGCGTGGGATCCGTTCGCGGATTCGGATTGAACTCGGCCATGACTGTCTCCTATGCCCGCCCTACAGCTCGAAACCCAAGCCGGGGCGGATCAACTGCGTGTTCTTGAGCCCCGCCACGAGTCGGGCCACCTCGGGGTCCATGTGCCGCGAACCGACCGCGGATGGAGCCAGAGGACGACCTCCTTCAAGCGCGGCGGCCGCTTCGGCTGCCATGCTGGGCGGGACTGCGGGTTGCGCGGGCGTAGGAGATGCGGCAGGCGGGGCGGCAACTGCGCCGTCCATTCCGCGTGCCATCCGGTAGAGCGCGACGGCCGCAACCGCGCCTCCCGGAGTGAGTGCCAACTGTGGGTCGAGTCCGAGCGACTGCCACAGCGCGCCAACTTCGCGGGCGGTGTTGCCATCTCGGAACTCCGGGAACGCTGGGCTCCCGTCTGGGTTCGTGTGGGCCGCCATCGACTCGACAAGCGTGTTCGCGGTGGATTCGAGCTGGGCCTGCTGCTCGGCCTCGCGACGCGGGTTCTCGATCGCCTCTTCGCGGATGCTAGCGATATCCGCTCGCCTTTGTGCATCCACCTGCTCCTGAAGCCACTGTTGGGCCTTCCACGGCTCGCCGGCCTCCTGCGCGACCTTGCTGATCTCGGCGTAGAGGTCCCAGTCGATGCCCTTCGCGGGTTCGGCAGGCGCTTGCGTCTGCTCTGTGGAAGCGCTAGCGTTTCCACCCCGCTCCAGCTCCGCGACCCGAGCCGCAAGCCGCTGCGCCTCGGAGTGCCAGCCGCGAGCCGACTCGGCCGCCTTGACCAGCGTCCCCTCGGTCTCGGCCAGCTTTCTCTGGACCGGCACGAGCTTGCCCGTCAGCGACTTGTACTCGTGCTCGGCTGCCTCCGGCGACTCGTACTCCTTGCCCGCGAACTTGAACTTCGGCTTGGCTTCGGGCGGCTCAGGCACCGCAGTATCGGGCCGAATGCCCGGCAGCTTGGGCTCCCTGGCGGGCTCCCCCACCTTGGGCTCCCCGGCGACGAATCGGCCGGCGGCGTCGCGGGCGCGATCGGCGCGCGCCGTCTCGCTACTCGCGTCTTCTGGCCCATCCTCCAGCACCCCAGGCAGTTTCGGGGTCCGGGGCGGGATCGGGCGCAGTACGGACTGTGCTGCGGGTGTGGCGGGGGCGGTCGCGGGCGCTTGCGGCGGCGCGGCGCTCCCGACCGGACCCGGTGCGGCGGGCGCGGCTGGGGCGGCGGTTGCCATCAGAGACTCCTTAGGTTGCGCGAACTACGCGCAGATTTCATCACAACGAGCGTAGCACATCCTGCAAGTCGGGCGTCGGAATGGGGTAACGCTGTGCCCGAATCGGGCAAGATGGGCTCCCCGTTACCCGATTCGCACGTGTGCAAGGCTGGCTCCACAAGTGGGGGGCGTGGGTCCCACCCTGTAACTTCCTCGTGGGCGCAGTCGAACGGGCTCCCCGCCTACCTTTTCTGGCGGAAGCGTACATAGCTCAGTTCGCGTAAGTCCAATGGGCTCCCCTATTTAGCTTTGCGACCACGGGGACGACGGGTTTCGGTCACGGCGCGCGGCCGGGCCTGGCACGCGGCTTGCATGCGGCGCCCGGCACGAGACTTGCATGCGCGGCGCGGCACGCGGCTTGCATGTGGCATGCGGATTGCAGGCGCGCTGGCGCGCGGGGTGGGGCTGGGGGACATGACAGAATGGGCATGACAGAATCGTCATGACAAAATGGCAGACATCTGACAAAATGTCAGCATTGTATCCATACAAGTGTGGCTAATTTACCACACGGCGCTTTTTGTCAGGCGTGACAAGAATTGCCACCGGCGCAAATGCTTGCGGGTCACCAGCTTACGGGCTGACGCGCCAAACTTTGGCCGCAGGACACAAATTGTCATGCCCCGCATCTAATGGCCACACTGAGCCGTAAGCACTTAGCACGGATTGGCCCGTTGGCACGCGCGTTGCTACTACGCAGGAGTGGGAGGCGAACACATGAGCAGCAGACAGAGGCGAATCGCGGCGGCCTGGATGATCCACTACCGTGCCGTGATGAGCCGTCCGCAGCGCGGCATCATCACCTACGGTGGCGGGATCAACGTGTCGGCGTGGATCGAGGACGCGTGGCGCGCGGGCTACGTGACGGAACTTACGCCCGCGGGTGTGGTGCTCCGGTAGGGGCGGGAGGCGACCATGACGAGCAGTGAGCAGGCGGACGCGGTCGCGAACGTGATTCTCACACCTGGGCGCCGCGTGTGCCTCGGCTGCAGCGGGAGCGGGATCGGGCATCTCTGGACCGGCGGCGATCTCGTGGAACGGTATGAGCTTTGCCTGGCGTGTGGCGGTGATGGCGAGTTGCCGAACGCCAAGCCCGGCCGGGCGGACACGATGGCGGATGCAGAGACGTTGCGGCTCTACTTTGCAGACGGCCGGCTCTTCACGGGTCGCTTATATCCCGTGGGCTGGTTGACGTTTCAGATGCGCTCGCCCCACTACGGAGTCCGCAAGATGATCGAGCGAGGTTGGGCCGGCCGCGCTGGGGCACGTGCGGTTCATTTGGCCCGCGCGGTCTTCGACGCCGTCCCTGGACTGAGAGGAGAATAATCATGCAAGTCTACACGACGGGCACGCGAGTCCAGTTGCACCCGGCGACGGATGCCTGGATGAGCGGCGACCGATTCGGCGAAATTGTGGAGCAACGAGGCTTCACGGAAGGCAAGTTTGTCTATCTCGTCCGCATGGATCGCAGCGGGCGCGTGCGGCGCGTGGCGCAGCGCAACATCAAGTACAGTTCATGAGGGAGGCGAGCATGTTTTCAGTGCTGGATGTAGAGACGCTCACGGCCGACGAGCGCCGAGTGCTGCTCGACGATGTGCGCGGCATGGTCGCGGACGGTGATGCAGACACGTTCGCGGATGCGGAACGTCTGCTGTCGCAGCGCATCGGCGGGCAGACAGCACTCACGGGCTACGTTGCGCGTCTCATGGCCAGAGTCCTTTGGCTAGCGTGCTTCCCGGGCCACCTACCCAATGGCGACGCGGACGCGCGCGAGGGGATGGAGGACTGAGCCATGCGAGCATTCATGAGTACGAGCGACAGTCACCTACGGTTGCCGTACCCATCCGAAGGACTGGCGCGCCATTACGCCACACAGGCGGCGATTGAGGCACGCGCCATTCTAGTGATGACAGAGGGAAATGGCTTTTACGCTGTTTACCCTCCGTTCTTGAATCGGGATACCATTGCCGGCGCACGTGCGCTTGCCGAAGCGCTTACGGCCTTCGTGGCCGAGGGGGAGTGACATGCGAATCGAATACACGAGCGGTTTGGTTGTGCCCGACGCGGTCACCGTCGTGTGGGACGACTACCACACGGAGCGCTCGGGCTTCTATCGCGCATTTTGGTGCGCGGAGCCTGACGCGAACACAGGATCGCCAGTCGTAGGCTACTGCTCGCCGGGCGGGAGTCACCGGACCGTGCGCGCGGTCGCGGCCGAGGTGCGTCGGCTGTATCCCGGCACCGTGGTCTATCGCAACGGGCGGGAAGTGAGGTAGGACATGACGCGCTACTTCGCAGTGCCGCTCGCGGACCAGGGCTTCGTGCCCGTAAGCGAGACGAATCGTGTGCGCTGGTATGTCGAGCGCGAGAGCGGGCATGACAGGCCGTGGCCCTTGCTCGGGCCGTACGCGAGCATGGAGGCTGCGGACTTCGCTGCAGCCGAATTGAATCGAAAGGGGGAATGACATGGCATACAACGGTTGGACCAACTACGAAACATGGGCGGTTGCGCTGTGGATCGACAACGACGAGGGCAGCTATCGGGAGCGCCAAGAGCTTGCGCGCCAGTATGAGCGGGACGAGGATGATCCCGACTCGGAAGCGGATGTGGCAGGTTACGCGGACGCGATCAAGGAGTGGGTTGAGCGCGACATGGTGCCTGATCTTGGCGCGAGTCTGGCGAGCGATTTGCTCGGAGCCGCGCTCAGCGAGGTTAACTGGCGGGAGATTGCTGAGAGCTGGCTGGAGCATGACTAAGAAAGCTCGTCCCAAAGTCAAGGCTGTAACGCCATGGGCGCGTCAGGTCTGGCGACTGGCCTACTCCGGCGAGCCGTGGCCGAAAAGCTGGCGTGTTGAATGGGTTGGATTTATGCGCGGCGCTCTTGGACTAACTCTCTATAGAGAGCGTCGTGTGCTGCTCAGCCTGGGCGACCGTAAGCGACACAACCCAATCGCGACCTTGGTCCACGAATTCATCCACATGCGCTGCGGGCCTTCACTGCGGCATGGGCGGGAGTTTCAGAGTCTAGAGCGCGCTGCGCTTTTGCGGGTATGGCCGTGATTCGCCGCGCGGCGTGGCTGGTCGTCGTGTGGGTCGTGCTCGTGCTCGTGTGGGCGGCCCGGCTCGTGGGGCGCGGGGGGAAGTATCCTTGGGAGACAGAATAATGAAGGCTTATCACTTCGTGGGTAAGACGTTGCGTGACGGCCGACCGGTGCCGCCTGATAACGTGACACTAGAGCATAAGGGGCCCGTGGTGTGCTGCGAGTCCGGATTGCATGCGTCAGTGCATCCGTTTGACGCGCTCAGATACGCGCCAGGTAGCACGCTTTGCCTTGTGGACGTGGATGGCGTCGAGGACGAACAGGATGACAAGGTGGCCGCGCGCCGCAGAACGATTCTAGCGCGCATAGATGCCGCGCCGCTGTTGCAGCAGTTCGCCCGAGAACAGGCACTTAGCGTGTTGCACTTGTGGAACGCGCCCTCAATCGTGCGCGAGTATTTGGAAACAGGCGACGAGAACAAAAGGGCGGAAGCGGAGGCAGCGGCGAAGGCGGTGGCGGCGGCGTGGGCGGCGAAGGCGGCGGCGAAGGCGGCGGCGACGATGTGGGCGGCGGCGGTGGCGGCGACGTGGGCGGCGAGGGCGACGTGGGCGGCGGCGGAGGCGGCGAAGGCGGCGGCGTGGGCGGCGAAGGCGGCGGAGGCGGAAGCGGAGGCAGCGACGTGGGCGGTGGCGGCGACGTGGGCGTCGAAGGCGGAGGCGAAAGCGGCGGCGGTTGAACAGCAACGCGCTAGATTGTTGCAGCTTGTGGAGGAAGCGTTTGCGTCGATAGAGTGAGGAGGACTGGAAGTCATGACACCCGAGCAGACAGACGAGCTGGCAAGAGCGGCCGAAGCCGAGGCAGAGGGCGAGCGCCGGCATCGGGAGCGGCGACTAAGGCACCCGGTCGGGCCCTGGCTCGGGGAGCGGCGGCAAGGTGACAGGAGACACGCCGCGGCCACGTGGGCCGGAAACACGAGGGGGCCTGAGGGGCCGGAGGAGGATGCATGCGAGCACTGAGTCGAGAAGAACGGGAAACGGTCGTGTGCTGGAACATGGACGGGGGGTCAGTCTCGACTCACGACGAGCGGCAGGCCGCACGGCTGATCCGGGCGGGGGCCAAAGTGAGGCGAGAGGGAGAGAGGGGCGGGGTGGCATACTGGATTCTCGACATCCCGCGCGAGTGGTGTCGGTTCCCCAGGCCGAAAAGGGCCGTTTCTGAGGCTCAGCGGGAGGCGGCAAGGGTCAGACTGGCCAAGGCGCGAGGCTAGGGTCGGATTCGGGGGTTTACCGTGGGGTTTCTGACGGGGGATAGGGCGCGCAGACGCTCAGGGAGGGGTTTCATGTGGATCGTCATCGGGCTGGTAGCCGTGGTCTGGATGATGGCGGCCGAAGCACCACTTTGGGCGCAATGGCTGCTCGTGCTGGGGTGCGGGCTCCAACAGGCGCGGAAGAGGGAGTGACGCGCGCGCGGGTGCGGATCCGCCCTCTCTCAACGATTTCTCTCACTTCCCTATTCTTTATAGGGTAGAGAACTGTGATTCTCAGTCGTGGAGCCTACTTATGAGCCGCACGCAGAAAATGCGTGAGAGTGGGTAGTTTCGTGACACTTGCGGGGAGTGATATCGTTTCTCTCGTGGGGTAACACGCCCCGGAGGGAGATACGATAGTGAGTCTGGACGTGACGTGGAAAGAGTTGCAAGAGATGGACTTCGGCCCGATTGAGTGGAACGTGGACGAGTGGGTGCCTGCAGGGGGCGTGGTGCTTGTCTGGGGCGGGGAGTCGGTAGGGAAGACCCCGTTCTGTTTCTACCTCGCTCGGGCTATCGGACTGGGAGAGCCGTTCTTCGGACACGCGGCGGCCGTGGGCCGGGTGAGCTTCATCGAGATGGATATGCCGCCCCGGATGACGCGGGCACGGCTCAAGAATCTGCCGATGCCCGATACGGTCAAATTCACGCTCGCGCCCGAGGTGACGCGGATTGCCGAGTTTGAGGAGGAGGCACTGCGGGAGAGGTTCGCGGGCGCCATCGAGCATGAGCCGCGGGTGGTGTTCGTGGACTCGTTGCGGAAGGCGCACCCTTTCGACGACAAGGTGAGTGAGGCCCCGAGTCGGGTCTACTTCATGTACAAGAGGCTGTTCCCCGACGCAACCCTCGTGTTCATCCACCATGAGCGGAAGTCATCGGCGGATGACGAGCGACCCGGGGCGGAGTCATACTCGGGGTCGCGGGCGTGGTCGAACGACTGCCAGATCGGGTTCCGAGTGTCGGTGGATCGGCGCAAGGCGTTCCCGATGATGGTGAAGTGCGAGCGGAACCAGATCGGGGAGAAGGACTGGCACAAGCGGTTTCATCTGGAGCATGGGTGGCTGCTCACGTCGAATAACGACGAGTTGGAGACGGTGCGTGGTCTCATGGCACAGCACACGGGTGTAGCGCTGGCCCGAGCGGTACAGGACGCGCTCGGATGCTCGCACGCAACGGCCTACCGGCGCATCGCTGAGGTGAAGTGATGCGCGCATGGGAGGCTGTCATCACTTGGAATCGAGAGACTAAGGAGGTGCTGGTCAGTCACATTTCGGAGAGGAATGCGTGGCGGCTACGTGAGCAGTATCCGAGCGATGTCGGGGCGACGTGGGGGGATCGGGCCGCCGCGCGAGGGGCCAAGGCGGTGGCGTTCGTGTTCATTGACTTCCACACGCTCGTGGTGCGGGATGGGATGCCGATTGAGGCGGTACACCGGGAGTTTCTGAAGATCGACGAGTACAGACGGCACATGAGCCCGGACATCCCGGGAGGTGAAGATTTCTCTTGACAGGTTAGTCGCGTTGTCCTAGATTACGTGGTGGCGGGTGGTTGAGCTGGCACCGGGCAGCCGCGTAGTGGGTTTCGACCCCGAGCGGACCGGTCCAACACGCGGCTCGGCCGCCCGCCCCAGGAGCCAGGAGGCTGAATTGAGCGAGAATACGCAGGTTGTGACGAATCCGTACGCGGCAGACCAGATGCCCGAGGGCGGGGGTCTGACGCGCGAGGTGGTCGTGACGGACATCAAGTACGTGCGATTCGGGCTGGTGCGTGGCGATGGGTCGCCGGTGATCGACGACCGGACCAAGCAGCAGTCGATCTTCACCGGGGTCAGGATCGACACCGTGAGCCTCGATCCGGGTCACGAGCAGAAGCCGGGCAAGTACGAGTTCTCGACGGGCCGGAAGGGCAAGCCGACCCCGGACGGTGAGCAGCTCGTGAACGACGACGGGTCGCTGGCGAAAATCTACAAGTCGAGCGCGTGGGGCGAGGCGGTCAACGCGCTGCGCAAGGGTGGGTTCGATCCGATGCAGCTCTTCCCCCGCATCAGCGCGCTCAAGGGCGCGAAGCTGACGCTGGAAGGCCGAGATCAGAAGAAGGCCGACGGGACGGTCAAGACCTTCGTGGGCACCGACGGCAAGCAGCACAACAGCATCGAGTGGGCGCCGGTGAAGTTCAACGGGTTCGTGCAGGGCGGGGCGCAGGTGGCTGCGAGCGCTGGCAACGGCGCGGATCTCGCCGCGAAGGCCGAGGCGGCAGTCGTGGCCGCGATCGTGGAGGCGGGCGGCACCATCGAGCGCAAGGATCTGACCCGCGCGCTCGCCACCAATCTCAAGGGCGATGCGGACGCGATCAAGGTGACGCAGCTCGTGGCGCGGCAGGACTTCCACACGGGGCGGCCGTGGACGTTCGATGGCTCGAAGCTGAGCCTGGGAGCGTAGGCTGTGCGGGCGCGAGTCGGGGAGTTGCCGGTCGGGACGCGGTTCGTGACGGGCGCGACCAAGAGGCTCGGCACTGTACGCGCCCAGTTGCCGGGCCTCGGCGAAACGAGTGTCGTGTTTGACGATAGACCTGGCAAGTTAAAGTTCCTCAGCGGGCTCGTGCTGGTCGAAGTGGTGGAGCAGCCGCGGGAGACGGTGAACTGATGAACAGTATAATCTCTCGACCCACTCGTGATGCCGGAACGTGTTTCGAGTGCGGAAGCAAGAATGACATCTCGCCTGGTGGTAGAATTCGTGAAGGCGCTACCGTGCTCGTGTTCAGGTTCGGGCAAGGGGTCGAAGTCCGTTTGTGTTTCGACTGTGCTACCAAGTTCTGGTCCAGCCTCAGTCTGGAGGTAAGCTAGGTGGCCCGCTGGACAGGCTGGGAGCCGATCGACGTGGCCGGACTCGACGCCGCGTTGCAGCCAATGGGGACCGGGCGCGGCGCCGAGCTGCATCTGGGGTCGATCATCAAGGCCATGAAGGTGGCTGCGGGCGAGAAGGTGGGGGGCATCCCCGGTGAGCAGCCGTGGCTCAGGGCGCAGTGCGGGTTCCTGTGGGAACAGGCGGTCGAGTACACGCTCGCGGGGATGGGTTTCGAGGACGCGATGGAGCTGGCCTTCAAGCGCATGATGCGCGCTCTCCGCACCGACATTGCGCGACAGGTCAAGCTCGTGCGTGACGGGATCCACATGACGCCCGACGGGCACGACGCACGCCTGCTCTACTCGTGGAAACTGACGTGGAAGGGGGCGGGCAAGGCCGGCTTCGGACTCGATCCCGACGAGGGGCTCGCGGCCTTCGAGGACAACTTCTGGACGTGGCATGTGGCCGAGATGGCGTATGCGGCTGCGGCACAGGTGGCGGGGTTGCTGCCGGCGGGCGAGGCGACATGCAGGTTCGAGGTGCTGTGGGTGCGGGGCGACTACCGCGGGGCGGGCGGGCCGAAGGCGCTCGCGACGGAGGGGACGTGGACGAGCGAGG
>Ga0209002_10002846_pt1 | contig 13818 bp, 38 predicted proteins | sample Rifsed16ft2_FD_184010 | JGI IMG/M metagenome (GOLD analysis project Ga0209002, IMG submission 184010) | Soil microbial communities from Rifle, Colorado, USA - sediment 16ft 2 (version 2) | ecosystem: Environmental > Terrestrial > Deep subsurface > Rock core/Sediment | place: Rifle, Colorado...
GCTTGTTGCTGAGGGATACACACGGGTGGGCAGCGGGTATTGGTCTGTTGTGTTTGGCAAAGATAAATTTGTGTGCAAAGTAGGAGAAGCCAAAAGTAAAGGCTACTTGTCATTTGTAAGACAGGCCATAAAGCACCCAGAGAATCCTCACCTCCCCAAGATTTATGCTGCGGGTATCTTTCATGTGGGCAACAGACCATACTTTGTAGTTCACATGGAGAGACTCACACCAACAAGAAGCATGAATTCTGCTGTTGTGGATAAATGGTTTGAAGAACATAACCTTGACGATTCTTGGGATTTTGATTACCTTCACGTGGTAAAGAAGTGCAGCAAAACAAAGGCATTAAAAGAGTTGGCTGATATTTTAGCCAAACTGTATAAAAAGTATGATGAGGATATGGCTGATTTTAATTTGATGTGGAGAACGAGGGGGGTGAAGCAACCCGAATTAGTAATCATTGATCCTGTGTGGAAATAAAATGAAAACAATACTTGAAGATATTAGGATAACCAAGATAATTTTAATGGGTGTATATCAAGAGATTGATGGGTTTTATGTATTTGATCCAACGCAGAGATACTCCGGGTTTCTCACGGAAGGGGGTTTAAGAAGGATTGCTGATGTGTTGGAAGATTTAAACTGGTCTTGGGATCAACAGATAAACACTTACTTTGAAACTCACAAATGAATCTTCTATTCTTTGACAGTGAGACACTTAAGTTTCCAAAGGCAGACCCATTTAATCCTTATGGAAAACTAATCTATGTGGGGGTGGATGATGGGAAAACTTATAGCGATTTTGATATTGAGTATTCCGGTGATATATACAGCGATAGGCTTGGTGAAACACAGAAAAGAATTAACCAAGCCTCAGTTCTGGTTGGTGCTAACCCTAAGTTTGATTTGCATTGGTTTCGGCGGTATGGTTTACGGTTTGATGGTAAGTTAGTTTGGGATGTATTACTGGTGCAGTTTATTCTCAACCATCAGACAACCCCTTACACATCCCTCAATGAGGTGGCCTCTGCGTGGGGGCTAGGACAGAAGCTTGATGTGATTAAGACAGAGTACTGGGATAAAGGAATAGACACTAATGCAGTACCCCTTGACGTACTACAACCCTATTTAAAACAAGATGTGCAACTTACCAAGCAGATATATTATTTACAGTACGCTGAGGTTCTTAAGAGAGGTCTACTACCGCTCATTACCCTACACAATCAGGATTTACTTATGCTTGAGGAAATGGAGTGGAATGGGAATCTTTATGATGTCAAGGGTTCTCGGTCAGAGGCAGCGAAAGAACTTCTGACTATCCGGGCAATGAAGCGGAACTTAAACCATCTATCTCCTGTCAAACCTCGCAAGTGGAGTCCAGATTTTATATCTCTCTTGTTATATGGTGGGACATACAAATGGACAGAGAAAGAAGCGTATACATTTACCTACAAAGACGGATCAACAAAAGAGAAGACACACAATGTTGGTAAATCTCAAGAACTACCACAACTATGTACCCCACCAAAGAAAGCAAGGGCCAAGGAAGGGTTTTGGCCTACTGATGAAGCAACATTGAAGAAGCTAAAGACACGAGGAGAAGCAACAAAGATAGTGAAAGCACTACTAACTTTGAGAGAAAAAGAAAAATTAGTGGGAACTTATCTTAAGGGATTCCCGTCTAAGATTATGCAAGCAGAGTGGGAAGGAAACTTGATACACACGAATTATGCACAGACAAGAGCAGTGACAGGTAGGTTGGCTAGCGATTCACCCAATATGCAGAATGTCCCACCCGCACAGAAACCCTATTTCATAAGTAGATTTGAGGAGTGAAGAAATGACAAAACTTGGATATACAGTCGCAGTGACTCTGATACTGATTTGCTTGATAACAGCAACAGTAGCAGCAGCACTGCTTGAGTTTACCCTTGCTGGTGATTTTACGGTTGCCACAATATCATTGATTAACATAACGGGACTAACTGCAATGTTTGATGATGCTGACAGGATCATGGAAGAGAGGAATTAAAATGTTTTTAACACCAATGCAACATGGAGTTATGAATGCAATCAAGAAAGAGGGAAAGTTTACCCTTACCTCAGACACCACAGTTAAAGAATATGCAGAACTGATGGAGTTGGTGCAGGCAAGGGTAATTACACAAGTTAAGAAGACAAACGACTACAAGGACGCTAGAAATGAAACCAAGTAATCGGTGGGGTATTTATCACGACAAGACTGATTGTGTTCAGTATCTTTGGGGTGTATATACAAGCAAGGAAGATGTGCTGAAGTATTGCCGGCTTGGGCAGGATGGGCGAATTGTCTATATTCCTAAATATGCCTATCATCCGATTGCTGATGGAGGATTAGAATGACACAGCCAGATAGCCGCTGGAAAAATTACATGAACTGCTGCACTCAATGTGGTAATCCCGTGGGGCATAGTCAGCTTGAGTATCGGGAAATGGTAGGTGCGTGGCCTGTTAGCCAATACCTGTGTGGTAATTGCTGTGATGAGCTAGATGCTGCCCTACAAGCACAAGAAGATGGGGCTGGGGATGAATAAGAAAGAGAGAACTAAAATGAGGGGCGACACAGAACAAACCTACGAGGAGGGCCACTACTTTGGGGTGGTTCATATGTTCTGTGATTTCCTTGCGGATGCTTACAATGATGGCCCGGATGGAAAGAAGTATGAATACCTCATGGAGACTTTGAAAGAGCGGCTGCCTCAAGAGATTTTTGAAGAGGTTTTCGTGGGGTTTGAACCCAAGCAGGAGAGGGTTAAGAGAACTCCTGTGTATGGGTATGCTGAAATAGGATCACACTATGGTGATGGATTCTATGCTCAAGGAAAAGGCAAATGAAAACCAAAGAACCCGAAAGTAAATATCAGGCTTATGTCCGAGTCAAAGGGACGGAAGAGTGGGTACCTGTAACCTTGTGGAAGAAGCCCTTTGTGGTTCTCAATCAAGAGATTCTTAATTGGTTGGTTGCTCAGTTGGCTGCTAAGTTTCCTGAGAATGAGTACAAGATTGAGGAAGTTTCATGCAGCAATACCGAAGGGTATCAGAACGCAATATCTGTTGGATTGCAAGGAGGGCCGACCTGTGCTAATCGAAGTTGATGCTGCACAGCTTTCTTGATTGGCGGTGTGCTTTGTTCTTGTCACAAGACAAGGTGGGTATTGCTGAGGTTGAACGCGGATCAGACTTTCATAGTGATAATCAGAAGCGATACAAGTTTCCTGCTGGGAAGGAAGGACGGGACTTAGCCAAAACATTTCTGTATAGAATGATATTCAAAGGGCCTGCTTATGCGTATGCAAATGACCCACGATTCATGGGTGTCTCTGGCTCGGAGAAATTTTGGCAGAACATCATTGACACCACCTATGATAAGTACCATGAGCTTGCTGATTGGCATACTCGAATCATCCAGCAGGTTAATGCTACGGGACGGCTCAGTATTCCTACCGGTAGGGTGTATGAGTTTAGAAAGACAGCTAAAGGTGAGTATAGTGAGCGGGACATTACCTGCTACCCTGTCCAAGGATTAGAGGCAGAGCTGATGGCCATTGCCAGAGTAACGGCATATCGCAGGTATCAAAAGTTCCATCTAAAGGATAAGTTTCTTTTTGTGAACACAGTGCATGATTCTATTGTGGAGGATGCTGATGTAAGAGAAGGAAGTGAGGAGTTGATGGAGTTGTGTGAGTGGAATGAAGACATATTTAATGACATTCCACGGAACTTTGAGAAACTGTATGGTCTAAGGGTAAACATTCCAATTGAAGGTGAATGTAAATATGGAATGAATTGGAACGAAATGACCAAATTTAAGAGGAGCAATTAAAATGGTGGCGGAAGAAACAAGAGAATTTCTAATTCAGGTTGTCTCAATAGAGACAGACAAAGCATTGAAGAACCAGAAAGGCACGGCTTATACTGGTGCTGAGGTTATCTACAAGGATGAAGAAGGCAGGGTAGTAACCAAGGTGATGCACAACAACACCTTCAAGTTCAATGGTGCTTTGCTTGAACAATTAAATGCCCTCAAAGCTGGGGAGTTTGCTAAGGTTGTAGCAATTAAGAGCGGTCAGTTTATAAACTGGTCAACAGCAATCAAGGTAGAGGCTCCCACAAAAGCTGAGGCAGAACCCACTAAGCCGGGGATTGATTCTGTTGTAGAGAAATCATACACTGGAATCGAACCCCCCACAAAGATGCAAGTGCGATCTAATTATGAGACCCCAGAGGAACGGGCAGCACGGCAAGTAATGATTGTCCGCCAATCCAGTATTACAGCAGCATTGAAGTTGGCTGAGTTGGGCCTTAGTACAGGCAATCAAGCTTTCTTCACGGAAACAGACATCATTACTTCTGCCAAGGTGTTTGAAGCTTATGTACTTGGCACAGAAAAAGCAACAGACACATCAGACGCAAACCTACCGGATTAATTGGAGGGAATAAAATGAAAACAAGAAACTTTCCTCTAAAGAAATTTATGAGGCAAATGAAGGTACAAGGAAAGGCCCCCACACAAGCAGAGATTGAATCTGCTAGGGGGATCAGAACCAAGAAAGATAGGGGTTACTAATGTCTATTCGTAAATGGAGATTGGAGGCAGCAAAGCACAATGCTGAGGCTGGGGAAAAGCATAGGGGAAGGGCAAACAAAGTTCCTTTCCTGCAACTTCCTAAGTATGTGGGTATGAGTGGGTTGCTTTTGGGACTTTATGCACGGGCTAATTTGCTGGGTAATGGTGAGGAGAAAGAATAATGGCACAAAGCACAACAACAAAAGGTGGTAAGAAGGGTCGTAAGTTTGGTCGGCACAGTGAGCGTAGTCCGGCTATGAAGTCCTATCGGAATCAGAACCGCAGGGCTATCAACAAGGCAAAGAAGGTTGCCAAACACGCCAAGCAGGTTAAGAAGGACGCAACCAAGACCATGAGTACTCCCCGGGGAACGGCACGGAAGATTCGCAGGGGGAAAAGTGCCTAAGATTCAAGCACTTATTGATGGTGACATCGTCGCGTTCAGATCAGGGTTCTCTTGTGAGTCTTGGGTGTTGGATGAACACGGGGAGAAACAAAAGGCTGTACTCCCCATTGAAATCGCCTATGCCCGCACCCACACTATGCTTGAGAAACTTCTTGCTGAGGTGGGGACAGACAACTACAAGATATTCCTGACAGATTCAAATGGGAACTTCCGTAAAACTGTCTGTGCTGATTACAAAGCTAACCGCAAGGACGTACCAAGGCCAATCCATTTGAAAGCCTTGGAGACATTCCTAGAGCGTTCTTGGGGGGCTGAGAGGGCCGTTGGGTGTGAGGCAGATGATCTTATGGGGATTTGTCAAACCACCAACAAAGAGTTGGGGATTGATAGTGTGATATGCACCATTGATAAAGACCTTGACACCATACCGGGAAAGCATTACAACTTCGTCAAGTGCGAGTGGCATGATGTGGATGAAGATGAAGCACAATTCTTCTTTTACAAACAGCTACTTATGGGTGACACCACAGATAACATCACTGGCGTACCGGGAATAGGGCCAAAGAAAGCGGAGAAAGCACTACAACCCTACTTTGGAAATGAGTTGGAAATGTATCGGGTGGTATATGGGATGTACCAAGAAGCCTACCCCAATCTGGTTTCGTGTGAGTTGGAGGATATTATTACAACGGTGGGCAGGTTGGTTTATATCCGGCATAGCCCGGAAGAAATGTGGAGTCCGCCTATTTGATGGGTGTTGCTTATGTCAATAGACCAATGGATTATTGCAATAACAGGAGGTATATCTGCGTGGATGATACACGACAAGAGGCAGTCGTGGAGGTTGTGGGCCTGTGTCTTTGCTTTGGTTGGTCAGCCCTTTTGGTTTTATGCCGCATGGAAAGCGCAACAATGGGGTATCTTCGCAATTGATTTGGTGTTTACCTTGGGTTGGTTAAAGGGAACTTGGAGTAACTGGAAATGAAAACAGTAAAATCAGCAGTTAGAATGGTGCGAGAGTGGCTGGGGCATTTCATTTCCCCCTGTGAAGCTTGTCCTTATGCTAAAGACCGTTGGTGTGTGGTTCAGTATAAATCATGCCAAAGAGGCAGGCAAGAAGATGCTGATTGTGGCCCTTATGGAAAACTGTGGGAGCAGAAATGACCATGAGAATAGACCCCAACAACCCCCACCCCAACGTGCTTACGAGGGATGGACAACCCGTGATGTTATTTGCTTATATGTCCAAGCAACAACGTCCATATCTAGGCATCTACTATAACAAAGCAGAATGGATTGCTTGCTCATGGAACAAAGACGGATCATATATTTGTGCTGAACAAAGGTGTGGTATGGATTTGGTGGTGGTGAAGGATTTATTGGAAGTGAAGAATAATGGATTCAATGGGGAGGTAGCATGAGAACCAATAAATCGTTCGCTGCTGGACGTATGCCTGCTGGGGTGATGAACAAGACAGAAACCCTATATGCAGCACACCTTGAGGAACTAAAGCAGCAGGGGCTTGTCCAGTGGTACAAGTTTGAAGGCTTGACTTTCAAGATGGCACAAAGAACTACGTACACACCAGACTTTGTGGTGATGATGGCAGACAATCAAATAGAGCTACATGAGGTGAAAGGTTTTTGGCAGGGTACAGCAAGAGTAAAGATCAAAGTAGTTGCTGAAATGTTCCCGTTCAAGTTTATTGCAATCAAAGCTAAAGCAAAGAAGGATGGAGGAGGGTGGTCAATTGAAGAGTTCTAATGTGTTTCCTACAAACAAACTAACTGAGGCTGAGGGTATGACCCTATTAGATTACTTTGCAGGGCAGGTTGTAATTGGCCTTCTTTCCTCCTCTCCATGCTTCTCCTTGAATGATAAAGCAGAGTTAGCCAGAGGGGCATACCAAATAGCTGATGTCATGTTGACAGAAGGAGCAAAACATGTCTAAAAATATCCTCATCATTGGTGATGCTCACGCACACCCCGATCACCCTAACGACAGGTTTGATTGGTTGGGCAAGATGATTCTGGAACAGAAGCCTGACATTGTTGTGGATATGGGTGATTTTGCAGATATGCCATCACTGTCTCACTATGATTTTGGTAAGGCTTGTTATGAGGGTAGGCGTTACCAAAAAGATATTGAGTGTGCCTTAGATGCCCGCAAGCGGGTAATGGCCCCCACCAATGATTACAATGAGAAGCAAGCACAAAGTAAACACGCTCAATATAAACCCCGCTGGGTTTCCTTGGGAGGTAATCACGAAGAGGGCCGTATCACAAAAGCAATGGAGGCTGACCCTAAACTACTTGGCCTTATGAGTCATTGGGACTTGGGATATGAAGAACTTGGTTGGGAGTACTACCCCTTTCAACAGCTTGTGGACATAGAGGGGATAGCTTTTACACACTTCTTTATGGGGGGTGTGATGGGCCGGGGAGTGGGAGGTAAATACCCTGCTGCTGGGATTCTAAGCAAGTACCACACCTCATGTGTTCAGGGACACACCCATTACTTTCAAGTGCACCATGAGCAGGGAAGGAATGGAAAGCTTTATTCCTTCATCGCTGGATGTTATTTTGATTACAACCCCCTATGGACTAAAGCACACATCTTCTATGACCGGGGCATCTTAATGCTTCATGGGGTTGAGAATGGAACCCTTGAATCATTCTCTTGGGTAGGGATTGAAGACATAAAAAGGAGATATTCATAATGCCATTTATTACACCAGATAGACGTAAAGCAATTAATGAGCGTGGGGTAGGGGTTCTTACTGAGATTACCCCCGGTGATATTTGCTATGCCTACTATAAACCAATGGTTGATGCTTGGAAAGCAAACCCTCGTTGGACTACGGCACACAACATCTACAAGGATATGTTAGGTTGCTATGAGTTAGAGGAAACAATGACTGCGCATCACCTTGCTTGGCAAGTATTCTTTCAACTATATGTGATGCCCTATGAATTGAAGAAACAGGCAGAGAATGGAGACATATAAAATGAAACCCCACAGAAACGACGATGATTCTGATGGTGTGAATCAAAGAGGCAGACACTAAAATGAAGATTTATCTGGCGGCACAATATAGTTGGAGAAAAGTAGTTAAGGGTTATGCCAAGCAGCTAGAGAGTCTTGGGCATGAGGTTACTGCCACTTGGCTACAGGAACGGAAGGGGTTGGGAACGGAGCTTAGTGATCTTTCTAACAGGTTCTTAAGGGAACATGCAAAGGCTGATTATAACGACATTGTGCGGGCTGATTGTGTTGTTCTATTTTCAGTAGGCCCAACAGAATTAACCAAACGGGGTGGTAGGCATGTGGAGTTTGGTCTTGGTTATGCGCTAGGAAAACAAATGATTGTGTGTGGCCCCAAAGAAAACATCTTCCACTACCTTGATGATGTGGTTTGTTTTAACAACTTTGAAGATTTATTTAAAGCACTACAACAGGGGGAGAGTAAATGATTATTCCCGGATGGATTAAACCAGCAGCACTTGCAATTGGTTTGCTTACTGCGGCCTATGGTGGGTATCACTATAGGGATGTTGTGGCAGATAGAGATTCTGCTGAGGTACAAGCACAGGCACGGTTGATTTATATTGAATCGCAGAAGAAAGTAGAAGCATACCAACAAGCATTACAAGGCATGGCAAATAAATTAGAGGAGCAGAGTTATGAGAATCAAAAGAAACGGGATAGTGAACTTGTCTATTACCGGAATCTTGTTGAGCAGCTTGGTGGGCTGTACGACAGTGGGACAGCCACCGGAGATAGCCCAGCTACCGGAAACCCCAGCAGTACTCAAGCAACCCCCGGCGGGACAGGACTTTCAGCAGAGGCTACTGCTTTTCTTCTCAATCTCGCAAACCAAGCCGATAGAGTGACAGATCAATACCTTCAGTGTCAGCAGTATGTTTTGTCTATCACAGAGCAAAGCATTAATGAGGCTACAAAATGAACGTCCTTTGGGAATCTGTTTTAGCGTGTAAGCAAAGCCAACCAAAGCATGTGGGTGTGGGTCATGATGAGTATCGGAAAGGCCATCAAGCAGGGGTAGAGGCAGCAGCAAACCTTATGCTAGAGCTAAACATAGGTGGGTATGGAAGATTAATTGCGGTCAAGATAAGGGAAATAAAATGAAAGACTACAAAGCAAATATTGTGTATCTTAAATTGACGGATAGGGGTGAGTACTGTGTGGTTGAGGTTATTCTTGATCCTCCTATGGCTGATGATGAAACCTTGGATAATAATGAACAACCCTCATTAATTATGGCTTACTCGATTATCACCGCATTGCAATCTAGGGAAACCACAACTCAAGAAAGTTCAGCACCATATAAAGGAATGCGAGGGATGAAATGAAACGAGTCAAAGTTGGTGGGGTATTCTATAAGATTAGTTTTGTAGAGGATCCCCGTACTATGGGGCCAACCGTAAACGATTCTCATGGTTGGTGCTGGGGGTTAACTGATTTTAGGGGCAAAACAATTACAGTATATAATGACCCCAGCAAGGAAGGGCAGCGTATTACATTCTTCCACGAACTAGCTCACGCTATTGTTGATGGCTATCACATCAAGAATATGCGGGATGAGGACGGGACACACAATGAGGATGCAATTGATTTGTGGGGTGTTGGTTTAGCAGAGGCATTTGATAGTTTGGGAATTGATATTCTCAAGATTGTCAAAGAAACTGTGGTGAAGGTTAAATAATGGCTACTTTTTCAGAAGCTTTAGCAGCAGCAGTGCAAGGCAAAGCAATCAAACACCCGCCCGGATTAAACCGCTTGCTAATCCGTTTGTGGATTCCCGTAGGTGATAGAACACACAAAGATTGGAGATTGGTACACCACACTGACATTGGTTATCTTGAGTGGGTTCCACACCAGTGGGAAATACTAGATGAGAATTGGGTGATACTATGAAAACACGACCTTCTTTGAAGTTTGGCTATGAGTGGGAGTTAGAGCGGCTTTCTATGCGGCTAGGTACACAAGCACATAAAGCTTATGCACACCATAGAAACATGCTGCAAATAGAAGCTATCCGAGCAAATAATGCTCTGGTATCTCTTTACCATCAGGCTTTAAGAGAACTACAGGACTATTCAAAATGAAATTCTATTGGAGTGACCATACCCTTGATGTTAAGTTTGGTCACAACCCCACAATGAAGTTATTGAAGGAACCAAAGCATCCAAAGACGTGTCTAATCCTCGAACAAGAAGCAGATGAGTATATGGAGCGATATGGGATGGGAGAATACATTGGACACAAAATGCTGGTTCGTTCTCTTCTCACCCCCAAAGGTGTTGTTGAAGTAGTTGAAGAATATCCACAGGAGAAAGTAAATGCTTAAGATTTCAGGTTTGTGGTTGAATAAAACCACCGAAGGTGAAACATACATGGCCGGTACTATTGGACAAGTTCGTATTGTGATTCTTAAAAACTCTTTTAAGAAGGCGGGATCGAAAGAACCTGATTACAATATGTACTTTGATGAACAAAAGAAAAAAGAAGAGCTGTCTTTGGATGAAGATGCAAATGGAGTTCAAGGGGAGGTAGAATGAAACTTAGTCCCGTGTCCAAAGAAAGACCCAAGAAAAGTGGTTGGTATGTTGCCACGAGGTCTAAACTATACACAGAATTTCTCCATGCGAGTATTGAGGAGTGCCCCTCTTTGGTGCTTCCTTCTCGGTTTGTTTATTACAATGCTTTTCTACATCTTTGGTATAGTGTAACACAACACTATTATTGGTTTGAACAAGAAAAAGAAGACCCATCAAGCGGACATAGATAATGAGAATGCTTAAAGGTGAAATCTTCCCATTTGCTCTTGTCCTTGTGGACAATGAGGAAGAGTTCTACAAACTGACAGCAAAGGAGGAGAAGGCAGGCCCATTCCCTTTACCGGGGGCCGCTACTACTTTAAATTATTCTGGTGATGGGATAGGAAGCATCATTCTTGTGGCCCTAGGTAGTTTAGAGGATTCTGAGCCGGGAGAAGCAGAATCAATCCTCACCCACGAAGCTGTCCACGTTAAGCAGTTTGTGTTGGAAGATATTGGAGAAGACAACCCCGGAGTAGAGACTGAGGCATACTTTATTCAATATATAGCCAACTACCTGATTAAAGAACTACATTATCGTCAAGCTAAACAAGCAAAGAAGGAGGCCAAAGAAAATGGACATCCCGGAGAAAGACACGAAGATTAAGATAGCATCAGCAGTATTCAATGCCCTGACAATGTTTATGGTGGGTGTGTTGGTAACCCTATTGTTCTTGTGGTGAAACTTTAAACACCCAAGACAAAGCCCCGTAGGATTCGCTCCGCGGGGCTTCTTATTATCTTGATATGGGGATAGCTTGACCCTAATTTAAACCGTTCCTAGCCCTTCCTAGTGACCTGTTAAATGTGTTTACCATCAGGATCAAACACATCCAGTAGGTGTCTAGCAAACCAATACGCTAAAGACTTCCTCCAACCACCCGGCCCAGTAGCATATCGTTTTAGTCGGGAAGTAACTAGCAACTCTTGGGGTATGTCAAGAAACAGTATTGTGCAGACAGTCCAGTTAAGCAGTCCATCTAATGTCAACCCAATCCCCAATAATGGTAAACCTAAAACATAAGCAACTCGCGTTAGCTTTCCATCCCTCTTGGCCCTAGCCAAATTCATTACAGCCAGATAAAATATCCACGTGCTGTACAAAAGAAGGACACTATAAATAAACAATCTGAGCATTCTAATTCTCCCTTATGCTGTTCTCTTCCAAATATAGACCACAAAATATGGCGGCATGTTGTTATGTGCCCCACCGCTACCGGCACTTCCGGTGTTTAATCCCGCGGCAACAGACCCGCCTGCATTCGTGTCCACGGCGAATCGCAACGCCCCGCCGCTTGCTGATGTAGGGGCGTTTTCTGCGTGAACGTGAGATGGCATTTCTGCTGCGGTGAGTGTGTGTGTTTTCTCGCCGCCAGTTTCCTCAGCCACGTCAAAATCAGCATCACCGCCAGTCTGTCCAACCAACATGCGTCCACCAGCAACCTGTGACCATGTTCCATATCCAAGCAAGGTGTTCGGATTTGTACTTACTACTGCAATGAATACTCCACCAATAGGGAATGCTTCTCCTCCACCTCCCGGAGGGGCTGCAAATGCCCCATCAGCCCGTAGGAATGTGCTTGTACCTCCCGGATACTTCTGCATAAATCCATGCTTGGAAGTAGAGGCATTGTTTGTAGATATGTCTGTGGTGCTTATTGTAGCGTCACTAATCGTTTGATCCCCTGTGTTTGTACCGCTTGCTGATCCCGTGCCTGTGGCATATGTGCCCGCTACTTGCTTTCCATCCAAAGCACTTTGTAAATCAGTTTGATTTGATAGTGTTCCAGTAATATCACCCCAAGCTGGGGTTCCCCCTTGTGGGGTAGTCCATTGTGTGTTGAAATCCGTGTTATCAATCTTATTTAAAACTTGCCCAGTAGTTCCCCCTATGGGGACTCCCACACCATCAGAGCCATCAGCACCGGCTGGGCCTTGTATGCCCTGTATGCCTTGCTCACCCTGTGGGCCTGCTGCACCATCAGCACCGGCTGGGCCTTGTGGCCCCGGCACACCTTCTCCTGTGCCCCCAGCCTCTTCTATCCAACCACTCGGAGTAGCATAATAGATTTTTCCCGTATTCAGATCAAGAAATACACGATTCCCTACCGCCTTAGCAGCATCCCCCTTATCATCCCCCGTATGACCACAAGTAATAGACTCACCCGGAGTCTTTTCATATACCATTATTTATCTCTCCCTTCAACATAATACTTAGCAGCCAATGCCGCCATAATGGCCCCTATCCCTGTGGCAAAACCAAAGAAATCTGGGGTAGGTAATTGCCAAAACTTCACCAGCATTTCCACAGCAGCAGATACCCCCACTATTTTAGTCAGGCTGTAATCCACCCCATTGCGGGCGGTGAGTAAATCATTAAAAATCTGTAGTATTTTATTCATCTACCTTCCCCTATTGTGTTCTTGATAGTTAGTTCTACTTCCTCACCCCTATTTAAGGCTTCTTGAAGTTTGGGCATAAGTAGTTTCATGGCTTTTTGCGAATCCGCTATCCAATCCCCACCCTTCCAACGCATCCCTAATAAGACACACCCCTCGGTGTCGGCTGATTTATTTCCAGCATGAACCCGAATACCGGAGTAGCCGGGAACATCCAGAATGTGAATCATGTCCCTCTTGTACTTGGGGGAGTAGTCAACAGTCACATTATAGGTCAGAGCGGGTATTGCCGTCTGTCCTTTGATCTTCCATTGCTCTACTGGCTTGGTCTTATCCTCTCTAACCTTGTCTTCCAGAGTCAGGCATAGATACTCACCGTCCACATAAAGTTTCCCTATTGTGTAGGTATCTCCAAATACACCTCTGTTAAGTAGAAGCTTCATAATATCACCTCTTGCTTTTCAGTTTCTTTGCTACCGGTGTTTGATGAAAGGGCAACCCTGTCCACATTTCATAGATACGTATTGCTGTCCAAACAATAGTGAAGATAGCTGCCATAGCAGTTACAATATCTGCTAACACTGCGGCTAGTGTGCCTATAGCAAGAATGTCCCCTGCTGGTTTGATAACTTCTGGAATAGTCATTCTGATTCTCCTTTATACAATCTGGTAGTCCGCTTCTATCATCCACAGGTTATTGGTTGTACTTACTGTAACCCCAGATAAAATCAATGTGTTATTTGTCGTGTCCGCATACACAACAGCATCACCTGACCCACCACC
>Ga0209002_10002848_pt1 | contig 13816 bp, 15 predicted proteins | sample Rifsed16ft2_FD_184010 | JGI IMG/M metagenome (GOLD analysis project Ga0209002, IMG submission 184010) | Soil microbial communities from Rifle, Colorado, USA - sediment 16ft 2 (version 2) | ecosystem: Environmental > Terrestrial > Deep subsurface > Rock core/Sediment | place: Rifle, Colorado...
GAGTATGTCCCAAAGCCAAGCGCGTTTGAAGAGCCATTTCGCGATCTCGTGGGCTGTTTCAGGAGAGGTCAGAAATAGGGCCGGCCTGGCGACGGACTTGTATAGGCTGAGCTCCAAAGGACACTACTCACATGCTGAAACTAGTGCAGGGCTACAAGTTGCTGACCACTAAATAACTATCCGACGCACTTTCGTGATATCCTCCGGTTGGTCATGATGCGATCGCACGGACCACATCAGTCTTCGTTATTACGCCTCGAACCATCCCTTTTGGATCTAATACTGGCAGACCGCTAATTCCATGTTCGATCATGAGTTCAGCTGCACGCGACAGCAGATCATCCGGAGTGACGGTGACAGGATTCGGTGTCATCACGTCTGTCGCTGTCATGGCTGTAAGCTTGGCAGTTGGTGCGAGTATAGCTTCATTGATGCGCTGACTTTCTTTGTTCGGAACGGTCTCAGGTCGCATGACCGGTGCACTCTTCACAATGTCCGAGAGCGTGATCATACCTTGAAGTCTGTCGTCAACAACGGGAACCCGGGATATACCCTGTCTTGCAAGAAGCGAGGTAACAAAGAAAATTGAATGCATGGGTCGAACTGTGAACACTTTGCGAGTCATGTACCCTCTGACCTTCTCTTCCGAAGTGAAGAGACTGAAATGGAAGCAAAGGTCGGTCTTCGTGATTATCCCTAGGATTTCGGTTCCATCGTCGGTTACCACTATTGAACTGATGCCCTTCTTCTTCATCATGCGAGCAGCGTCGACGAGCTTGTCTGTGGGACGGAGGGTAATTACGGGCGTTGACATTGCCTCCCTGACCAATACGGCGTCGAGAGGTCTCGCGCTCTTGTCGCTACTAAGAAACCGAACCAAATCTCGCCGAGTGATGATTCCTTGAAGTTTCCCAGACTTGCCGACTACGACCAATCTAGTGAGTTTGGATTCGTTGAGAAGCTTCAGGGCGTCATAGAGGGATTCGTCTGGACGTATCCGAATGATGTTTCCCGTCATGGCATCGGCGATTGGGTCGTTGCGCCATGAGTCGACCAATTCGTCTCATCACTCAGGCAATCCCCAGCGCATAATTAAGCGGGAACTATGGTTTTCACGCATGAACACCGAGAACCATGTTCGATGTCATCGACTTCATCGGCATATTTGTTCTCACTATTGGGAATTGCTGATTCGGCTATTATACGGCCCTGGTTCAATCATTCATGATTTTGATGAGCAAACCAGAGCATTCACGACTTTCGGAAATCATGACGAGTAAAGTCGTAACGGTGGATATCAGCGAGCGAGTCGAAGAGGCTCTACGGCTGATGGTCAGGTATGACGTTGGTAGCGTCGTTGTAATGGACAAGGAAAAGCCTGTTGGGATAATAACGGAGCGGGACATAACTAGGGCCGCGTTACGCGGGGACAGCATGCTCAGACTTCCAGCGCGCAGTTTGATGTCTAGGCCCCTGCAGACGGTTCAACCTGACATGGAGATATGGCGCACATTCGAACTAATGTTGAAGCTCGGGGTCCGACGCCTACCAGTCATTGAGAACGACAGATTGGTTGGCTTGGTCACCGAGAAAGATCTTACACGATGGGTTCTCCGTATCTTCTACGAACCAAACATGCCCGCAGAGATACTGTCCCTCGTCCACAACCCCAAAATCGAAGTGCTAACTGGTCGACTGAGATGTCCGAACTGCGGACATTATCAAGACGAGTGCATATGCGTGAACACCGAGCTTACTAGCGAAGACTAAAGATACACGCCCAAAGAAGAGTCAACGTCATGCAACGTCTAACGCTATTCATGATAGTCATTCTAGTTGCCGTGCTCGCCGTGATTTCAAGTGTTGGAACATTTCTTCCACGCCAAATGATGATGTCGGGCATGGGAGGTATGATGGGTGAGAGGTCGGGCATGGGCAACTTTCTGTGGCCAACGGTTCTCACGGGTTCGACAGCAGTGATAGTAATCGTGTTGACATTTGTTATTCTGTTTCCAAGCATAAAGTACAGCGCAGACACGGAGACAAGACAGGAAATGGCGGTCCCCACTGTGAGTCTTGATCCAATGACCATCGTGATGCGTGTCGCAAAGCCTGATGAGCGGGCAGCCCTGGAGGTTCTAAGGAACAGCCGTGGAGTCTGTCTACAGAAGGACATTACGTACAAGACCGGACTGAGCAAACTCAAAACTCACAGAATCGTTGCTAGACTTGCCGAGCGTGGAATAATACAGGTAAAAAAAGTCGGGAAGACGAATGAGATCAGAGTACCCGCCTGGTTAGGGACGATGGAATCTACGACGAAACCTGCTGTGACTGACGCTTCTTAGCTATCCGAGCATTTCTCCCAGAGGATTCAAAAATGGCACGCAGATTGCAGGGATTTCTCCTACTAGGCATCGTGCTGCTTTTCGGTAATCTGAACAACGTTTTGGGCGATCAATCGTACACTATGCCACTAGTCGGGGGACGTTGGGCGTCCTATGTGATCACGGTTCAAGTCCCAACTTCACCGAGATTGCTATACAATGCGACCATTAATGCAATGGATTCATGGAATAACGGCCAGCTGTGGTTCACACAAACATACTTCACTGGAGCCCCGACCTACACATTCTCACTCTCCACAAACGGTGTGGTGGAAGTGGAATTTCTTGACATGTCCAACGAGACGAGTGTTGGGGAAGCTCAGCTTATGCCATGGCCTCTAAGCGGAAAAGTGATTGAAGGAGCGATAGTGAAACTCCCAACCGCCTTCAGCGGCGCGAATTTCACCTCACCTCTGTATATATCCTGGTTGACAGCTCTCGCGATTCATGAGTTCGGCCACGTCCTAGGTCTAGGGCACCCACAGATACCCGATATCATGAATGGGACATTGAATTCCTTCTTTCTCTCCACGCTTGACCTATATGCTGTTCATATTTTGGCCAATGGACAAGTTCCCGATTCCATCACACTTCCTAGCAACATACCCTTCAACTACGTGCCCAGGTCCGCGATACCTGAATTTCCACGAAACTTCTTGATAGTTTCACTTGCAATCGCCTTTTCGCTTCTCTTTGTCAGATATCGGAAAAGGACCTTGCGTAACCGCGAACACTGAGGGCTGAAAAGCGACAGATCCGAACTCCTAGATCTTTCAGTCTCTCACAGAGTATATCGAGTAGAGGATCGCGATGAAACCAAGTACGGTAACCACAGTTCCTGTGGCGATCGCCGCGAGTAGGGCTGAGCCCAGCATCACATAGAGGAGCCCTTCTGCGACAGTGCCTGCTGTTATCAGTGCAAATCCAATAGCCACATAGAGCAGTGGCCTGCTGCGATTTCTCCTGTAGCCCCTGTACGCCAAGTAAACGATGAATGCTCCGAGAAACAACGCTGCTACTTTTGCAGCTGTAGCAAACCAAAACAATTGGGAGAACAGCTCACTCATGCTTTCACTCATCTCCCTTAAACACTCGGAATCGATGTCCACATTCTCGTGAATTTGTCTGCCACATGCTCATTGACAGTGACATCTATTCGAACGTCACCCTTCTCGAAACTTACGTCTATGCGCCGCAGCAGGCTCCGGTAAAGATCGTACCATTTGCCGTCTGTAGTCCTGCCGGATTTAACGGCTGCAATCAATCCGGCCTCTACAAGCTCTTCTATTCGTCGGTAGACGGTTGTGATGGGTATTTCATACTTCTTGCTAAGCTCAAGAGCGCTCATGGGCACCTCGATAGTCGCGGTAAGGATCTTTCTTGAATACTCGTCAGATAGTGCGGCGAGTATTCGTTGCTTTGCCGGTTCATCGCTGACTATCAAGGTGACCGAATCCGGAGGCATGAAGCTAGACGAGATGGCTTGTTAGCTTTTTGGGCAACACAAAATAGGTTAGCTGTCTATCGACCTCTCAAAACGATTGTAGAGATGTGCATCGTATGCGAGTTGGAATAGTAGGTGTTGGACAGACCAAGTTCGGGAAACTTTCGGATTCATCGAGCCGTGAGCTCGTGGCTGATGCCTTTAGGGAGGCGTTGTCCGACGCTGGATTGGCTAGGAAAGACATTTCGGCTCTTGTTGTCTGTTCTGGAACTCATTACGATAAGCAGCGGTCTCCTGCTGGGATTATGGCGGAGTATCTTGGAGTCAATCCGACACCAACCTTTCACGTTGAGGCGGCCTGCGCCTCCTCTGGAGTGGGGGTTAGGGTAGGTTGGTCGATGATTCAAGCAGGCTTGCATGATATTGTGGCCGTAGTCGGTTTTCAAAAGATGACGGAGCTTGACACCGCAGAGGTGCAAGATGTAATGAGTCGCTCCGGAGATGTAATGTGGGAATCCCCATTCGGACCGACGATGCCTGCATATTACGCAATGTACGCTCGAGCTCACATGAAAAGATACGGGACGACTGAGGAGCAATTTGCGCTAGTTTCCGTCAAGAATCACAAATATGGCGCCAAGAACCCAAACGCTATGTTTCAAAAGGAACTCACAATCGAAGACGTATTGAAATCCCGTGTTGTCGCGAGCCCTCTGAAACTATACGATTGCTGCGCTAACGCGGATGGAGCAGCTTGCATAATCATGGCAGGCGAGAAAATCACCAGAAAAATCACAGACACACCTGTTTGGATCGCAGGGTTAGGACTAGCTTCCAGTCCCATGTCTCTTACCAGTCGCAGCGAGTTCGCAAGTTTCGAATGTAGCGTCAAGGCGGTGAGGCAGGCATACAAAATGGCAAAGATAACCGCACGTGATCTTGATGTGGCAGAGGTCCATGACAGCTTCACATCAGCTGAAGTGATCAACTATGAGGATTTGGGCTTCTGCAGACGAGGCGAAGGTGGAAGATTAATCGAAAATGGGCAAACGTACATCGGGGGGAAGATACCGGTAAACGTTGATGGCGGGCTTCTCGCCAAAGGTCATCCGGTTGGAGCCACAGGAGCATCACACATAATCTCAATCGCGAAACAACTGCGCAACGAAGCCGGGCCCTCACAGGTGCCAAAGGCGAAGATTGGTCTTGCCCACAACATCGGCGGAATAGGAATGTACGGGGTCTGTACGGTGCTTCGCGCGAGTTAGCTGCGGATTTTCTGCGGGGTTGCTAAAGATGGGTTTCGAAAAGTTCGGCTGGGTACCTTACCTGAGTCAAACAAGAGTCGCAAAATTCGTCGATTTCCTTCAGGAAGGCAAGGTCTATGGGACAAAATGCAAGGAATGCGGAGCCCTCCAATTCCCACCTCGAGCGCACTGCCTGCGATGTCTGTCGAGCAACTTCGAATGGAGTCACCTTTCGGGCAATTGCACACTGATAACCTACACTAAGGTCGACGCTACCCCAGCCGCATTCAAAGAACAAGCACCTTACATCCTCGGATTGGCAGAACTCACCGAAGGACCCAAAGTCTTCGGATGGATAGACAAGTCGGTCGCTGAAGATCACATCTCACTCGGAATGAAAATGCGTCTAAGAACAATCCGACTTTCGAACGGAAACTGGACCTATGTTTTGACCGAACTCGGTACTACCTAATCAAATGGAACAACCCTGCAGACAGGGGCCCCAGGTAGGTTCCTTCCGACTCCTAAGCCAGTTGCCTGAGTTTGGAAAGGCTGCCGTTGTAGTCGAATCGCCAACCTTCTCCATCGACGAATGGTTCCGAGGGGATCGTTCTCTTCTCCTCTGTGCCGATTATCAATCTCACTGCAGAGTAACTTCTCATGAATCTTCTTCTGCATAGTTCTGATAGAAACTCAAAGAGACTTTTCACCTGTGACTCGAGGATGTAGACTCTCAGCAATATGCTGTCGCGACTCAGAACCTTTGAGAATCCAACTATGAAGAACAACTCTGCTATGTACGGATAGAATCGTCTCATGGCCATACTGTTGGAAAATTCGACGTGAAGGTCATAGTAAGCCGACATTTCAGGCGGGTACGGTGTAATATCAAGCTCGAAGTTATCTATTACACCGTTAGCCACGAGTTTCTTATCGTATCTGTATTTCACACCTTGAAGAGTCATCTCTAGGATCGGAGCAATGTCCGCGAATGTTTTTCGTCCATCTTTCTCAAGTTCTCTCAGGATTGTGAGGTCTTTGGAATCAAAGCTGACAGGTTGGAACGTGAGCTTTTCAACAGGAGCAGCTGGTCGCTGCTTCAGCAGGCCGCTCAACCATCCAGCCCATCGGAATCGCCATTCTTTCAATTTGGCATCGTAATAGTGAAAGTTGAGCGGGTTAGGGCGGTGGTCATCTGTGACCACGACTATGCTCGAGGTAGCCAAGCCTTTGTTTGTGATTTGCTTGAGGTATTTGCGATATTGCGGAATCTGAGCGTAAGGTACCACGTGTTCCGAGTGGTGGGTGAAGCCTCCCTCGCAGCGCGCAATGGCACGGCAGTAGCCTGTTGTCTTCAGTGCTTGGATCACTTCATCTTCCGATCCAGGTTTCGCGTTTGTTAGGATCGTTAGGGAGACAAGGCCAAGCTTGCTCATCGTTGGAATCAAGTGAACCAGAGGCCCTGATGCGGCCTCAAGCTTGTTCACCCTGTTGTAGACTGATGTAAACGGGATTCCTGTCCGTCGGGAAACCTCCAAAAGGTTACGAGGGCCGAATTTTTGCATTGCCGAAAAGATTCGAACATTTGTAACGTCGAGTGTCTTCATCAGCCTGCGCATCTTTTCGCTGTACCCGTTAAGGTTGACGACTTGGCTCTTCAAGGCAATCATATTCTTTCGTATTCCGAGTCTTGCGAATGAAAATTGATAAGGCTATCCGATAATTTCTCGTAATTTTTACATATTACCTCTGGATAAGCGTAGGAATTGCGTAGAAAACGCGAGAGGGTATGGTTTGAGACTAGACGCTTTAGATATCAAGATTCTGGGAATAATACAGGGTGACTCACACAGGTCGACCACGAGGATCGCAAGGGAGCTGCAAGTTCCTGTAACGACTGTATATTCGAAGATAAGAAGGCTTGAAAATGTTGGCATAATTCGAGGTTATCGCGCGTCTATTGATCCCAAGAGTCTTGGGATTGGAACAGTGGCTTTCATACTGGCAAGTGTGTCTTACGGCGCCCAGCGATATCATCTCGATCGCTATGTAGCAAAACAAGTGGCCCGTTTTTCCGAAGTCCAAGAGGTTCACCTGATAAGCGGGGAATGGGACTTCCTCATCAAGATCAGGGCTCGGGACGTCGCAGGCGTGGGGAATTTCTTGGCGGAAAAGTTGCGCACCGTGAAAGGAATAGACAAAACGATCACTTGCATGGTCTTCGAAACCGCTAAAGAAACCACAGAAATAGATCTCTCCTCATCTGCGGAGAAAATGCTGTTGGAGCCGACGAAGATGAATGCCGTACGCTAGGGGTTTCCTTCCACTTTCGCTTTGAGCGATTAGACAGGATGGTTGTGTGGTTTACCGTTTCTGCAGCAAGCTGGTAGATATTCATCATCTAATTCTTCGTCGCTTGCTTGCGGTTTTTTCTCTGTCACGAAGCCCTCTAAACCATTCCTTGTAATCACTTAAAGGATTTACCACAGCCAGGCGGCTCACCTATTTTCGATAAGAACTAATCACGCGGGACGCTAAGCCGTCAACTTCGCGAACACGTATGGGAGTACGCCGCCGTCTCGGTAGTACTCCAGCTCAACTTCATTGTCCAATCTTGCAATGACCTCGAACTTTCTTTCCTTTCCTTTCTCTTTCGATTTTACGGTGACAGATAGGCGAGCCTGCGTTTTCTTCATCTCAGCTATGCCTTGAATCTCGAACTCCTCATTGCCCTGAAGCTCCAGACTCTTCCAGCTTTGACTTGGAGAGAACTCAAGGGGTAGGACACCCATAGCAACTAGATTGCTTCGATGAATTCTTTCAAAACTCTCTGCGATCACGGCTCTGACGCCGAGCAGTTTCACCGCCTTAGCCGCCCAATCCCTTGAACTACCTGCCCCGTATTGCTTGCCTGCAAGAACTATTAGTGGTACGTGTTCGGCTTCATAGCGAACTGCTGCATCGTAAATTGTCATAAGCTCCTCAGATGGATAGTGCGTAGTCCATCCCCCCTCCTTACCTTTCGCGAGAATATTCTTCAGTCGAATATTGCTGAAGCCACCTCTAACCATGACTTCATGATTTCCTCTCCTGCTGCCATATGTGCTGAACTGGATTCGACCTACGCCATGTTCCTGCAAGTAGGTGCCTGCTGGGCTGTCTGCGGCTATCGATCCGGCTGGAGAAATGTGATCTGTAGTCACCTTGTCTTCAAAGACGGCCAATACTTTCGCGTCTTTGACATCCATCAGTTTTGTTTTGTGGTTCTCCATCGTAAACCATGGAGGTTCCCTGATGTACGTTGACTTATCATCCCAAGCGTAAACGTCTCCGGTGGCTGACCTCAGACCGCGCCACTTCTCATCACCCTCCAGCGCGTTTGCGTATCGCCGCTCGTAGAGTTCAGATGAGAGCGACTTGGTGACAACCTCTCGAATCTCCCTCATCGTGGGCCAGAGGTCTTTCAGGTAAATTTTAGAGCCATCTGCAGCCGTCCCAAGCGGCTCCTTGTAGAAGTCGAATTCTATTCGGCCAACCAAAGCGTACGCGACCACCAGCATTGGGGACATAAGGAATGAACCCCGGACCAGCGGATGTATTCTCCCGTCGAAGTTCCTGTTACCACTGAGAACGGCGACCGAATATAGGTCCCGTTCCTTGATCTCCTTCTCAACTTCAGGAGTGAGTGGACCGCTGTTGCCAATGCACGTTGTACATCCATATCCTACAATGTTGAAACCCAATTGCTCAAGATAATGTAGGAGATTAGATTTCGTGAGGTATTCTGTCACTACCGCGGAACCAGGGGCCAAACTTCTCTTTACAAATATCTTGGGTCTCAGTCCCAGAGACACAGCCTTCTTCGCCAGCAACCCCGCCCCGACCATGACTGTTGGGTTCGAAGTGTTGGTGCAACTGGTTATTGCGGCAATGACTATCGAACCGTCATGCAATGAATCATGATCCCGCTTTGCAATGCCGTTACCCATTGCGGGACTGCCGGTATTCAGTAACTGGTAGCCATCGTCGGCGATTTGGGTAGCGCTCATCGTTGTCTGTTTTGATTTCTTCGCGTACTGGGCAATGAGATTGAGAACAGCTGAGGGGGCTGTTTTGAGTGGGACGCGTTCGTCGGGGTTTCGTGGTCCCGCGATTGAGGGTTCTATCTGGGCGAGATCTATCTCAATTATCTTAGAGTATTTCGCATGAGGGCTGTCCCGCTGCAAGTACAATCCTTGCTGCACGCAGTAGCCCTTTACGAATTCGACGTGCTCCCTCGATCTTCCCGTTCCAAGAAGATACTCAATGGTGGTATCGTCAACTGGCGAAAAGCCGACGGTGGCTCCGTATTCAGGTGACATGTTTCCTATCGTAGCTCTATCTGGCACGCTAAGTTGGCTGTAGGCGTCACCGAAATATTCCACAAAAGCACCCACCACATCCTCCTTCCTCAACGTTTCAGTTACCGTCAAAACTAAGTCTGTAGGTGTTGCACCTTCCTGCAGTTGACCTGTGAACTTTACGCCGATGACTTTCGGTACTGGCATGTAGTAGGGTTCGCCCAGCATTACGGCCTCCGCTTCAATTCCTCCAACACCCCACCCGAGAACCCCTAGGCCGTTGACCATGGTGGTGTGAGAGTCGGTTCCAACCAGCGTGTCAGGGAAAGCGGTCAAAGTCCCGTTTACTTCCCCCAGAGCGACGACATTAGCCAAATACTCCAGGTTGACTTGATGGCAGATGCCTTTACCCGGCGGGAAGATTCTCATTCCATCAAAGGAGGATTGTGCCCACTTCAGGAGTGAATATCGTTCAGCGTTTCTCTCATACTCCTTCTCTAAGTTCAGAAGAAGAGCATTCAATGCTCCCCAACTGTCTACTTGGACTGAATGATCGATGATGAGATCAACCGGTACTTTCGAATTGACGATCCTCGGTTGTCGCCCCATCTTAGCGAAGGCGCTCCGCATAGCGGCGAGGTCAACAATCAGGGGTACACCCGTGTAATCCTGAAGCAGAACCCTGTACGGCATGAAGGGAAGCTCTGATCCTACGCTCTTCGGCCAACTCGCAAGCAAACGCACAGCTTCAGTAGCGCCCGGAACTTTCCCTGCTGATCGTAGAGTGTTCTCAAGGAGAACCTTGATGGAGTAGGGAAGAACGTCTAGGTCATAGCCTAACTCTTTCAGTTTTCCAATGTGGTAGTAGCTTGCTTTTCCTTTGTAGGTGTGAATGGTTGCCTTGGTAGAATCGAATTTCTCTGTCACGTCAAGTCGGCGGCATTCTCAACTGATTCCTCTATTTGTAGTTTCGTTTGAAGACCTGAACTACCGTAATTTGAGGAATTCAACCAAGCTCCGATTGTAACCAACCTTCAGTTCCGTGAGTCTGTCTCCATCAAATTGTGGAATTGTGAGCCCATCGCCTTTGATTTTGCCCAGAAACTCCTGTTCCATCTCATTTCTAGCGAACTTGCAACAGTCATGTAACCAGCAATCTCTACACTTGAGATCACTGGATCGATAGTTCCCAAAGCACTCCATTGATAATCAAACGAGTGGCATTCAAGTTCTGTGTTAAGCGTTGAGACACCTGTAATGCTGAGGCTCAGAGGTGGCGTGAACTATTTCGAAGGGTACTTTGCGAATTCCCTGGTGACCAGTATGATGAGCCGGCCTTTCTTTTGGAACCAGTCGACAACATGGTAGGGCTCATTGTCCAACTTTGCCATGGACAGGACGGACATGAGGCCATTATGAACCATCGAGTCGTACCGTGTGTGCATTACATACCAATAGCCAGTCAGCCCCAGCAATAGGACCCCTAGCACGTTCATTTTGCCCATGAAGAGTAGCCTGCGGCGATATCTCTTGAAGAAGCGCAGGTACTGCCCAGTCTTCACTCGCTCAAAGATGAGAACTGGCATTCGCTCATGGAAGCTTGTCAGCTGTTCGAGGGTTGGCGAGTTCTTTCCTCTCGCAACTGCAAAATTCCGCTTTGAAAATAGATAAAGATACTCCCAAATGCTAGTTTCGTTCAAGACTAGCTCTGTAAAGGAGCTCATAGTTCATCCATTGGGGTCGAATCACTATGTCGCGCTTGTCTGACAAAGTCGCAATTGTTACCGGCTCAAGTGGCGGCATCGGACGAGCGACAGCACTGGAATTCGCAAAGGAGGGCGCCGACGTGGTCGTACAATATCGAGTGCGGCAGCCCGAGGCGAAAGGGGTTGCGGACAGAATCTCCGCCTTGGGAAGAAAGGCGATTCTTGCTCAAGTTGATTTTACGAACGTGAAGCAGGCACCAGACGATGTTCGGAAAATGGTTGATGAAACCATCAAGACGTTTGGTAGGGTCGATGTTTTGGTTAATTTAGCTGGGTATCCGGCTAAAGGCGAATGGAACAAGCGGTTCCTGGATCTTACCCCTGAAGACTTCTTCAAACCGATCAATGTCGATCTGTATGGATCGTTTTTATGCGCTCGCGCGGTGGCGCCGCATATGATTAAGGAAAAGAAAGGAGTGATTGTGAATGTGAGTTCGACACCAGCTCTTGGTGGACACAACAAAGGGTTCGCATTCACCGTAGCAAAAGCCGGCGTTATCGGTCTAACCAAGGCTCTCGCGGTTGAGCTCGGGCCTCACATACGTGTGAACACTGTCGCGCTAGGTAACATTGAAACCGAGTGGGTAAGCGAACTGACGAACGAACTGCTAGAGAAGGAGCGGCGGGAGAACCTGATCATGCGATTTGGAAAACCCGAAGAGGTTGCAAGGAGTATCGTCTTTCTCTGTTCTGAGGATTCTTCATTCGTGAACGGGCAAACTATTGTCCTCGACGGTGGCAGCACTTTACACTAGCAGTGAATTCAGGCCCTTTGTTATTGCACCAAACTATCAACAGTTAATGAAGTGTATTTCGGGGTTCATTGTGCATACACTCTGCGAATTTCAAATACACAATTTGGTACGCCAAAATCTCAGCTAATGATCAGTTGTAGCTGTGACACAACGGCGAGCTAGGTTCAAATTCGCTTGGACTATGTTAGTTGTAGGTGAGACGGTGACAGAATCCGAGTCGCGGGTCGAAGAAGAGAACGCGAGGGTACGAGTAGGCCTAGTCGGCGTAACCGTCATTATAGCTGGCGTTTTCGCGGTTCTGACGATTCTGCTTTATACTCTCCAGAAGATCTTGGGAATACCGATTCCCTACCCAGAGATTACCGTCACAGTCACTTGGGCCCTTATTGCACTCGTCGGCGTCTGGATTCTAGGGCATACCATTCAGACCACGGTTTCGCCTCTAATCGGGCGGGCAGGCGCGACAACTGTCCGGAAGATTGTCACAGTGACTCTCGTGTTCGTAATAATTTTCGCAACTCTGGACAAAGTGGGCATCGATCTTTCAGCCTATCTGGTAAGTTTGGGTGTGACCGCCGTCGTAATCGGATTAGCAGCCCAATCAACGATTGGGAATCTGATTGCAGGGATGCTGGTTTTGATCAGCAAGCCCTTCCGAAAAGGCGACTATATCAAGGTGAACATCACAGGTGCACCGATCGAAGGGAGACTTGATGAAATCTCCTTCCTGCGAAGTCGAATAGTAACCAATGATGGTGTCTCCATTTCAGTTCCGAACACCGTAATGCTCGCTGTTCCAATCAGTAACTTCACAGTCTTCGAAAAACGACCAATAATACTGAACCTCTCCGTGGATAGAAATATCTCAATTGAAAGCTTCCGCAGCAAGATACAAGCAGCTGTGCTCAATAACGGAGAGGGTGACAGCGATATTCGGCTTTACGTGAAAGGTTTCGATGAAGATTCGATTACACTAGACCTCTGGGTCCAAGTTGCAACACAGAATTTTCTAAAGGAACGAAGTCAGTTGGTACATACGATCAAGAAGCTCTGCGACCAAGAAAGCATTCTTTTGAAGAGAATTGAGCTGCAGACATAGAGAGTCAAAGAATTTCTAAGGACTCTCCGTAAACAGCCAAAACATACGAGAGCAAATCTCGTTTTCGCTCGGTTGGCCGAATGCCGATTTATTCAATTGGTTACCTATTCCCGCCTGCAACTGCACGGATCTCCGCTGTCCGTGACAAAACACGGAATCCTTAAAGGCACAGGCATTTTCCCGGTAGATTGACCAAGCTTGACAGGGTCTTCTACAACGGAGCCGAACATTTTCCCGGGGAATTGGACCGTTAAGACGCAGCAGTTGCTCCGGACTTACGAGCAGTCCTTTGTGCAGCATTGGAATCCTGTAAACCTTGCCTGGGACAGCTTGGATCCTACGGGTTTGGATTTGAAGGAGCGAGTGGCTCAAGCGTATTGGATGGCTAAGCTGGCGTTGTTCGAGAAATCGGGAATTGGAGCTTTTGGGACGGCGATGATTAAGGCCGCTGTTTACGACATGGAGGATCCGACGAAGAAATTTCTTGCTTCAGTTACGTTCGATGAGTGCAGGCATGATGAGGTGTGTCGTCGGGCGTGCAACAAGCTCTGTCCAAACTTCCCCTACGGATACAAGGCAACAACCGACTTCGAGAGGAAGGCCTTGAAGAACATCACAGCGCTCTACGATAATGGCAAACGTTACTGGAAGGGATTTATGAGCGCTTGGGAGAAGTACCCCTTGGAGTTGATCTTTTCAAGCTTTTTCTTCGCCGAGATCGGCGCTCAGTTAATCTTCAAAACGGTTAGCGAGTTCTCGAAGATACAAGTCTACAAAG